>ERZ795054.470-NODE-470-length-52117-cov-6.497541_pt1 | contig 52117 bp, 42 predicted proteins | sample MGYA00375138_ERZ795054 | MGnify/ENA primary metagenome ERZ795054 (study PRJEB30183, sample SAMN05720215) | anaerobic digester metagenome | isolation source: active sludge of municipal wastewater-treating anaerobic digesters | place: USA | collected 2014-12-23 ... | reverse complement strand
ACGCTCGCCCCCTACGTCTTACCGCGGCTGCTGGCACGTAGTTAGCCGGGGCTTCAGACAGGTACCGTCATCACAAGAAATATTACCTCTTGTTTATTCTTCCCTGTTTGTCGGACTTTACAACCCGAAGGCCTTCATCGTCCACGCGGCGTCGCTGCGTCAGGCTTTCGCCCATTGCGCAAGATTCTTAACTGCTGCCTCCCGTAGGAGTCTGGGCCGTATCTCAGTCCCAATGTGGCCGTTCACCCTCTCAGGCCGGCTACCCATCGTCGCCTTGGTAGGCCTTTACCCCACCAACTAGCTAATGGGCCGCGGACTCATCTTCAGGCAGTAGGCCCGAAGGTCCCCACCTTTAATGACTACTACCTGTGTAGCATGCCATCTTATTCGGTATTAGCCACCGTTTCCAGTGGTTGTCCCCATCCTGAAGGCAGATTATCCACGTGTTACTCACCCGTTCGCCACTTTCCTCCCAATGCAAGCACCGGGATTCTCGTACGACTTGCATGTTTAAAACGCGCCGCCAGCGTTCGTTCTGAGCCAGAATCAAACTCTCCGTGATAAATAAATCTATATTGATTTATTTATTTTCTAGAGTTGATCTAAATTAACTTTCTCCTCATTGATGAGGAGCACGCAAAGCGTTCTAAATTCTATACTACTCAGTTTTCAAAGAACTATAGAGATAAAAAAATCCCCAAAGCACCTATCGGTATGGAGATTACCTTAATCAGTTCGTTGCCTCAGGCAACGCTTAATTAAAATGTATCAATCTCTAAAACAAATATTATTATTAAGCACCTGACTTAATCATCAAGTGAAAGAACATATATTGAAAAGCCATTTTCATGTCAAGATTATTTTTAATTATTTTTATTTTTTTTATAAAAACAATTTAATCTTAACAATAAAAAAGATATCACCAAAATAAATTCATGTCAAATAATGTCAATACATTATTAAAAAAATTTTTTATTTTTTAATTACAGCCTGTTACCATCTTTTTGCCATCTCTTTTTCATGCCCCTGGAGCATATAGAATATTGCCCTGTCAAAAAAAAGAATAACCCTGTTGATTAAATCAACAGCCTGCTTATAATCCGTGATATCGTTTTCCAGGCTCTGATTGACAAACAGCCACATATGTCTCTTTAAAAGAACCAAGGCGTGAAAAACCTGCGATGCAGGGACCCCTTGCTGCAGCCTCATTTTTCCCAATTTCTCGTAAAAATTCTGGATTTCCTGTTTTTGAATCCCTTTGGAAAGCCATTGTGATAATTCCCTGTAGACATTATCGCCGATTTCATAAATCATCTGCCTGTTCAGCGAGCGGTATCCAGCGGTCTTTTCATTTCTAAGCAGGTCATTCATGTAGCGTTCGACAATTTCCTGATGGTTGTCTTCGATGAGTTTTACGAATTTGTTTGCCAGAAGATTTGTACTTATATCCATAATAAACCCACCCCTCAAATTTTATTTCAGATTAAGTTGAAACTGAACAAAATCATTTATCAGATCATTAATCAGAAAAAAATACAGATTTCAAGTAATAAATTTATGCACGGGAACCTCTATATATAACATTTAAGCGTTCCCCTGTGGGCATTCAGATTCATTAAATGTTTAATAAATTGGATGAAAATCAGGTTTTAACATTTTCTAATGAAAAAAACTGACATTTAGAGGCGCCAATATTAAAAACATGGCTGCAGTAATCTCGTCGAGCATAAAAGAACAAAAAAAACAGATGAAAAAATATTAAAAAAACGGCAAAAACTGCCGCCATTGTCTATTTCTTGCCGCTTTTTATTCCTGCAATGAAAATACCTGCCATATCGACCCTTACAGTCTTTCTTTCCGGCAGCTTATCAAAGACTTCTTCGTCACAGAGAAGATCCATCACCTGCGGGCCGACTTTCGCTTTGACTATCGGCACTTTTTTAACCTTGTATATTTTAGGAATCTGATCGAGAACCGATTTCGGCATATTTGCGTTCGACACCCTGTCCATTCTTTTTTCCAGAACGAGAATCGACATGGGTACCTTGTGCTGATTCACCAGACTCTGCTGGTCATCCAGCTTTTTCTGCATTTTCCGCCTTAAGAATATGAAGCCGACAACAAGAAGCGCAATGACAATCGCCAGAACGCTGTAAAGAATGATCGATCCTGTAGAAATGGAACCCATAAATCCTCCGGAAAAAAGACAAAAACACGATAGATTGCACTTTCATTAATAGAATGAATCTTATACTATGGCCACCGCGACATACGTCAAGACAATTTAGACGAATAGAACAAAAATGATCCCTTATCAAAAAACCATTCTTGACATTCCGGGTCGTATGGATTTGAATGTAACCGATTCAATGCATCCCGCAATATTTGATTAACATGAAATTCGAGAAACCGGAAATATTATTGATCGGCACAGGCGCGGTCGGAAGCTTTTACGGAGGGAAACTGTCCCAGGCCGGTGCGAGAGTCTCGGCGCTGTGCAGGTCTGATTTCGATGCGGTGAAAAAAAACGGCATCGAGATAAAAAGCATCTTCGGGAATTTGAAGTTCACGCCTGAAATCACGATAAACAGGATATCCCAGTACGACAGGGTCCCGGATTATATCATTGTCGCCACGAAAGTGCTGCCCGAAATCGATATCCCGAATCTCATAAAAGACGCGGTGCATCCGGAAACTTCGATAGTCCTGCTCCAGAACGGTATCGATATCGAAAGGCCGGTCTCCGCAGCATTCCCTTCAAACGAAATAATCGACGGTCTTGCTTTTATCTGCGTGAGCAGAACATCGGCCGGGAAAATTGAGCACCAGGATTACGGCAGGATCGTGCTCGGCAGATATCCGTCCGGTAAATCCGAAAAGGCCGAGGCGCTTCGCGACCTTCTGACGCGCGCAGGAGTCCCCTGTGAGATCGACGACGATATAATTGCCGCGCGCTGGAAAAAACTCGTATGGAACGCCCCGTTCAACCCGATCTCTGTCCTTGCCGGCGGCGCGAACACCAGGGGCATGATGGAATCAAAAGCGACTTATACCCTCATCAAAAAAGTCATGGAAGAAGTCGCGCTGCTTGCTGAAAAAACCGGACACAAACTCCCCGACGGGGTCATTGAAAAAAACCTGAGCGACACTGCGGTCATGAAACCGTACAAAACGAGCATGCTTCTCGATTATGAAAATAAACGGCCCATGGAGGTCGAAGCGATACTCGGAAACGCGGTCAGGATCGCACAGTCAATGGGGATCGAAGTGCCGCACATCGAAAGCCTGTACGGCATACTGACCCTTTCCGACAGGCAAAACCGCAGTTGAAACATCATTCCTTCTTTCCCGGTTTAATGATATTCTTATAAAATCCTTATAATTTCTTAATATTTTTTATTTAATTATTCTACTGATCCAACATATGACGAAACCGAATGGCGCACAATGAAAATTCATCGCAATATACTTTTTGATTTATTTATCGAAAAAATCTTTTTTTTGGTCGGTTTTACATGCCTCCTGGTCCTGTTGCTCATCATGCTCTTCCTGTTCAAGGAGGGCCTTCCCATATTCAGCAATGTCAGCCCCCGCGAATTCATTATGGGCACCAGCTGGTATCCTACAAGCGAAAATGCCAGATACGGGGTGTTCCCCCTCATAATGGCGTCGGTTTCTGTCACGCTGCTCGCTTCGATGATTGCGGTTCCGCTGAGCCTCTCGATCGCAATATATCTCTCCGAGATCGCAAGGCCCGTAATCCGCGAAATAGTCAAACCGGCAGTCGAGCTGATAGCATCGATACCTTCGGTCATCATCGGCTTTTTCGGAATGGTGGTCATCGCTCCGCTGCTTCAGACGTATTTTCATCTTGATACCGGATTGAACCTCTTCAACGCCTCGCTGATGCTTGCATTCATGGCCATTCCCACCATAGCGAGCATATCCGAAGACGCGATCTCATCGGTGCCTGTTTCACTGAAAGAGGCCTCCTATGCTCTCGGGGCAAACAGGTGGCAGACGATCCTCCACGTGATTGTTCCGGCTTCGCTGTCGGGCATCTGGACCGCCATAATTCTCGGCGTATCCAGGGTCATCGGCGAGACTATGGTCGTGCTCATGGTCTCCGGCGGCGCGACCACGCTTCCGGATTCGCTGTTTTCGCCGGTACGGCCGCTGACATCCAATATAGCGGCTGAAATGGGCGAAACACCCGTGGGCGGTGAGCACTACCACGCCCTTTTCGCGATCGGGATAATCCTGTTCATAATAACATTCGGATTCAACCTCATCGCCGACTATCTGTCGAACAGGTATAAATTCAAGACTGACTGACCGGGTTCATCATGGAAACAGGAATTTTGAAGCAAATCATTAGGCGCAGGTCCGGAGCCACATTCTCCGAGAAGACGATGTTCGCAATCATCACCTTTCTTTCCGCTGTGGTCCTCGGCTTTCTTGTTTTCATGCTCGCATATATCTTCAAAAACGGATTTTCCGCGCTTTCATGGGAATTCATCAGCGAGAGGCCGAGAAATGAAATGACCGAGGGCGGGATATTTCCCGCGATCCTGGGCACGCTTTACCTGATGATCGGGTCATCGGCCCTGTCCATACCGATAGGAATTATCACGGCGATTTACCTGAACGAATACGCGCGCAACAGAAAACTCGTGAAGATCATTCGCCTGGGAATCAACAATCTGGCGGGAGTTCCCTCTGTCGTGTTCGGACTGTTCGGCCTGAGCCTTTTTGTGGTGTTCTTCGACTTCGGGGTTTCGATACTGGCGGGATCTCTCACCCTGGGCGCGCTCAACCTGCCGGTGATCATCCGCTCGACCGAGGAAGCGCTCGGGGTCGTCCCCGGCACCTACCGTGAGGCTTCGCTTTCCCTGGGCGCGACCAGATGGCAGACCATATACCGGATAGTGCTTCCGGCCGCACTGCCGGGGATCCTCACGGGAATAATGCTGAGCCTTGGAAGAGCTGCGGGCGAGACGGCGCCGATCATGTTCACTGCCGCTGCGTTTTATTCGCCCGAATTCCCGGCGTCAATCTACGACGAAATCATGGCGCTGCCCTACCACATCTATGTTCTGGCCACTGCCGGGACCCATATACAGGAAAGCCGCCCCCTTCAGTATGGGACGGCCATTGTCCTTATTGCGATGGTGTTCATCCTCAACTTCGCCGGGATCATCCTCAGGTACCGCTACAAGAGAAGATGATCCCTGACTGGCGGGATGTCAGCTGTCACTGTTTCTGGATTTTCCTCTGCAGCGCCTTGATTTCCTCGTTCCATTGCCTGAAATAATAGGCTCCCCATATTTCCTCGACAGCGCTTTTTTCGGCCTTCTGCAGCACGGCTGACGCGCTCTCCGGATCATCATCCTCTATGAGCGCCTTGGCGTAAAAAATATGGTTCTGAGGATGCGCAGGATAATTCGTCGAGGCCTGTTCCAGAAGCTCCAGGGACTTCTCAAGGTCGCCGATACCCTGCGGCCACTCGGGAGCGGATAGATACAGCATGCCGAGCACGCGCAGGGGCCCTCCCATGTCCTGCTCGGGCTTCTCCATCGCGATCTTGAGTGTCTCCTGCAACTTGGGAAGCCTTCCAAGGGCGAACAGGCCCTTGGTCTTCAGCACCAGGCCGAGGTTGAGGGCGTAATAAAAGTTCGCTTCAGGGTCCTTATTTGCCGTCCCTGCCTTTTCGGCTGCGGCAAGACCCTTCTCGGCGATCTCGACCATCCTGTCCTCATCCGGTTCGATTTCGGCGAGCAGATAGGCCGCGCGAGAATAGGCAAGGGCAATCCTGCGTTCGTCGCTCCGCGCAAAGGCCATTTCAGCGAGCTTGAACGCGTAATATTTCTGGCCTTCGACCGCATTGCGCTGGCTCAGTATGAGGGCGACTTCAGCCATTGCGCCGGGATCATCGGCAAACGGAAGGGTGGACAGGTCCGCGTTATACCAGTTGGGCCCCAGGCCGGAATACACCCTGATCGGGGCCGCGCTTTTCCCGCAAGCGGTCAGTACAAGGGCCAGTACGCTAATTGCTGCCAGTATATTTCGCGATCGTCTCATTGAGTGTCTCCGGCTGGATGTTTTCGAATCCGCTTATCCCGAAGTTGTTGCAGACCTTCTTGCCCTCTTCGAGAGAAGTCATCTTCACCATGGCCCCGAGGATCTCGTCCTTCACGCCTCTGGTCGCCGGCGTTTCGGCCATCATGAAGCCGAGACGGGGCATTTCCGGGGATTTGTACACGACCTCGATTTTCTGGAAGGTCGTCGGTATCTGCTTGAGCGCCTCGTATTGCATCCCGGTCAGAAGCACGGCGTCAACGGTTCCGGTATTCATCTTGCGTACCGCAGAAAGCGGGCGTGCAGTCGGCTGCATCACAAAATAGCTGCCGACATTAATTTTATTTTCGAACACCATGTTGTTGATGAACTTCGCGTCCTCATACAGCACGTTGCCGCTGATCTTTTTACCCTTGAGGTCGGCAAGGGATTTATATGATCCCTTCTTGACGATCAGGTAGTACTGCTCGGTCCTTTTCCCTTCGGAGGTTACCAGCGAAAGCGGAACGAGGTTATAAGTCGTGCGATTGGCGAGATAAAAGCCGATCGAGCCCATAATGAAGCAGTTGCGGTTTTTCTGGATATAGGCCCTGGCCGGAGCGATGTCGTTGAAATACTGGCCGGCCACATCGGCCCTTTTTATCTTCGTCTGCCGGGTGAGGATATCGAGAAACTGTGTGATGATCTTGTCTCCCTCGGGTCCGGTGTCCGGGCCGCCCGGAAACACGATTGCGAAATGGATTTTTTCAGCAGCTGCAGAGACCGATGCGCCATTCTGATGAAAAAACCCCGGAAAAACGAGGAGTAGAAACATCCATATCGTGATAAAGCAGTTTTTTTTATGTGTCATAGCACCTCTCCGTATTTTGATAAAATATATACTATTTTTTTTTAATGTCAAAAAAAATCTCCGAAATCCCCCCATCTGCTTGAAATAAACAGCACTATGATCTTGTTCATCAAGGCAGGATGTCAACTCATAATTATCATTCGGGGATTGTCGAAACACTTGATTCGCAGGATAAGAGCAGGGATGTAAGCAATGCTACACTATTATGGTGAAGACCGATCCGCTGTTGTCGGACTTAACTTCAATATTCCATCCGAGCATATCTGCTGCATGCTTCACAATGGATAGTCCGAGCCCGGTGCCTCCGGTATCGCGCGACCTGCTTTTATCGACACGGTAAAAACGCTCGAATATCCGGTCAATGGCGTCGCGGGGAATGCCGATGCCGGTGTCGCTTATCATTATCATTTTTCTATCGCCGGATTTTTCCGCGGTAACGGCCACCCTCCCCCCCTCGTTCGTGTAATTGATCGCGTTGTCGATCAGGTTGAAAAAAACCTCCTCTGCGAGGAACCTGCCGGTCTGAACCGATTCATCGACTGCGCCCAGATCGACTTCGAGTGCAATTGATTTCGCGAGGGCCTTGGGCTTTAGAAGCTCGCCGCAGCCCGAGATTACATCCTTGAGATTCACGTTCTCCATCGGGAAATCATTCGATGTCTCTATCATATTCAGCTTCAGTATGTCGTTGATGATGGCATTCTGCCTTTCAGCGTTGGCTATGGCCTTGCCGATATAACTCCTGACCTGCTCCGTGTTCCCGATGTTCTCCTGGATTGTCTCCAGATATCCCTTAATGATGGTGACCGGGGTCTTGAGCTCATGAGACATGTTGCTCACGAGGTCGGTCTTGATCTGCTCGACCTTCTTCTTCTCGGTAATGTCATGAAGCACCACCAGTATGCCCTGCAGAGCCTTCTCTTCCTGGATAGGCTTCATGATCACGTCCAGTACGGCGCCTCCGATTAAATGCTCCTCGAAACCGATGCTGCTGCCGGCCTCGAGGGCATATTCGATTTTCGAATTCAGGGACCTGTTTCTTATCACCTCATAAAAGGGCCTGTTCACCACGCTCGACGCGATGCTTAAAATCGACAGAAAAGCGTTGTTTGCGATGAGCATTTTCTTGTTCCTGTCGATAACAGCGATTCCGTCGCTGATGCTTTCGAGAGTGATCTCCAGTTTTTTCTGCTCGAATACCAGGCCGTTGATCTTGTCGACGATCATGTCGGCCATCCTGTTGAGGGCTCTCTGGACCTCGCCGATTTCATCCTCGCTGTAATTGAGAATCCTCCGGGTGTAATCGCCTTCGGAAAAATGCCGCGCAAAATACAGGGTCGCCTTGATCGGCCTCGTGATCTTGTTTGAAATATAAACTGTCACTGCGACCGAGATAAGTACGACAATCAGGCCCAGCGATAGAATCATGTTCCGGACAGCAGAGAGATTCCGGTCGATATCATAAAGGGGCTTGGCGAGCCTGTAGACATAGGGGCTGATGAATTTAGCCGAATACAGCTCGTCTATTCTCAAGGTGTTGCTGTACCGGATGCTTTCACCGGAACCAGAGGATATCGCCCGGCTGATTTCAGCCCTGTAACGGTGATTGTCCATATCAGAGATTCTTTTAACTGAAGAATCAAAAATTACCCGTCCATCAAGATCGACGACCGTTATCCTGAGCGCCATGATTCGGGACGCATCAGCCATTATTTCGCGGAGCTTCCGCTCGTCAGAGCCCGGCGTCAGCTCGCGATAAACCATGAGTTCGACAAACCTGAGCTTTTCGGCCATTTCATCCTTGATTATCCCGAGATGTGTGTTCCTGACGAGGTCGTTGAAAAAAACGAGAAGAAAAACGACGAGAAACAGAATCAGCAGCGAATATGAGAATACGATCTTATGGCTGATTTTTTTATTCATAAAGCGCGGCCGCTACTCCTTGAAGCCGTAACCGACACCGGAAAAAGTCCTGATAATGTCCTTGTAGTCGCCCAGCTTTTTTCTGATGTTCATGATATGCACATCGACCGTCCTGTCAACTACATAGACATCCTGTCCCTTGACGCTGTCGATGATATTGTTCCGCGAGAAAATCTTGCCGGGGTTTCGCATGAACATCTCGAGTATCCCGAATTCGGTCCTCGTAAGGTCGATATCCTTTCCGTCAATCCTGACCAGGTAGTGCTCCGGATACAGTTCGAGCCCCCTGTACCTGATCACCTGCTGCTCGCCCGCAGTTGACCGTTCGCCGGTTCTGCGGAAAACGGCCTTGACGCGCGACTTGAGCTCCTTTATGCCGAAAGGCTTGGCTATATAATCGTCCCCGCCGAATTCGAGGCCCAGCACCTTGTCGAGCTCCTCGGACTTCGCCGACAGAAACACGACCGGGATTAAACCGTATTCCGGGTGGGCCCTGAGTTTTTTGCAGAACTCATAGCCGTCCATGCCGGGCATCATGACGTCAAGTATTATGAGGTCAGGCCGCTGTTTGGCCATACCGCGGAAAGCGGTCTCGCCCGAGGGGAACGTGTCGACACGGTAACCTTCATTCTCAAGGTTCACCTTGATAATTTCGCGAATGTCCCGCTCGTCATCAATTGCAAAAATTATTTTTTTCATCAGAGCCCGCTACTGGTCCTTGCAATGATCGTCACGCTTTTCAATCCCCCTGATATCGACTCCCTCTATGTAATATATCACTCTCTCGGCGATATTTGTCGCGTGATCGCCGATCCGCTCAAGGGCCTTTGCAATCATGATGAGCCCCAGCGATTGGGAGATGCTTCTCGGGCTTTCGGCCATGAACGAAAAAAGCTCCCTGAATATCTGCATATTAAGATCATCGATCTCTTTATCGCGGGAAATGACTATTTTTGCCTTTACAGCGTCCTTTTCCATCATCGAGTTGAATGATTCTTTAATCATTTCGGTTCCGATCTGGGCCATGCGGGGGATGTCGACCAGCGGCTTTATAAGCGGTTTTCCTCCGAACTTTATCGTCTCCTTGGCTATGTTCGTGGCAAGATCGCCGATCCGCTCAAGGTCGGTGTTTATCTTGAGCATGGCGAGCACGAAGCGCATGTCGACCGCCGCCGGCTGCTTCGTTACGAGGACTTTAATGCATTCATCGTCGATATCGACTTCCAGGCGGTCAAGCTTTTCATCCCCGTCGATGACGGACTGCGCGCCCTGCATATCGCTGTTCGCCAGGCTCTCTATGGACCTCCCGAGCGCTTCGATCGCGCAGTCGGCCATTTCGAGAATCTTTTCCTTGATGTGTTCGAGTTCGAGCTCAAGATAATGCGCCATAGAATACTCCTCAACCGAATTTCCCGGTGATATAGTTTTCGGTCATCTGAACATCAGGCCGTGTGAACATCTTTTCGGTCCGGTTCATCTCAATCAGGTCGCCCATGTAAAAAAAGGCGGTATAGTCGCTGACTCGCGCGGCCTGCTGCATGTTATGCGTTACAATGATTATGGTAAAACGCTCCTTGAGGTCCTGGATAAGCTCCTCGATCTTCTGCGTCGAGATCGGATCCAGCGCCGAGGCGGGCTCGTCCATGAGAATGACTTCAGGCTGTACCGCTATGGTCCTGGCGATGCAGAGCCTCTGCTGCTGCCCCCCTGAAAGCCCGAGGGCCGAATCGTGAAGACGGTCTTTGACCTCGTCCCAGAGCGCCGTGCTCTTGAGGGACTGTTCGACGATGCTCTCGATTTCGTACCTGTTTCCGACTCCGTTTATTTTGAGCCCATAGGCTATGTTATCATAGATCGATTTCGGGAAGGGGTTGGATTTCTGGAACACCATGCCCACCCTGCGTCTCAGGCCAGTGACATCGTATTTTTTCTGGAAAATCGATTCACCGTCGATCAACAGGTCGCCCTCATGGCTCGTGTCAGGGATAATGTCGTTCATCCTGTTGATGCATCGCAGGAATGTCGATTTGCCGCAGCCCGAAGGGCCGATCAGGGCCAAAACGCTGTTCTGTTCGACCGCAAGGGAAATGCTCTTTATCGCAGGCGTTTTCGCATAATAGAAGGTCAGATTTCTCGCTTCGACTTTGACCATGTGTGCTCCTCGTTCACCGAAAGGGCTTCCTCCTGCAGGCGCCCATATGGCCGGAGCTTGAAGACCGGTTTCAGACCTCATATTTGACCCCCCGCGCCATATTCATTACGAGCATAACATAATACTGACAGGGTAAGTTGAATATAAAGGAATTATAAAGATTCTGTTAAGAATGCCTTCAGTAAGACCTGACGCCGGCTATTCCCTGCGCGATATTGTAGGCGTGATCGCCCATTTTTTCGAAGCTGGTCAGCATATCGATGAAAATCAGGCCGGAGTTGACATCACAGATGCCTTCATTAAGCCTGCTGACATGGTCCCGCCTCATCTCGAATCTTAGCTCGTTTATCCTGTTTTCAATCACCGTAGCGCTTGACAGCATGGATGGAGATAAACTGTTCAAATTGCTATTAATGAGAGCAAGAAACTCATGGACCTTGCCCGCGATCTCGGAAATATTTTTTACCGCATCGTCGGTGAAGCTGATGCGCATCTCGTATTTCCGCCTCAACAGCTTCAGCATGACCTCGCAATGGTCCCCTATCCTTTCAAGGTCGTTGATCCGGTGAAGCATCCGGGTGATTTCCTGGCTCTGATCCTCAGAAATGTTTTCCTGAAGGACCCGCACCAGAAAAGAGGAGATTTCCTTTTCGAGAAGGTCGACGTGATCCTCGAGCAGCTGTATCCTTTCGACTTCGTCGCCCAGCTTCTGGTTCGGGCGGTTAAAGATATCGATCACCATGGCAAACATGTTCATCACCATGCCGAGCATTCTCCGGATTTCGAGGCGGGCCTGATCGATGTTTATTGCAGGAGTTGAAAGAATGCTCGTTGATATGTATTTCAGATGAAATTCCTCTCCGCCCGGTTTTTGCCTTTCCTTGACCATTTTCTCGGCAAGCCGGGCGAGCACCGTGGTAAACGGCAGGAAAAGCATGGCATTGAAGATATTAAAACAACTGTGAAACGCAGCCAGGTGGCTGGCGATGGCTGCCGAACGGTCTGTCGCATTTGAGGATTCAGGGTTTCCAGGAACGATCAGATCGACCAGCGGAATAAAAAAAGGATTAAAAACCGCAAGCACCCATATAACGCCGAAAACATTGAACATCATATGGACCCGCGCCGCCCTTTTTGCGTCGGCAGGGGAGCCGATAGAAGCGATATTTGCCGTAACGGTCGTGCCTATGTTTTCCCCGAGAATCAGGGCGCAGGATGTCGTTAAATCGATGAGCCCGTTGAAGGCGAGGGTCATGGTCATGGCCATGGTTGCGCTCGACGATTGAACGACCATGGTCACCGCGGTGCCGACCATAACCACAAGAACTGTTGATAAGAAACTGTCTGCGCTGTATCGCGCCATAAAATTCATTACCACCTCCGAGTTCCGGAGGTCCCTGACCGCGTCGCTCATGATGGCCAATCCCAGAAACAGCATGCCGAATCCGAGAAGAACCTCGCCCCAGTACCTTACTTTTTCCTTATTGAGAAACCGGAGAAAAAAACCGATTCCGATGGCCGGCAGGGCAAGAGATGAAATCTTCAGGTTGAACCCGATAAGGGCCACGATCCATCCGGTGACCGTGGTGCCGATGTTGGCGCCAAGAATGATGCCGATCGACTGATTCAGGCTTATCAGACCCGCACTGACAAAGCTGACCACCATGACCGTGGTCGCGCTCGATGACTGGATCACGCTGGTTATCCCCATTCCTGTCAGAAGGCCCTTGACCCTGTTGTTCGTGGCCTTCCAGAGAATGTTTTTAAACCCATCCCCGGTTGCGTTCTGGAGGGACTCACTCATGATCTTCATGCCGTACAGGAACAGGCCGAGACCGCCGAATATCGATGCAACTATCATTGTGTCAGTATTCTCTCAAAAAACAGCAGGATAAACACCGGCGCTAGCGAGCAACAATGCTTCTTCAAAGTATACCCGGGCATATAATATGACGTCAAGGATATTATTCATAAATTGAGTACGGGATTTTTACTGTTTTTTAAATTTTTCTTTATATAATCTTCATATAAAATCCGTTTATTATTGATCAATTACAGGATAAACCCTGTGAGGCAGCCTTTTAAAACAATCGACAAAGCAAATTGCATGGAGGTAAATACCGATGAAAAACATTTTTTACAGATTGCCAATCTTATCTTTAATTTTTCTCACAATGCTTGCCGTTGTGACCGGATGTTCAAGGGATCAAAACAATAAATCGAAAATCGTCATCAAGGGATCGACGACAGTTCTGCCGATAACGCAGAAAGCGGTTGAAGCATATTCAAAAATCAATGATTCAGTATCCATATCAATCTCGGGCGGCGGTTCCGGGGAGGGCATCAAAGCGCTCATCGACGGAAACACCGACATCGCCAACTCTTCAAGGCAGCTAAAAGAAGTCGAGACCAAACTTGCGGCAGAAAAAAAACTGTCGATAAAGGAAATCCCCGTGGCATACGACATGATTGTCCCGGTGGTGCATCCCGACAACCCTGTAAAGAACCTCACGATCGACCAGCTCAAGGCCATCTATGACGGCTCTATCAACAACTGGAAGCAGATCGGCGGAAAGGACGGTAAAATCATAGCCGTTTCCAGGGACACCAGCTCAGGCACCTATGAAGTCTGGCACGAGAAGGTCATGCATAAAACGGATGTCAAAAAAGACGCATTGCTCCAGGCATCCAATGGCGCAATCGTGTCGACCGTATCGCAGAATCCCAAGGCTATCGGTTATATCGGGTATGGATACATTAATGATCGTGTCAGGCCCCTGACAGTCAATGGAATAGAGGGCACGATCGAAAACGGGAAGAGCGGAAAGTTCCCTGTTTCAAGGAAGCTTTATATTTTCATAAATGAAGAGAAAGTCACTGATAAAGCGAAAGAATTCATTGACTATATACTCGGAGCTGAAGGACAGGCTCTTGTACAGGAGGCCGGATTCATCCCCCTATGAGGAATTATTTGGAAAAAGATGGCTACAGAGTCACCGGGAGCGGATCATTGACCCCCTCCAGTCACGTCCCCCTTCATAAGGGGGAGGTGACTGAGCGAAGCGAAGTCGGTGGGGGTTTGACAAATCCCCTGTTCAACTTTTAACCTGCTGCAAAACCACAGATTTATCGTAACGATATCTTAATAATGACATAAATGTTCTTTTATATAGAAAAAATTGCACTTTTTCAGCATTTAAGAATAAACTTGACATTTTTTTGCCGATAAATAAGATATACTGATTTGTTTGAATTTTATCAGACAATGCGGTTATAATCGTATATTTAATACTCAATCCGTTTCCGAAAGGGCAAAAAGGATTATCAGATTTACAAGGGCGAAACATGGCTTTAAATCCTTTCAAAGACTCAAACCTGAACGATTTACAGCAGAATATCAGATCGTTCCTTTCGGACCACTTTGACGGGCTGAGAGAAAGAGCGCGCACGAACTGGGAACAATTCGTAGCCAAAGGCAATGAAAAAATCACCCTCATGGTGATCCCCCATTCCGAGAAAAAAATAGTCAACTTTCATATATCCATATTTGCGATCAGCTTTATCGTCGGCGTACTTACGCTGGTGATCATCATGACATCGGTTCTCATCATCAACCACTCTTCGACGATAAAAGAAGTATCCAAGCTGAAAAACTACGGAACGAATTCGAAGATCCAGATAAAAAAATACAAGGAAGAGATCAACAAACTCTACTCCGTGTTTCAAAAAATGAAGCCCGAGCTGACCCACCTGTATTCCCTGACACCAGGCAGCGACATCGATTCCCTCTGGGCCAAAGGCGGCATCGAGAACCCGAATCCGGGCGCAGAAGCCGAGACCGAAAACGGGGACCCTGGAAGCCCGCCCCTTGAAGTACTGAACATACAGGAAATCAACACCGAGCTCGAGACCACGAAAAAAATACTGGTCAAGATTAAGAACTTTCTGGAATACAGGAAAAAGATCATCGAGAACACGCCTTCCATCTGGCCTGTTGACGGATACGTGATTTCCCGCTACGGTCAGCGGAACTCCCCGTACACGTTCTCCAGAGAATTTCACGGCGGCATAGACATCGAGGCCTTCCCCGGCGCCGAAATCAAAGCCACGGCGCCCGGCACGGTAGACGACATCAGGTGGGACCCTTCACTCGGCCTGAACGTCACGATCAAGCATAAATACGGCTTCGTTACGAGCTATTCGCACTGTCAGCGCGTTTCAGTTGAAATAGGCCAGAAGATATCCAAGGGCGAGGTCATCGGCTATGTGGGAAGGTCCGGGAAAACGAACCGCTACATATGCTACTACCAGATAAGGATCGGGACCGAATTCGTCGATCCCATGCCCTACCTGAACAGGATCATCCCTTAAATTGCAACATACATGCAAAAAAAAACGGCCCGAAGGCCGCTTTTTTTTACATGTATATCTTACTAGAACTCGTCTTCGCCTCGTTTGGTGGTAAGCAGCTCGTCCGGGACTTCTTCGATCCTCTCTCCCACCTTGACCGCGATCCTGGTCGAAACGACCCCGGGCCTGCATTTATATTTCTTTCTTCCGCCGATGCGGAGCACCATGTCTGAGCCGATCTTGGTGTCAGGCAGCTTGATTACGTCGCCCACCGAGAGATTGAGCACCTCCTGAACCGTGATTTCGACCTCGCCGATCTCGGCCACAATTGGAAGGGTTACGGTCTCGAGCCTGCTCTGGATCACCGAAAGGTTCTCGTCAGTGGCGCCCTTTCTGATGCTCGAATACATGTACTGCGCCGATAGTTTCGAAATGACCGGCTCGATCGATATGTAGGGGATACAGAGGTTGGTCATCCCCTCGACTTCGCCGACCTTGGTTTCGAGCGTAATGAGAACGACCATGTCGTTCGGCGGGACGATCTGGGCGAATTGCGGATTCGTCTCGATGTTGCCGAGCCTTGGCCTCAGGTCGATGACGTTCGACCAGGCCTCCCTCAGGTTGCCGAGTATCCTCACGATGATGCCTTCCATAACGGACAGCTCGATATCGGTGAGCTCCCTGCTTATCTTGGTCGCCTCGCCCATTCCTCCGAAAAGCTTGTCGATTATCGTAAACGTGATTGACGGGTCTATCTCGAGCACGGCCGACCCCTTGAGCGGGTCCATGTTGATGACGGCAAGGGTGGTCGGATTCGGTATCGAGCGGATGAATTCCTCGTAGGTCAGCTGGTCCACCGAGGCCACGTGCACGCTGACCAGCGCCCTGAGCTGCGCCGACAGCGCGGTAGTCGTCAGACGTGCGAAAGTTTCATGCATCATCTGGAGCGTCCTGATGTGGTCCTTTGAGAACTTGTCAGGCCTCCTGAAGTCGTATATCTTGACTTTCTTCTGCTCCTTCGCCGCCGAATAGTCGGTCGTGTCGACCTCCCCGGTTGAAATCGCGGTCAATAGGGCATCTATTTCGTCCTGTGACAGTATCTCGGTCATTGCGCAGCACCTTTCATTATTGTTGCTTCCAGGCCAGTGATGAGCCAGTGATTATTGTCTTTTTCAAGCGAATAACGGTACCTGTATCTTGCCGGTCTTCTGGCGCCGAAACGCTCGGCGACTACATCAACATATGATATTTTCCGGTTACTTTCAACTTCTTCACCGATAATGTTAAAATCAAGTATATAATCATCGCGTTCCCTTGAAATATAGCTGATGAAATCCTCTTCAACGGAACGTTTTTCATCGTCATCCGCCAGCTGGTATATCCTGACGTAATCGGAATAGGAGTTGATGAATTTTGAAATATCGATGTATTTGATATATTTTTCGATATCCCTGTTTTTTTCGGCCAGCAGGTGGATAGATATGACCTCCGAGGGCGACATGGTGCGATCGGCGCTCATTGCCGGCTTTTCGCGGATAATGCCGCTTTTAATGCTCCGATAGCCCCTGTCGCTCACTATCATTGAAAGCTCGTTGCCGCTTTTGAGAACTTCCGCTCCTGCAAGGGCATCGGGCAGAAAATAGCTCCTTACCCGGTACGGAACGTCTTTTTCTATCCTGTAAATCTCATTCAGGGCTATTTCATGGCTGAATATCTCGCCCGGATCTATAGTCACAACCCTTTCGGTAAGCGAAGCGGCCATGCTCTGCAGTGCCTGGTTTTTCATTTTATAGGGAACGATCGTTTCAGCCTCATTGCCCTGCCTGTCGTAAACCACCGGCTGGAATGTTATATAATCCCCGACGGAGCTTCCCCCGTTGAAAATTTTAAAGGAAACAGGGGCCTGCGACACGTTCTTCACGCACACGGTCAGCACCATCCTTTCTTCCTGTCCGAAACGTTCCTTTTCCATGCGGTTGTATACGAGCAGGGATTCCTCCATTGCCGGAAAGACAGGTCCTCCGGCAAGCACGAGGAGTATAAATGCGGCTATCGCTGACAGATGCCTCATGGTTCTGAATCCACCATCCAATAATAATATACGCAATCCCTTTCTCTACATTTCGGTATTTTTCGCCATAATTGTGATAAAAAATATGAATTCGGAGGATTATTTACCGGGCCCGAAATCGCGGAAACAAGCGGCCAGTACTGGATTATCTAAAGTTAAAACATGAAAAGAGGGAAGGCTACTCGTGATATACCCCGAAAATGAAATCGAGCAGATCCTTCCGGTCATGGACATGCAGTCCCATGAAGGAGAAAAAATAGTGATGGAGATGGTTCCCGGAGCGTACATCCTCGATCCTCGCAATGATTTCAAGATCGCGGGCGCCGATGAATATATGAAGCTTGACCAGCGTGCCGAGGGGCATGACGTCATTGCTTGAAACAATGGCCTCGCGGTCGCTGAGCTCGGTGATCACGCCTGCATGATGAACGATGTTTTCAGTGGACACGCTCTTTTCTTCATTACCGGTATCAAGCACAAAGAACCGTACCGGCATGGAGACGTTCACCCTCAGGCACCTTCGCTCCCGGTTGCGGGTGATGGCATCGGTATGGTTGAAGATAAACGCCGGCTCCCCGGCGGTGATACGGCCGGCAATGGTGAGTGAGAATTCATAGGACGCGACGTTTTCGACCCAGAGATAGGCCGCGAGTCGTTCTCCGTCAGACACCCGGTCGATGAACACACGATCCGCCGCAGCAGCGAAATATGCGCCCGAGAGATCGATCACCGTGGCCTGAGCGTAACCAAATCCTTTTTTATAGAGTCTGAGCACGCTTCCCGGAGCAATTTTTCGCGTTGAATCGATCTTTTTCAATATCGCCTGCCTGTTTCAAACTGAAGGCCAATCCTCAATCCGTTATATCAAATATTACAATTAAATTATTACTTAACAAGCATATTTAATCCGGAATAATTTTTTATCTGGAACACTGCGACCCACCGGGGGGGGGTGAGTTCTACCGAAGATTTCATTTCAGCCCCACAGAAGATATGGTTTTTCGTTGTATTATAAAATGTTCTTGCATAAAAAAAACGCTTTAATTATTTGAATGACTCGTTCACAATAACTCCATCCAGGCATTCCTGGAAAAAATCGTGATGATCAAACAATTTCTGAACACCGTTAACAGAGGAAAGCATGGGACTTACCTATAAAGATTCCGGCGTCGACGTGGACGGCGGCAACCGTTTCGTCCGCCGAATAGCGCCGATCGTCAAAAAAACCTTTACCGACCGGGTAATAACCGGAATCGGCGGCTTCGGCGCGTTGTTCTCGGGGTCGTTCCCGGAGATGAATGACCCTGTTCTCGTTTCAGGGACCGACGGCGTCGGCACAAAACTGAAGATCGCGCAGATGATGAACAAGCACGACACCATCGGGATAGACGCCGTAGCCATGTGCGTGAACGACATCATAACCTCGGGCGCGAGGCCGCTTTTTTTCCTGGACTATCTTTCATGCGGCAAGCTGGATGAAGACGTCCTGGTCGACATCGTCAGCGGTATGGCCCGGGGATGCGCCGAATCGGGATGCAGCCTTGTCGGCGGCGAGACGGCCGAACACCCCGCAGTCATGGCCCCGGACGATTACGATATCGCGGGTTTCGCCGTGGGCGTGGTGGACCGTGACAGAATCATTGACGGCAGCAGGATCGCACCCGGAGACCAGATCATCGGCCTTCCATCCTCCGGCATACACTCCAACGGTTATTCGCTCGTAAGAAAACTCCTGTTTGATATGAAAAAAATGACCGTCAACAGCTCAGTGCCCGGCCTTAAAGGCACGCTGGGCGAGAACCTTCTCACTCCAACAAGGCTTTACCCGAAAGCGGTCATGGCATGCCTTGACCGGGGCCATGAGATCAAGGGCATCGTGCACATAACCGGCGGAGGATTTTACGAAAACATCCCGCGCATTCTTCCCGACAACTGTGCTGTCAGCATCGATCGCTCGACATTCCCGATACCCGATATCTTCACGCTTATCCAGCGCGAGGGCAACATCGACGACAGGGAAATGTTCACGACCTTCAATATGGGCATAGGCCTCATGATATTCGCCTCGCCGGAAGCATCCGCCCTGCTCGTTAAAACCCTTGAATCAACGGGTGAAAAGCCGGCAATCATAGGCAAAGTGACGGCTAACGGAAAAGACAAAGTGTACATCCCATGAACCATCCCTTTTGAGCACTTGGACCTGACATCGGGGTTTCCATAAAATTGCCTAAAGGGCTTGACAAATAAATATTTTCATGTAGGATGCATTTTAATTGCATTGCCTGACAAAAAAATATACCGTCAGGAAAATAATTAAAATTATAAGGAGATAGTTTATGAAAAGCAGACTGACTTTTCTTGCCGCATTTATTGCAGCGCTCATGTTCGTCTCCAGCGCGGCATTTGCGTCAGGAACCCGCATGTCAAGTATGAGCCTCACCGGCGTTGAGCCGATGATTCAGAAAGACACTGCGCAGTGGGCGTGGAACCCCGCGACTACCGCACTGTTCCAGCCGCTGCTCTCGATCTACTGGGACCAGAGCGCCAACACAGCCGGCGGCGCAGTCGCCCTCATGAAGCCCATCAGCGGCGTCGAACTGTACAACAGAATCTGGGCGGACTTCAGTTCATCAGCGTTCCTGTTGTCGGCCGATTCCAATGTTAAAGCTTGGGACGGAACCACTGCCTGGCTGCAGGGTCTCGGCGGAAACGCCCAGAGCACTCTGATAACAAACAGCACCCCGCCAAACCTTTCTGTCATGATGGCGACGACTTCGTTTGCCTACAAGATCAATGACATCTGCATCGGTGTTGAGGGCTCCTTCGGCTACACGAGCCAGGACAGCGACAACGAGTATGAGTGGAGGGTCAAAGCCGGAGCTTTCATCCCCCTGCCCAAAGGCATCAGCGTTGACGCGACAATAAGCCTTGGCCAGCCCATTCTGGAGCAGCAGGGAAATGACGGCGGCAAATACACGTATGAAACTATCCCGACTGCATTTGACCTCTATGCATACGGACGTTTCAACTTTCAGCTTTCAGAAACTCAGACCCTGCATCTTTTCGCGAAGTATTCGTTTGCCGACCACAGCACCAATTTCAAACAGAATGCCTCCGATACTGATATAGATTTCCTCAGGACAGCACACACTCTCCAGATCGGTCTTTCCGAGGAAATGAATTTCAGTAAAACGTCTCTCTTCTATGTCGGCTTTAACTACAAGCTCTACATGAACTACAATGAATACTCGGGTGAATTGAACAATGTTAAAATACCGGGAGCATCGGAATACAAATACGACAACACCGCCCATTCTCTCGCCCTGCATATGGGAGCAGAAGGCCAGTTGATCGGCGGCCTCACCGGCAGGATCGGCGCTATTCACAATATCGTCGTCCACAACGTCAACAACGAAACCGACGCACAAACTTCAGGCCAGACCACATCTCTCTACAGCTACACGACCAGCGCATCCCTCGGTCTTGCGTGGAAGATCGGCCAGTTCATACTTGAGGGAACCCTTAACAAGGCCCTTTTCAGCAGCGGCCCCGACTGCGTCAGCGGCAGCGGACTGCCTGAAGGCCTCAATCTTAACGTAACGGTAGTTTACTTCTTCGGAGCTCCTGCTGCTGCTCCTGCTGCCGCCAACGAAGAAAAATAAGGCTGCTTAATGCAGATGTTTTTCAGAAATCCACAATCAAAAATCCCTTCCCTTCTGCGGGAAGGGATTTTTTTCCTTATTTTGACAATTACAGTGGGCCTTTCGGGCGGATGCGATTCGAAAGACCTGAAGCTTATAGACCTGGTCCGGATCGATGAAGGTTCGGTTCTTCTCGCCGCGAAATACGACAAAGCGCAGCATTTCGTCGTTTACCGCGACGGGTCGCCCGAAATATGGGCGCATGACGACGTGTCGGCAGAAATGGGTCCGGTCAAGAAAATTTCCAAGCTGGATGAAAACCTCATCGCGATTATAACCGAAAAAAACGGCATATATCTTTTCCCGATCGGCGCGCTTTCATCCGGCTCGGCCTATACGCATCTCCCGGTTGAAGAAGGGGCCCTTGTAGACAAAAAAATACGCTCCATATATTATTATGACTATCATGGTTCGCGCAGGCTTTACGTGCTCTACGAGACTCCAAAGGGCTCCGGCGCTACTGAAATCTTACTGAAAGACGGACTCACCGTCGACCGCTATAATCATCTCGACAAACAGTCATCCGACCTCCGGTCGAACAGCGTTGTCCAGATAGCCATTGACATGAAGGGCAATGTATGGTTCAATTATTCCAGAAAAGAAGAAATGGGACTCTCCCGGCTTGACAGCAAGGGAGAATGGGTCCATTTCAACCAGGCCAATTCCGAGCTCCCCGATAAATTCGTGAGAACACTCCGCTCAGAAGGCGCAGATGACGGCGTCGACGGAGACAATATATGGTTTGCCTCGATTTCGGGCCTTACCAGGCTCGAATACAAACCGGGCGAAAAAGATGAGGAAGATCGTGAAAAATGGAAACTTTACGGTGAAAGGGAAACAACGGCAGGCCTGATCGCACGTGCAATCGGGGTCCGGGCGCTTGTATCTGACGCCGTTCTCGACATCATCGATCTCCATGTCATAGAAAAAAATATCCTGATGGCGAACATCGGCGGAGTTTACACCTTCAACGGCAAATCGACGAACCGGTATATTCCCGATTCGATCGGAGGCTTGAACGACACGCAGATCAGCGACATCAATTACCGCGACGGTTTCGTGATCGTCAAGACCCGTCCGGCCGGCAAGCAATACATCAATGTGGACTCGGTCAGCCTTCTTGATCTTAAAAAGAGAAAATGGATCAAAATCAGGCACTGGGACATCAACAAGGATTACCCCACCAATATGTATTTCATCCCATATAAAAAAGGCCTGGACTTTGTCGCAATGACATACCAGAACAGCGCAAGCGTTTTCGCACTTTTCAACTACGAAACCATGGAGCTGAAAAAAATCGAGTTTACGATGCCGGTCAAACCGCCGGACGCCGTTGCGTCAGAAATACAGCCGGGTATGACTCCTTCAACCGAACAGGCGCCAATACAGCCGGAACCCGAAAAGCAGCAAAATGAGCCTGAAACACAGGCCGTTCAATAGCATAAAAAAGCCCGCTTTCATGCGGGCTTTTTTATGCTAAATCGCTTTTTCCATTATACGGTTGAGCCGGGACACGAATTCAGTTGGATTCTTCAATTCCACTCCTTCGACGATCATGGCCTGCTCCAGAAGCAGAAAGCTGATGTCTTTCACCACCGACTGATCCGAAGTCGCGGCCAGCTTTTTCACGATCTCGTGATCGGGATTGATTTCGAGAATCGGCTTGAAATCAGGCAGGTTCGACTGCCCCATCGCCTTGAGGATATGCTGCATCTGCACGGTTGGGTCTTTTTCGTCGGCGACTATGCAAGAGGGCGAATCCGACAGCCTCACGCTCGCCTTGACGTCCTTGACATGGTCGCCCAGGCTTTCCTTTATCCTGTCAACAACCGGTTTTGCGGATTCCTCCCTCTCCCTGTCTTCATCGGACTTGAGACTGTCGGCCGAGTCGCTCCTGTTCACCGACTTGAATTCGTGGTCCTTGAACTTGTTCACGGACGATATGACGATATCGTCTATATCGCTGTCCATGATGAGAACCTCAATGTCCTTGTTCCTGTACATCTCAAGGAGTGGCGAACGGCGGAGTATTTCCTCTTTTTCGCCGGTCACATAGTAAATGGCGTCCTGGTCCGGTTTCATTCGGGAAACGTATTCGTCAAGAGTGGTGAACCCGTCAGCCTTCGTCGATTTGTACATCACCAGATTCAGTATCTTATCACGGTTTTCGAAATCCTGGTAAAGACCCTCTTTCATGGGAATGCCGAATTCGCCAAAAAACGTGTTGTACTTTTCACGGTCCTTCTTCTGAACGTCTTCGAGCTCTGAAAGCAGTTTTTTCACCGATGAGCTCTTTATCTTCGCGAGTATTCTGTTCTGCTGCAGGATCTCCCTGCTGACATTAAGCGGCAGGTCCTCTGAATCGATCACTCCCCTGACGAAACGCAGGTACGTCGGCATAAGCTCCTTTTCGTCGTCGGTGATGAACACCCGCTTGACATAGAGCTTGACCCCGGGCATGTAATCGGCCCTGAACAGGTCGAACGGAGCCTTCTGCGGGATAAAGAAAAGCGTCGTGTAGTCAAGGGTGCCTTCGGCATGCGTATGGATGTACATGAGAGGCTCGTCGATTTCGTGCGAAATCGAGCGGTAAAACTCGTTGTAATCCTCCGGTTTCAATTCAGATTTCGGGCGTTTCCATATCGCCGAAGCGGCGTTGATCTGCTCGGTTTTCTGCTCCTTCAGCTCCTTGCGCTTGTCGCCCTCCCCCTCGAACCTCGTGTCCTCGTAATGAAGAAAAATCGGAAACGGTATATGGTTGGAATATTTCTTCACGATGTTCTGCAGTTCCCACCGGTTCGCGTATTCCTTTCCCTCTTCGTTCAGATACAGGGTCACGGTAGTCCCTGCAGTATCCCTCTGCGCATCATCGATCTCGAAATCCCCCTTGCCGTCGCTCGACCACCGGTATGCCTTTTCATCCCCGGCCTTTCTTGAAACGACCTCGACCCTGTCAGCCACCATGAATGAAGAATAAAAGCCAACGCCGAACTGACCGATCATGCTTGAATCCTTTTTTGCGTCGCCTGAAAGCTTCTCGACAAACGACCTGGTGCCCGAACTTGCTATGGTCCCGAGGTTCTGGGTGAGATCCTCGGAATTCATCCCGATACCGGTATCTGAAATAACCAGGACGGGCCTGCTCCCCGAATCAAACGAAATTTCAATTTTAGGGTCGAACCCTGCAGATTTATACGCAGGATCTGTGAGCGTCAGGTATTTCAGTTTATCAAGGGCGTCAGATGCGTTTGAAATAAGCTCGCGAAGGAAGATCTCCTTGTGCGAATACAGTGAATGGATTATCAGGTGTAAAAGCTGATTTACCTCAGTCTGAAACTGATGCTTCGACATAAGCTCCTCCTAAATCTGTACACGGTGATTGTAATGTAAATGTAACTGATGAAACAGAAGTTGTAAAAATCAAGTCACTTTTTTTGATTTATGATAATTTCAGATTGTTACCGCCGATGCCGGATAAAATTTAAAATTTTTAAAATTATTCTTTTCTTTAATCAGCCTCTTGAAAATAATGACTTAATATACAATTTCAGTGTCAATCCGCCATGCAGCATGAAAAAAAATCTGGATTTCTTCTTACAGGAATACGGTTTTATCCGGTCCTCCTTCTATGCGTATCGCTCGCCGTGGCGTTTCTCACCTGTATTGTCGTGAAAAACAGGCATGCAAAAACCGATCCGGTCCATTATCTGAAAAACCATAGGTTCGACAAATCGGTTCCGATCGAAAAACGCACCGGAGAAATCCCGGACGTAATACTCGCCCATATGCGCGAGCTCGACGGCAGAAGCGATTACAAAGGCTATACGCCCGATTCATCCGACATGAAGGAGATCGCCCGCTCCCTCGATAATATCCCCCTGCTGGCGAAAACGGTCCTCGCCGAGCGCCTGATCGGCATCTATTTCATCAAGGACATGATCGGCAGCGGGCTCACCGAATGGGTCATCGGAAACGACAACATGTTTTACGGGTTTATCGTCATCAATCCCGGCTCTCTTAAAACCGGTTTGTCCGATTATATAACCGAAAAAGAAAAGACCTGCTTCAAGGCAATGGGCGCCGGTGACGGCCTGCGAGTCGATTGTGGAAGCGATTACACGGGGTTCCTCTATATAATCCTGCACGAATCGGTCCACCTCGTGGACTACGCGAATTTCCTGACGCCCTTCGTCGAGGACGCAGTGCTTCCCTTCCGCGGAGACATCCCGGACGCTACTCCCTTCACCGAAAATATCTGGGAACGGTACGACCTCCCGAAGCACGATTTCGCCGGCCGGAAAAACGTGACATTTTACGGCCTCGGCGGCGGGCCGAAGATTCCCTTTTCGCAGGCCGCCGAGGTCTATTCAGAGGTTGAAAACAGCCCCTTCCCGAGCCTGTATGCATCCATGAACTGGGCCGAAGACCTCGCCGAAATGGTGACATTCCACCATATCACGTCGATCCTGAACAAACCCTATCGCATAAGCGTCATCATACAGGGCAGGGAGACGTATTCATCCCGCCCGATGGAAAGGCGGCCCGTAAAAAACCGCCTCGCTGCGATAAAAATATTTTATTGAGCTTCCGCTAACGTCCGGCTGAGTGCGTCATTCATCCCTGAAAAAAACGAAGGCGAGCAGCGAAACCGCCATGAAAGCCGCGGGAACCGCAATATTGAGATAGTATCCCGACGTCAACTCATACGGGGCCCTGCTCAGCTCGCGCGATAGATGCAGGTAAACGAGCCAGGCCAGATAGTACATGTTGACGATCTCCCGCACCGTCAGACAGACAAGCGGGGTAAAATACCGCGCGGCGAACATGACGATCATGACGCCGATCATGTATACGGCGAAGGGATTGTTGATGTAAAAATAAGATTCGAATATATAGTACCGCGCCACCGGGACCGACACCGCGATGAATCCCGGAATGCACAGCAGTATGACGATTTTCTCAAAAATATTCTGGCGTAAAAACCTGTCAACCGCCCACTCGGCCATTCTCTTCATGAGGTCGTAGAGCCTGGAAAGCAAATCAAGTATAAGGTTCATTCTTTAAACGCTCCTTTGACAAGTTTTTCGACCGCCTCGGTGAATCCAGCCGGGCCCTGCGCTTCGGTCACCGTTATCCGCGCGATACCGGTATCGACCGCAGACCCGTTCTTCTTTCTTACGATAAACGGGCGGTCGACCCTTTCCAGCATGGAAATATCGTTTTCGCTGTCTCCGACCGCCGCTGTCACGATTTCCCGGCAGCCTTCCGCGTACAGCCCTATCACCGCGTCCAGCGCCGCGCCCTTGCCGCTGTCGGCCGCAATGAGATGAAAGAAACGCCCGCCCCTGGTCAGCGCGGCATTCTTACCGGCCAGCGACCTGTTGAACGACTCGATATCGCCGGGCGAGACATTCCGCGGCTCCGAAAGCAGAAAAGGTATCGAGGTTTTTCTCTTCATCGCCAGGGCGGCCCTTTCGAGCGGCAGTCCCGTGGTTTCGGCAAGGGACTCGGCGGTCATATCGATGATCGGCCTCACCGCAGATCCGATTACACTCTCGACTTCCGGAATGAGGCGCCTCAGTCCGTCGATTCCCGGGCCGAAAACCCTCACATCGAAGCCGCCGTTCCCGGGCAGCGCAAGCCCGCCGCCGTTCTCGAAAATGAACGGGGTGTCGAGCCCCAGCTCTCCATGCAGCAGCTTCATCTCGTCAAACGTCTTGCTGGACACCATGATCAGGGGGATTCTTTCTTTTGCAAGCAGGATGATCCCCGGCAGGGCTGACGCATAGCTGTACGTGTCGTGGTCCAGCAGGGTGCCGTCAAGATCGGAAAACAGTATGATCATTGCTGCTCCGCTTTCTTTATCAGCAGGAATTCCACTCTTCTGTTTCTTCTGCGGTTCTCGTCGTTCGTGTTCGGATACAGCGGCGTAGTTTCGCCCATTCCTATGAACTGCAACCGAGCTTCAGCAATCCCCCTGGTGATTATATACTCCTGTACGGATTTCGCCCGGTTTTCGGACAGACGAAGATTGTAGGTTTCTTCGCCGATATCGTCGGTGTGCCCCTCGATCACGACGTCGTATCCCGCATATTTTTTCAATATCTCGACCACACGGTCCAGGATTGCCATGCTCTTGCCTGTTATCTGCGCGCTTCCGAATCCGAATTCAATATTGCTTATGCGCATTTTCAGTCCCCTCTCGGTGACCACCACCAGTATGTCGACGAGAAGCTTGTCTCTCTGCGAGCGGGCCACGTTGCCGGCCGAATCGGCCACTTCGAGCTCTATGAAATAATCGGCCGCCGATTCGACGATGTCCCTGTTGTCGCCGAGGCCGTCCCACAGTATCTGTCCCGGCACAGAATCGCCGCCTGCAAACTGCTTGAAGACTTCCCCCGATGGCGCGTATATCCTGATCACCCAGGAAGCAATGCCGGAATTGTCGGAGGCGTCAGGTTTTATCGCGAGCATGTCGTTTTCTCCGTCCCCGTCCGGGGAAAAATAGTCGGGAGAATGCCTTACCGAGGCGGCGGGAGGCGTGCTGTCGACGATTAGTTTTTTCACGTATGACAGGGGGGTGTTGCCGCTTCTGAACACTGTGCTGAGCGTTATCCGGTATTCTCCATCGGCGAGGGGCTCTCCCCGCGAATTTTTGCAGTCCCAGGCGATATAAGGCGGGATCGTCTTTTCTCCTTCGATGGTTTTTACAATGTCATCGGACCCGTCCCTGATGTCAATTTTCCAGGTCATGAGCCCGGCCGTTCCGGAAAGACGCAGAAACATCTTCAGCTCGGAATCCCTCTTGAACGAAAACCTGTCCTGCGAAAGCCGTATGTCGGCTGTTTCATACTGGCGGGTCAATGTGATCTCCTGGATCGATGCTGACGCCCTGTTTCCCGCACGGTCTGCAGTTTCGATATAATACTCGTAAAGCCCTTCGGGGGCGTCTTCTCCGCGATCGTTCCTGCCGTCCCAGGAAACGACGGCAGGCACATCTCCTTTCCATGTAAAGGACCTGGCCACCTGCCCCGATGAGTCGCGGAAGCCGGCCCGCCATTCGTCATCGGCCTCGCTGTTTATCTTCTGTCTTATGACGAGGCTGTCCTTCTTGCCGTCACCGTTGGGTGAAAACAGATTGTCGTCGTTCTGCAGCGAAGCCCGCGGCGCATTGTTGTCGACCACGATTATGCCGCGCTTCTTGGCCGCTATGTTGTCCCGCTCGTCCCAGGTGTAAAACGAATACGTATATTTTCCGTCGCCTGCGATGTTCCCCGCGGTATCGGCGCCGTCCCACATGATCTTTTCGGGAACCACCATCGAAACCTTTTTCTGGAACATTCTTTTGAAAAACCCTTTCACCGAAAGGCCCATCATCATGTCGCGTTCCGACATCCGGTAGTCCTTGACCTGCCTGCCTTCCTGGTCGTGGATCTGGAACCGCCAGCCCTTGATCGCGCTCTCGTCATCAACACCGAGGCTGAATATGACGAAGTCCTGCACCCCGTCATGGTTGGGGGATATGTACTCCTGGCTCCGTTCGACCGATATCTCGGGCGGGGCCGTATCGAGTTTCCCGATTTCCATGGTGATGCCCGCGTAATGGATGTAGTCGCGGCCCCTGTACAGGTTGAACGCATAGTTGAGCGTACCCTCAAAATTATCGGTTATGAGCCGCAAGCCCGCTCCGCAGGTAAAATCGCCGTAATCGTAGGATTGCGGCACGATGACGCCGACACGCAGGATAAGGTGCTTAAATATTTCGGTTTCAATTCCGAACTTGACCGGGTAATCATGGTATAAATTGATGAACGATATCTCGTTCTTGAACGCGATTGAGGCGTGCTCGTGCCTGAAAAAAACGAATCCGTATCCGAGCGTAAGGGAATTGAACTGGGCGTCATCCGGCCTGTTGCCGAACGGCCAGCCGAAATTTATCGAGCCGCCGATCGTCGGCTCGAAAAATCCGAATCCGTATTTTCCTTTCAGCGAGGCGAACCGGTACGATCCGCCGATCGACGCGCCCAGATAATAGACGTCGCCTTCATTCCGCCCGTAGCAGAAATTGAGCGTCATACCCATCGCCAGCCTCGGCGTCAGCATCTTGGCGCCGCCGAAGACGACATGATACGCCGCCGACAGGTCGCGCGCGTCTTTATCGTCAGGAATCATTATCATGCGCAGCGCGCCGCCTGCGACACCGTAGGAGGTCGGCACCGCGATCGATATGTTCGGATTGTAATAAGCGCCGTTGAGAGTCCCGTACTGGAGGCCAAGCGAGAAGCGTTCGATCCCTGCGATCGCGGCAGGGTTCTGGTATATCAGGTCCACTCCCCCGGTGGTGACGCCGGTGCCTCCTCTCCCGAGGGCCGCGGCGGAATCTCCGTACATGGAAAGCAGCCTGGCGCTGTGCTTTTCGGCGAAGGACGCGCCGCTCAGACCTATTATCATTGCCACTATGAATACAAGATTCTTCTTCATGGAAAACCCTTTATGCCGCAGACATCAATCGAACCGGGCGCCGAACGCCCGGATTACCGGAGCCGGAACCGGCGCTGCCATCGACACGTTCTGTGACTCCTGAACGTCTCTGCACAGTTAAAATTTCAGGACAATAAAATCAAGAATAAATCCGGGCAGATTAATGCGGCGACGATCCGATAGCAAGCGATTTTTATATGCCGGAGGGCTCTGGCGCACCATGGTTTTCAAATCCCCCCTCAAGGCAGGAAAGCGTGCCTACTTCTACTTCCCGGCCATGACGTGTACATTGGCGTAGCCGGTGGAAGCGTCCAGATAAATCAGCGCGGCGCCGTCATCAAATGCAACGGCATTCAGAGAAGACGGGCTCGGATGCCCGGACGCGAGTCCGTATATTCCGTTTCCGTCTATTTTTATCCACCCGCCGTTATACAGCGATGCCCTGACGGTGGTAAAAACCGTTGAAAACTCATCATAGGTCTCTTCGATCCAGAAAACGCAGAGGCAGCCATTGATGTTCACGCAATCCATACTCTCCAACGGGCTCGTGATTCCGCCCCACTTCAATCCGCCGTTAAAATCGGGAATGCCGTCATAATCGCTGTCATGATAGCCGTCGATCCATTGTCCCGATGCCGTCCGGACATTGATCCTGTTGTAGGAATACCCGGATGGATAATAGTATTCGATCCATGTGACATAGGGCTGTCCCTCATAGGTTTCGATGTCATGATATGACACCGTTCCGGGAGATGTCGTATAAAAATTCATGCCGTAGTAAACCTGCTCCCATGACCCATGTTCGTATCCATTGTACCTGTGAACATTGAGATACTGGCCGTTAATGTATGTAATGTAAATATAGCCTCCGGAAGATTTGACACTGCAGTTCGAACCGGAGATATTTCCGTAATCAGCCTGTGTCCAGACATATGAGGACGTCCCCGGATCATACTTGCAGTACTTCGCCCTGATGATCCCATTGTCATCCCAGACGGCATACAGGGTGCCGTTCAATTCAACGAGGCTCGCTTTTGAAGCGTATGTATACTGGAGCGCAGAGCCCAGGTATATATTGTCGATTGTTTGAACGGTCAGGCTTCCGGATGCGGTATAGGCCACCAGGAGTCCGAAATTCGAAGGAAACAGGGTCAGGCTCGACGCATAGCCCACATAAATGTCATTGATATAATACCATTCGGGATTTGATTCGTTTCCGCCGAACTGCCTGATAGTGATGTACTCGCCTTCGACCCATGCGGCATACAGCGTGCCGTTATAGACCGCGAGGCGGGGGCTGGATGCGGATGCACCGGGATTGCCGTTCATGGTGTAAACGGCATAACCCATGTTGAACGGGTCGAGGGATTTCCATTCCACGCTCATGTCGGCATTTTCGGACGCGTCTCCTATCCACTCGGAGAACATATCATCGCACGATGTCAATGCGAGAGAAAGTGTAATGACAAGAATCGATGTCAGTCTGCGTAGCATCATATATCTATCCGTTTAAACCGGCATGGAATTGGCGCCTGTCGAATCCTGCAATCGCCGCCAGCCATACCTGATCTGATAATCGAGACAAGCTCAATATACTAAAACCTCCTGGCGAATCCAACTGCCACCTGAATGAGGCCCAGGACGGTCATATCCTCACCGTATTCCAGGAGCGGCACATAGGCCGCCGTTATCTGCAGTGAATAGCTCTTGTTCAGGTGAAACCAGAACCCCAGGCCCAGCCGGTGCGCCTGGTGCAGCGTCACCAGAGTTTCATAATCAGGCTGATCGAAAACCGATGACGGCGATGGAATGAACTTGAGCGCGTCAATGCTGAAACCCAGGGATACAAATGGAACAAGGCTGAAAATGCGGGCAAGACGAATGTCGAAGGCCAGGTCGCAGTACAGGGGTATTGACACAAAATAGTCGGTGCGCCGCTTCCCGGAAGGGCCTTCATTGCCAATGCCCGGGAAAAGCGTCATTCCGAGATCAAGCCCCGCCCTGAAAAACTTGATCTGGTAGTGAAAACCGAAAAGGAATCCCCCGCCGGCCGACACTTCCTCTCCCAGTTTGTCCGACAGGGGGCCTGCGGCCGTGAGCGCGAATTCAATATCGTACCCGCTTGCACGTTTTTGCTCGGGCTCCCTGAAATAATCCCAGTAGCCGGGTTTTTTCGCGCTCAGGGAATTGAATGGCACAACAAGCATTAAAAGTGGGATTGCCAGCGCCGCTAATCTCATTTTTAAAGTATATCCCTGCGGCGGCGAATGTCAATTCTTTTTGGCCGCTACTTCTTCCAGGCGTAGAGCACGAGGCTCTTCGGGAAAAAATAATTGAGAAAGCCCTCAACGCGCCGCATGAAGTTCGAGAAGAGGCCCAGGTAGAGGAACCGGTGATACGCCTTCGTTATGGGATGCTCCGCGTTGTGGAGCCCGACGACGCAGCGGATGATCCACCAGATCGTGTGGAAAGCGTGTTTGTGGCCGACCGCGTATATCTCGAGGCCGCTCGACCGCATGATTTCGGCGAGCTGTCCGGGGTAATAGCGCCGTATATGGCCGCCCGGAGACGTGTAGTATTCGTAGGTGAGAAGATCGTACAGCGCCTCGGAAAACCTCGTGGGCACGGTTATCGCGATCGTGCCGTTTTTTTTCAGGACGCGCGCGAGCTCCCGGCACGCCCGCCTGTCGTCGCGCACATGCTCCATCACCTCTGAGCATATGATCCTGTCGAAGGTGTTGTCCCTGAAGGGAAGGCACAACGCGTCGCCGGTGTGGGCGCAGAAATTGCTGTGGTCCGGGCTGATGCCGGTCTTGTTCATCTCGACCAGAGCGAACCTGGTCTTGCGGGCGCACTCCATGTCCATATCCATGCTGAACACCCGGGCCCGGCGCATGATGAATTCGATCGAATGGCGTCCGAAGCCGCACCCCGCGTCAAGGGCAAGGTCTCCCACCCTCACGCCGAGACGGTCGAAATCAACGGTGAGCATCGATCGCCTCTTCGTATATCCGCACCATCTCTTTGGCCGCGTTCTGCCAGGTGAAGACCTTGAGCACGCGCTCGCGCGCAGCCTTGCCCATGCTTCGCCTTATATCAGGATGGTCGAGAAGGAAATCGATTCCCTCTGCGATCGCTTGGGCGTCCCTCGTTGGCACGAAATATCCCGTCTTCATGTGTTCACCGACAACTTCGGGCAGGGCCCCGCCGGTCGAAGTTATCACCGGCAGCTCGCACGCCATGGCCTCGGCCGCGGGGAATCCGAATCCTTCATATATCGACGGCGACAGCGCGACTTCGGTCTCCGAATAAAGCCTGATGAGCTGTTCGATGGGGATTTTTCCGGTGAAGGTTATCTTGTGGTTGAGCCCGAACTTCGTTATCCACGACGGCACATAATTCCTGTTTGGCGCTCCTCCGTCAACGATGGTGAGGTGAACATCGTGCCTGGTCAGGGTCAGCGATTTCAGGAGATAGCTGATGCCTTTTTTGCGGTCCTCGACATTGCCCACGAAAATCAGGCTGTTCTTTTTCTTCCTGATCCCCTTGAGGGGATAAAAAATGCTCGGGTCCATGCCGTTATAAACGACACTGATCTTTTTATCAGGAACCCCGAACGCGTTGGTGATTTCCCTGGCGGAGTCATACGACACGGTCACTATCCTGTCCATCCTGTTCGAGACGAATTTCTGCATTATGAGCGGATAGTAGAGGACCCTCTTCATCTTGATGCCGAAATCGGACGGATATTCGAACCACGTCGACCGGTCGATCGACAGCGGGTGATGGATCGTCGACACGAACGGCACTCCAAGAAGCTTGATCAGCATGAAGCCGTAACCGAGGCACTGGTTGTCGTGTATGACGTCGAACCGGTGGGTCTTCATCAGCTCCTTCAGCTTCATGAACACCCTGAAAGAAAATGTCTCGATCTCGGGGAAAATCCCCATCTTCGACGAAACGAACTCGTAGAAATTCAGGGGCTGATACGTGGCGAAGGGCTTGTGAGGCTTTATAAAATCGCTCTTCTTGTTGAAATAATTATGGTTCGACAGGCGATGTATGGTCACTCCTTCGACCTCGCGGGGATAGGGCGGCCCCACGATCACGTGGACCTCGTGCCCCTGCCTGACAAATTCCTCGGCGAGGTACATCAGGTAGATGCCCTGCCCCCCGCAGTACGGGTTTCCGCGATAACTCAACAGACAAATCTTCATTGTGAACTCCTGAAACCGGCGATGACGTCGCGATAAACATCCAGGGTGTTTTTCGCGGCCACGGGCCACGCAAAATTGTTCTCGGCCCGAAGCCGTCCCTTTTCGCCCATTTTTTTTCTCAGGCCGGCGTCGTTTAAAAGGCGCATGATCGCGTCGGCGAGCGCGGCCGCGTCCCCCGGCGGCACCAGAATCCCGGTGTCGGCGTCGACGACTTCCTTGAGCGCGCCTGCGGCCGTGGCAACAACCGGCGTTTTACACGCCATCGCTTCCGCAGCGGGCAGGCCGAATCCTTCGTAAAGGGACGACATCACCAGAATCGTTTTACGACTGTACAGGCTGACAAGCGTCCGGTGGTCGACCTTTCCGGTGAACTCGACGCGTTTCTCGACGCCGAATTTCTTCACCAGGCCTGAAGCGTTCTGCTTCTTTTCATCCACCACTGTGAGCCTGACTTTCTCCGGGAGAAGAGAGAGGGCCTCGAAGAGGAAATGCACGCCCTTTTTATGGTCTTCGGTGTTGCCGACGAAAAGGAGGGCGTTCTGCTCGCGCTTCTCTCCCGTGTTCCGGAAAAGGTCGACATCCATCCCGTTGAACACCACCGATATTTTTTTGCGGTCTATTCCGAACGCCCTGCCCAGCTCCTCGACCCCCTCGTACGACGAAGTGATGATCCGGTCGAGCCTTTTGCCGACAAATCTCTGCATTCCAAGCGGATAAAAAAGAAGCGTCGTGAGCTTCCCCCAGAATGTCGTGTCCATCGTAAGGTCGGCGCTGCGGTCGCGGTTCAGCGGATGGTGTATCGTGGACACGACCGGGATGCCGTAGCCTTTCATCGGCAGCAGCCCCCACCCCAGCGTGTTCACGTCGTGGATGATGTCGAAGCGCTTTTTTTTCAGAAGGTCCCGGAGATAAAAAAACGAGCGCATGCTGAAGGTTTCCATCTCGGGAAAAACATGAAACCGCGTGAGCAGATAGTCGACGAAATTCCACGGAGAGAACAGACGCTTCCTTGTCTCGTACGGCATGGACCTGGTCCTGACCATCCAGATGTTCAGGTTCTCCATTTTATGGACAGTGGCCCATTCATCGAGCGGATCGGGATAAGGAGGGCCGACAACGACATCCACCTCGACGCCGAGGCCGGCGAGCTCCCTGCTGAGATAAAACAGGTAAACGCCGAGTCCCCCGCAGAAGGGACTGCCCCGGTATGCGTTCAAAAGGACTCTCATGTACGATCAGGACTCTTCTTTGCCTTTCGGAAGGGTGCTTCTTGTCGTGATGATGGCGATACCGACCCAGAACACTGCGCCGAGCACGACCAGCGAGATGACCGCAGCGGGGATGGCCAGCGCCCAGTAAGCCCTGAGATAAAATCCGTAAACGAGCATCAGGGCAGCCGCAAGAGTCACCGCGCACAGCACGGCCGCTTTGATTTTTGAATAATCGTTTTTTTCAACTATTTCCGGCATAGGTGGCACCACCTTAATCGTTATAATCGTCCAGCCGATCCAGAATCCGATCCCGAGAACGAAAAGCGAGATCAGCAGCAACGGTGCGGCCATGGAATAATACGTCATGACACCGATGGCATTCAGGTCAACGGGGATGGCATGATCGTTTTTTCCGATAAAAATTGCATATATGACAAACGCCAGCAGGAACACTGACAGAAAAACTGCGATGAAACCCCAGATTTTTGCACGCGGCATGATTGACTACCCTGAAAAATTCTCTTTGAATATAAAAATTGTATGCTGATCAAAGATCAAATCAAAGGTGAATATTGTCAACATAATTAATATATATCATTATGTCATTTTAACGGGCCGCGATTACTGAAGCGTAAAGGAGGTCAAAGCTTCACAAAAAAAGGGATCGTTTCTTCGAACTTCCTCGAGGAATATGCGACCAGAAAATCAGGCAGGCAGTAACGATTAAGCACGATGTCCCGGTAATCGACCTCGGCCCCGTTTATGTAGCGCACCGAACCTCCGGCGCAGAGTATTACCGGTATGGCCCCGGCCCAGTCCCAGAGAAAAGACCTTCCCACAAAAGCGATGGTCCGGTTTCTCCTGTTGTCGGCGACAAGCGAAGCCTGGAGTGCGGTCGACCCCAGGTTGCGCACCTTGCCGGGAAAACAGACCCTGTAGCTTTTATGGATTTCGGAAGCGTAGAAAATGTTGGTTTCGGATTCCACGCGAAGATCATGGTCGACCGCCAGCGGGACGTCATTGAGGTATGAATGCGTCCCGTCGCAGTGGAAAAACAAGTCTGAAGCAGGGGAATACACGAAGCCGTAAACGGGCCTGAATCCTTCGAACACGCCGACCGACACGCACCAGATCGGCAGATGCATGCTGAACATCGCGCTGCCGTCTATGGGATCGATCACGATCGAAAGGCTGTCTTCGGTGAAAAGCGATATCGACCTGTCGAAATCCTCCTCATAGACGTAATTCGCGCGCGGGAATCTGCTCTTCAGGTTCTTAAGAAGCATCTCCTGCACCAGATAATCGGCCTCGGTGACGATGGTCGTATCCGCCTTTCTGCGAACGTCGAGGTTCATCTTCTGGTGTTCATGCGCCAGACTGCCCGCATCGCGGACCAATTCCTTGACGATCGTGATATCGCTGCCGGTCAATACGGGCATGTCAGTCCTTCCTTTCCAGCTCCTTTTTGATCATCAGCATGACCTCGTCGGATTCGGGAAAAATTTTACCGAATTCAGCATAAGCCTTTTTGAGCGCATCCCTGCGCTTTGCCGGGTCATTTACCACCTTACTGAAAAAAGCGGATTTCAGCAATAAAATATTTCCCCTCGCCCTGCCGTCCTTCCCTCGTTTGGCTTCGTATGACGCCAGGAATTTTTCGATCGAAGCGCCCCTGCCCCGGTCGATGAAGCATTCGAGGAGTTCGTAATAATACTCCAGGTTGTGGGGATCGAGATCGAGCAGGGCCGCGGCTTCCTCGTGCCATCGGGTTTCTTCCTCGATGTCCAGGGAAAAGCACAGAATTTTTTTCGCGCTTAAAAAATCGACCCTGCCCAGCTCGCGCGCTTTGCGGTAATACGTCAGCGCCTCCGCGGGCCTGTTCATGGCGTCCGCGCTGATCGCCGCAAGCATCGAAGCGTCCGACTTGCTGAGCCTGTCTTTGAATCCGTCAAGGGCCTTCAGCGCGTGCCCGAACGCCTTTGCCTGGTCTCCCGACATGTGATACGCGTAGGCGATGCCGTAATTGCCTTCGGCGTACGAGGGATCCTGCCTGAGGGCGCGCGCGTAGAGTGAAACGGCCTTTGTGTAATTTTTCTGCATGGCCGACACGAGCGCGTACTCGTCAAGCCCGGACCGGTCAAGGCCCTTTCCTTTGTCCGCCAGAGCGAAGGCCTCGCCCGCCAGGCGAAGCAGCTCTTCCCCGCCGACAAACCATGTGTCGCCGTACTGCCGCTGCATCCTGAAATAAAAATCCCCGAGAAGAAAGTGCAGCCGCGCATTGCCCGGTTTTTTCCTGATCAAAGCCCGGAGTATGGCGTCGATCTGGAAATCATACGCATTGTACGGATTGAACGCCTCGGGCGTGATATTGTAATCGTCGAGATCCTGGCCCGGCCCGAGGTCGATGAACGTGAAAGACCGGTGCATCACCGTGGCCGCCGAGAAACCGAGCGCCAGGCTTATTTTTTTTTCTAAACGGGCGGGATCCTCGTTGCGGGGGTCTTTTTCGTCGAGCATCCTGAATGCGGATGCGTATTTTCGGTTCGATATGAAATCATCGACGGCAGCCAGGTCGGCGCCCTTTTGCGAAGGGGCCGCGATCGCGAATGCAAGGACGATGCTCCAGATACCCGACATTATACCCGGACCTCCTCACCCTCTCACCATGCCGTCATAGGAGGACCCGCTTTTCGAGGAGCTTCTCGAACTCCTCCGCCGGAACCGGCCTGCTGAAGAGAAAACCCTGGTGAAGATCGCACTGGAGCGTATTCAGAAACTCGAACTGCGTTACGGCCTCGACGCCCTCGGCTATGACCCGGAGATTAAGGTTGTGCGCCATCGCAATAATGGCCCGGGTTATCTCCGTGTTGTTCTGGTCGACGATCAGGTCCTTGATGAAACTCTTGTCTATTTTGAGGTAATCGATTTTAAAACGCTTGATATGGCTCAGCGAGGAGTAGCCGATCCCGAAATCGTCGATCGAGAAGCTGATTCCCTTCTCGTTCAGGGACTGCATCACGCGAATCGCGCTGTCGGGATTGTCCATGACGCTGCTCTCGGTGATCTCGAGATGGAGCGTTCCCGGGTTAAGGTCGTATTTGTTTACGGCAAGGTCGACCTTGTACTCGAGCTTCTTGTCGCTGAACTGCTGCGCAGAAAGGTTCACGGCGATTTTCAGGTTCGGGTAACCCTTGCTCTGCCAGAGCGCCGCCTGCCGGCAGGCCCGGTCGAGGGTCCAGTCGCCGATATCGTAAATCAGGCCGGTGGTCTCGGCTATCGGGATAAACTTGTCGGGAGGCACGAATCCGAGCTCAGGGTGTTTCCACCTGAGAAGGGCCTCCATGCCGGTCAGGACGCCCTCGGAATCGACAAAAGGCTGGTAGTACAGTTCGAACTGGTCGTTGTTGATTGCTGTCCTCAGGTAATTTTCTATCACGATGCGTTCCCGGGCCTGCTTCGTCATGTCCTCATTGAAAAACCGGTAAACGCTTCCCTCGGCTTTGGCGTCCCTCAACGCGATATCGGTGTTCTTGACCAGCAGGTCCATATCGTCGCCGTCCCTGGGGAAAATGCCGATTCCGATGGAGAGCCCCAGATACACCTCCCTGCCGTCGACCTTCATCGTCCCGGATATGACCTCGATGAGCTTGCCCGCCACGATCGCGGCGTCGAGGTCGTCCGAAATGCCGTTCAGAATAATGGTGAACTCGTCGCTTCCCAGCCGGTACAGGTAATCGCTCTTCCTCAGGCAACCCCCCAGGCGCTGCGAGGCTATTTTCAGGAGGCTGTCGCCGAAGCTGTGGCCGAAAACGTCATTCAGGTTCTTGAAGCGGTCAAGGTCGAGGAACAGGAGAGCCTTGTTCTTCTTCGGCTCCTCCCTTTTCGCCATGCTTATCAGCTCCTGGAACCTCTCGAAAAACGCCCTTCTGTTGGGCAGCCCGGTAAGGGGATCATGATACGCGATATAGGTCAGGTCTTCCTGGCTTTTCTTGCGCTCGGTGATGTCCTCGATGACCGAGGCAAGGCGGTATATTTCACCGTTTTTATCGTAGATGACCGAAATATGGTTGCTGACCCATCTTACGCTGCCGTCCGGCCTGGTGATGCGAAATTCAATCTCGTTTCTTTCCTTGAGATTTTCACGCTTGAGAAGCGTCCTGTAACCGTCCCTGTCGTCCTGGTGGATCGCGTCGAAAAACAACTCGGGAAGCTCATACAGCACATTCAGGGGACGGTCGTATATTTCCTCATACGCCGGGCTTATATACAGGAACACCCTGTTCCGGTAATCATAGATGATGAACACTTCATGGATGTTTTCGGCGACCTGCCTGAACCGCTCCTCGGTGTGGTTGAGTATCTTGTAGGCGTTTTCGAGGTCCTTGAATGCGGTTTCAACCTGCATTGACTTATCGTGATATTGGCGGATGACGCCGGCCATGGAAAGGAGAACGAATATGGTGACACCGATGCTGAAACGGGAATAGAACGCCTCGGGAAACGGGTAAGGGCCGATGGATATTTTTTCGTGCACATAAAGTATGTCCTCGGCCGCTCCAAGCACAGCGATAATGAGCCCGATGAGGGGAAGAACGATATACTTGTATCTCTTGTGAATCCTGATTTCCGCGGCCATCGAAACGATGCTGTAGATCACCATTATACCCAGGAAACAATCTCGAGCGAAATACAGGGGTCCCTCCTTTCCCCTGGCGTGGTCCCATGCGAGTGAAAGCCAGGTCGAACGGTGATTGTCCTGCGAGATGAAGAGGTCAGGCGCCGCATATGCGATCACCAGGACGAGAAAGCAAAAGGCGAGAGCCGTGATCCATATGATCCGGTTGACCTTCTTCCATTTCTCGTTCAGCTCGGTAATGTGATGGATGAAATAAGGCAGTCCGAAAATGAAAAAAACCCCGGCTATCTGCTCGGCGCGGTGAAAATGCATGCCGATTACCGGGTTCTGAAACCATCCGCCGGCGACCAGGACAATTATCTCGCTCAAAACGAAAATGAATGCGAAACAATTCATCAGGAGCATGGCGAAATAGATTTTCTCGCCGGTGCGGCGGAACAGGTAGCTGAAAAGGGTTATGCCCGTGATGAGCACCCCGGTGCTCACCGCCGGCACCAGTATCTGGTATATCTGGATTTCGCGCTCGAATATCAGCATATATAAACCGCTCCAAACATTCCTCAGGCAGCCCTCTTTCTCCGCGGAGTAGTAAAATGACCTGGATCAATTAAGACGCCGGGGACGGAATTCCCGGCATGGAATAAATGCTCCTGCCCGCAACTCTACAAATTTAGATATGATATATTTTATCGCCATTTAAATATCAAGACAAAAATAACCATCCGTGAAACATCGCGGGTTATTAAATCCGGATTCGAAAAAATAATATTGAAATTTCATTCTGAATCCTAATTCTCCATTTTCATGTCAGTTTCATGATTTATATATTTGGAAGAGCTATAATTTTTAATTGACAAAAATACTTATAATCCCATATAGAGAATGATCATTCTCTATATGACAAAAAAAGATGAATTCAACATTTCTAAAACTCGATAAATCGAGGCAAAATGAAATCCTCGATGCAGCAGCAATTGTTTTTGCGAATAATGGGTACCACGGCGCCAATATCCCCGAAATATGCTCACAGGCGGGAGTTTCTGTGGGAGCTTTATATAAATACTTCAACAACAAAGAGGCTGTATTCATTGCGATATTAAAACGCATGGGAGATCTTCTCGCCAACGAATTTTATGGGAAAATTCAAATCAACGAAAACTCAATACTTACAACAATCGAAGATATTTTAAGATCGATGACATTTACCAGCGAGTTTAACAAGTACCGGCAGTATTTCATCCTCTATCTCGATATTGGATCATATTCGCTGAACGGTTTCGCAGAATCGATTACCAGAAGGTTTGAAAACATTGGCCGTGAATTTTATCAAAATATGGTTGAGCATTTTAAAAAAGCCGGTCAACTGCGGCAAAATATTGCGACAGAACATGCGGCATATTTTATCGATAGCTATATGACCCTCTACGCTTACACTCTGGTGAGTAAACATCATCTTATCCGTTTTGACAGGTTTTTTAAAAACTATGGCGACTCGCTCTCTACCGAGCAGCGAATAAAAATTATATTGGACTCTATTAGAATGATTCTTAAATAATTTTTTTCTCTTAGCAGAGAACGAATATTCGTTTTCTGCTGTTAAAATATAATTTGATATTAAAATCTGTAAAGGAGGCTCTGTATGCCATCAGAAGTAAAACGCATAGATGATTGTCTATCAATAAGAAACGGCCATCTCTTTATTGAAGAATGTGACACCGTAAAATTAATGCAAGAATATGGTTCGCCGATTTTTGTCGTGTCCGAGGACCAGCTCAGACGCAACATCAGAAGATACAAGCAAAGCTTCGAGGCAGGATGGGCCGATGGGCCCGTCAAGCTGATGCCGGCTGCAAAGGCCAGCTGGTCCCATGCAATACAGAAGATTGTCGCCGAGGAAGGCTGCGGTTGCGATATTTATTCACCCGGCGAACTGGCAGTAGCTCTTGAGTCCGGATTTGATCCACAGTATATCTCAGTCAACGGCGTTCCCAAGGATGCGGCGCATATAGAAAATGCAATAAAAAAAGGCGCGCGGATAACACTTGACGGCATCGAAGAGATCGATGTTGTGGAAAAAGCCGCCTCCAGATTGAATAAAACCGCTTTGGTGAGATTACGATTACGTCCGACTATTTCCGGCTTCCGCAAGTTTTCCCACTTCAATCCCACGGGTCCCGTTGCGACCGATATTGCGGCAATGTCCTACAAAGGAGGCATGATGTACACACAGGCCATAGAAATAGGCAAAAGAATCATGAAGATGAAGAATGTTGAACTCGTAGGGTTCCATGAACACCACGGGCGCCACCATCAGTCCACGAAATACTGGACCGAGCAAATGAAATCTTTTGCAAAGGAAATAGGGTATGTCTGCAAAGCGCTTGGCGGCTATCAGCCCCGTGAAATAAGCATCGGGGGCGGCTTTGCCGGTCACAGAGACCCCTTTAACGCAGAGACGCATTATTCCGAACCCTATCAGCTTCTTGCCCTGCACGCGCTTTCAATCTTGTTAAAAGTCTTCGGTTCAAGAATACGATACGCTGTGATCAGATTCATCATAAATTTAATGATGGAATATGTTCCGAACAAAAAGCTCGCGCCCTCCATTGAGGACTATGCCAGGGCCTGTACAGCGGCGCTAAGAAAATATCTTCCAAAAAACGGCATATCCACAAAAGGACTGATGCTTCAAATGGAGCCGGGGCGGTCCCTGCACGGCGATACCGCAATTCACCTGACCACAGTAAAAAATATCAAGCCGATGGATAGGCCCCTTAAATGGAACAAATACATCCTGGACACCACGCAATTCTGGTTTACGGGCGGCATCTACGAGCATCATCTCCATGATTACGTCATAGCCAACAGGGCCGACGAGAAAAAAACCGAAAAGGCCGACATAATCGGCAGGAGCTGCTATGGAGACCGGCTGCTTCCCTTTGTACGCCTTCCAAAGAATCTCAAGGTTGGGGACGTTTTCGCGCTTCTTGACGTCGGCGCATACCAGGAGGTATCGATGAGTAATTTTAACGCCATGCCTAGACCCGCGACCTATCTTGTCAGAGGCGACAAGGCATACTTGATCCGCAAGCCGGAAACCCTCGATGATGTTTTCAGGCGCGATGTTATGCCTGAGCATTTAAAGTCGAAAGCAAGAAATGCGTCGTCGAACTAATCGAAAATCCCGGGCTATAGTCATCTCCCCAACCGTTTTTTGCCAGGAGGGGAGATGACTACGGTGAAATCCCGCACGTGAATAAACGCACCGGCCCGCTGTCATTACTTGCTTGACACTCGTGAATGAAAGGACATAATGCGGGACAACAACGGGATTACCACTATGATTGCAAGACTGACGGGGCGCATCGCCGAACTGAAACCGACTGAAGCCATACTCGACGTCAATGGAGTCGGCTACCATGTCATAATCCCTTTTACAACCTATGAGAGGATCATGGACGCCGATAAGGCGACGCTCCAGATATTCACGCTCCACAGGGAAGACCAGTTCAGGCTGTACGGCTTTTTCACCGAGGAGGAAAAAAAAATCTTCGCTCTCCTGCTCGAAGTAAGCGGGATCGGGCCTTCGGTGGCGCTTTCGATTCTGTCGGGAATCGCGATACCGGACCTCCTCGAGTCGGTGAAGACACAGAATACGGCATTGCTGGTGAAGATCCCGGGCATAGGACAGAGCAAGGCGGACAAGCTGGTGTTCGAACTCAACAGGAAGTCAAAAAAGCTCGACGCCCTCAACATCGCCCGGCCGGGTGCAGGGAGATCGGTCCGGAACGACGTCATCGAGGCCCTGCTTTCCCTCGGGTTCGACGAAAAAAAATCGGCGTCGGTCATCGACGAAATAATGAAGGAAAACCCCGACCTGCCCCTCGAAGCCGCGGTCAAACAGTCTCTCAAGCGCCTGTCGTCATGACCTGGCCCTGATCACGCTCAAGACCAGGCCCTTCGCTGCGTCGACAGTGGCGGCTATTCCGCTCTTCAGAATCTGCGTTGCGTTTTCGGCCTCTGCGATCACCGGAATGTCGAGCGTCTTGCCCACGGTGACCGCCTTGGATTCGGCTCCCTGCTCCTCGGTGATTATCGCGGCCGCGTTCCTCAGCAGGGGAATGACCTCGTCCGTGGTCTCTCCGATTACGATGATGTCGCCGGCGTCAAAGGGCTCGGCGGATTCGAGGCCCCGCTTGACCACGAAGAGCTTTCCGGACGCAGACTCCCCGTGCATCCCCCTGCCGCGCACGAGCACGTCGCCCACGACCTGTATCTTCAGGGTGTTGGTCGTTCCGCTCACCCCGACCTGGGTGCCCCCGGTGATGACGACCAGGTCGCCGTCCCTCACGATGCCGTTTTTCCTGGCCTCTTCGACGGCCTGGGAGAAAATCGCGTCGGTCGAATCCCCCGGAGCGACGCAGAGCGGCAGCACTCCCCACGACAGGGAAAGCTGGAGAAACGCCTTGCGTGAAACGGTGGTCGCAACGATCGGGCAGGCCGGCCTGAACCGCGACACGGTGCGAGCGGTGCTGCCGGTCTGGGTAACCGTGAGTATGGCCGCGGCTTCGAGGTCATGGGCCGATGCGCAGGTGGCGTGCCCGATCGCCGATGTGACGTTCCTGGACGCGGCGCCGTGCATGGCCGCGAATCTCCGCGCGTAGTCGATGTTGCGCTCGGTCTCGACCGCGATGCGCGCCATGGTAATCACCGATTCGATCGGGTACTTCCCGATCGAGGTCTCGCCCGAAAGCATGATGGCCGAGGTGCCGTCATACACGGCGTTGGCGATGTCGGTTATTTCGGCCCTTGTCGGCCTCGGGTTGCGGATCATCGAATCGAGCATCTGGGTCGCGGTGATCACCGGCTTTCCCGCGCTGTTGGCCCGGGAGATGATGGCCTTCTGGATTGCGGGAATTTCCTCAAACGGTATCTCGACCCCCATGTCTCCCCTGGCCACCATGACGCCGTCGCTCACCTGAAGGATTTCGTCCAGATTGTCGACACCCTCCCTGTTTTCGATCTTGGCGATGATCCTGATATCATCACCGCCGTTTTTTCTCAGAAAGCTCCTGATCTCGAGAATGTCCTTCGAGGTCCGGGAAAACGAGGCGGCGATATAATCGAATTCATTGGCGATGCCGAACAGCAGATCGGCCTCGTCGCGGGCGCTGACGAACGGAAGCCTGATCCTGACGCCAGGGATATTGACGCTTTTCCTGTCGCTCAGGGTCCCGCCGTTGACGACGATGCATTCGACCTCGCGGTCCCTGACCGCGACCACCTTCATTTCAATGAGGCCGTCATCCATGAGCAGCCGGTCTCCCCGCGAAAGGTCCGCCGGGAGGTTCTCGTAAGTGACCGATACCCTGGCGGCGTTTCCGATAATGTCTTCCGTGCAGAGCACAAAGCTGTCGCCGGCATTCAGGGTGACCGATCCCTGCTCGAACGTCTTTATGCGGATTTCGGGCCCCTTGGTGTCGAGCAGAAGCGCCACCGGGGAATCGAGCTCATCGCGGACTTTTTTCACCATGTCGGCGCGCGCCCTGTGCTCGTCGTGGGTGCCGTGGGAAAAATTGATCCTGGCCACGTTCATGCCGGCGAGCATGAGCGCCCGCATCGATTCCTCGCCGTCAACTGCCGGGCCGAGCGTGCATACGATTTTCGTCTTTCTCATCTGAGCCAATCCTTCACTCTTTTGTCCTGATAATGTATATGTAATCCCCCGCCGGCCGGCCCGCGGCCCTGAAATCGTCATGGGTTATGACGACATCCCTCGCCATGCTTTTCACCGTGCGCCCGGCGTCTGGCGCCCCTGAAATGAGTATTATCCGGTCGCGCACCGCGCCCGCCCTTCTCCTGAGCCTGTCGGGCACGCCGAGCCCGTGGCTCACGTGCATCGATCCCGCGAGAACCACGACTATTCTTCTCCCGCCGGCGGAAGGGCCCTGGCCGAGAAACCCGGCCGCGGTCTCGGCAATGGCCTCGTCCCTGGACGCCTGCGCCTCGAACATGAAGCGCTTCCTCTCGGGCCCCACAAATGAATGCACCTCGAAAAACCTGTCGAGCAGTTTTTCCTGCGCCGGTGAATTAAAATCCATCGCAGCCGGAAGGGTTGCCCGCTCTTTTTCATCGAGAGAACCTATCCCGGTCCGTGAAACCTTCGATATCACCGGGGCGGGCGCGTTTCCGGCGGCAACCGCGCCCCCGCACAGCCTCACTTTCTCCATGATGGTTCTATATTCGGCCCAGTTGCTCCAGGATTGTCCCCATGCGGTCTTTTGTGAAAACTCCTCGAAAGAAATCCTCCCGCTGTTGTATTCATCAAGCTCCCCCTGAGAGGCCCTCTCGATCTGCTCCATCACCAGGACCAGGCGCAGGCCGGCGTCGCAGAGGCGGCCGATCATGATTTCGTGAATGCGGCGGTGAACGAGGGAATCGTGGCTTTCGCCTAAATAAACGACATCCGCCGTTTGAAGATCGTCCATCACCGATACAAAATCCATCTCCCTTCCGGAGTACATGTCGAGCCAGACGCCCTCATCGGCCGGTATCGAGGCCGGCGCATCGGTTAAAAATTCGCAGAATGCGGGCAGGACAAAAAAGGCCACCAGTAATAACGCTCTGGCGATCATCATGATCCTCTCAGCTGATCTTTTTCGCCAGTATAACAGTTAAATCGTCTGAAAGCACGTCTTTTTCAGTAAACGCGTAAAATTCCCCGAGTATGAATTCAAGCTGTCCGTGCGCGGACTGTTCCGGGGCCCTTCTGAAAGAATCCATTATCCTTTCAAGTCCGAATTCGCCGCCGCACCCGCCAGCACACTCCATGAGACAGTCGCTGAAAAGAAGAACGGAATCGCCCTTCTCTGCCGAAAAGGTGATGATGCCGAAATCCTTGTCCATGACCTCAAGGCCCAGAAAGTGCCCCTTCGCGTCCCGTTCCGGGTCCCCGACAAGCCTGACATCGCCCGTTGCCTTAGAACGCGCGAGCAGGTCGGGATGCCCGGCGTTTACATACTCGACACTGCTTCCGGAAAACCTGAGCATGATTCCGGTGAGGTAATTGCCCACCCTGCCGATCTCCTTGATCAGGTCGGTGTTGAATTTCTTGATCACCTCGTTAAGGCCCGTCTCCCTGCCCTCATTGAAGCTTCTGAAGAGGATCGTCTTCGCGATCATGGTTATCAGCCCTGATGAAATGCCGTGACCCGACACGTCGAAAAGCGATATTCCTTCGAGCGACTCGTTTGCGACATAGAAGTCATACAGATCCCCCGAAATCCCCGACATGGGCCTGAAATGAAAGGCCACTTCCCAGTCAGATGTCCCGGGCGGGATTTCGGGAAAGAATTTCTTCTGCACGTTAACTGCCATGGCCATGTCCCGGTTCATCATCCCCTGCGCGCTTTCAAGCTCCTCGTTGAGGGCGACCAGATTTTCGTTCATCGCTTCAAGCTCCTCATTGGCGGCATTGAGTTCATCGGTGCGCTGGAGCACCTTCTTCTCGAGATTGACGTTGAGGTCCTCGAGCTGGTTTTTCATGAAGTTTATCTTGTCGGCCATACCCAGGGAAAAGAGTATCACCATGGCGGAAATGCCGACCTGGATGAAATGCCTTGTCAGCAGGGTCGACGGCAGCACTCCGAACGATTTGAGCACGTACAGCACGAGCCCCACGCACAGGAACGCGAAGCCGATCGCGATAAACATCGCCTGACGGTCCTTTTTGAACGCGAGATACAGCACCAGCGAGTAGAAGCCCACGGTGAAGATCATGGTAAAAGCGGTCGAAATCCTGATCGCGAGCGCATAATCGATCGACAGCGACAGCGCTGCAAGAAACAGCAGCGGCGCGAGACCGGCATAGACCAGGAGCCTGTTGTGAAACGGGTAATTCCGGGGAGCATCGACATAACTCTGCCCGTACTTCACCACCAGCGCCATGGTGACGCACATGAAAAAGGGCAGGCTGTTGTTGGCCCACCAGATCCAGTCAGGCCACAGATACTGGAACGAGTATCCCAGCAGGGTGAACTGGAACAGTATCCACGAGAAGATGAACAGCGCATAATAGATGTAGCTCCGCTCCCTGATCGACACGAACAGAAAAAGGTTGTATATCGCCATGACCAGAAGCAGGCCGTAGTAAATCCACGTCAGCGGCAGCTCGGTGTTCATCCTGTTGATATAGCCGAGGGGAGACCAGATCACCGGCTCGAAGTTCAGCGAACTGCCGGTGCTGACGCGCAGATAGAAGGTCGACACGCCCGGCCTCAGATCCAGGGTGAACAGGAAATTACGGTCTTTCACATCGCGCATGCGGAAGGGATAGCGGTCGCCGGCCCGCTTAAGGGAAAAAGAACCGTCCGGCCCCGGAATATACAGGTCGAGATAATCGAGCAGGGGATAGGAGATTTCAAGGTAGCAGGGAAATTCCCTGCCGCTCCTGTTGTCGACCGCGAACCTGAACCAGTACGTTGACGAAGTGTAGCCGAAATTGACCGACTCGCCCCTGACCGAAGTCCACGGCCGTCTGTCGGCTGAGACCTCTTCGAGTTTCATCAGCCCCGCGCCGTCTTCGAGATATGACATGCCGGGGCAGAGGTTCAGCATCTCGGTCGAGGCGATAACGACCGCAGCGCCCCGATCCGGCGCACCCGAGATGCACGGCGAGGCGGGATACGCGAGAAAAACTACCGCTGCCGAAACGATCAATCTTAAAAAAGGAATCATCAACGCCCGCCAACAATCTCCTGGAGCTGTTTCGATTTTTCAACGATCGACCCCGTGAACTCGAGGATTTTCTGGTTCGCCGAGGCGATCTCCTGCGCTATCTCGGACAGCCGCGATACGGTCTTGATGTTTTCCTCCATGGATGAGTTCTGTTCGCGGGTCGCGTCAGCGATGTCGCTTGCCATGGACTCCATGAGGTTCGCCTGACCGACCACCTCGCTGATGGCGTTTCCCTGCTCGGTCAGCACCAGCTTGGTCTCGTCTATAAGGGAATTGATGTCCTCGATGCTCTTGAAGATGATGTCTATCGACTTCTTGGTCTTGTCGACGATCATCTTCCCCTGCAGGATGTCGCTGATCATGTTCTTGATCCGGGTGGATATCTCTTTCGAGTTGTCCGACGTCGCAGTCGCGAGCTTGCCGATCTCGTCGGCGACTACGGCGAATCCCCTGCCGTGCTCGCCCGCGCGCGCGGCCTCGATCGCGGCGTTCAGGGAAAGCAGGTTGATGCGGTCGGTGATGTCGTCGATCAGCACGGTGATGCCGTCGATGGCCTTGCCGCCCTGGTCGATGAATTCCATCCTCTCTATCATGCGGGAAAGGTCGTCGCCTGTATCCCTCGCCGAATTGGTTATCACCTCGATTCCCTGGAGCACCCTGGCGCTCACCCTTGCGACGTTCTTCTGCGAGCCGATGAGAAGCGCCGAGTAGTCCTTGGTTTTCAGGCTTTCGTTCTTCTGGTTCACGGTGGCGTCGTATATGCGCTCGTTGGACGAGGTAAGCTCCTCGAACGCGGCCGACATCTCCTCGCTCGTGGCCGCCTGTTCGGTTGAAAGAGAGCCGAAGCCGTTGCCGATAACCGAAAGCTCCCTGCTGATTTCGAACAGGTCCCTGGACATCCCGGTGATCGTCTTTACCGTGTTCTCGAGAAACTCGTTTCTTTCCCGCGCCTCGCGCTCGTTCTTTTCAAGGCCGGCGTTGAAACGCTCGAGCTGTCTTTTCATGGCGTTCATCTTGTCGGCCAGGCCGATTGAAAAAATCAGGATGACCATGGATGATCCGATCTGGACGCTCCAGTTGGTCGCGAAGTTAGAGGGAAGCACCCCGAATGATTTCAGCGAATACAGCACCACTCCGACGACCAGAAACGAAAACGCGAAAACGCAGAAGCGCGCCTCCCTGGACCTTCCGAGGAACATGAGCACGCCGGTCACCGTGATCAGCAGCGCTCCGGCGCCGGTTCCGGCCGTCGACAGCTTGATGCTCAGGGCATAGTTGCCGCTGAACGCGACAAGGCTCAACAGGAACATGGGCAGTATGATTCCGAAGATGATAAACCGGTGAACCAGCGGCCTCAGCTTCTTCGAACCGACATAGCGGATGATGAATAATCCCGCGGTCACGACGCAATTAGCCATGAAAAACGGCAGGCAGTTGTTGGCCCACCACACCGATTCAGGCCACAGGTACTGGAACGCGAACCCGTTCAGGGTCGACTGAAAAAGAATGAACGTAACGATGAAGATCGAATAAAAAACATACGTGCTTTCCCTGACCGACAGGAACAAAAACAGATTATATATGGCCATGACGACCATGAGCCCGAAATACATCCAGAACACCGGGAATTCCAGGTTCACCCTGCTGATATATTCCCTCATGGACCACATTTTCGGCGTGAAATTGAGAGAGCTCGTCGTTTCAAAGCGCAGGTAATAGGTGTGCAGCCCGGGCCCCTCGTTGAGAAGGAACACGAAATTTCGGTCCACGATGTCCCGCTGTGCAAATGGATAGCGGTCTCCGGTTTTTATCACGCCGTATGTCCCGTCTGCCGCCGGTTTGTATAATTCTATATAATCGATCATGGCATAATCGATCTCCAGATAATATCCGCCGGCCGAAGTCTGCCTGTTGTCCACCGTAAAGGAAAACCAGTATACCGGGGCGTTGAATCCGAAATTGAAGCTGTCTTTTTCGGCCTTCACCCATTCATGCCTGCCGGAAATCACGTCACTGAAAGAAAGCGTTCCTCCTTCATCCTTGAGATACTCCATGTTTTTCCCGAAACGCAGCGAGTCCAGATCGTCGGTGATGACAACAGGCGAGGCCGCGTACAACGACCCCGCTGACAAGAGTAAAAGCATGAATGAGATAATTACATCTTTCAGTCGCATGGGGATTTTCTCCTAATGTCACTCATCATAAAGCGGTTCAATTTTAATCATAAATGAACTCATTGAATATGTATTTGTGATTATATTAAGAAATGAAAAAATTTTTCATGAACTGACATGTCATTCTTTTTAACACTATCCAAAAACTGTCAACTGTTATTCGATGCTCCGGCCGGGCATGCTCAACTATAGCGTTCAGGCCCGGACCACCGGCTACAAAGACCGGATCAGACGATGCCGGTGTCTTTCAACGCCTGGATCTCATCCCCGGAGTAGCCGAGCGAACCGAGGACTGAATCGTTGTCACTGCCTCCGCAAACCCCGGGAAAAGACGCATGGCAATCGCCCGAAGCAAACTTGACCGGGTTGCCGATCTGCACGAACGAGCCGCCCGCACCATCAGAGAGCGTAACGATCATGCCCCGCTGCCTGAAAAGATCGCTGCCGCAGGCCTCTCCCAGAGAAAGCACCGGCTCGACACAGGCATCCCTCGGGCTGAAGACCCGCCTCCAGTGGGACAGCGGCTTCTCGCGGATGATCCGGGCAACCGCGCCCTTCGCGTCCGGGTCGGCGAGGTTCGCCATTATTCCTCCATGTGCGAGTTCCGGAACTCCAATCGCGCCGCAGAACTCGGCGAAAAATTTCTGCTCGACCGGTCCCACCGAAAGATATCCCCCGTCCGAGGTCTCGTAGAAATCGTAGAGCGAACCGCCGTTGAAGAGCTCGGACTCCCGTCCCGGCTCCCTTGCTCCCGCGAGGTACCCGGCCGCGGAAAAAACCGTGAGCGCGAACGCGCTGTCGGCCATAGATATGTCGATGCGATCGCCCTGCCCGGTCCGAATGCGGTTTATATACGCGGCGAGCACGCCGATCGCAAGGTTCTTCGAGCCTCCGCAGATGTCGGCGATCTGGATCCCCTCGGGGCAGGGACCGGTTGCCCTGCGGCCCGAATAGGACTCGATCCCCGACAGCGCACAGTAGTTGATGTCGTGCCCCGCCCTGTCGGCGTACGGTCCGGTCTGGCCGTAGCCGGTGAGCGAGCAATATATGAGCGCGGGGTTTATTTGCTTCAGGTCTTCGTATCCGAGCCCGAGCCTGGCCATTACCCCGGGCCTGAACTGCTCGAGCACGATGTCGTACTCCCGCACGAGAGAGCGCACAATGTCGGCCCCCTGCTTCTTCTTGAGGTCGATCGACATCGAACGCTTGCCGCGGTTCAGGTGCGCGTACAGGGCCGACACTCCGTTGATGAACGGCGGCATGAACCTGGCCATGTCGGGCGCATTTCGGTTTTCGATCTTGATGATGTCGGCGCCCATGTCGGCGAGCATCATGCTGCCATAGGGGCCGGGCAGAAGGTAGGTGAAATCGAGAATTTTAAGTCCGTTCAGGGGGGATGCCATCCGCGCCTTCCTGTATCTCGTGTGAGTATAACATACATTTACGGGATGTCAATTAATTATCGGGAGAAAACCCCCTCAGGGGGTGGCGAGCGAAGCGAGCGGGGGGATTCAGTATCAACCTTCAGCCCTGATCG
>ERZ795054.466-NODE-466-length-52408-cov-6.517411_pt1 | contig 52408 bp, 39 predicted proteins | sample MGYA00375138_ERZ795054 | MGnify/ENA primary metagenome ERZ795054 (study PRJEB30183, sample SAMN05720215) | anaerobic digester metagenome | isolation source: active sludge of municipal wastewater-treating anaerobic digesters | place: USA | collected 2014-12-23 ... | reverse complement strand
TGAAATCGGGAAAGTGCTCGAAATTGAGATCATGGATTACCACGATCGAGGGGATAGCCGGCTTATCGGGCAGGAAGCAGTCGGGTGAAATGTACAGGTCGGGCCGGTGTTTCCGGATTGCTGCCGGGATCGTTGTGGTGTGCCACCAGGTGAGCAGAAAAGGGAGGCGTGTAACTGGCGGAATTACCACAGATGTGGCATTATCCGGCAAAATAAAAGCAGGATTGGGCTTTCTGTCGAAAAAAAATAAAAAGTGATGATCAGGATGCCGGCGGGCCATGCGGGTCATGGTCTCCCACGAAAACCAGCCGATACCGTCCATCCGGCCTTTTACCACCAGCCGCATATTTACTGCAATCTTCAAGGCCTTCACTTTTTGCAAAGATCAAAAAAAAACCTGATCAGGAGTTCTGTATCCCGATGGTCAGGATCATGAAAAAATCAGGATTTGTTTTTTCAGCCCCGAAAGCTACCTTTGTGCGATGCAAAGGAAGTTTCTGGCCAACCTGATCCTCCTCCTATTTCTGAACCTGCTGGTTAAGCCGCTCTATATTTTCGGTATCGACCTGGGGGTTCAAAACCTCGTAGGTCCTGATGAATACGGGATATTCTTTTCTATGTTCAATTTCTCCATGCTGTTCAATATCCTCCTGGATGCCGGCATTACCAACTACAACAACCGAAATATCTCGCAGTACCGTCATCTTTTAAATAAACATTTCAGTGGGATTTTCACCCTCAGGCTGCTTCTTGCGGTGGTGTATGTACTTATCGCCTTCGGTACGGGGCTGATGGCAGGATACAGCCAGCGACAGATGCAACTGCTGGGCTTTCTGGCATTTAACCAGTTCATCATCTCCTTCATACTGTACCTCCGTTCCAATATCGCAGGGCTGCAGCTGTTTAAAACCGACAGCCTGATTTCAGTTCTCGACCGGGTGATACTGATTGTGCTTTGCGGGTATCTTATTTACAACAGGCACACCCGAAGCCAGTTTACCGTGGAATGGTTTGCGATTTGCCAAACCGCTGCTTACCTTGTCACTTTTCTGGTGGCATTGCTGGTAGTGATGCGGAAAGCTGCCTTCAGGCGCTTTTACTGGAATCCCACATTTGCCCGCATGATCCTGCGCAATAGTTTTCCGTATGCCTTGCTGGCCCTGCTGATGATGTTCTATTTCAGGATCGATTCGGTATTGCTGGAAAGGTTGCTTCCGGCTGGTACAGGATCCCTGCAGGCAGGAATCTATGCATCTGCCTTCAGGCTGCTCGATGCCTTTCTGATGATTCCATACCTGTTTTCGGTGCTGTTGCTGCCGATGTTTGCAAGGATGATCCGCTTCAGGGAAAACCCGGGGCAGATCATTTCCATTGCCTTCCCGATCATCCTGCTTTTTTCGGTGGGTACCGTAGCGTTATCGCTGGGTTTCAGCCGTGAAATCATGGAGCTGCTCTATAACGATCATGTGGAAGAATCAGCCCGGGTATATTCCCTGCTGGTGCCCGGCCTTGTGGCATTCTCGGCTTCCTATATCTTTGGTACACTCCTCACTGCCAATGGTAACCTCCGGATCCTCAACCTGATTGCCGGCGCAGGTATGGTGGTGAATATCCTGTTGAATATTATGCTTATCCCTCGTTATCAGGCCACGGGTTCAGCATTTGCCAGTCTGGTTACCCTAATGCTTTCAGCGATCCTGCAGATGGTAATTTCAGTAAGGAAGTTTGCCCTTGTTCCCTCACGAAGCCAATGGATCAGGTCATTGCTGTTCCTGTCAGGGGTATTTGCCATTATGTGGATTCAGCAATTCCTGCCCTGGGAATGGTACCTGCGCATGGGCATGGCAGCACTGGCAATCCTGGTACTCGCCTTCTCCATCCGTTTTATCCAACCCGTTCAACTGTACCGGATTCTTTTACGGACTGCCCCCTGACACCGCTGTATTCAGTTGATTATTTTCCGTAATTTTGAGCCCTCAATCCCTTAAGACATTAACCCTATGTCGGAAAAACGTTCTGAAAACCTCGATTTTAATTCTATCAATTTTGTCTGGTTCATCTGGAAGTGGAAATGGGTAATTCTGGTGGTTGTCTTCGTTTCAGCCCTGGCAGCAGCAATTTTCTCAGGCCCCAGGTTCATTACCCCGATGTTCAAGTCAGTAGTGGTGCTTTTTCCCACCGCTACCAACTCAATCTCCAAAACCCTGATGGATGACATGCCGGGAAACAAAGAGGATATCATGGCATTTGGTGAAGAAACAGAATCGGAACAGATGCTGCAAATCCTTAACTCAAGTGAGATCCGTGATAAAATCATTGAGCGGTTTGATCTGATGAACCATTATAAGATTAAACCGAAAACCCGTTTTGCCGTTACCGAACTGAACAGGGAATACAGCAGCAACATCACATTTAAAAGAACTGAATTTAAAGCGGTTGAGATCAAGGTAATGGACAGGTCTGCCGACACAGCCATGCTCATAGCCAATGCCATCTCGGAATATCTGGATACCATAAAAAATGCTATCCAGAAGCAACGTGCGATGGAGGGCCTGGCAATTGTTGAAGCAGAATACCGGCAGATGGAGCAGGATATTTCCGACGCGGAAGATTCTCTGACAAAGCTTAGGGAAAAGGGCGTACATGACTATGAAACCCAGGCCGAAATGATCAACCAGCAGCTGGCCATTGAGCTGGCAAAAAGAAATACCGTGGGTATAAAAGCACTCAACGATAAACTGGATACCCTGGCCAAATATGGCGGAGCTTATGTATCGATCCGGGATGCCCTTGAGCACGAAAAAAAGAACTTCAGCGAATTACGCCGATCGTATAAGAAAGCCAAAATGGATGCTGAAGCCTTTGTGCCACAGAAGTTTGTAGTTGATAAAGCCTATAAGGCAGAGAAGAAATCCTATCCGGTACGGTGGCTGATTGTAGCTGTTTCGGTTTTTGCGTCTTTCCTACTGGCAATTATCACATTAATCATCCTTGAAAACATTTCAGGGTACAAGATGGCAAGAGAGACCAGGGCGTCAGAAACCCAAGCCTGACAGCGGATGGAGTTGACCGAAAACAGGAAGCGGAATATCATCCTGGGCATCAGCGCCTTGTTTGTTGCGGTGAACTCAGTGCTTATTGCATTCGAGGTGTACTGGTTTTCGCTCTTTCCGGCTGCCATTCTGTTGCTCCTTTTGTACTTCCTCTCCATGGAGAGGGTTTTCCTGCTGGTTACCTTCCTGGTTCCACTGTCGGTTGTGGTTGATGTAAAGGAGTTCGGCATGAGCATCTCCCTGCCCACCGAACCGCTGCTGATAGGGATGCTGCTGATTCTGCTGCTTAAATTCTTTCACCGTAACCCCTTTAACAGAAAAGTGTGGTCCCATCCGGTCTCAGTGATCATTATTCTGCAGATAATCTGGATGTTGATGACCTCAATTACAAGCGAGATACCTCTGGTGTCATTTAAGTATGTGATCAGCCGCTTATGGTTTGTGGTGCCAGTGTATTTTTTCGGGATTCTGGTATTTAAAGAGCCAAAACGTGTACGTCAGTTTTTGCTCCTTTTTCTGATCCCACTTGCGGGGGTGGTGATCTATACCACATACCAGCATGCCTTGCGTGGTTTTAACGGCAAAGCTGCCCACTGGGTGATGGATCCGTTTTTTAATGACCATACAGCCTATGGTGCCATTCTGTCGATGTTTCTGCCGGTAGCAGTTGCCTTCATTCTCGACCGGGAGGGGTACAGCCGGTCTGTCAGGTTGTTGTTCCTGATCCTGGGAGTAATCATCACCACCGGAGTTTTACTGAGTGTAAGCCGGGCGGCCTGGGTGAGTGTTGTAGCAGCCCTTGCCTTCTTTATTATATTGAGGTTCAGAATTAAAGCAAAATTTCTTGCATTGGGATTTTTGGGAATTCTGGCCCTGTTGTTTGTCTTCCAGAGCTCCATTATTGATCGAATGGAGAAAAACCGCAATGAATCCAAGGAGACAGATTTTGCCGCTCATGCCAAATCGGTGTCCAATATCACAACGGACCCTTCCAACCTTGAACGGCTGAACCGGTGGAAAGCGGGATTCAGAATGTTTGCGGACCGCCCTTTCTGGGGTTGGGGCCCTGGTACCTATCAGTTTGTGTATGCCCCTTACCAGAACTCTGCTGATCTGACCATCATATCAACCAATGCCGGGGATCTGGGAAATATCCACAGTGAATACATCGGGCCTCTGTGTGATTCAGGAGTAATCGGGGCACTGCTGATGCTTGCCCTCGTCTTTACAGTGCTGAATGTGGCACAAAAAATCTTCCATCGCAATAATATGGACATGCGGGTATACCGCTATCTGATGGCGGTATTTCTGGGGCTGACCACCTATTTTGTGCACGGTTTTCTGAATAATTTTCTGGATACCGATAAAGCCTCCATCCCTTTCTGGGGTTTTATCGCTATACTGGTAGCTGCAGGACTGTATCCCGAAACGGCAGCCCCCGAAAAATCAACCTGAAAAGAGGGAAATCAGAGCTTTTCCGTGATCTCTGCCAGAATGCCGGGAAGCTGTTTCAGCAAAGCGATCTCCTTCATCTTCTCCCTGGCTTCGCGTACCGGAATGCCAAAATAGGTAGTGTTACCTTTCAGGGATTTTGGAACACCCGATTTGGCAAGGATCTCCGCACCCGATTCAATGACCAGGTCTTTCTGGATGCCAACCTGCCCCCAAATGGTCACATGATCCTGAATAACCGTCACACCGGCTATGCCTGCCTGTGAGGCAATCAGGCAATGTTTTCCTATGATGGTGTCATGTCCGATCTGAATCAGGTTGTCAAGCTTGGAGCCATCACCGATACAGGTATCGCCCGATACGCCCCTGTCGATAGTGGTGCCTGCCCCAATTTCCACATCATTGCCAATTACCACCCTTCCGCAGGAAACCATCTTGTCGAAACCTGAAGGCCTCCGTTTGAAATAGAAAGCATCCCCCCCGATCACTGCATTGGAGTTGATGATGACCCGGTCGCCAATGATACAATGGTCGTTTATGCTTACATGGGAGTGGATGATGCAGTCGCTGCCGATCTTAACATGATTACCGATGAAGGCTCCGGGTTGGATGATGGTCCCTTCTCCGATTTCAGCAGTGTCACTTACCATGGCAGTAGCCGGAATGAACGGGCGGAATTTTTTCACCAGGGAAACATAGCCTGAAAACGGATCCTCAAGATACAACAGGGTTTTGCCACGGCTGGGATGATCCTTTGTATTGATCAGTACCACACTGGCATGGGAGTGCAGCGCCTTGTCGTAATATTTCGGATGATCGACAAAGGTAAGGTCACCCTTTTCTACCATGTGAATTTCATTGATACCGGTTACGATGGTATCTGCATGTCCGATGACCTCGGCATTGATGAGGGCAGCGATCTCGGTTACGGGAATCCCCTGTGGAAGACGCATAGATGTTGTAGAATTATTCTTTTACTCTTTCTGAATAGTCACCGGTTCGGGTATCTACCCTGATCTTTTCGCCGGGATTGACGAAGAGCGGGATATTTACCGTAGCGCCCGTTTCAACGGTAGCCGGTTTGAGGGTATTGGTGGCAGTATCCCCTTTAACACCTGGTTCGGCGTAGGTCACCTCCAGCACCACAAACGGCGGAAGTTCAGCATATAACGGATTTTCGGTTTCGGCATGGAATACAATTTCAACCTCCTGTCCTTCCAGAAGGAACTGAGGGGAATTGATCAGTTCTTCATCGATATGTATCTGCTCGTAGGTTTCGTTGTGCATGAAATTATACCCGGCTTCATCCTTGTACAGGTACTGGTATTTGCGCCGCTCAACACGCTGGATATTAATTTTTGCTCCGGAAGGGAAAGTGTTGGGAAGTACTTTTCCGGTTTTTACATTTTTCAGCCTCGTGCGTACAAAGGCAGCACCCTTGCCGGGTTTTACGTGCTGAAATTCAATAATGGTGTACAGATCTCCGTTGAATTCGATACAGATTCCGTTTTTAATGTCTGCTGTTGTTGCCATACAATGCGGTTGGGTTTACTGTTGATGCCTGTTATGTAAATTGAAAATTCTCAATCCTGCTTCGGCCAACAGCATTCCATCAGATGGATGATCGGGATACCCTTATGGTTGCCTGGCCCATTTTTTTTTCGGGTGCAAAAGTATAACAATCCTGTAAACCTGGCAAAGGGGTCTGTTCAGATGTGGTAGCTAAATAGCTTTTATGTCAGCGATCTTTGAGAATTCAGGATAAAAACCGGGAAAAGATTTGGAAACTACGTACGGGTTATGCAGGATTACAGGATGCCTGAGGCCTGCCAGTGCAAACGACATGGCCATGCGGTGATCGTTGGTGCTGTTGAGCCCGGGTGGATCTGATACCTTGTGATAACCCTCCGCCAGCTGCAAAACATCCCCTTCCTGATGAAATGGGCATCCCATGGCATCAAGCCCACGCAACAGGTTGGTCAACCGGTCAGACTCTTTGAACCGGAGGTGGCGCAGGCCCGTCAGGGTGCAGGGAGTCTGGCGGAGGGCTGCGGCAGTGGCGAATGCATTGAAGAGGTCGGGACAGTTGGTGAAATCGGCATTGAATCCCTTTTTTGGATCGTGCTGGCGGGTGATAAGCACATCATTGCCTGTGGTTTGGGTTTCAATGCCCAACAACCCGAACAATCCTGCAGCTTCTTCATCCGCCTGCCCGCTGTCCCTGCGGAGGTTTTTCAGCAACAGCGATGAACCTTCGGGCATAAGGCAGAGGGCAGCGTAAAAAAATGCAGCTGATGACCAGTCTCCTTCCTTTCTGATGCTGATCGCGGGATATCCGGTCTCTTCAACCCTGATCCGATTACCTGCCCGTTGTGTCATCGCTCCGGCTTCCTGCATCATCCTTAAAGTCAGGTTGATATAGGGTTCGGAAACCATCAGGCCTTTAATTTCCAGGGTGAGTCCACCCTGTATGCAGGCCCCTGCCAAGAGAAAACCTGATACATGCTGACTACTTTCTGAGGCTTTTAACACCAGGTTTGAAATATTGAACCCTCCGGAATGAATAAACAGCGGAGGATAACCCGCTGACTCCCGAAATGCTACCAGTGCCCCTGCGTCAGACAACCCTGCAGCCAGTTCCCCCACTGGTCGCCTTTTAAGGGCTTCTGTCCCGGTAAAGGAATAGTCTCCGCCACGGTAGGCTGCATACACCGATGCCATCCTGAATACGGTGGCAGCATTCTGGCATCCGATTTCTGTCATCCTGCCGGTTTCACATGCCTCGTCAATCTGTTTGATTACACTGTACATTAACCGGACATCATCGGCCTGATTTTCAATATGTTCTTCGGAAACAGGTACGCCCTGCAGGGCGGCCATCAGAAGGTGCCTGTTCAGAACACTCTTGCTGGCAGGCAGACAGATTTCTGCATACACAGGTACCTGACGCTTTGGCGAGATCAGAATCCGTTCTTCCATCTAAAGATACCTCCTCAGAAAGGTAAAACCTTCAGCAATCTGGTCTGCCGTCAGCGGGCAGGTTTGAATTGAACTCCCGTTAAAAGGGATCACCGGCAGCAGTATGGTGTTACCCTTCCCTTTTTTATCGTGAAGGATCCATTCAGAAGGATCACCCTCCAGAATATTTCGCACGGGTGCAGGATCGAATAACCGGTGATAGGTGTGGAGGGTCTTTTCCATGAGGTCTTCCATAAGTTCGCTGTGCTGCAGCAGGTGCATTTCTGCGATGATACCGGCTGCAACTGCCTCACCGTGGGTTATGGGGATGTTTATCCGCAGAGCTTCTGATTCAAGGGCATGGCCAATGGTGTGTCCGAAATTCAGGATCATCCTGATACCGCTGTCCTCGGGATCCATGGCAACGATTTTTGTTTTGAATGCCACACTTTTTCTGATCAGTTGCCCAAATGCATCAGGATCATTACCTGCAGCAATCTCCTCCGGGGAAAACCCTGCACCCAGCAGGGAGTATTTAAGCAGTTCCCCTTTGCCGGATCCCCATTCCCTCTCTGGCAGGGTCTTCAAAAAGCCGGGCCAGATCAACACAGCTAAGGGGAAGTGAAAAGTTCCTATCTGGTTTTTGATATGACCCAGGTTAACGCCTGTCTTCCCTCCGATGGCAGCATCCACCATGGATAACAGGGTGGTGGGTACATTGATGTACCGGATCCCCCGTTTGTAGACCGATGCGGCAAATCCCCCAAGATCGCTGACCACGCCTCCTCCCACATTAACCAGCAGGCTGTCTCTGGTTTTCATAGATTGTGAAAAAAACTCCAGTACCTTTGTAATGGTAAATATGTTTTTATGTTCTTCACCGGCGGGAACAATAAACCGGCTGCCGATCTGCAGCTCTTTTAAATTGATACCGGAATTTTCTGAAAAAAACAAGCCAGTATTCGTATCACAGAGAACAGTGGCTTGGTCAGTCGATGAGTTTATCAGATACCTCTCAATAAATGATCTGATCTCAATACTTTCGGTACAATGGATAATTTGGCTCTGCACACTTTTGAAATTAACGGTAAAACTAGTCAATTTCGGTATAGCATATTCATTCACTCTTCAATAATGAAGATATATACCCTGAAATTGAGACTTTGGATTTATTTCGCATCGTAAAGCGTACAAAATCAAATGAATGCAAAAAGGGCACGATAATTGCTATTAGTTCATCTTCCTAACCTGTGTGAAATTTATCTATCATGAAGACCAGTAAAAGAATCTTACTTGTTGAGGATCAGAGGGAGTATTCTTTGATGGTTAAGGTATTACTTTGTGAAAAGTATGAGGTAAGGATGGCTTCCAACGGATTGGAAGCCATCAATGAAATGGAAAAAGGCTTCATACCGGATGTAATCGTTACAGATGTGGTAATGCCAGTACTTGATGGATTCAGGTTTTTAACGGTTTTAAAGAATCACAAGCGTTTTAAGTACATTCCGGTTATCTGGTTAACATGCCTGGATCAGTCTAATGTAAGAAACTATGAATCTAAGCGACTGGTTAGGCGTGTTATTATCAAACCATTCGAAGCAGAGAAACTGCTCAAAGAACTAATCCCTGCCATTGAGGATACTCATGGCATTGCCTCAATAAATTGAGAATCAATCTTAATAAGCAGTAGTAGGTATTTTTCATTTGGTAATTACATGGGAAAAATGTTTATCTTTGCGAAATGATTGCAGAGAAAGCATCCATATTGGTTGTTGATAATGATATCAATAATTTATCCATTGTCGAACACATTCTGTGTCCACACAACACCATCTGGAAGGCAATGGAACTTCAGGAAGCCAGATTAATCCTGAATGAATCTACAATTGATTTAATCCTTCTGGATATCAATATACCTGACAGAAAGGCTATTCAGTTTGTGGAGGAGCTGAGAAATTCGGAAAGGTTCAGTGATATTCCTGTTATCTTTTTGTCTGGATTGAATGGAATCGATGCTATCGTACAGGATTTTAATGCCGGTGCAGTGGATTACATCACTAAACCCTTTCTGAAGGAGGAACTGATTACCAGAGTAAACATACACCTGGAGTATCGGAAAATGAAGGCAACCCTGCTCCAGAAAGAAGAAACCATCCGACGCCACAACCTTTTCAAGGAGCGGCTGTATAAAGTTGTTGCACATGATTTGCGAACTCCGTTCAGCAATATTTCAATGCTGATTTCTTTGCTTGACGGAGGATACCTGAAGCCGGGTACAGAAGATTACAAGGAGTTGATAAGTAGTCTGAAGGAAAGCACCAAAGGTGCCTATTTTCTCATTGATAATCTATTACACTTCACTATAGCACAGTCTGGAACCATCAGGTTTCAGCCAACCCAGATAATGGCCAGCTCGCTTCTCGACGAAGCAATCCAATTGATAAGTAATCAGGCAAAGCATAAAGACATTGCCATTAAGGTCGATTATGACCGAAATTGTTCATTTTTTGCCGACCTTCAGATGATGCGCAGTATCATCAGAAATTTGTTATCCAATGCAGTGAAGTTTACTCCGAATTTTGGAACTATTTATATATCTCTTAAAAGTGAAGATAAAGGGTGTTTGCTCGTGGTAAAGGACAATGGAATAGGTATCGAAAAGGAAAGGCTCGAACATCTTTTTGATGTAGTTATCGCCAGAACCACCCTTGGAACCGGAGTTGAGAGAGTAAGTGGTTTGGGATTACAGCTAGTGTATGACTTTGTCAACCGACACAAAGGGACCCTTTGTATTGACTCCATTCCCGACAAAGGCACTACATTCTCAATACGTATACCATCTGATAAACAAATGTTTGGATAAGATGCAAAATGTTATTTCAAATGGAGACCCTCTTAAGGTTTTGGTGTTGGATGATGATCCGATAATCAGATGTTTGATTGGGCAATACCTTAAAGGAATTGCTAAAGTATATGTTGCCAACCATCCCCATGTGGCCTTGAGGATGTTGAATCAGAGGGAATATGATCTGCTGATAACCGATTTTATGTTGCCTGACCAGGATGGATTATCTGTCCTGAGTGAAATTCGCGAGCAATTTCCTATGGTTCAGGTAATAATGATAAGCTCTTGTGGTAATATGGAAACTGTGATTCAGGCAATGCGGAACGGAGCTGCCGATTATCTGCGAAAGCCTTTTTCGCCGGATGATTTGAGAGTCTCTATTGAAAGAATATTTAAAATCAGAGAGTTAAACCATTCCCTTCGGGAAGTCAACAACCGAAATCTTCATCTTCACAAAATCATCAATGAAAAATCTGGGTTAGAGGAGATCATCGGTATTTCTCCAGCCGTGCAAGAAATTAAAAAACAAATAGAACAGGTCGCCCGGACTTCTGATACCTCAGTTCTGATTCTCGGCGAGAGTGGTTCGGGGAAAGAGTTGGTAGCACGAGGAATTCATAAATTAAGCCAACGATCTTCCGAGGTTTTCGGAGCTGTTAACATGTCAGCAATACCTGAATCACTCTTCGAAAGTGAATTTTTTGGCCATAAAAAGGGAAGTTTTACCGGTGCAATTGCTGATAAAGCGGGGTGGTTTGAAATAACCAATCGGGGCACCCTTTTCTTTGATGAAATAGGCGAAATGAATATTTCCCAACAAGTCAAACTCTTGCGAGTGCTTGAAGACCGGAAATATACACGCGTAGGGGAATCCAAAGAACAGCCTTTTGACGTGCGTATTGTTGCGGCTACAAACAAAACCATCGAGGAGATGAACTCAGGAAAGAATTTCAGAGCCGATCTTTACTACAGACTCAGTACCTTTATCATACACATTCCTCCTTTGCGTGAACGAAAAGAGGATATTCCCATCCTAGCTGGGCATTTCCTGAGTTACTTTAACCAAAAGATGCGTAAGAATATAAATGAGCTTGATATTTCTGTGCTACACCTCCTCCAAGGTTACCATTTTCCGGGTAATGTTAGAGAATTGAGAAATTTAATTGAGCGGGCTGTCATTCTTTGTGAAACCAACCGAATCACACCCGATTTATTTCCAACTTTAATTTTTGGTGGTGCCAAGAGCCATTCTGCTGCCCAGGAACCAGAACAGTCAATTGACCGCAATGAGGAAATCTTTGATCTAAGGGAGATCGAAAAGATCGCGATCCTGAAAGCCCTGGAAAAGACGGCGAACAATAAGGTGGAGGCAGCCCGTATCCTGAATATTGAATGGAATGCCTTGCATCGTCGTATGCAGAAATACGGAATTGTTGTCTGATCTGTTTTATCATTTGTCTGGTTCTTGTTCGTTCTGCCTGTCGCATTTCTGCCATTACTCATGAATCCAAAATACTATGGTACCAAAGGTTTTGGTAATTGACGATGATCCTGTTATCCTGATTTTACTTGAGACAATTCTGCGGAAAGCCGGGTACTCTCCGTTTGTAGCCTCTAATGGGAACGATGGATTGAAAGCCTTAAAACAAAAAGAACCTAATGTTGTTATTGTCGATTATAAAATGCCTGAAATGAGCGGATTAGATGTGCTCAGGGCTATTAAGGAGATGGGTGTGGATGTGCCGGTAATTGTGCTGACTGCTTACGGGGATGTAGATATTACTATTAAGTTAATGCAATCCGGTGCTTTTGACTACATTGAAAAGCCTATTCTACCTAAGAAGTTGATCGATAGCATTAATAAAGCCATAGAGATCTATAAAAAGACCAGGATTATGATGGATAAAGCAAAACCCAAAATCAGGGAAATTGTTGAAAATAATATCCTTGTGGGGAGATCAAAAAATGTTCGGCAGATTATTAAAGAAATCGGTCGGGTTTCGCTGTCAAAAGCCAATATTTTAATTACCGGTGACATAGGTACCGGCAAGGTGCTGATTGCTACGATGATCCATTATAGCGGTATCACCCGAGAAGAGCCCATCAAAGTCTTCCATTGTGATTCCGTTCCTGAAGAATCTTTTTCCGAAGCACTCTTTGGTTCTCATAACCGCTTGCCCAACTCAAGAAACCAACAAAGGTTCGGACTGTTTGAAGAAACTTTTTCTGGCACATTGATTTTGAATGCCTTCGAGAGAATTCCCGTCGTCCTCCAGGCTGCAGTTGCCAGGATTCTTGAAAACAAGGAGTTCGTAAACTCAGATGGCTCTGTCAGATTCGACGCCAGAGTCATAGGTGTAACTTCGCTTTCGGTGGAGGAATTGATACAATCAGACCAAATCTTAAATGATTTGGTGTTTTCTTTGAATGTTATTCACTTCCAGATTCCTCCACTTCGTGATCGGAAGGAGGATATCCCCGAACTGATGAATTTTTTCCTGGATAAAATTAACAGAAAGCATGGTACCTCAGTTTATAGGTATGATCCCGAAGTAATTGCACTTCTTCAAAACCATTCCTGGCCAGGAAATCTTAAGGAATTCGAAAATACGCTTACGAAAGCTGTATTACTCGCACATAGCAATTTTATTGAAACCAGCCTGCTTGGCCTTGAATCCAATATTCCTGGTACGGATGACTCCTTAACACAGATCGAACCACTTTCCATAATCGAAAGAGACTATATCCAAAAGGTACTGAAGAAGTTCGGCGGCAACAAACTCCATACTGCCAAAGCCTTGGGAATTAGTCGCCCTACTCTGGATGCCCGATTGAAAACCGGGAATGCCCCGCCAACCCGAAAGTGCCAGAAGGAAATGTAAATATATTTTACATAGTATTTAAGGTCAAATGATTTAAACGCAAAATAATCAAGATGATATGAATTGTCCCAATCTGGAGTAAAGAAGTTTCGCAATATTCTCTTGACAAATTCACCCGTTTAGATTATCTTTGATTTGTACCTTTATGGATTGAGGTTCGGAAAACAGATCAAAGATGAAACCGGTAATTTTCATCAGGTCATTCCTTTTACTCCTTTGGGTTTCCCTGTCTATTGATATGTTCTCACAGAATTCTGTCACTGGTCATGCTTGTGCAGAGATCGTTGACCTTGTATCTATTAAGGGCTCGATTGTTTTAGAATTAACAGTCACTGAACCTGATACTCAGAATGATTACCTTCTTGGGATTTTTATTCTTACAGACTTTTCAGGGTGTACTGCAAATACCCTTATTTGTCAGATTGAACCTGCAAACCGATCAGGGTTCTTTGTGCCTTTATCACCTGTAACATTGTGGGAACACTCCCTTAGTGATGTAGCCCAGGCAGAGACCATGGTGAAAGTCTATTCTAAGATTCCTGCAGGATTGGGTCTCAGTACACAAATCAACTATCAATCATCCTATCAGATAATGATTATTTACAACTGACTTTAATCAATCTGGGATTTTTAATCCTGTAATACCTTTCGATTTCAAGGTTTGTAACAGGGTTTCTACTTCTTCCCGGCTGCCCAAATATCCGCAAAGCACCCGGTATTTATTGGAATGCTGCTGAATAATTATAGCACCCGGATTGTGAATTTCAAGCTGCCGAAGTCTTCTCATGGCCAATGATCGGCTGTTATATAATCCGCAATCAATGGGGAAAGTTCCATAGCCTGCTGTGTCAATGTAGTAACGATGTTTTTCGGGCTGCAAAAGTAGCTTAAATGATTCTGCCTCCGGCATATTAGCAAAGTGTCCGATTCTTACTTTAAAGTACTGATCTTCATATACAATGAAAGGAACTTTTGGTGAGATTAAAGAGATTCTATTCGCATAATTCAGGGCATTTGAATAATTACGGAAGGCCCCCGCCTGAAGGAAAATCTGAATACTGGAAGAGGATGTTTCTGCCTGTTTACCGGATGCAGGCTTTCTGACCACTGAATCTTCAATTATATCATTCTTTCCTGTTATCACGAAGGAAGCCTGATGTAAGCCGGTAAAGAGTTTAGCTAATGAATCTTTGCCACCCGGGTCTGCTTGAATATGGGTCTGATATGTTTTCCTCCGTCTGTCAATGGAGTCTTCTGATATTATTTGTGTTATGGTTTTATGTGATCCTGCTGAAAGAGAATCCGTTTCAATCAGTTGTCCTATTATCCCTTTTTTAGTTTCAGCTGATACATCAGTTGAATCCTGCCATTGCCGGATATTCAGATCTGGATCAGAAACCTGATCAGACAATTCAACCTTCGGTATCAGGGAGTCAGCCTTGGTTTGTACTGTAACATTTTCAGGGGCTGTTCTGACAGATAGGGTATCGGTGCCTGCAATTTTTACAGAAGGTTCTTTGTTGGAATACAAGGTATCTGTAATGCTTTTTTCTATCAAAAAATCAATGCCGTAAAGGATATCACCATTTGGATCGGGTTTTATGCTGAAAGGCACAAACGGTGTTGCAGACCATAATCCTGAGCGTCGGAGCTGAGATGAGTCTAATGTAATATGATAGTCACCAGGAGCAAGCCCAAGAAAAGTGAAGTAACCATCATTTTCGCTTACTGTTCTAGCAACCAAAACACCCTCACTGGTGAAAATATTTAACCTGATACGCCCCTGGCCATGTTTTTTGCCGTCTGTATCTATCATTGTTCTTCCATTGATTTCTCCTAATGGTTTAACAGGAATGAGCACTTCTTTGAATTGGTTGGGATCTGTTATTATGTTAATTTTCTTTGCCCCATACTGCCAGGCAATGTTGTCAAGATTTGCATCATCCAATCTTAAACAATAGGTTGTAAATGCTTCCAACTCCATAATCCTGATGAGTGTATCATGGTAATGATCCAGGATTTTTCCTCCGCTGATCTTCATTTTAACCCCTGGGACTAAAGGTTCATCCTTATCTATTTCTCCGTTATGGTTTACATCTAGGAAAGGATAAACCAGCAAACCACTTCTGCCAACAGCTGCTTTGTTTCCGAAATTAATGAAGGATTCTTTTGCATCACAGGTAATACTTCCGTTAGCACCCTGCCCTGTTGTAATGTCGAAATTACTGATAATTGCACTGCTATGAAACTGAGAGAATGAAAGATCCCATCTGAATGAAAATTCAATTCCCCTGTATCCGGCTGTAAAGTTCTCGTGATAAGCCAGTGAAACACTGCCTGATCGGTAAATCCTCTTTTCCAATTCCATTTTCACAGAGGTGAATTCCCGGTCAGAATAATTGTAGATGATTTGTGGTCTGATGATAAGGTAGGCTGGAATTCTGAATCCAACTGACAAAGTCCCGGTTATCACCGGAGGTCTGGTATCAATCCAGGTGGAATAGGTTGTAAGACTTGCACTTACAGGGCCTCGATATGCATTGAGGGTGATATCGCTGGTATTATATCTGAGCAGTTCATATGCGTTTTGTTTGTAGGTTAATCTGACAGCTCCTGTGAATTTATTGCGGTTGAAAGGAATATGAAGCGTACCCCTGCTTTCAGAAACGTAATTGAAGTGTATTGCTTTCTGTCCTTTGGTATATCTTGAATAATCAAACTCAAGCATCCATTTATTCCGCCATTGGTAATGCAACAACCCCTTTGTCCGAACCCCATGTGCATATTCGCTGCTGATAATGAGATTTCTTGTCGGGTTAATTGTCAGGTTTACGAGTGGAATGGATGGATTAGCACTAAAAATGAAGTGTTCATACCCTCCTCCAATGCTTATGTGTTTGGTTAAACCGTAAGTACCGGCCGCCTTCACCAGCAGATTGTTTGTTTCGGCTTTAACGTGGGCAGAGGATATACTATATTCAAATTCTCCTTTTGGCAGAATTTGAAAGGGTATGTTGATAAACTGTTCCTTGATTCTTTCTTCTCCAAAAGGTCCATAGAATTTCAGCATTACCTCAGAGGAACCGTACACAATTGGGACTTCAAAGCTGAAGAATCCTGATTCATCAGCTTTTTTGTAGGTTATCATCACCCCATTGACATATAGTTCAATCACCCAACCAGGTTGTGTATAGGCACTATAGTTATATGTTCCAAAGAATTTTCTAAATGATGTGGATGCATTGGTAACCGTGATACCATTGAAGGGTTGAAAAACTGTTGAAATGGTCCCTGGGTTGATTTTTCCGATCTGAACCTGTTTTATATAACGATTATTGTTGTCCACAAATCGCCATAAATATTGCTGGTTCAGTAGGTTTATTCCTTCACGGGTCGAATGGTTCAGGAAAATATTGGTTTCACCGGCAAGCAATTCCATCCCAATGCCAATAGAAAAACGATTGTCAGTGGTTTTTCCGGCCACTTGCGTTGAGATAAGGGACCAGTCTATCATCCCGAAACGGAAAAAATGATATCTCTGATCATATGTTGTGTCAGCTGGACTATCACCTTGCAGTTGCTGGATGTTTTGCCGGAATTGCATGAGCCTCATTTCTCGAATTGCAGGTAGTTCGAGGTCGGTTTTTATATCCACTGTCATATTTCGGAATGAGAAGGAGGCATGCAGCCCAAAGACTTTTCCGAGGACATCGGTACTGACATGAATACCAGACTCTGTAATTAAAATTTCATTATCTGATAATCGGTTCACTTTTCCATCTAGTATGATAGTTTTTTGTCGGGCGTCTATTTCGTATTTTCTCTGTTCTTCAATAAAAAATCCTTGAATGATCAACAGATTATCATCAGTCACATAACTGATTTTCAGAAATTCGAAAAGGCCTTCTACGGGGATGAATACTTTGTTGAGAGTATTGTGATAAACCACATCAGATTCAAAGCTTCCGATTCCCTGGATGTTGAATATCACGTTGATATCTTCATATTGATTATCATATTTGTCCTGAGCTCTTAGATATGACTGACAACAAACAGACAGAAGAAAGAAGATAAACCATATGACATACCTCATAAAATTGATAATCAGAAATATATATATATGATCTGTTAAAATTCAGAATGATTATTCCTGAATGAAGGTAATAGTAAAGAATCCAGCATATTCGCCAACAGGATTGGCAGCCGGATTGCCTACAAACAAGGTGCCTCCAATTCCCACCTGGTTGTGAAATGGATGACCGGCTGAGGTGACGAATGGATTTGATCTGCTTGCCGGGCCAAGGGTCACATTCATTGTGCCTCCCCCTCCATTTCGGTACAGGGTGCTTCCGGATCCTAACATAATCTGAACTAGTCTTCCCGGCAAAAGTTCAATTATGAAAAGTGCCTGATTAAACGAGCCTCCCATTGCCATCACCGAACCAGTCACCGATCGTGTTCCGTAAGGTGTAACTACAACCGTCCCTCCTGATGACCCAGTGTAAAAATTTCCAAATGCAAGTCCCTGAATATTGTATACTTTAATAACCCGGGGTGGAGGGAAAGGAGTGCCTCCACCCCCTTGTGCTTCGGATTTGAAAGGTAAAATACAACAAAACAATATTAGGATCCTTAATTTATGATCAAGTTTCACTCTTGTAAGGATTTGATATGGTTAAGATATCATAGGTTCAGAACACTTTGGGCATATATTTCTGGCTTCGATTCATTAGCGCTGATAAATTTAAGAGTCAGTTTGCCATTTTTTAGTTCTATGCCTTCTGGTTTATTGAGTTGGAAAGAGAAATTTCTGGTTTCATTGGGGGTATAAATACCTATTCCCCTTACAAGTCCTACTGAGTAGGTTATTCCATCATTTGAGGTAAACTCAGCCACCAGGTCTCCGTACATCGACTGCTCCCCTCTCCTCTGAAATGACATTTTCAGCCAATCGGTATTGTCTTCTTTTTTCTCAATGGACAATTCAGCAAGGGAAATAGTAGATGGAGAAGTGCCGATCCGTACGATAACTGGGATACTGATACCAAAAATTGGCGTTAGTTTAATGCCAATGGCATTGGTATCGATTACTTGATCTTCTTCCCCAAGGGGTTTCTGCAGAGGTACTGCCCTGAAGTAAAGGTGAGATCTGTATTCTCCCTTAGCCATATCAGGTGTTTTACGAAGTTGCATTCTCAGCACCTGTGATTCTCTGGGTCCCAAAACAACAGATCTCGGAAAGTACCTGATAAAGCTATCAGCAAAATATTGTCCTGAATCCGGCTCAGAGATGATCTCAAATGAACCATCAGTGTTCATTCTATACTGGACAAATGAAATTTCATAACGAGCAGTATCAGTGCCAGTGTTTGCAAGGGTAATCTCCTGCTTCTCCCGGTTTCCTTCGAAAACCACTCTTCTGGGTGTAATGAGAAGATCTCCCTGTGCATGAGTTTGAGATACTCCGACTGTTATAAACAGCACGCATAAAACGCAAACTTTAGTAATGGTGCCTGTCAGGCATTTCTGGTTTTTCATGGTTAGGGCATTAATATAATCTGGGATCAGTTTTTTCTGGTCCAAAGATAGTGCAAATTACAAAAAAATCCCTTTAATTTAAAGGGATTTTACATATTTATATTCAAATTTCAATCAGTTATAGGCAAAAGTAAGCTGGAATGATCCTTTATAAATGCCGGTCGGGTTTTCCTTGAGGCTTCCAATAACCAGAGTTGCCCCAATATTGATTTGCTTATAGCCGTTTTCCTGAATATTGATTTCATTGATGGCAGGGGGATCTGATGTCCAGTTATCAACCATCAATGTTTGATTGGTCTGCTGATGAACTAGAAGAATCGGTCCCGTTGGGAGTTGAATTGTAAAGTTCACAAGGGGAGCTCCGGTAACTGTAAAAACACCGGGGGTTGAAAACCCGGATGCAAGCATAACAGAACCGTTTGCGATTCTGGATCCGTCGGGGTTAAGAACAATTTGGCCACCTGATGACTGGGGCGAGAACCGGCCGAAGTTTATTTGCTGCACTTCATGTGCCGTTAAAGCTTCAATCACTACCGCGAAAGCCTGGGCAGATACTGTAACCTGAGACCAGGCAGCCGTTGAAAATGCAACAAAAAATACCAATGACAAAAAATACCGGATCATGAGTATTGCTGCTTTTTGGTGATTTTCAGGAATAAACACAAAGGGCAAGGGAGCTCCAACTCCCTTGCCCTTTTTCATATTCGGTGATTAGTTATAAGCTACGGTAATTTGAAGCGAGTTCGTATTGGAATACTGCCCGGCAGCCTGGTTGGCATCTACATTAAGGGTTGCTCCAACAGACAGGGTTTGGGTTCCGCCAGCACTTAAAGTACCAGTTGGGGTTGGTGAGGTGCTGATAGTATTAACAGTCATTGAGTTAGCTCCATTGGTTACGGTAAATGAGCTATTGTTAATAGTGATTGAATAGGTGGCATTAGCTTCTCCTGTTACAGTGAATTCAGCAGCTGCAAATGTCTGATCATTCAGAAAGACCTGGGCACCACCCGTAAAATTTCTGGCGCCTGCAGGAGTAACAACAACAGTTCCAGCAGTGGTGGAAGGAACAATTTTTCCAAAGTTAAGATCTACAGTTTTTTGAATCGCAATCGGAGTTACGATGTAAGCACTGGTTTGTGCTGTGGTGTTGGCGGTGTTTTGCGCCATAATGGTTTCGGTGAAGATAACCATAAATAAGAGTGCGGATAAAAGAACAATTGCTTTTTTCATTTTGATAAGTTTTTGTGTTTATTTTTTGTTTTGTTATTTGATAAGGTTTTGAGGTCCTATAAGATGTCGCAATGATCGTGCCAAAACACATAAAGTATTAATATACAGTAATATGGAAATCTCTTCGTTTCTTTACAGTCGTTGAAATCTTCATTTTCGAAGAGGCTGACATCTTCAGTTTTAACAAGGATATGATAAAGCAGGTGACCTTGGGCATCACAGGTTAGAACCAAACCTTTGCTGAAATAACGCCTGATACTGCGGACAGATGAACAATGTAAATGCCTTTAAGCCATGGCAGCTGCATGGTAGTAACACTACCACCCTGGAGATATGTTGAATGAATAATTCTGCCTGAGAGGTCAGTGATAACTAATTTACACTTTAGGCCAACCTCAACCAGTCTGAGGTCAGCATAAAGGGTTTTACCTGACGAATAGAGGTATGCAGGCAGGGGATCATAAGGATTTGCAAATCCACCTGGAATAAACTGAAGAACGAAACGGTCCGGGTCATCACCTGGAGTGGCTTTGAACCGATATTCTTGAAATGACAGAAAGTCGTGCTCGACATTGGTTTGAAGATCTTTTAAACGGACCAGGTTAAAGACACTTTTGTCAAAGGATGCGTGAAATGCATATTCACCGGTATTTCCCGGAATAAAGCTAACCGGTACAACCGGAAATTCTTCCAATGTGGTCAGATGACGAAGGGAGTAATCATTATATTTATATGGTATATATAAAGATGGTGCAGTGCCAACCATTGAGAATTTCTTCTCTGCACCTCCGGTACCTTCAGGATGTCCATATTCCACCAGAATCTGGTCGGATCCTGAACCACCGCTCGATGTTAAAGTCAGAGACAAGGAATTGATTTGCTCTTTGGTGCCTTTTAGCCAGTTACCGGAGCCCGAATGTATACGTACAGCATGGTTCATGGAAAGTTGACCATTCTGGGCTGCTTTAACAAAGAAGGCCTGGGTAGGGGCTATAAACCGGCCTGTACCAAGAGTACCGGCATCTGACATGGATGCTGAATTGTATACACCATAATTATAAGCTGTGTCATTCCATATCCATAGATTATATCCTCCTCCCGACTGTTCTAAAACAGTTCTGTCCCATCCTGTGGCTGCCTTCCAATCAATTGAAGAAGGATACGGATTCCCTGCCAGATTGTATCCATACTCAATTGCTGAACTACCTGTTTTGGTGAGGTTAACAGATTGTGTTCCCGAATTGAATACTCCTGTAAACTGCCTGGTGGGATTTAAACTCTGGTATGAAACAAGATATCCGCAGCCTGGTTTGAAATACAATGCTCCGTGGGTTGACTGCCAGGTGGTGGGATGGTTATAATAGATCCAACTTGTATCGGGTTCATGCCAGTAATACAGTGCATAACCGGTGCCATCCCCATAGGTGCCAACCGGTGTAAACTCAGGGGAAATGGACTGCTGTTGCATAGGTGATGATAGAGAATGCCAGGCTTCCGGCATGCCCGAAATATATCTTCTGAAAGTTCCTTTGATACCAGTGCTCTGAAAAATTAAGGAACCGGTTCCGGTTGGGCCTGATTCTATGATCAGTCCATTGGTGTCGGAAGAATTGGTAACAATGGTAGTCACCGTCATTTTTCCGGTTTGGCTGATGGTTAATCTGCTGTCTGGCTGAACTGTCAGGCTCTTTATGGTGTCTTCGCTATTAAGAATTGGTTTGTTTATTACATTTGGGATGATGATATTGTCAGAAAGCATAGGTATTCGGTTCAGGCTCCAGTTTCCTGCAAGCTCCCATTGGCTGTTGGTATTGCCGGTCCATACCATGAACCATGCTGAAGCCAGAGGGAGTAAATAAGGGTATCCGTCATTGTATATTGAATCCATATGCCAGATCTGGGTGAAATCCCAGCCTGAATAGGTAGACTGGGTCAACATTTGGTTGGTGTTCCTGCCGGTACCACCATTACTGGTTGTAAGACCTGAAGTTTGCCTGTCCCAATAACTGTCCAATACGGTGGATGCTGCAATGGAGCCTATAAGTCCGCCTCTGGGAGTGTTCGAACTGTTAACTAGCCCTGTCGAATAACAATCCTCTACCAAGGCATTCCATTCCAACCTTCCTACCAGACCTCCGGCATAACGTTTTCCATTTACACTCCCCCTGGCAAAACAATTGAGAATGTCGATTCCCTGAGCCCGCCCAATCAAACCTCCAACATAATTTGTGGTTGCAGATACATTTGAAGTGGAGAAACATTTGGAGACATAAGATGTCCCATCATATCCTGCAAAACCGATCAATCCACCACAGTTGCTGTAACCTGACACTTGCCCCACTGAATAGCATTTCTCAACGTTTCCCTGGTTAAGAAAGCCAATCAGGCCACCCGTATAGGCTCCGCCCTGAACGGTACACGAAGATGAGCAGTCGGTTACCTCACTACCACCATAACCACTGTAACCGCAAAGACCGCCTGTATAATCAGAAGCGCTGATAATCGTTCCGGCGGATGATGAAGAAAAAATATTACCTCCGTTGTTGATTCCTGCAATTCCCCCGGTATATATACCAGAGTTATTCACGGTAACATTTGATATGCAATTTTGAATGGTTCCTTCACTCTTTCCAACAACTCCACCAACACTATTATATCCAGATACAGAGCCATTTACTGTTGCATTGTTTAAAATTCCATCATTCAAGTATCCCACAATCCCACCTACCTCTTCTGAACTGCCGGTAACACTTCCGCTAAATCTGCAGTTGGTAATATTGCTTGAGTTTGCCTGCCCGACAATACCACCAACATCGGACCTGCCATTTATTGTACCCTGCACACTAATATTCGAGAGACTCCCTTCCAGTGTTCCAATTACTCCTCCGGTTGAATTTGTTCCATTTACAATAATATTTTCGAAAAATAAATCAGTGATGGAGAATGAAGAACCTGTATTGGATATCATGGCAGCCTGATGGGTACCGGAACGGTTGATAACCAGACCCCTGATGGTATAGCCATCCCCTTTGATGGATCCATTCTGATACCCGATCGGATCAAATCCAAGGCCACCATTCCAACTGATGGTTTGGGATGCATCGATATCAGCAGTTAGTATGTAATGGGCATTATTGGAAGCATATTTAATGTTTTGAAGATGGATGACATTAAAAATAATGTAAGGATTGCTAAGGGTTCCATTTCCGCCCCCGAACTGAGATACGGCCTGCGAAACAGGTAAGAAAAGTACAGCGATACATAGTACCCTGCCAAGCCACCTTAATTTTGTGGATGAGGGAGTATCGGTAGGTCCGTAATTCGAAGAGATAATATGCATAGTTCAAGCGTAAATTATCCTATACAAAGTTATAAAAAAAAGTGAAATCGTGTATCTTTGCCTTAGATTTAATAAGTTTATTATAAAATTCTATGACAATCATTCAGGACAGTGAGATGTTTATTAATACAGAGAATGCCTATGGTTTACGAAGCATCGGTGACCTAAGACGTGTCAGATGGATTTTTCGTCTTTTTCAGTATCAAGCCATTATGCAACTTTTAATAAGACTCACCCGATTTTTAATCAGAGTTGGTTTTCCAATAGGCTGGTTGATTAGACCTGTTGTATTCAAGCAATTCTGTGGAGGTGAATCTCTTCATGAATCCCTAAAGGTTATCAGGCACCTGAATGCTGCAGGGGTTAAATCCATTCCCGACTTTTCTGCCGAGGGCAATGCAACCGACAATGCTTTCCACCGTGTAAAGGAGGAGGTGTTGCAGACAATCCGGTTGGCGTCCAAAGAATCCTCAGTGATATATGCGGTATTTAAACCTACGGGTCTGGCTTCATTCGATTTATGGGAGAAGCTGAGTTCCGGGGTGGTACTCTTGCCTGATGAAGCAAACCAGAAAGCAAAGCTGGAGGAGTACCTTGAAGAGATCTTTACAAATGCATCAGCCAATGATGTTCCGGTATTGGTGGATGCGGAGGAATCCTGGATTCAACCGGCCATCGATCAGTACATCAGGATCTTCTCTGAAAAGTATAATCGTGATAAGGTATTGGTTTATAACACAGTACAAATGTACCGTACCGACCGGCTTGATTTTATCAGGCGGGAACTTGAAAGGGCTGTGTCCAGGGGTTACAGGCTTGGATATAAGATTGTCAGAGGTGCCTATCATGAAAAGGAGCAGCTGAGGGCCAGGGATATGGATTATCCTTCACCGGTATTTTCACGCAAGGAAGATACAGATGAAGCTTACAATGCAGCGATTACCTATTGCTTTGAACACAATGAATGGATCGCATTGTGTGCAGCAACCCACAACGAGCAAAGCACGCTGCTCCTGGCAAAGCTGATGCTTGAGCACAGGGAAGAGATTAAACTGCCTGTAACATTTGCCCAGTTGTTCGGTATGAGTGATCATCTTACCTTTAACCTGGCAGCAGCAGGATTTACCGCAGCCAAATATCTGCCTTACGGGCCTGTTAGGGAGGTTTTGCCCTACCTGATCCGTCGTGCCGAGGAGAACCGTTCAGTAACCGGCGAAACCGGCAGGGAGCTCCGTTATATCCGCATGGAGTTAACACGCCGGCGTGTAAAAGAAAAGAGCCGGAACAGGTGATTCAGATACAGTTTTTTTATTACCTTTGGGGCGTCAAATCAGATCGATATGCAGCGTCGTGATCTACACAGGATCTTCGGGATAATCCTTTGTCTGGCCCTGATTTCCGGCTCAGGGATTTCCTGTAAAGTTACTCAGAAAACATCAGAAAAGGATCAAACAGGTATGAATGACCAGGGCAATCAGGGGGAAAAGATGGTGGGTGCGCTTCCGCCCATGATCATCTACAAAACACGTGGGGATTACCAGTTCCTGGTACCGGTAACCCTGAATCCGGAAAAAACAGCCGTGATCATGTTCCCTGCACCAACCGATCTGCAATATGAAGGGCGCCTTGCCATTCCCGAGAACCTCGATCAGGGGTATCTGCTCGATTTAAGGGGGATTAACCAGCATACGGCATTTCTGCATATCACCTATGAAAAATACAGCCAACTGGAAAATACTCCGGATCCTGCTGAACTTTTCAGTATGATACTGGATAAGGATCCCTTTGTTGAAATATATGTTTGTGGGGTAAGGGAAGGAAGGGATGCGGACATAGCAAAAGCACAGGACCTGATCCGTAATGGCAAACTGGGAGAATGTGTACGATGGATCCCCTGATGTAAAGGAGAAATTTAATACGACAGACTATATGAAAAGTTTGGTAATGAAAAAGGCAACTTTAGGATGGTTAATGGTTTTGCTTTCGGTCAACCTGGCATTTGCCGGTGTTGTACCGGTGGAGGATGCCCGGCTGATAGCCAAGAACCTTTACTTTGAAAGGGTGCAGGCCTTCAGGCCTGTGAAAATGAGCATGATCGTCATCACTGATGAGTTTTCGGTCGGGATGGCAGGGGAACCCCTGTACTATGTTTTTAATATTGGTAACAATGAAGGATTTGTGCTGGTGGCTGCAGATGACCTGGTGTACCCGGTATTGGGCTATGCTTTCACCGGGAGGTTCGCAGGTAACGATCTTCACCCTTCCATTTCTGCACAAATGGAGCTATATGAAGCCCAGATTGTGCACGCCAGGGAGGCAGAACCTTTTATGATTCCTGAAATTGCCGAAGTTTGGGACAAATACAGGCGCGAGCAGTTTACCCCGGCTAAAGATATCCAGACGGTAGGCCCCATCTGCAAAACTACCTGGGATCAGGGCGGCTTTTACAACGACAGTTGCCCCGGTGGTTCGGTGACTGGTTGCGTGGCAACGGCTATGGCCCAGGTTATGAAAGCATTCAACTGGCCCCCGAAAGGGAAGGGATCTTATTCCTATACCCATCCGTCGTATGGGCTGCAATCTGCCAATTTTGGCATCACAACTTACAAATGGAGTTCTATGCCCAATGTGGTATCTGCTCCCAATGCCCCCGTTGCCCAGCTTATGTACCATTGTGGTGTGTCGGTGGATATGAGTTACAGCCCGGGTGGTTCCGGAGCTTCGATGTTCAGGGCCAAGGATGCATTGTATATGTACTTCAACTACTCTCCCTTCATCCGGACAGCAACGAAAAGCGCCTATACCGATATCTACTGGAAGATCCTGATCAGGGCACAGCACATGAATGGCAGACCGGTCATGTACTCCGGCCCCGGACATGCATTTGTATGCGACGGATTCCAGTATCCCGACCACTTCCACTTCAACTGGGGGTGGGGAGGCTCATATGACGGCTATTTTTATTTAACTTCCCTCAGACCGGGCGGTTACAATTTTACAAACGGCCAGGATGCCATTGTGGATGCCTATCCTGACTCAGCCTCCAGATTTGATGCGTATGGAGAAGGTGGTATATGGAACCTCTCTGAAGGAGAACAAGTGCAGATAAATCCCAACCCCTCCGAAGACGGGATGGTGAACCTGATCATGCTTGCCGGATATTCAGGCGAAGTGCTGGTATCCGTTTCCGATATCAAAGGAGCTGTCAAAGACCAGTTTGTTATACAAAAACAGCACGAGTGGTCAGCAGAAAAGTTGAATCTTTCCCATCTTGGAAGTGGGTTTTACCTGGTAACCATACAGATGGGGAACCAGACAAAGGTTTGTAAGTTGCTTATACAATAACTTAATATTAAGCGCATTAGCTCTGTATTCAAGCTGCCAATTCCAATACAATGAAACTGAAATATCTTATGAAAAATTCCATCATAATCATCCTTGCAGCTCTTGTCGTGCTCTCTGTTTCTTCGGGTTGCGGCAAATTAAAAAAGCCTACCACTGCAAACATAACAGTCGTATGTTCGCCATTACCGGGGAAAACCGTGGATGTCAGCAACCTGAAGGCTGAGTTGCATGGTACTGCCACCTATGACAACCTGAAGTACCATTTTGACGTCAAAGGAACCGCTGCAAGTTCAACGGGCACCATGAAGGAAATTGCTCCCGGCAGATACTTCCTTGTGGTTTGGAAAGACCTCGATGCCAGCAGTACCTTTTCAAAGGATGACATCTTCGGGTTTTATCCCACCGCACTCGATCTGGCAGCAGGTGACGAAAAGAACCTCACTGTGCAGATGTACATTGTGGAATAACATTTTTTCTATCTTTGCATCCGGTTCTTTTGAAGGCAATGAATGCTTAATTGTCTTATATTCAGTATTTAATATAATCTAAAACGTATAAGGTAATATGAAGAGGTATGTTTCTTTGGCTGTTGTGCTGGCGGTTATCGCTATGGTAGTACTGGCCGCTGGTTGTAAAAAAGATGATGACGATGATACCCCCACTGAGCTGACCCCGCGTGAGAAGGCCATTAAAGATTACACCGATAATTATGTCGGATCCATGGTGGCTGATCCTGCATGGACCGGAAGTACCAGTGGTTGCAACGAAGGCACCATATCACAGGATGCCCGCAACAAGGTAATTCAGCGGCTCAACTATTTTCGCAGGATCTGTGGTTTGAAAGACAATGTGGTTGAAAATCCGGATCAGCATGTGGGATGCCAGAAGGCATCATTGTGCTTTAAGGCGCAGAACAGCCTCAGTCACTTCCCGCCGCAGTCGTGGGCATGCTGGACACAGGCAGGATACGATGCAGCCGGCACCTCCAATATCGCCTGGGGTACCGCCACCAGTGGTGATTTCTGTGTTCACAGCACCTACGGGGTTTCCGGTTTCATCGAAGATGCCGGTGCCAACAACACCAAGGTGGGGCACCGCGCATGGTTTCTGATGCCTGGCCTTTTCAAGCTGGGCGTAGGTTCAACCAACTCCACCTGCTGCATGCAGTGGAAAGACAACTACAACACTACCGGAACTGCCGGTGAATTCATCGCTTATCCCCCCTCAGGGTTTGTTCCCAACGCAGTTGTATATCCCCGCTGGTCGTTCACCATCCCTACCGGTGCCGGTTTCACCGGAGCTACCGTAACCATGACAGATGCCAACGGTGCGCCTGTAACCTGCAACGTGATCAATAAACCTGCCCACCAGCCCGGATCGTATCCGCTGCAGCACCTGGTATGGGAGCCGAATATCAATCCGGCCACCATCATGGCTGATGCAAAGTACACGGTAACCATCAACAACGTTACAGGTGCTCCCAAAACCTCCTATACCTATGAGGTTACCATCATTCCGGTAACCCCGTCGTTTAAGAAAGTATCTCCGGAAGATACCGACAACAGGGTGTTCATGTCGGTTTTCGGCAGGTAAATCAAGGGATTCCGAAAGATTTTAAGACCGGCTGATCGACAGATCAGCCGGCTTTTTTTATAAGGCTGCCAGCAACAGGTTGATATCCTGTCCGGTGATGTTGAATTTTTTGCTGGCCCCGGGATGGGTGAGAATCCCCTGGTACAGGTAAATGGCTTCCAGTAACCCCTGTTCATGCAGCAGGAACTGGTTGAAATTGACAAAGTCGCCAAGATGGAGCAACAAGGGTGTGAAGTAGTTGCTCAGGGCATACGAAGTGGTACGGGCATATCGTGATGCGATATTCGGCACGCAGTAATGGATGATTCCATGATGCACAAAAAACGGATCCTGATGGGAAGTTTGCCTGGAGGTTTCGAATACACCCCCCTGATCTATGCTCACATCAATGATTACGGCACCCTGTTTCATCTCCTCCACCATCTCCTCAGGTATCAGGAAAGGGATATGTCCGTCTTCAGCCTGCATCGCACCAATCACCACATCGGCGGTGCGCAGGGCTTTGAGCAGAACCTTAGGCTGCAGGATGGAGGTAAACACCGCATGCTGCAAATCGTTGGAGATGGACCGGAGCTTGTGGATGTGGTCATCAAAAACCCTTACCACTGCTCCCATGTGCAGGGCAGCCCTTGCGGCAGCTGATCCAACGGCACCCCCTCCGATGATGACTACCTCTGCAGGGGTGATGCCGGGAAACCCTCCCAGGATGATGCCCCTGCCGTGCTCCGGGTGGGCAAGCAGTTCGGCAGCGATGATGACACTTCCGTTCCCGACAATTTCACTGATGGACTGCATCACGGGGAACCTTCCGGTTTTGTCGCGGATCGTTTCGTAGGTAAGTGCGGTGGTTTTTTTCCGTATCAGGGCCTGAAAATACTCCCTGTCCCTGCCACAAAAATTCAACGCCGAAATCAATATCCTGCGATTCTCCAGTAGCTCAATCTCTTCCGGGGTGGGAGGGCTTACCTTTAAAACCACATCAGACCGGAATACTTCGGACACATCCTGGGAGATCAGTGCCCCATTTTCAGCGTATTCAATATCCTGAAATCCTGCGTGGGTCCCTGCATTTTCCTGAATAACCACCTGATGGCCCTGGTGTACCAGCATCCCAACCGATTCAGGAACCAGCGGAACACGCCGTTCCTCAAAAGCGACCTCTTTGGGGATGCCGATCCTGAGCACATTTTTTGAAAGGATCTGTTCCGCCAGTTGTTCACGTGTGAGATACTGGCCAATAGGATTAGGCCGAATAAAGGTTGCAGCATCATCAGCCATCATGCAGTGGATTATGGTTCTGTGGCAGCACGGTAGGTCACAAACCGGCTGTTTGTACCGGCTTCCGTTTCAATTTTTAAAGATATATAATTTTCCGGCAATAGGGCAGAAATAATTTCAGGCCATTCAACAAAACACCAGCTTCCACTGTACAATATCTCTTCCAGCCCCAGGGTTGCAACATCTGTTTCTTTTTCAACACGATATAAATCAATATGATACAGAATATCTCCCTGGTCAGAATAGTACTCATTTACAATGGTAAATGTGGGCGAACTCGCGGTTTCATGTACACCTGCAGCTGCACAGAAGGCTTTCACGAAGGTGGTTTTTCCGGTACCGAGGTCCCCCTGAAGGGTAATAACTCCCGGATACTGAGCCTCTTTAAGGATGTCTGAAGCAAGACGGCTGAGGGCAGTAAAGTCGTTTTCTGCGATCCGGTAGGTTTTCACGAAATTCAGGTTTTTGATCTCATTTCAATCACAGGTACCAGTATCTCCTCCATCGAAATGCCGCCGTGCTGGAAGGTGTTACGGTACATATTGGCAAAATGGCTGTAGTTATTGGGGTACACAAAGTAATCGTTCTCGCGGCAGAAAACAAAGGAGGTGGAAACATTGGCACGGGGCAGGAAAATCTCTTCGGGGTGACGCACTTCAAAGACATCTGAGGAATTAAAATTCAGATTTTTACCAAACTTGTACCGAAGGTTGGTATTGGTATTCCTGTCTCCCAGGAGTTTTAAAGGGTTCTGGCATTTCACGGAGCCGTGATCGGTGGTAAGCAGGATTCTTCCCCCTTTCTCACCGATATGCTTTACGATATCAAGCAGGGGTGAGTGGTTGAACCAGGATTGCGTGAGGGACCGGTATGCAGCCTCATCATCAGCCAGTTCCCGTATCACTTCCATTTCCGTACGGGCATGCGATAGCATATCGACAAAATTGTAGACAATGATGTTCAGCGGGTTGTCATTCAGGTTGTTGATGGTATCCGCCAGTTTCCGACCTGCCTGCAGGTTCAGGATTTTGTTATAGCTGTAGCGGATATTCAGCCCGAACCGTTTCATATATTCACCCACCAGTTCCCCTTCATATTGGTTTTTGGTCCCTTCATCCAGCTCATCCACCCAGAATTTCGGATATTTTCTGGCTATTTCCAGTGGCATAAGTCCGGCAAAGAGGGCATTCCGGGCGTATTGGGTGGCAGTGGGGAGAATGCTGAAATAGAGATCGTCGTTCTCAATCCTGAAATATTGGGCAAACAGCGGTTCCAGAGCTTTCCACTGGTCATACCGCAGGTTGTCGATCACAATCAGATACACCGGGGTTTTATCCTGCAGCATCGGGAATAGCTTGTTCCTGAGCAGTGTATGGGACATAACAGGGGTTTGCAGCGATTTCCCCTGGATCCAGTCCTTGTAATTGTTTTCAATATAGCGCGAGAACACGGCATTGGCTTCGGTCTTCTGCATGGCAAGAATATCCAGGATCCCCTGATCCTCATTCTTTTCAAGATCTATCTCATAGTAGCACAGTTTTTTATAGATTCCGTACCATTCCTGATGGGTAAGCCTGGGTCCGATCATGGATCCGATGGTACGGAATTCCTGCTGATACGACATGCTGCTTTTTTCGCTCACCAGCTTCCGCTCATCAAGGTTTTTCTTGAGACAAAGCAGAATCTGGTTGGGATTCACAGGTTTGATGAGGTAATCGGCGATTTTGGAGCCGATGGCATCCTCCATGATGGATTCCTCTTCACTTTTGGTGATCATCACTACAGGCAGATGGGGCCTGATTGCTTTGATCTGCATGAGGGTCTCCAGTCCTGTAAGACCTGGCATATGTTCATCGAGAAAAACAATATCGTAATTTTGTGTACCAATCATCTCGACGGCCTCTCTGCCGTTATTGACAGTATCTGTTTTGTACCCTTTCGATTCGAGAAACAGGATATGGGGTTTCAGCAGGTCAATTTCATCATCTGCCCATAAAATCCGTAATTTGTCCATTGAAATCAGATTTGCGTAATTTGTTAAACAAACAAAAGTAAGAAAAGTGCTTGCCGAAAAGCGAAAAATCATCAACGACCCGGTACATGGTTTTATTTCCCTGCAGGGCGACCTGGTCTGGAAAATCATCGATTCATTATGGTTCCAGCGGCTTCGTCGCATAAAACAGCTGGGCCTCACGCATCTGGTTTACCCCGGGGCATTGCATACCCGGTTTCACCATTCCATTGGGGCAGTGCATCTTATGCAGCAGGCCATTGCCGCACTCCGGATAAAGGGGGTTGAAATCTCCCGGGAAGAGGAGGAGGGTTCTGTACTGGCAATCCTGTTGCACGATATCGGGCATGGCCCTTTCTCCCATGCACTTGAGTATGCCATCGTAAAGGATATCAGCCACGAAACCTTATCGCTCAGGTTTATGCAGGAGCTGAACCGGCAGCACGGCGGCGCCCTGGAAACGGCACTTGCAATTTTTGAGGGCAGATACCACCGCACTTTTTTTCATCAGCTGGTTTCAGGGCAGCTGGATGCCGACCGGCTCGACTACCTGAAGCGCGACAGCTTTTTTACAGGCGTTTCGGAAGGGGTAATTGGCACCGAACGGATCATCAAGATGCTGGACGTACAGGATGACCGGCTTGTGGTGGAAGAGAAGGGGATCTACTCCATCGAAAAATACCTCCTTGCCCGGCGCCTGATGTACTGGCAGGTGTATCACCATAAAACGGTACTGGCGGCCGACAGCCTTTTAATCCAGATATTGAAACGGGCAAGGTTCCTGTTTGCCAATGGGGATTCTCTGTTCTCAACCCCGTCGCTCAGGTTTTTTCTGGAGGGTAAGGCAACCGGCTCTGATATGGTGAATAGGGAGCGCCTTGACCAGTTTGCAGCGCTGGACGATTTCGATGTGATTGCTTCCGTAAAAGTGTGGGCTGGTCATTCCGACAGGGTGCTTGCCACCCTCTCATCCATGCTGATGTCCCGGTCACTGTTTAAGTGCCTGATTCAGAATGATCCTTTTTCCGAAGAATTTCATGAAAGGGTCATCCGGAGGGTGCAGCAATGGCTCCCGGTAAGCGCTGAAGAGGCTGCCTGTTTTGTGCATTCGGATATTACCTCCAACAGTGCCTATTCACCGGATTCAGGTCCTATCCTTATCCAGCTGAAGGATGGGACCCTGCGGCAGATGGAAGAGGTTGCTGAACAGCTTAATTTGTCGGGAGAAGCCATCATGCGGGTGAAATATTTTTGCTGTTATCCCAAGGAAATAGCCGAAGCTGTTTAACGTCAGATGTTTAAACGGTTAGGCATCACCATGGTAACTTCAGGTTAATATTGTACTTTTGCACTCCAATCAGAACCTTTTATGAAGTTCAGTGCAGAACAGATTGCCGGTTTGATTTCCGGAACAATTGAGGGAAATCCGCAGGCAGTAGTGAACACGGTATCAGGAATCGAAACAGCCGAAGAAGGGTCACTGGCCTTTCTGGCTAATCCGAAATATTTTCCGTTGATTTATGACACAAAGGCTACCATTGTACTGGTATCCAGGGATTTTAAGCCTGAGAAGCCGGTAAATCCCACTCTGGTGCGTGTGGATGATCCTTATCATGCGTTTGCCGGTTTGCTGGGATATTATCAGAAGATGCAGGAAAACCGGACAGGTATCAGCCCGTTGGCCTATATCCATCCGGAAGCAGTAGTGGGTCCGGACTGTTACGTGGGCGAGTTTGCCTGGATTGGTGCAGGTTCTGTCCTGGGCAACCGGGTGAAGGTTTACCCCCAGACTTATGTGGGCGATCAATGCCGGATCGGTGACGAATCCATCCTCTATCCGGGCGTTAAAATATACCATGGATGCCGTATTGGAAAATCATGCATCCTGCACTCAGGGGTGGTGATCGGTGCTGATGGATTTGGCTTTGCCGTGAATGAAGATCATGCTTATGACAAGGTCCCCCAGATCGGAAACGTTGTGATGGGCGACAGGGTTGAAGTGGGTGCCAACACTGCCATCGACAGGTCTACCATGGGCTCCACCCTCATTGGTGCAGGGGTGAAGCTCGATAACTTTGTGCAGATTGCACACAATGTGGAAATAGGTGAAAATACTGTGATAGCAGCCCATACCGGTGTATCGGGATCCACAAAAATCGGAAAGAACTGTCTGATTGCCGGCCAGGTGGGATTTGTAGGGCATATCAGGGTTGCGGATGGGGTGAAAATCGGTGCACAGAGCGGGGTTTCGGCAGCAGTCTCCGAGGAGGGTAAAGCCTTGCTGGGTACCCCTGCTGTGGATGCTTCACTACAGAAAAGGATACTGGTATGGATCCGGAAGCTCCCTGAACTGGCCGCCCGGCTCGCTTCTCTTGAGAGCAGGGTACATAGGATCGAGGATCAGTCAGGTAATTCCTTATGAACAAGTTGAATGATATTCCAGGATAGTATGAAGCAAACAACGATTCAACAGCCAGTCTCTATCCGGGGTGCAGGATTGCACAGCGGAGAGCTGGTAACCATGACCTTCAGGCCTGCAGAACAGAATACCGGCGTGGTGTTCCGGAGGGTTGACCTTGCGGGCGAACCCACGGTTAAAGCTGAAGTATCAAATGTGGTGGACACAGCCAGGGGCACCACCATTGAAAAGAACGGTGCAAGGGTGATGACCATTGAACATGCCATGGCAGCATTGGCGGGCCTGGGTATCGACAACGTGATCGTTGACATCGATGGCGCGGAACCACCCATTCTGGATGGCAGTGCCATGCCATTTGTGGAACTCCTCTCAGGCGCCGGGTGCGAAAAGCTTGAAGCCGACCGGCAATACATTGAACTGGGAGAGGTAATCACCTACAACTCCGATGACCGTAAAACCGAATTCATAGCCATCCCATCTGACCATTTCCACCTTTCGGTGATGATCGATTATGAAACAGAGGTGCTGGGCACCCAATATGCAGAGCTTTATAACATCCATAAGTTCAGGGAGGAGATTGCACCTTGCCGAACATTTGTATTTGTGCATGAACTCGAATATCTGCTTGAGAACAACTTGGTGAAAGGCGGGGATATCAGCAATGCCATTGTTTTTGTGGAAAAGATCATCCCTGATGAGACCCTGAAAAAGCTGGCAAAAGTCTTCAACAGACCCGATGTGAAGGTGCTGAAGCAGGGGATTCTTGACAATGTGGAGCTGAAATTCAACAATGAACCTGCCCGGCACAAACTGCTGGATGTAATTGGTGACCTCGCCCTTCTTGGCGCTCCCCTTAAAGCCCATGTGATTGCCAAGCGCCCCGGCCATCTGGCCAACACCCGCTTTGCTGCTCAGATCGAAAAGCACCACCACGACAGGATAGCCAGAACCGGTCCGCCGCAGGTTGACCTGAATGGCGAACACCTGTACAATATCCAGCAGATCATGAATATCCTGCCGCACAGGCCTCCCTTCCTGCTGGTGGATAAAATCATAGAGATGTCGGATACCCATGTGATCGGCATGAAGAATGTGACTATGAACGAACCGTTCTTTGTGGGCCACTTCCCCTCAGAACCGGTAATGCCCGGTGTGCTTCAGATCGAAGCCCTGGCTCAGGTGGGAGGCATCCTGGCGCTGTCAACGGTGCCCGATCCGGAGAACTACGTTACCTATTTTCTGAAAGTGGACAATGTAAAATGGAGGCATAAAGTGGTTCCCGGCGATACGCTGATCTTTAAAAATGTATTGCTTGAACCCATCCGGCGGGGTATCTGCCAGATGCAGGGAGAAGCTTATGTTGGCAATAAACTGGTGATGGAAGCCACGATGATGGCACAGATCGTTAAACAGAAGTAAACCCCATGAACCAACCCCTTTCGTATGTGCATCCGCAGGCAAGGATCGCGGAGAATACTGTGATAGAGCCTTTTTCAGTCATCCATAAAAACGTGGAGGTGGATGAAGGGACCTGGATCGGATCCAATGTAACCATTATGTCGGGTGCCCGAATCGGGAAGAACTGCAAGATTTTTCCGGGAACTGTCATCAGCGCGGTGCCCCAGGATCTCAAATTTGCCGGAGAGGATACCATTGTGCGCATTGGTGACAACAACGTGATCAGGGAGTGTGTGACCATTAACCGTGGAACCCGCGCCAGCAACGAAACGGTGATCGGAAACAACAACCTGATCATGGCGTACGTGCATATCGCCCACGACTGTGTGGTTGGAGACAACTGTATCATTGCCAATGCAGTATCACTGGCCGGCCATATCGATATCGACGATTACGCCATTGTGGGGGGGATGTCGGCAGTGCACCAGTTTGTAAGGATCGGCAAGCACTCCATGATCAGTGGCGGTTCCCTTGTGCGGAAAGATGTGCCTCCCTATGTAAAAGCCGCAAGGGAGCCCCTTTCGTATGTTGGGGTGAACTCCATAGGACTTCGGCGCAGGGGTTTCTCCTCAGAACAAATTGCTGAAATCCAGGAGATTTACAGGGTTATGTATATGCGCAACAAAAATGTAAGCCAGGCCATGCGCATCATTGAAGCTGAGCTGAGAGCCACAGCCGAACGGGATGAAATCCTGTCCTTCATCAATAATTCCAAGCGGGGAATCATGAAGGGCTATACCCGAAATCAGCAGAACGGCAACGCATACTGAAGTATCAGGGCTTCCACAATTTCCCCTGCCAGGTGTTTCTTTCCAGCAGCCCCTTTTCGATGCGGGCTACCACCGTTTCATTCCGCACCATTCCCCAACCCGGTGTGACCTGATAGCGTGGAGGTGCTTCACCGGCAAACCTTTCCACCACAAAGGCAGGATTCAATCGTTCGAGAAACCGGATGATGAAATCGGTATATTCTTCATAACCAAATAGCTGAAAGGATTCCGGGTGGTCCTGATACATCTGTTCGAAGCGGGTTCCCTTCAGGATCTGCAGCTGGTGGAATTTCACAGTTTGAAGGGGTAGCCGGGAAATCACTGATGCGCTGTCCACCATCATTTGCCGTGTCTCACCAGGCAGCCCGAAGATGAAATGGGCGCCTGTACTAAGTTGAAAGGATGCTGCAGCTTCGAGGGCACTCCGGGCCGTGGCAAAATCGTGACCGCGATTCACCAGGGCAAGGGTTTCATCATACACCGATTCAATCCCGAATTCAACATGGATGTAAGCCTTTTCCGACAGCTCCCTCAGGAGCTCCAGTACCTCCCGGCTGATACAATCCGGACGTGTCCCGATCACCAGCCCCATCACCCCGGGGCAGGCAAGGGCTTCCCGGTACAGCCGTTCAAGCTTTCCGGTGTCACCATACGTATTTGAATACGCCTGGAAATAGGCCAGATAGGAAACGGCCCTTTTATACCGCCATCTGTGAAAGGAGATCCCTTCTTCTATTTGCCGGCTCACCGGCATTTCCGGCCGGCAGTAGGATGGGTTAAACCCGTCGTTGTTGCAGAAGTGACAGCCTCCGGTTCCTTTGGTACCATCACGGTTGGGGCAGGTGAAACCGGCATCGATGGTCACCTTCTGCACCCTTGATCCGAATTTCTCCCGGAAATACCGGTTATAGGAATTGTATGGCCGGCTGTCGCCCCAGGGGTAGGTCATGGGGTAAAGGTAAAGAAAAAAGGCTGCCCCAAAATAGAGCAGCCTCTTTAAGAAGTTACTTTGAAGACTATTTTGCAACCCTTTCAAGCCATTTTAACATAAATAACATCGTTCCCATTGAGAGAAGACAGGCTACAACAAATACAGACCAGGTCATCCAAATCGGAACGTTTCCATAAAGAATTGCACCGATGAAAAGCAATTGGTTCCCGATGGCGGTAGCACCCAGCCATCCCCCTTGCATAATCCCCTGAAGATGAGGAGGAGCCACCTTTGAAACGAAGGAAATTCCTAACGGACTGATAAATAATTCTGCAACAGTTAGGATGAAGTAAGTTCCAATCAGGAGCCATGGAGTTACACGTTGAACGCTGCTAAGGCCCCCCATTGCGTCAACTTCAGATTTCATCGGAACGGTAAAAGATCCAATAGCCATCACAATGTACGCTAAGGCGGCAATGAGCATACCGATAGCTATTTTCTTGGGGGTTGAAGGCTCAATGTTTTTTGACCTGAGCCAGCCAAATATTCCCATAATTATTGGGGTAAGCAGAACAATGAATAATGGATTGATAGACTGGAATATCTCAGCCCCCTGAATTTTGACAAACCCAAGGTTGATGATGATCCCACTGAGGTCTGTGTAGTCTTTTGCAAAGTAAGTAAGGGTAAGGCCGTTCTGATGAAAAGAGAACCAGAAGAAAATCACAACACCAAAGACGGCAAATAATGCATAAAGCCTTTGTTTGATCTCTTTAGCATCCATTTCAATAACAGAACTGTCTGTTGCTGATTTTTTTGATTTAATTGCGGGATTTGGGAATTTCTTTTTATTGGCAAGATATATAATGATCGAAACCAGCATTGCAAGCATAGAAATACCAAAGGCATAATGAAACCCTGTAGTAAACACATTTACATAGTCATTTGCAAAGGCAGTAATATTTGCAACGGGGCCACCGGTAACTTCGGTTGCCAGTTCAGTTAGTCTTGCTGAGGCCTCTGGTGTGATAGTCTGATTGATATGAGCATGGCAAAGCTCTGGTAAATTGGGGTCATACTGATATCCGAATTTTGCAAGCCATCCGTTACGCATCCCAACAGCCATCAAAGGAGCAAACAAAGCGCCCACATTGATGAACATATAGAAAAGAGAAAACCCTGAATCACGCATTTTACTGAATGTAGGGTTATCGTACATCTGACCAACCAGTGCCTGTAAGTTTCCTTTGAACAAACCATTCCCAAAAGCAATAGTGAAGAGTCCAAAGCAAGAGATGATCAGAAACAATGTCTTATTAGGTACGGGTGTTGGTGATGGAATAGCAATCATTACATACCCCAATGCCATTACGATCAGCCCAATGAGAATGGTTCCCTTGTAGTTTCTTGTGCGATCGGCGATGAGTCCACCGACAAATGCAAGGATGTAAATTGAGAAGTAGAAAATAGAATAGATCAACCCTGCATGAGTACCATTTAAGCCGAATTTGGCCTGAAGAAACAATACTAAAATGGCCATCATGGTATAGAAACCAAAGCGTTCTCCCATGTTGGCCAAAGCAGCGGCAATAAGTCCTTTAGGATGATTTTTAAACATAACTGTTGTTTTTGGTTAGTGAATATGATTGAATTAACGTCATTTTTCAGGCGCGTACAAAAATAAACAAATAAATTTTTTGTGCAATACTTGTTTAAATCGTCAGCTGCATCTGGCAGCTGATATCAAAGGTTCTGGATGGCAGTTTGCTGCTTCCCGGTTTCAGATTTTCAGAAAATCCCCCCTTAAGCCAAACCTGTAATGAACGGCGGTATTTCCACCGCATCATAAGGTAAGTACGTGATCCGGTTCCGTAGGGCATTGCCATACCATAGGCTCCGGGTGCCTCATGTTCGGACAGGTACATCCGCAGGTCGTAGTGGTCGACTTTCCATACCATTTGCCTGAGGATGATCCGGTACTTGCCGCCCCGGTCCTGCCAGATGAGATCGGCTGCAATCATGCGGCCATCCAGGTGCTGCAGGGAGGGCCTTCGCTTGTAATCGATCCTGCAGCCAAAGCGGAGAAGATCCGTTACCTGAACCGCCATTTTTCCGGTTATCCCAAACGATTCCACTGGTAATACCTTTCCGTTGGAATCATCCACCGGCGGCAGGGTCAGGCCGCTTTCAAGATAGCTTTCACAGGTGATACGCAATAGCCAGCTCAGTTGAATGTCATCGGACGCGTATTGTAAGCTGAACTGCTGCCCGGTTTTTCCTTTTCCGGGTGCATCTGTAGTAGATAAAAGCTGATAAAAATCGGATCTCAGCTTCAGGGAGGCACCATATCTGGGGGTGTACAGTACAGTGAACCCTGTCCCTTTTTCTCCGGTAACATTGGTTCCGCGACCGGGCGCTGAGGCATACAGGGCATGGTAACCCGGTTCGTACAGCCTGCTGCTGATCCAAAGGGTGGTCTTATCTCCCGCTTTCACAACAGCAATGCCCAGCCATGCGTGCTTCCTGCCATCGCACGAAGCCTCAGCGGAAACCCCCAGCCAACGGTTGTACCAACCTATATCGAGGGAGATCCCCTGCTGCCGGTTTCCCCTGAAAGAATACCGGTTGGCAAAATTTTCTGCCGGTTCCACCGGGGCGTCAAACCTGAGATACAGGGCATTTGCACTTATTACCAGTGATTTATGGACAAACCTGATTCTTCCGCCCAGGGCGGCCTGTTGCAGGGCATGCCGGTCGGTGATTTCTCCGGGCGTGCTGTGAAGCCCCGTACTTTGTATCGAGCTCACTGCCAGTGGTTCAAGGCGGATGCTGTCGTATTGGGTAATGTTTGCATCCAAACTGCGATACGATGCGAACACGCTCAGCATCAGTGGCTTGCGGCGTATTTCCGCTGCCACGCCCCGGAAGAAAAGGTATTCATCCCAGGAGGTATGGGGTTTAATGATCCTGTGATCATGCGGATGATAGGAGAGGGACAGGTCGTTTCCGGCACTGAACGACTGGTTGCACAAAAGGCCGTTCCCCATCCGGATGCGATAGTCGCCCAGCACCACCTGCCGCACCCATCCGGTTCCCCGGAAGGCTGCATATCCTGAATAAAAGTCGAACCCTTCAGGTCGCAAATTTCCGCCGAACGGCTCCCCGGCGTCTTTTTCCGCCTTAAAACCGGCGGTCCAGTTTCCGTAAGAGGCCCTGTAACGCAATGCCAGCTTCCAGGGCTGTCCGACAGAATTATCGGTGGTGGCAGCGGGTGACGATTTTTTCAGTGCCCACCGCCCGGAAATTTCCTGCGTGAGCCGCCTGTTGGGAGGGGCCTCAAATGTAAGCAGCGGCGCCAGGGCTGCCACCATGCTGCGGGTGGCTCCCGGCACCGACAAAAGCTCAAATACCGATACAAAATATCCGAAAGAATCCCGGAAAGCCACAATGGAATCGGCGAACCAGGGTTCCATCCCCGGAATCAGCATCAGCTCCTCTCTCCCCGCCTGGTTGATGGATACCGTAACATAATTGGCCATGAGCGCTTCTGATCTCCGCTCAGCCTCCTCCTCAGAGCTCACCTCTTCTTCCTGCTCGAGGGGTAGAACCTCTTCAGGCGTCTGGGCATCAAGCCGTTGCATTATGGAAGAAAAGAGTAAAAAACATATCGGCAATATGGACCTGAAAAGCGATACGAACCGTCTCATGGCATTTTGTGGTTACCGGTGGCACACAGTGAAAAACTCCTGAATCCGGCCTCGTGCAGGGCAGTTGACGCACTGGTCCATACAGTACCGGCTTTGTACCCGATGCCGGTATGCATAAGCTCCTTTCCGGTACCCACACCCACACACAGCCTCAGATGGGAGGGGAGATTCGCTGCCATGGATATCCTCACCGAGAGGGGCGTGCCTGAAACTGATTCTGCCTCAAGGGCAAAAAACAGGTGGCGGGTGACGGAGATACCGACACCGCCCCTGAGCAGGAAAATGTGCTCATCGTAATCAAGGGTCCGGAGAAATCCGCTCTGGATGCCGAAGAAGTATCTGCCTGGTGCTGAATATTCCATGCCCGCAATGCCTCCTATCGAAACCGACCGTTCGTTCAGTTCCCGGGAGCGGTTCAGGTGGCCCAGCAGCAGTATCCCTGCAGAGAGGTTTTCCGACAGCCGCACCGCCCCGGTCAATCCTGCCAGATTGCGATGGTAACCAATGTCGTACAGTGCTGAATGCCTTCCGGAAATGCCGAATATCCAGCCACTTTCAAAGTACTGCAGGTTCCCTTCGAAGGTAGTGATGCCAGCAATGCCATACCGGCTGCAGGCACCGGCGCTCCAGTGCAACGTTCCCTTTTCACCCCATAGGGCTGTTGCACCAGGTTGAAACATCCGGTAATCCTGTAACAGCGGATACCCCGCCGTTCCGTTTCTGAGAAACTCCCTGTCGGTTTGGGAAAAAACCGCCTGCATGGCGCAGGCACACAGCCAGCCTAAGATCAGTCGCCTCATGTCGATCCCCTCTTTTCCGTATAGTCGTTTGAAAACGGGAAAAAGGAGATGCCGGGCTGAGAAAAATCAGCCTTAAAATGCATCTTTCAGACAATGAAAGAGATGCGGGGGAAATTTAAAAATACTCAGACCCTGAATTTGAATTTCACCTCAGACAGCTCCTTGTTGGCGTCGATGATCTTCTTTTTGAGCCCTTCTTTGTAGGCGACAAAATGGCTGTACAAAGCCTCATCGCCGGTGGCGATCATCTGGACGGCCAGCAGCCCGGCGTTCATGGCACCGTTGATGGCTACCGTGGCCACCGGGATTCCGGGGGGCATCTGCACGATGGCCAGCAGGGCATCCATACCATCGAGGGATGCCTTGATGGGCACGCCAATTACAGGTACCGGTGTCAGGGCGGCCACCACACCGGGCAGGTGGGCTGCCATACCGGCTCCGGCAATGATTACCTTTATGCCGCGCCCTTTAGCACTGTGGGCAAACTCCTCCACCTTCTCGGGGGTACGGTGGGCAGAGAGGGCATTGATCTCAAACGGGATCTCAAATTCATCGAGAATCTGGGCTGCCTTCGACATCACATCGTAGTCGGAGGTGCTGCCCATAATGATGCTTACAAGCGGTTGCATAATGTGGTTTTAGGGTTTGTGGTGCAAATATAAATTCAGATTTTTAACCATATAAGACATGGAAGAAAAAAGTTGAGGATGTTGAGGATGTTGAGGATGTTGAGATTTTTCATTTGAGCGGAAATCTCAACAGCGAAGCGCTCAACTACCTCAACAGCGAAGCGCTCAACCTTTTTTCATCGCTTTCCTCCTCCACACCCTTCCATCTTCTCCCTCCAGCTCCACCAGATACACACCCGGCTTCAGATACGGGGTTTGCACTGTATAGGTTTGCTTTCCATGGCTTTCCGGTACAGTGGTTTCCATTGCCTTTCTCCCCTGCACGTCGTACAGCACCAACTTTCCACCCCAAAACCCATCTGGCAGCAGAATGCTTATTTCCTCTCCAAAGGGATTTGGATAGACCTCTAATCCCTGTCCCCTGTCCCCTGTCCCCTCAATACTATTGAACTGGCACCCGGGGGTATCGCATCCCAGGCTGTCGAGTTTCACAATCCATAAATCATCGAATGATCCATTATATACATCCCTTATATTTCCACATACTACAAAACCACCATCCTGAGTGTGAGTAAAATCATAAGGATAATGGTCATATCCCCAATTTGGGTATTTTCGTATTTCACGAAACCATACACTGTCACCATCACTTGTTATTTTCATGATCCAACCGGGCATCGTGGTATTACCTGTGTCAGTATTTGCTGAAAAACCAATTGCAATCAGACTTCCATCGTCCAGTTCTTTTACTGTACTGCAGTTAAAAAGAAGTTTTGGGATTCCATATTGCTTATTCCAGATAATTGACCCGGAAGTATCTGTTTTTGCAATAGATAATCTTCCAACTGGAATTCCCTGATAAGTCCATTCAGTTAAGTTTAACGCGATAATATAATTTCCATCTTTAGCCAGCGCCAATCTTGCATAACCATCATTATAGAGCCAGCCAACCTGTTTTAGCCAAATTTCATTCCCAAGGCTATCGGTTTTTATTACCATACCGTTTCTGGAATCCTGCAGGGTTGCGCTGTAAGTGTCACCACCCAAGAGAAACCCACCATCGGGCAAAGTAAGGATATTGGTTCCACGGTTCATTTTGTTATTTGCCCCATAGGTCTTACGCCACAATTCATTGCCCATAGAATCGGTTTTGATCAGAATAAACTGGGTGGCATAGGTTCCAATGCCTCTGGTTTCACCAATGGCAATGAACCCTCCATCGATAGTTTGTTTAGCTTGCGTAAATATCAGATACTCCGAATACGTAGTATCGTAAAAGGTTTTCATCCATAAGGTATCACCGTCTAAATTATAGCGAACAAGAATTCCATTACCTTGAATAGGACCAGTTGGGTTATAGGATCCACCTAAGATGTACCCATTGTTAGTTATTGATAATGAACCGTTATCACCACAAAAGTAGACAAAACTATCGTTTTGGATTGTACTATGAATCTGTATTGATCCAAATAGGTCAACTTTTACAAATGAAACAACATTTCTATTTAACGCTGCACTATCTCCCCCAAGCATTATTGCCACATATCCAGTTGAATCCTTTAATATACTTCGACCTGCACACCATGTATTCAGTGGGTTATATTGTTTGTTAAAATACACAGATTGGGTAAATACAGAATCGGGGAAAATAAGAGCCAGTGATAGAAATATAAATATTCTTTTCATTTAGTTTTAGTTGAAGAGAGGACGCCCTGCACTGGGCGTCCTCGGGTGGATGAACTACTTTTCAATCACAATTTTCTGTACAGCCAGCGTGTTGGTTCCCTGTTTGAGCAAGCACAGGTACATCCCACGGGCAAATGGGTTGGTATTGATGATGATCTGATTCTGAGGGCCTTTCACTTCGATGGTTTTTACCAAACGGCCATCAATGGTTCTGATTTCTATCAGTGCTCCTGGCAGGTTCGGCTTATCCATAGTGTATTCGATTATAAAATACTCTTTGGAGGGATTAGGAAAAAGCTTCAATCTCACCATGCTCAATACTTTATCATCAATGCTATTATACTGACAACCAGGAGTGTCACACCCCAGGCTGTCAAGTTTTACGAGCCACATATCATCAAAGGTTCCATTATAAACATCCATAACCTTTCCGCAAACCACAAAACCGCCATCCGGAGTTTGCCCAAAATCATACGGATTATGCTCATAACCCCAGGGATGGTATTTTTCAATTTCACGAAACCATAAACTGTCGCCATCATTGCTGATTTTCATGATCCAACCTGGCCTCTTTGTGGATCCGGTATCTGTATTTCCCGAATTCCCTATCGCCACAATATTGCCATCTTCTAATACTTTTACACTACTACAAGTATAAAGAATTTTAGGTATCCCATACTTCTTTTGCCATATAGTTGAGCCTGAAGTATCGGTTTTGACGATATTTAACCTTCCAATAGGAATACCTTGATGATTCCATTCTGCGTAATCTTGTCCGATAATATAGTTGCCATCCTTCGCAATCCCCAATCTTGCTTCGCCGTCGTTAAAGAAACCACCCACCAGTTTTCGCCAGATTTCATTCCCAAGGCTGTCGGTTTTGATCACCATTCCATTTTTTGAATCCTGAAGGGTTGCGCTGTAGGTATTACCTCCCAACAGAAACCCACCGTCGGGCAAGATGAGGATGTTGGTTCCCCGGTTCATTTTGTTATTCATTCCATAGGTTTTGCGCCACATTTCATTGCCATTCGAATCGGTTTTTATCAGAATAAACTGCGTGGCATAAGTTCCATTGCCCCTGGTTTCACCAATGGCAACAAAACCACCGTCTGCAGTTTGTTTTGCTTGAGAAAAAATCAGATACTCTGAATAAGTGGTGTCATAAAATGTTTTTAACCAAAGGGTATCTCCGTACAAATTGTAACGAACAAGAATGCCCATTCCTTGAATAGGACCGACTGGGTTTTGAGAACCTCCAAGTATATATCCATCGTTTGCTATTGATAATGAACCAAAATCGCCACAAAAGTAGGCTATACTGTCATTTTGGATTGTACTTTGAATTTGAATTGAACCCAATGGGTCAACTTTCAGAAATGAAACAACATTCCTGTTCACTGCCATACTATCGCCACCTATCATTATAACATTATATCCAGTTGAATCCTGTTGAATACTTAAACCTGCACCCCAGGTATTCAGTGGATTATATTGTTTGTTGAAATACACAGTTTGGGAGAACAGGGAGCCGGAGAAAATGAGAGCCAGTGAAAGAAATCTCAATATTCTTTTCATTGAGTTTAGAATTAAAAGAGGACGCCCCACACAGGGCGTCCTCGGGTGGATGAACTACTTTTCAATCACAATTTTCTGTACAGCCAGCGTGTTGGTTCCCTGCTTGAGCAAACACAGGTACATTCCGCGGGCAAAAGGATGGGTATTGATGATGATCTGATTCTGAGGGTCTTTCACTTCGATGGTTTTCACCAGACGGCCATCAATGGTTCTGATTTCTATCAACGCTTCTGGCAGATTCGGGTTGTCCAAAGCGTATTCAATCATAAAATACTCCCTGGAAGGATTGGGGAAAAGCTTCAGATAATTGATTTTTGGATCATGTGCTGGCTTTTTTGCAAGTCTTGCAGGCTGAGTTGTTGGGAAGTACACCGGACCGTGGTAGGGTAAGGTGTCAACGATTCCCAGTAAAGCCTGGGCAGCCATAGCTGTATGGTTACCTGAATTTGCAGCAATCCCCCTAAGCCATTCTACAGACTCCGGGGAGATGCTGTCCAGGTAACTGCTATCTGCCAGCAATGCCAGATGAAGTTCAATGATCGCTTTTTGCTGGTTGTATATCGCTTGTTCGATACTGTCAAGGGATATCCGAATCGGTATACTGTCCAGCCTGTCCAGGGATTCTTCCATCATTCCCCTTTTCAGACACTCTGTAACCAATAAAATCTCGCCCTGAAGGCTGGAGTCGTTGGCATAGATATCCAGTAGCTCATCCTCAATCTGTTCGTCGGTATTGTTCAGGAAGTACCGGCTGAGGTCAGCAAAGGTTTTTTGCTGCTCTGCAAGATAGTAAGCCAGTTCATTTTCAAGCACCTCTTTGGGCGATGAAACATTGATGTTATATTCAATCGCATCCAGCATATATTGGGGCAGGGGTAGGGTTCTGTCATAAAGAGCTTCCCATACTTCCTGTGAGTGTGAAGCCTGCGGATTGGCGGTAAGGATCTGGGTTACCATGGCCGGCGTAAGCACCTCTTCATTTTGCACCACACTTACCAATACCAGTTCGGAGAGGTAAGGCGATTCCTCAAGAAGCGCCAGCATCAGGTCATAGGCATCTCCCGGTTCGCTGTCCTCGATGGTCCAGAGCATATTCTCAGTATCTCCTCCGTCGACCAGTTGCTCAATTACCTCCCTGCAGGCATTTGCTTTGTTCTTGAACGAGGTATTAGCAAGCTTCAGGCTGCTTACAGATGTACCACCCAAGTTGGACGGGCAGTTGTTTGTATTCCAGTTATTAATAACCGCATGCAGAAATACACTGCCTGAGCTCACATGAGGTTTGGGGTTGGTTGTGGTTCCTTCGGTAGGGGGATAGGGCTGATCAAAATGGTAATAATAATTTAACCATGTACCATCATTGTGTATTTCGGAGGTGGGACCACTATGCACATCCTGAAAAAAGTTATTGGACAGTTGGGTGGTTGGTGTGCCAGGCACATTGATGTAAAAACCCTGGTTTGCAGCAATTCCCTCTCCCATTGCCACGTTGGTTATGGCCAAAGCGTTGAGGTGGTGGTCGAATTGGTTGCAACAGTATTGAAGGCCATATTCAAAATTAAAATATTGTTTGTTTTGGCCCTGAGCAATGGTCGCCACACTGGTATTGCTGAAGCGGTTGTTGTACACAAAATTGTTCAGGGGGCCTGAGTTGTCAACTACCAAACCCGCATTTTCCCAAATCATGGTTTCTTCTGCTTGCCATTCTGCCGTGAATTCATTATCTTCGATACGAAATCCCGATTTACAGCCATCCAGTTGAAGGCCTACCGGATAAATCGGGCTGTTATCAGGGAAAGAGGGGATAATGAACTCATTGGAAGTGACAGTGAAGCCATTCATCCCTACCACTTCAATGCCACGTACATTGCCATTAAAATCAGCGCTGTTCACAAAAAAACTTGCATTTGTGAGAGCATCGCCTGCATGGATTCCGCAGAAAAGGTTGCTGAAACTGCTCCGCTTATACTCGGTGCATGGCACCGAGGTAGATGTACAGTGCGGCATTACCAGAAAAGTGGAAGCAAATGCCTGAATACCATACCCGAGATGGACTGGATTAGCAATATTGATTGAGGAGTTGTTTTTAAAGGTACACCCTTCTATCAGGAGGTGATGGATTCCATTGAGCCAGATACCAGCTTGTGGAATCACCCCGGGTAAGGTCAAGAGACCTGTAGTCGCAAATGTACATTGAATAAAACTACTTAGATTTGGTCTCAATACCGAAGGATCAACGGGATTAAAGTTTTTGTATGGGTACATCTTAATACCATATTCGCAATTGTAAAAGTACGTATTTTCTGCCTGAATGATACCACCGGCACCTCTTTTATTTCCGGTTTCAATACCCACCCTGGCATTGCCAATGGTTGCCCCATTAAGCAAGGTAACTTTTCCCTGGTTGGTGGTATTTTGTGGCATTGAAAAGTTGCCCATAACCTTGATCCCCTGCCACATAAGAGAGCAGGTGGTTAAGGTTGCATTGTTCACGATCAGTTCTGCCCCGCTCTCTACCAAAATGCTGGTATTCGGATCCATAAAAATCTGGGCATTCTCATTAATAGTGAGTTTATACCCGCTCTTAACAACGATATCTCCTGCCGAAAAGGTGGTATTTGACCAGGTCACATCACCTGTTCCCTGATCTATGATGTAGCTTTGTTGTGCACTTTCACAGGGCAGAGCTGCTTTCCATACACCATAACCATAAGTTGAGGCAAAGAGCTCGTTGGTTTCACGGTTTATTTTGAGGTCGGTAATATGGGTTACCGGGAAATTATTGGAAAAGCAAATCCAGTCTGGATCATTGTCGGAACGACAAAAGATACCGCCATCGGTTGCCAGAAAAACCCGGCTGGTTCCCGGCTGGTTTACAATTGCGGTGGTAGGAAGGGGAGGTAGTATACCATTAGGCCCGCCAGTCATATCTACCCAGATTACGGGATTGGCCGATGCATCATCAGTCCTGAAAACCCGGTTTTCAAGAAAAGGCGGGTAGGGAGGGGTGTTGTTAAAAGACACACCACCCAAACACACCCATACTTTGTTTGGATTGTTGTAGTCAACAGCAATATCTACCACTGGATAATGACCGTTTCTTACACCGGTTGTAAAGGATCCCCCGGTAATATCTGTCCATGTGTCACCGCCATCAATTGACCGGTAAACCCCTTTTTCGCAGGTGCTGCTATAAGTTAATCCCAGCGTATTTGCGTACATGATATTGATATTGGTTGGTGCTGTTGTGATACAGGATACCATTGCCTGTCCGGAAAGCAGGGAATTTGACCAGGATACAAGATCATTGGATATTGAGATTGCTGAATAAGTGGGATCAGCAATTCCATCTCGCGCACCCACGAAAACCTTTGGGGGATTACCGGTGATTTCAATTGGCAGCAAAGGGGCGTCTGTAGCTCCGTATGTAATTGGAAGTTGGACATTATAATGAGTTCCACGAAAACCCAAATTGGTCCTATCTACTTTAAAAAGTCCAACTGAATGTATTAAAAATTTTGATTTGTCAGAAGGGTAAAATTTGCATTTCCACCCATCACCGACTCCCATAGGGTCAGTTTGTGGGTTGTTGTTCTGGGGATAGCTAGGCCAAATAATATCAACAGTCAATGGTGTTCCATTAAGCCATTTTTTATCAAAAAACTTGAAACTGTTGTCGATGAGCCCAACTACGATATTGTTTTCAAACCCTCCAGTGATATCAAAACCACTCACTTCGTTATTCGTTAATCCGGTTTTTCCATTACCATTGATGGAGCTCCAGGTAGCTCCCATGTCAGCTGTATACAGCAATCCACCGTCAGTTCCTACCATGATCATATCGCCAACTGCATCCACACACCTCGCATCCGGATGGTAATTGGCAGTTATTTCATAGGGAAAAATACAGTAACCATGAGCATTTGCTGTGCTGATCGAGAAGCAGTCTGTGCCAATGTAGTAATAGGAATGATCAGATGTAACTTTGAAAGCGCGGTTGAATTGGTTGGTCTTTCCGGCAACAACCATGTAATTATTTGTATTCGAAGTATTCCAGGCCGGGGTTGGGAGCGAGAAGTCATAGAAAAGAATGCCACCCTGGTTTGCCTCACGGGTGAGCACATATAATCGGTCTGAAGAAGGGAAGTCAATCTGAAGGTTTAAAACATCATTGAGGTAGGTGTATCCCGAAGTGGTGAGTATCTCTGTGAAAATATCTCCCCCATCAGTAGAAAGCCAGATCTTCGGAACGCCTCCACCGGCCGGTAGTCCTGAAATGGCAATCACATCATTGTTGTTTGGATCCACTTCCATATCGTCGAGCGTACCTTCAAAATCATCATTGTTGAACGGTGGTATGTTGGTGGTCCATGTTATACCTCCATCCACTGATTTATAGAAGGTATTCATGGCAATGGCATATAGAATATCCGGATTGGTATTGTTGGTGCGAACCGGAGCTGCAAGCACTTTTCTGACCACGTAATTGTACTTTTGGTCAGCAAACAAAGGGAAATCCGGCAGGATATCCCAAGTTTCACCATCGTCTGATGATTTAATAATACCAATGCTATAGCCCACCTCGCTGCTGCCGGTGGCTGCATAAAAGGTGCGTTTGCCATTTTGCTCTAATATTGGGCTGGCTGAGATAAATGGGATGCCCAGGGCCGGAATCCTTTCCTGTGACAGTACATCCTGCCAGGTTTGTCCACGGTCTGTGGATTTCATGATGCCTGCTCTTCTTCCACTGCCAATCAGAATGAAATCAGGGTTGGAATGGTCGAACCAAACAGATTGGATGAATCCCATGTTGTGAAGATCTTCCGGGTACGGCCCGGCATTTTCCCATTGGGCATCATCCGTTCCGGTGCATGAAGGGTTAACCCAATAGGCACCAAGTGCCTGCTGATAGGGAGCAAAGGAGCCATTTAGCTGTGGATCGGAGTATTGCACTCTGGTTTGCCAGTAGGATGCCCACCTTCCAAACTTTTTGATTTCGAGCGTTTTTACCGAATCAGGAAGCTGGACAGAATCGATCCAGGCTTCGAAGTCGGCTACAATCTGATAGAAATTGGCTGAGGTGTCAAGCGCCGCCTGCCGGTAATTGGGTTGTGCCACTGCACCGGAAAACCCGGCAATGACCATTATCAGTATAAACAAATATTTGAATTTCATATAAATAGCATTAATTCGTGTGTTAATTAAGAAAGCCAATGATCTGGTGTTTGATTCTGAATTTGCCAGAGGTATGCAATTGCAACCTCTGGCAGCGATGTTCCCAGTCATTCTACCCCAGCCAAAAAATGGAAATCGGATAAAGGCATTGAACCCAATTCAGCCTTAAAGCCTGTCGGATTACAGGGATGTCCTCAAATTTAATCTTAACCTCTACTCTCTTTACAGCAGAAATAGATCCGTAGAAATACATTAAATATGTATTGAAAAGTATCTGAAATTAAAGCATCATTTTCAATCTTGGGGATGAGTTTCAACCAGCAAATGATCAGGAATGATTCCTGTGATCTCTTTACATTAAAATCGTGTATGCAATTGAGAGGATAAAGATAATACAAAATTAACCATCTACGACATAAAAGTGAAAAAAATATTGAAATTCATATCACATTCATGAATACACGAATTAATGATACAGGTATACCCTCATTCGTGAATTTGTGGCTATTGAAATAGAACGCGGTTGACGCTGATTCGCCGGCTGGCGGATGATTTTATATAATTATTTCTGAATGAAGTGAAATGCCAATATATTTTCAAGGCTCTGCTTTTTATCTTAATCACAACACAAACAACAAAAAACAAACAACAAAAAACAAACAACGAAAAACAAACAACGAAAAACAAACAACGAACAACTAACAACAAACGACGAACAACGAACAACGAACAAATCACTACATTTGCCCTTCATCATCACCGGAACCACAATGGAAACCATCACCATCCACCAACGCACCTTTGTGCCATACCTGCCGGCGGCCACGATCCAGCAGCGCATCCAGGAAATGGGAGCTGAGATCAGAAAGGACCTGGAGGGGAAAGTACCTTTGCTGCTGAGTGTACTGAACGGCTCCTTCATGTTTGCTGCCGACCTGATGAAAACGCTTGATTTTCCGGTGGAGATCACCTTCGTGAAGCTCGCTTCCTACCAGGGTACCGGAACTACGGGCTCCGTAAAACAACTCATAGGGCTGAATGAAAAGATTGCCGGCCGAAGTGTTCTTGTGGTGGAAGATATCATCGATACCGGAATCACCATGGAACACCTTCTGAAAGAGCTTGAACAGTACGGACCTGAAGAGATCAGGATTGCTACGCTGCTCTTCAAGGAGGAGGCTTTCAGGGGAAGTTTTGCGATTGACTATACCGGATTTGTGGTGCCCGATAAATTTCTGGTGGGCTACGGCCTCGATTACGACGGACTTGGAAGAAACTACCCCGATCTCTATACGGTAACAACCTAAACAATTGATCCTATGATGAATATCGCCCTCTTCGGACCTCCCGGCGCCGGGAAAGGAACCCAGTCGAAGATGCTCCTCGAAAAGTACAACCTTACCTACATTGCCACAGGAGATATGCTCCGCACCGAGATCGCCGAAGGGAGCGAGCTGGGGCTGCTGGCACGGTCGGTCATCGACCGGGGGCAACTGGTGTCGGATGAAATCATCGTGCAGATGATCGAGAAAAAGATCAGCACCAACCCCGACACCAAGGGTTTTCTGTTCGACGGATTCCCGCGTACCGTGGTGCAGGCCTATATCCTCGAAGGGCTTTTGCTGAAGATGAACACGAGCCTCAACTCGGTGCTCAGTCTCGAAGTGCCCGAGGAGGAACTGGTGCGCAGGCTGGTGGAGCGCGGAAAAACCTCCGGGAGATCGGATGAT
>ERZ795054.464-NODE-464-length-52540-cov-6.022159_pt1 | contig 52540 bp, 42 predicted proteins | sample MGYA00375138_ERZ795054 | MGnify/ENA primary metagenome ERZ795054 (study PRJEB30183, sample SAMN05720215) | anaerobic digester metagenome | isolation source: active sludge of municipal wastewater-treating anaerobic digesters | place: USA | collected 2014-12-23 ... | reverse complement strand
TGGCACATTCCTTCAGGATGATTGAATGAGAAATAAAATGAGGGTCCGATAAAAGGTTTTCCAACCCGCGAATAAAGCAGCCTGAGATAGGTGTTGATTTCGGTGGCGGTTCCCACGGTGCTTCGCAGGTTGCTTCCCATTCTTTTCTGATCAATTACGATGGCTGTCGAAAGGTTATAAATATCATCCACATCGGGTCGGGAGAGCTTGGGCATACGGGTGCGGGCAAAGGTTGAGAATGTTTCAATCAATTGTCGTTGTGCCTCTGTGTATAGGGTGTCGAAAAGCAATGAGGACTTTCCCGATCCTGAAACCCCTGTAAATACTACCAGTTTATTCTTGGGGATCTCAACGGAGATATTCTTGAGATTGTTGGTATGCGCATTCTGAATTATGATTGAACTCTTTTCCATAACATATTATAAGATTCTTGTTGTTTTCACCACTGTGCATAAGGCTAAACTGACGGAAAAACCTCGTTTGCGGCCTTCTGAGGGCCAAATGTACGAAGGTTTATTATCTCTGCTCCTTATAGAATGTGATATTGTCTATGGTCAGATACCTGGAATACACCATCTCTTCACCATAAAGGCATTGGCAATAGGAAGTCACGGTATCATGCTTTTCAGTGGGTGGGGTATTAACGGTAAAAGCATGGTTTAGTCCTATTTTCAGGGTGTTGTCTTTAATCCGGACGGTTCCCTTGTAATGCACATTTTCAATTTCCTGGCCACTGGCAATATATTCTCCCGTATTGTCACTTTTGATCGTCAGCGTATATCTGTCACATCCCATCCCAAAACATTCCGACTTCCAGACACCTTCATAATCAGGGTTTTCATCCAGGATCTGTTTTTTGCACCCAAATGACAACAAGGTCAATAATGTAAAAAGTACAACGGTCTTATTCATGAGAAATTTGTTTTATTAATATTTGATATATATTTTACAGTATCCGGTATTATTATGACAATTCTGTTTAATTCTGTTTTTTCTGCGTTCATCTGATCTTTGTCAGCATCAGACCCGAACATGAATTTCTCTTCCGTCCATCGAAGGATCAAATGTACGAAAGTTTGAGATAGGTTGAAAAAATCTGATCCGGATCGCAGATTTTTACCTACAAAAAGTCAAAGATCAAAGATCAAGGATCCGGGTTCCATGTTCCAGGATCCGGGTTTTAGAAATTTGAAGATCTGCAGGCGATTCCCTGAACCTTGCCAAAGGGAGCGAAATATCGGTAGCGGGTTGAACAGGATCAGCCCCGGATCACAGCCGTGGGAAATGATGTTACGCAGCAGCTCCCTAACCCGCATAGCTGGATGAACGCCCTGATGCCCGGAGGGCAGGCAGATTCAAACCGGGGACATCGTCCCACGGAGAAAAGCGCCACACCTGAAATAAGCACCGTAGGTGCGGCAGATGGGGATTGCCAGGCTCAAAGGGGTCAACATGCGCCGTTTTTTTGCCCAATTTTGCAAATAATGGGGGTCAATATCTGCCGGAATGGCAGGTTTTTGTCCCGGATCAAATTCTTTTATTGTGATCCATGAACGTCCGTTTCAGGGGGTCAGTATAGTCCGATTTATCCAGTAAGGGACCCGGATTTCTTTTGCCCAACCGCCTGAAATTGATTGATGTAAGCGTAGATTATAAGTCCATTAAGCTTGTATCTGCCATTTTTCTTTGGCTTTCCGGGCGTTCACCCTTCGGATTTTTCCTATTCCATCCTCTTCAAATCATTAAAACCCCATAAATAGGGAGCGGGCTTTTCCCGGCAAGCCGGGACAGGCTGTGCAATCCCGCATCTGCGGGACTTCATGCTTGGCTGGCGACGCACGAAGCCTTATCTATTAGCGGCTGTAATTTTTGTCAGGCTTGTGAATAAATGGTTGCTTCGGGTCATATTTTATTGTAATTAAATCTCCGATTTCATAATCAGCTCCTTTCTCAAAATCTTTAAAAATTCTAAAATACGAACGATATTTTTGTCCGGTCACTTCGTACTCATATTGATAATAAAATAGACTTTTATCACCGTCTTTACTCCACTGGCTTTCGGTAATAGTAGCTTTTGTAGTTATTCCATTTGTCTTGAGTAGATTGTCAATTTGATCGTCTTTGTATAAAGGAAAGTATGCAAAATAGTCATTGCTTTTATAGGTTTCTTTTAATTGGCTAATGTCAACAAAATTGACTATGTAAGGTGTTTTTTTATTAACGTAATCAGAGGTATTATACATTTCAGCATCCTTAAGAAACATGTCAATGCTGTTTTCATTCCATCTAACATATCTTATAGGATTAAAGGAAATTTCTGTGTTTGTAAATACATTTCCAATTCTTGGCAATTCGTCTCCGTAGTTGATAGCAGAAATATTTAAGTCTCCCTTATAGCGATAAGCAACGAGTATTTTTTTTCGGTCATTAGCGAAACTAAAATACTCAATTAATGGAGTTAAACTATAAGAATAGTCGGCAGGAACTACTTTACAGTTAATGCCATTGATTGTAAAGCTTGAAGAGTCAAAGGGAATCCCTTCTTTCACAAAAGGTCTTTCATTTAAATTTACTTGTAGTGTCTTGTTATCTAACCATTGGTCTGGATAATAACAAGAATAAAATGATAGGTCAAAACAAGGCAACATACTTTTATTAAGTTGTCCTAAAGTGTCTTCAGTTTTTAAGATTGAAGTCATTGAAGAACTTTCTCCCATGGCTCCATTGTCTTTGTAATATGTCAATACAACATAGGAACTGTCAGGTGAAAATAAGCGTTCAGTTATAACTACGTCTTTAATTGTCAAGTTTTGGTTGCAACTTGTCAGCATACAAATCGATAATAAGGTTATTGATATTCGTGTCATTATATTATAGCCGCTAACGGCAGTTTGTCTCAAAACCTCGATTCCGGGGTTATGAGGATCAAATGTAAGCATGTTTGAGATAGGTAGTATATGAGGTTGGTAATTTTTGTTTCAAAACTTCCAGGGTGGCAAAATGGCCGTTTTTAGCCTTAAAAGTTGCAAATAGACGCAAGAGATACGAACACATTGTGAATAAAGCTGTTAACAACCCGCAGAAACTCAAAATATTGGTAATTCTCATAAGGTTGTAAGCTGTATACATGAACCCGACGTCGGCAGTTGCCCGGCTTTTTCCCTTCTTTGTTATGATGTAACTGAACCCCCATTGCCGCTTGATAGTTCCGTAGGGGTGTTCAACAATGGACTGGCGGATCCGATCTCCCGGGTTACTCACTCAATCACAACCGAACTGACAGGCATACCATAGTACGCCCATTTTGCGCAAACCGCAGAACCGGGTATTCTATGCCTGAACGCATCTAAATATTCACTGAAATCGTTCTTCTCCCTCCTGAAAACCATTGCCAACAGCTGAATCCAGCACATAATACATCAAGTTTTCAAAGAACGCTGGTAATTTTTTTCCTCTAAAAGCACCCATAAACGTCGTAAAGTACATAGTTCAAAATCCACCGAAGGGCGGGTTGTAGTTCAATCCCGCACGTGCGGGACTGGGTTCCCGACAAGTCGGGACTCGCTACGCTCGGCTTCGCACCGCTCAGAGTCCTATTTATTGTGAGCTGTGCATTAGTTTGTGATCTTTTTAATATACTCCAATATAAACCAATCCTTATCTTGCTGATTTATGAATGCTTTCTTTGGAAAAATAACAAATTGGTTTTTAGAAATGTATAAAAGATAATATTTTCTTAACTCAACAGTCTTGATGAAGTTATCCTTTTTGATTATACTTTCAGAGCCATCACTTAATATCCCAGTTATACTATCTACTGAAATCTCATAAAACCTCTCAACCAAAAATAGTTTGTTATCTTTTGATTTTGAATACCTCCAAAATGAAATTAGGACAATTATTGGATAGAAGAAAGCAAAAAACATAAGGAAGTATTCGAAGGAATCTTTTTCATTCCTTAATGAAAATAAAAGTCCAGATAATAGCAATAATGAAATAATCCACCATCTTTTTTTCAGATAACTAGTTAATATTATCTTAAAGTATTCCTGGTTTGTAAGTGCAAATCTTTCTGTTCTTATCATTTTGAAAATCTATTTACTGGTGATATTTTTCTGCATTGCTCACAACGTTTTGCAGCTACTTGCAGTTTTTTGCTTGTCCAAGTTATGCATTTGAGCGTTAATACGCAAAAAATTGCAAGTAGGTGCTGTTATAACTTGGCCGCTGCACACAGTTGATTTAGCCGTGTCCGCTGTTAATTAATTCGTCTACCGTATTAAAAAGTAGTCTGCCGTTGTTAAGCCCAAAATGTCCAAGTTCTAATTGTTTTGCAATATGTTCGTCTTCAATAATTAAAAGTTCGTCAGTAAATTCAGTGTTCGCTTCACCGTTATTTATTTCAATTGAAGATAGGAGGAAGGTCTTGTCGTTTGACTTAATCAGAATTTCTTGCGGATAAAAACCTATTGTCCCTTCAAAAGGAATTTTCATCCAGTAAATGTCAATGCTTGTAATAATTTGTCCGATGAGCTTTGACGGATATGGCAAAGGTTTCTTTTCATCTTCAATAAATTCAAACTCTGTTGTCTTGCCGGGAGTAATGGTCAGTCCATAATGGATGTTTGTGAACCTATTACCGATTGAATAATAAATACTGTCAACTTTGATGTCGATACCACTGAGAAGGCTTTTTCCATATTTGTTTTCGACTTCAGTAAAGTCTTTGTCGGTGTCGTTAAGATAAAACTCAATTTTGTCAATGCGCTTGCCTATAAGTCGATTTAAATTGTCAAACTGTTGCGAATAAAGTTTTATGTCGTCGGCCGAAATGCCTGTTGTCATGTCAAATCTTTTTTGTCCGAGGTCTGTCCAGCGGCTTAGTTATAACTCGTATATAGACCCGGTTTTTCCGTATATACCTGTAACCTGTGGAAAGTATTGTGAGGAAACGGGCCGTTTTTATTTCTGTACATGGATCAAGTGGTTGGTACTACACCCCAAAGATAGATACTTTTACAAATCATCAAACGGTGAACGAATTTTTTTCAGGCTGTTATCTGTCACATGGGTATAGATTTCAGTGGTTTTGCTGCTCTTGTGCCCGAGAAGCTCCTGGATGTACCGCAGATCGGTTCCGTTTTCGAGCAAATGGGTCGCGTAACTGTGTCGTAGCCAGTGTAACGTGGCGTTTCGCTTTACACCGGATTTCTCCAGGCCTGTCTTTAAGACCTCCTGCAGACTTGTTGGAGAATACTGCATGCCGGGCTTTTGCCCCTCAAATAGCCAAACCTTCGGGCGGTATCCTTTGTAATATTCACGCAGCATATCCACCAACCGTTCCGGTAACGGCGCTACCCGGTCCTTTCGCCCTTTGCCCTGCCTGATGATCAGCAAACCCCGTTTCGAATCCACATCCGCTGGCTTCAGGTTCAGCAACTCACTCCTTCGCAATCCGCAGGCATAGATCAGACTCAACATCGCTTTGTGCTTTGGGTTTGACAATGCGTCCAGAATCGCCTTTACCTCCTCTTTGCTTAGCACATTCGGTAGTTTGTGCTCGCTACGTGGGCGCTCCAGCTTCTCAATTTCAATCCTTGCCCGGATGATCTCCCTGTAAAACAGTTTCATGGCATTCACCGCCTGGTTCTGCATCGCAAAGCTGTATCCGTTGCCAATGATATACTCGTGAACGTACCGCACCATGTCGGCATTAACCGCATCTCCGGCTGGTTTGGGTTGCAGAAATGCTAAAAAACCGGCTATGGCATCGGTGTACGTCTTCACCGTAGAGGCGCTGTACCGCTTGTGCTCCATCCAGATGCGGAATTGTTTAACATGGCTCAGGTTATCGGCACTGAGCGGTTTGCGCTTTGTTCTGGCTGGCGGTTTTCCGGCATCCGGCTCTGATAATCTGCGTTGCAATGGCTTCGGCAACGGAAGCAACTCCCGGTAGTTAACCATGGCCACCGGCTTCATGGCCTCGGCAAAAGCTTTGTAATCAAATCCTTTTGCATCGGTATACCAGTATTTATTGTCAGTGTTGTACCGGGCAATCGCCAAACTCTTGAGGTGTTCAACCAATTCACGCTGGTACCAGAAATGCATGGTAATTACGTCGCGGTGGTGCTCTGTACCCCGCCGTAAGGTAATCCAGGGAAGCTTTTTCATAGAGGTTTCTTTTCCGTATAGTTGATTGAAACACGGAAAAAGGAGAGGAATGAGTTATGAGTTATGAGTGATTTGGGGTTTGAAGCCGGTGCAAATCTGTCTGATCCGTTTTATCCGTGTGCCAATTGGGTTAATCCTTGAACCTTGAATGAGTTGGCCTCAGGGGGGCTACCCTTTTAATTCATGTCTGCCTGGGCCACACGAGAAGAAAGCACCGCTGGTGCGGCAGATGCGGATCCATTGCCCCGGCCTTCAGGCCGGGGATCAGATGATGCGCCGGTTAACGGGCACTAGCCCAATGCAAGCCTGCTGCAAGTTGTGGTTTGCCGAAGGTTTACCGATATACACTGATTCCATCCTGTTCAAATCATTAAAACCCCATAAAACAGGAGCGGGCTTTTCCCGGCAAGCCAGGACAGGCAGTTCAACATGGCTTCATGCTTGGCTGGCGACGCACGAAGCCTAAACTATAATCCACAGGTATTATCATTGCAACATAGTTGGAACAGAAGACGAGTCTATAAAAATTACCCCATCATACACATTTTTAATAATCATATTTTCGTCAGCAAAGCCTGATGTTTTTGCAGAAATTGTCGTGTACATCCATTTATTACCATTACAATAAATTTGATTTTCAAGATCAATAAACAATGATTTTTTTCTGCAATAATAGAGTAAGGCTTCTAATGAATTCGCAGTTGTAGGCACAGGAATATTAATAACAGACCAGTTCCAGTCAGTTTTAGTCCTTCCTCTTAACGAATATAGTCCAATCGTGTACAATTGATAGTTGTATTTGTCTTTGAGGTATATTCCCATATCCTTAATGTCTGGATATAATGCATGCTGAAATGCAGTATTAGCAATATGATAATTATGTGCCCATAGGATTATCTTTTTATCAGGATACAAACAGTCTTTAAGGAAAATCACATTAGCCGCCATTGAACTGTCTCTGACCCTAAATGCAGAAGGATTGCCAGATAAGCCACCGTCAGGGTATAGCATGAAGTCAATTTGTGAAATAATTGAAAGAAGAGACTGTCTTAAGAAAATAGGATATAAAGGCTTTTGAGGAAATGAATCAATTAGTAAGTCAATATGATTATCAATGTAATTAACCATAAGATTATATTTTACTTTTATTGAATCTTTATTGATGGACAAATAAGAAGTATTATAGGCAACTATTTTGTTAATAATGTTGGCGTCAAATACCATTTGCTGTGATGCATGTAGTGTGTCAATTTTTGATAGTATCTCATAAAGAAAATCTGAATGATTTGTAATGTATCCTGTGTTTGATGAGACCTGACAATCAAAACCCGCAAGTATCAAAGGGTGATCTGAATTTTGAGTTTCTTTTATGTATGTAAATAGTTCTTTAACATCAGGCGTGCCCCACACACCATAAAAGATTGAGTTTCTCATTGCTTGAGTTTCTGTCAGGTTTTGGATGTTCTCATTTGTGTAAAAGCATTCAAAAAGATTACTCTCAAATGCAATGACATCAAACCCCATCTGTTCGTGAAGAAATTTTATCAAACGAACTTTAATCTGACTATATTCTTTAGTACCATGACTACTCTCTCCAAGTTGGATAAGAGTTTTGTTTTGCAACCAGTTTTTCAGACATTGCAGGTCTGAGAAGTTTTCTGAAGTCAATGAACGAATATCAAGGTGATTATTTTTTTGATTAAGCCATAAATAGTATTTATGGTCAATTAAAGGAATGCTTTGCATAACAGACGTAGAAAGTAGTGAGTCATTCATTAAATCAGTCCAGTCTGTAATTCGTGAACAATCGTCTTGTTTGTAGGAATTATGCATTGGAGGATCCTTGTGACATTGAATACACAGGATTATAAAAGTCAGAAGGGGTAATATTATAAATATATTTTTCAATGCTTGTGAATAACTTATGAGCCTTTTATCAGTCACCATTACACAAAGGTAGTGAAGAAAATGTAGGATTAGCATGTGGGCTGAAAAAAAGTTGAGGAAGTTGAGGAGGTGAATCTGATAGGAGTCCGGAGAGCGAAGCGATTTGGGAATGGATTTTTGGTGAGTAATAGGTTATGAGTTATGAGATATGAGTGAGAATCTGAAGGTACGGAAGGGTGTTGCGAATAACTTCAGGAATCGATGAAAATCAGCATGATCCTCTTAATCCGTGTGCCAAATAGCTGGCGGATCCTAAATGAGTTAGATGGAAAAAGAAGAAGTTCCCACAGAAAAGCAAAGAGACCGCACAGAAATTCACAGATCTTTTTCTGTGCTTTCAGTGAAATATCAGTGGATTTCTGTGGGACTTCTTCTTTTATGCAGCGGCATACTGTGCAACCTGACTTTCTTGACGGACCGGGACTTTGCATGTTTGTCTTCGTCCCTCAGCCACACTGCCTGCCTCATTTAATCCGGGAAGTTTTATCTGTAGTGTGCGGAATTTCCTTTTTTATTTTCTCAAAGGTAGTAAAAAACCATTTTAATCTTTTAATAATATGCAAAATAAGGTAAATGATCAGGATTAAAGTAAGTTTGTCATGAATCTCGATGAATGCTTTCCTTGTCATATCACCACCATTCATCAGATCAATAAACCAGGGTGTAAATCCTGTTATTGCAACAAAAACAAAAAGTAACGATAAAATCAATACTTGTTGGTTTTTGGCTAATAGTCTTTTTAAAATCACACCTTTGTACCATTTCCAGTGATGGTAAACATGATAAATCATTAATAATGTGAGTATCACAATGGTAACTTTATGAATGACAGACCAGCCCCGGTAATTTATTCCAAAGACATTGTCATTTATGGCAATATTACCATGATTGCCCATATGGTACTTTACCTGTATCAACATTCCGGAAAATATAGTTGCAATTCCAAAAATAATTAGCCAAAGATTGATAATGAACCGATTCAGATTTTTTCCCATCCGTATAGTCTCCTATTTCCTGATCAGATTACTTATTGCACCAGTCTTGCATGATTTTGCACACTTCAGACAACCTGTACATTCTCCTCCGTTAATGAACCGAACATGTTTATGCCACGGTAAATTTATCCGGCCAATAACGTTATTGGTACAAACGTTCAGGCATTTCCAGCATGCATCACATTTTTTTGTATCAAGCAGCACAAATGCTGTGCTTGTATGCTCCCTTTTAATGAATCTTTGTCTCATATCAGATGTCTCGGGCAAAATTCCATGGAAAACCATCATGAAACGATAACAAATGTTAATAAATGAACTCTACTTTCGATTTCGGATCCGGCTAAGCGAAATCGGTGTTATCCCAAGAAAAGAAGCTATATAATGTTGCGGGACTCGTTTGATAATTTCCGGATGGTTATTGATCAAATCTTCGTATCGTTCTTGCGGAGTGTCTTTTATCATTGAAAGGAATAAATGACCATAAGTTCTGAAACGTTGAAAAATTAAGTTTTGAAATCCATTTTTAAATTCAGGATAGGCAATCATAAGCTTGTCAAAATCCGCTTTCTCAATCGACAGAACTGTTGTTGGCTCAATGCTTTCGATTGTAAAAAGACTTGGTTTCTGATGCAAAAAACTGTCAATTGAGGCAACGGGTTGCCCCTCGAAAAAGAACTGAAAAGTTATATCTTTTCCATCCTTATTAAACCATTCTCGCAAGCAGCCCTTTTTTATTATATATATGTAGTTGGCAATTTCTCCTTCGTGCAGTAAAACAGTTTTAGCCTTGATTTCTTTTTCAACAAAGCTCCCCTGAAACTTGGTCAGGTTCTCCTCATTGGCTGTTACAATATTTATGAATTTATCAATCATGGCCAGACTGGTCGGGGTCTATTTAACAATGCGAACAACTTAATGGCATCATATCAGTCACTCTTCCGCCAAAGGTAGAGTAAAAACTTATGTCAGGCATGTGGGCCTGAAAAAAGTTGAGGAGGTGGAGCGAAGCGGAGTCCCGGGAGCGGAGCGATTCGGGAGGGATTTTTTTATAAGCTATGAGTGATTTGGGTTCTGAAATCGGTGCAAATCTGTAAGATCCGTTTAATCCGTGCGCCAGTTGCCGGGCAACCCCCTTCTCCTTTTATTTATTCCCTACTTTTGCCGCCTGTAAAATTCACAGGGGATGCACAAAAAACGACTGTTACACCGCTTCATTATTTTCATGGGGGTGATCGCACTGCTGGCTGCCGGCTGGATCATAGGCTCGGTGCTCTCACCCGTCTGGTCGAAGGTACTGGGTGGTGACGAAGATGCGCTTCCGGCTGCATCCGATCTCCCGTGGGAGCTGCCGGATACTGCATTCTCCTCCGTGGATACCCTCGATTTTTGGGTGAAGATCTACGACACCCTTACCCCGGGCACGATCACCGACACCGGCAACCTCTACAGCCGTGCCGGTGGGGTACTGAACTTCAGGGGAACGCCCCTGCGGTCTCCTGCCGGCAAAGGAAAACTGCCCCGAATCCCCTCCGACATCACCATCCAGTGGACCTTCACCACCGCCTTCGATACCACCCTCACCGATTTCGGACAGTGGGGCGGCGGCACCGGCTGGACCGGCCAGCCCCTGCTGGTGAACTGGCCTGCTGCCACCCTGCAGCGGTTCAAAAATCTCCCCGATTCATTGTATCTGGCCGAAACTGCCTCTGAGGTGATCTTCGGCTCCCTCTGCGGCAAGGTCTATTTCCTGGATCCCGCCACCGGCAAGCCGGTGCGCAGGGCGCTGGATGCCGGCAACACCGTAAAAGGCACCCCCTCCGTGGATCCTTCTCTCAACGGTATACTCTATGTGGGGCAGGGGATCCCCCGACAGAAACCCTTCGGATTCAGGGTTTTCGATTTAAAAAAGCATAAACCGGCCATGTTCTACTCCGGCAAAGACGCGGGTTCCCTCAGGGGCTGGGGTGCCTTCGACTCGTCGCCCGTGGCCGTGGGCGATTTTCTGTTCTGGCCCGGCGAAAACGGCACCCTCTACAAATTCCTCCGCACCGACTCCACCATCATCCTTCACTCGGCACTCCGCTACCGAGTGAAGGGGAAAAATGCCCCGGGGATCGAATCAAGCCTGGCCGTGTACAAAAACTACGGCTTCTTCGGTGACAACCACGGCAATATCATCTGCGTGGACCTGAATACCATGAAGCCTGTATGGCGATTTTTCAACCTGGATGACACCGATGCCACGCCAGTGCTGGAGATGGAAAACGGAGTGCCGTTCCTCTATACGGGTTGCGAAGTGGACAAGCAGGGCTCTGTGGGCTATTCAAGGTTTGTGAAGCTCAATGCCCTTACCGGCGGGCCGGTGTGGATGCAGAAAATCCGCTGCCGCTCCATCCGGATGAACGGTAAAAATTACAATGGAGGGATGCTGGCAACACCCCTGCCGGGCGAAGGGAACTGCAAAAACCTCATCTATTCCAACTTCTCCCAGCCCGACTCGGCTTTCAACGGCCACCTCATTGCGTTCGACAAGGGCACCGGTAAAATCATATTCCGGACCGACCTCGAAGGGTACTCCTGGTCATCACCTGTGGGATTTCTTACCACAAAAGGGGAATTCCTGGTTTTCACGGGAGATGTCCTGGGTTATGTGTACCTGATCAGCGGAGATAATGGCAAGGTATTGATTAAAAAGAAGATAGGAGACAATTTTGAATCGTCTCCGCTCGTTGTGGAGAATAGTGTTATCTTTGGCTCCCGCGGAAGAAATATGTACCGACTTGGTTTTGAATGAGACGACTGCTGATTTTTTTCCTGACCCTTCTGACCGGATTCCCGGTTTTTGCACAGCTAACCGCGTACCGCAACAAGGTGCCCGGCGGATACAACTTCTGGGTGCATAAGCCGGTGCTTAAAACCGATTCCCTGCAGGAGCCCCTGCCGGTGATCCTGTTCCTCCATGGGGCAAGCCTCACCGGCAGCAACCTGGAGCGGGTGCGGCGGTACGGAGTGCTCGATGCCATCGAGAAGGGGAAATATATCCCGGCCCTCGTTGTAGCGCCCCAGTCGCCGAAGGGCACTCCCTGGAACCCCGACCGTATTGTGAAAGTGCTCGATTTCGTGCAGCAGAAGTATAATACCGACACCAACCGGGTATACGTGGTGGGGATGAGCCTGGGGGGCTACGGCACCATGGATTTTGTGGGTACCTACCCGCACCGCGTGGCGGCCGCTGCAGCCCTGTGTGGCGGCGGCTCCCCTAAACTGGCATGTAACCTTGGACAGGTTCCGCTGTGGATCATGCATGGAACCGCCGATAACGCCGTGCCCCTTTCGGAGTCGCAGAAGATGGTGGATGCCATTGCGGCCTGCGGCGATACCTCCCGACTCATCTTTACCAAATATCCCGGGTACGGACACGGCGGACTGGCCCGGGTGTTCTACGCCGATGACTTCTATGTGTGGCTGCTCTCGCACGATCGCTGCGACACTGCCCGCCCGGTGGTGCGCTCCCTGCCACTGCCTCCTTCGGCCCTGAAAAACGTGTACCGCAACGCTTCTCCCCAAAATCTCCAGGTGACCTGGGAAACCGGAAATGATACCCTGCCTGAAAATATCGTTCCGGAGAAAACACAGACTGCTCCTCCAAAATCTTCTAAAAACGCTGTGTATCATACCGTTAAGAAAGGAGATACCCTGTATGCCATCGCACGGAAAAACCACACCACAGTGGATAAGCTCTGCAGGCTCAACGGGATAAAAGAGACCAAAGTTTTGCAATTGGGTATGAAGATTAGGGTGAGATAATTAGCCAATTAGTCAATTAGCCAATGTGCCAATGTGGGAATGTGTTGCTCTTCTGAAAACCCGCAGATTCCGAAGCCAACATAGACTCATTAAGATTGTACCGGAGCTTTTTTACTCCCTTATAATTTTGCCCGTAAAAGACCAGCCTGTTGGGGAAGATGTAATGTGAAGACCGTAAAGCCCTGGTTTGATATCTGATATATCCAACTGATAGTGTGCCTGTTGCAGATCTGCTTCCCGCAGGATCCTGCCGGTGAGGTCGGTGAGCTGTAAAGTGGCCGGATAAAGATCCGTTTCTATGAAGAGTACTCCTGATGTAGGGTTCGGGAAGATTTTCACCGGATCATCCTTCGGATGGCTGGAGATACCTGCTGTGAGGATGATTTTTGCTGGCAAACTGTAGTCGGTGCATGGTGGTGAAGAGATTTTGCAACGGTAGGTGCAGATGGTGTCGTTGATATTAACGTTGAAGACTGTGAGTGTTTTGCTGTGATTGCCCGTGTATTTGGTGCCGGTTAGCATCAGATTCAGCACTGTGTCCTTATAGACCAGCTGCCACTGGTAGGTTGCCAGTGAATCGTCGCAGGAAACCGTGAATGCAGCATCACTTTCCATCGGAACCACCTGATCCTGCGGTTGTAATGAAACCAGATTGAGTTTAACATTCACCGTACCGCTATCTATCCCGCAACCACTGGAATCATATATGGTTACAGAGAAAAGGGTTGGACTTACCGGAGTGGCAACCGGATTGGGAACCCCGTTGGTGTCTAACGGTTGGGATGGGGACCAGATATAATGGTAAGGCGGAAGTCCGTAAACCGGTTGTACCGACAGCTGGACGGGGGAACTGCAACCCACGGTAGTATCACCTGACATCGTGAGTTGCATGGGCCGGTAGTCACCGATATTTACGGTCAGAGTTCCGGTGATATTGGTCAGCATTGAATAATCCATCATGATCTGTTCGTCCCCTTCAGTAACCTGATCATCAAAAGGGGCGATCACCAGTTGTGTTTTCTGCTGCCCGGGCAGTATCAGCAGGTTCTGAGGGAGGGATGGGTAGTCAACCCCTTGAATTGCTGATCCATAGATGGAATCCAGATGCACTACCACCGTATCTGTATGAGGGGTTCCAAGATTAAATTCAACCAGGGCATTACTGCAGCCCTCAAGTGCTTTGTTGCTGAACACAGAGCCACTATGCTTCACCACACCACCAGTCGACATGGAAATGAGGCTGCCTCCTTTAAGAAAAACGCCCGAGTCCAAAATCATGTCGCCCACATCTGCGATCGCAAGCCTCAGGGTGTATACCGTCATAGGCACTACAGGGATGGAGGCAGTAATCACCGAGGTGATTCCATCGTATTGGATCCAGACTCCTGCAGTATTATTTACGTAGTATGCGCAGTTTATACAAGGTCCAGCGTTTGATGTTCCGTTGTTTATGGTGGAAATAGAAATGGGACTGTTAGTGCCGGGTACCAGAGCGATATTTTTGTTCAGATAAGGCATCATGGTGGTGGGGTTCAACCCATTGATGAATGCTCCGAAAACATCCTGAAAATTTGATCCTGCAAATTCCGGGTACTCCTCAGACCCGAAAATAAATTCAAACTTTAAGGTATCACCAGAGGGGATAAACTCAATCAGCAAAGCAGATGCATCATAAAGGGTTACACCATTCATCAAGCCTGAAAGCAATGAATCCCCCGGCAATTGGTTGGTGGCTCCGTAACCTGACTGTGTATTTGGTCCTGTAGCGCCCTGAGCAATTCCGGTGGTTATGATTACACCAGACTGCATACCAAAAACCGTAAGGGGTGTTGTGCTGAATAACCCTGAAGCAGCAGCAGAACCAGTATAAGTGGCATTTACAATGGTAATGCCTGGACCTGCCAGTGCATTGGCCATCTGAGCAGCACTGGCTGAAGGAGTTACAGAGAGTTGTCCGTGGGCTGCGGAATGGGTAAACAAACACATAAGGAGAAGCCAGGTTACCGGTATAGGTTTTTTCATGTCGGTTAATTTTTCTGACTGTTGAAAATGGAACGTGTAAAGATACTACAGAATAGACCATTCAGTAAAACGACATGCAGGAAATCAGAAAACGGTGGGCACGGTGTCGGATTCCCTGTTTTGCGTTGTAATTTTGTACCTGTTCCTGTGGCGTTCAAACCATTAACCAATACCTGCAACTATGAAAACAATGCTGCTGAAGGCGTTTTTTCTCCTTCTGATGCTGCTGTATTTCAACGGCAGTTACGCCCAGAACCTTCCTGATCTGATCCCGGTTCGGCACGGATATAAGTACGGATATGCCGATACTGCGATGCAACTGAAAATTCCGGCTGTTTACGACAAGGCCATGCTCTTTTACAAAGGATCCGCCTGTGTGCAGGTGGGTTTCAAACGGGGCCTGATCGACAGCAGGGGCAATGCACTTACCACGTTCATCTACGACGATATCGGCTCGAACGGTAAGATCGACAGTGATTTTCCGCTGGCGGAGGCAGACAATAAGTATGGATATCTCGACCTGAAAGGAAACATACTGATTCCGGTTCAGTTTGATGATGTGAATTCCGTGGAGGATCTCCCTCACCTAAAAATCGTTAAAAACGCAGAAAAGTCCGGACTGTACCGGTTTGGGAAAGGGGAATTGCTGCCCGTGGTGTACGATGAAATCGAATTGCTGAAAAACAAATTGTTCCTTCTGAAAGAGGGCGACAAATACGGTTTGGCCGATACCAACGGCAGAATTATTACCCCGGTGTCGCTGGATCAGATCTATGATTTTGATTATGGCAACATCACCTGGTACCGGATGGGACAGAAGTACGGTTTTATCAACACCAAAGGGGTTCTTATCACACAGGCTGTTTACGAATCATGCCGAAGTTTTACAGGCGGCTTTGCGGTTGTGACAAGGGACAGGAAAAATGGATTTATCGATGAAAACGGAAAAGAGGTTGTGCCTCCCCAATACGAATACTGCAGCGAATTCAGCGATGGCGTGGCGGTGGTGGGAATTGACAAGAAATATGCCCTGATCAATGCAAAAGGGAAAGTGATAACCCCGTTTGAATATAAAGGTGCATGGCCTTCTACGGAGGGGATGATCAAAGTGTTGAAGGATAATAAATGGGGATATCTCAATCCGAAAGGGAAACCTGTAATCCCATTTCAGTTTGATGAAGCCGGACAATTTTTTAACGGGCTCGCAGCGGCTGCGGTGAACGGGCAGTGGGGGTATATCAATAAAGCAGGTAAATGGGTGGTTGAACCGCGTTATCAGAAAACCTTACCATTTACAGAGGGGAAGGCAATGGTGGTAAGGGACAACCTCGTTTACCTGATGGATAAAAGCCTGAAGGAGATCACTGTGCGGGGATACGATTCGGTGGATGTGTTCAGTGATGGATTTGCCCGGTGCTGGCTCGGCGGCAGGCAGGGCATCCTGCGGGATGACGGAAGGGAAATCGTACCGCCGTTCTATACCTCTGTTAAGCGAAATGCATACTTCCCCGATAGGGATTTCATTGTGGCTGCAGGAAAGATTAAGGGGATGTATTACCGCGACAAAGGGCTGATTCTGGATACTATTTATCCATATATCGATGACCCTTCACGAAACGGATTGATCAAGGTAAAACTGAACGAAAAATATGGGTATGCCGATACCACCGGGAGGCTGGTGATCCCCTGCCGGTATGATGATGCTTACAGGTTTTCGCGCTCGGTTACAGTGGTGAAATTGGATGGGAAAATGGGGCTGATCAACGAAAAGGGCGAAATCCTGATCCCTCTGGAGTACGATGGCATCCTTACTATGGAAGGCATTGCTGTGGTAAAGAAGGGGATGAAGTACGGGGTGGTGACCCACCACAACAAGCCGGTGGCACCCTTCACCTTCGACGACTGGTCGTTTGAGATGGAATCTGATATGGTGAGGCTCAGAGATGCAAAAGGCACTGTCTATTTCGATGCCTACGGCACACGGTATGAGATGCCCTTTGAACCGTCTCTGGAAATTAAAAATCCAGACTATGTTCCCATGAATCAGACCGTTCTGCACAGGATCCATTCAAAGGAGGTGCATGGCGACTATCAGATCTGGGTGAGCCTGCCGTTTAACTATTATCAGAGCAATAAATCCTACCCTGTGGTGTACCTTACCGATGCCGACCAGCTGCAGGGTACCGTTGCAGAGACCTCCCGGGGTATGGCCTTCGATGGCACCATCCCTGAAGTAATTGTGGTGGGAATAGCCTATGGCGGCACTTTCGACGAATGGTTCTATAACAGGATTCCTGATCTGACCCCCACCGTTGATACCAATGCGCTCCTGTATCCCGGAGGTGGAAAGTGCGAGGCTTTCTACCGCTTTATCAGCCTCGAAGTGATCCCCATGGTTGAGAAGGAATACCGTGTGATGCAGGGCGAGCGGACCCTCACCGGCTATTCCCTGGGGGGGCTTTTCGGTGCCTGGGTGCTGTTCAACCGGCCTGGTACCTTCAACCGCTATATGCTGGTCAGCCCGTCGTTGTGGTGGGATGGCCAACTGGCACTGAAGTGGGAGGAGGCCTGGTATCAGAAGTCAAAGGAACTCAGCACCACGCTGTTTATGTCCCTAAGCAGCGGTGAATGGGGAACACCCGAAACCCTGGATAAAACCCTGCAGACCCGCCATTACACGGGCCTGCAGTACCAATTTGAGCGGATTCCGGGTGAGCGTCACACAAGCACCTTCCCCGCAGCTGCCGTCAAGGGGCTGAAATTCATCTATGCTGCCGAAAAGGTGAATTTGCAGTACTGAATTACCCTTCCGCTTTCTCTTCGCAGCAGCAGCACCTGAGTCCCAGAAGGACCAGCAGTGCATACAGGGTGGAGGGTACCCCGAACCACCAGGTGGCATCGTACCTGAACAGGTCAATCGACATAAAGAGGCACAGGATCAGCAGGGTATAGATGATGAGCCCCCAGGAGAAGTACCTGGCAAGTCTTTTCCCATAATCATTGCGAAGATGGGATGCCCTGAATCCTACAATCGCGGCAAAGAGGGCACCCAGCACGAAAACGAACACAAGCCCCATTACAAAGGTCTCGTAGGCTTCGTCGGGGGCCGGCATCATTTCTTCCAGAAACACCAGTGGTGATGAATCGATCATCACAAGGGCATAAACCCAGGGGATCATCAACAGCAGGGTTACAATCCGGATGAAGTAATTCATCTTTTCAGCCGGCGTAAGTACATACATCAACCACAACGACCAGGGCATGATAAAGTAAAAGCCCACGCTGGCAATGCGCCGGGTGAGTTCATAATCGTAACCGTACCAGAGGCCACAGTCCCCGATATGGTAAATGAGCAGGGCAAAAAAGAGCAGCAGCGCCGGGGTCCGCTCTTTGGTGGCATGCCGCGTAAAGGCAATAATGATGATGACCAGCAGTACGACTACTGCTACCAGTGAAACCATCCATTTCATGTTGTACCTCCTTTTTTAAGGTTGATATGCCGGTGTTGAACAGGTTATGGGCTAGTGCAGGAAGGAAATTTTCTGACGGATGCTCTTTTCATCGGTTGTCAGCCCCACCAGGTAAATGCCGGAGGGAATCATGGGCAGGGAAAGAGTAACAGAATTGTGGCAGGGGACATTCTCCGCAGCATATAACTCACGTCCCGAAAGATCGTACACGGCAATCCTGCTGAAGAGGGCAGGTTCAGCCGCGCAGATGTGCAATTCGTTGTTGCGGGTAAAAATGGTATAACCCTCCACCGGAGGTTCATCAATAGCATCAATAAGGGTCGAGAAGGTCTCCTGGGCTCCGTAAGAGGTTCCCACCGAATTGGTGGCATAGGCTCTCACGAAATAATTGGTGAGTTGTGCCAATCCCGTAAGGGTGCTAACAAAGGACCCCGTGCCAAAGCCATCCACCGTTTTGCTGTCGAGGATGGTGGGGTTGGGCAACAGGGAATAGCAGACCCCGCGTGCTGTAACCGGTGAGCCTCCGTCAGATGTGACATTACCCCCGACCGTAGCCCCGAAATGGGTGATGTTGGTAACGGCAGCTGTGGTAACGGTTGGAACCGTTGAGGGTATTTGGGTGGTAAAGGTAACCTGGTTCCCGTAACCGGTCCCGAAGCCGCTGGAGGCATAGGCCCTCAGGTAATACGGGGTGGCCACTGCCAGCCCTGTGATATTGCTGGTAAAGGCTCCTGTTCCGGAACCGTCGGTGGTTTTGGGATCCGCAACGGTGGGATTCGGGCTGGTACTCCAGCATACCCCGCGTGAGGTAACCGGAAGGGTGCCGGCGGCAGTTACATTACCCCCTGACTGCGCGGTGGTAAGGCCCACATTGGTTACCGGATCGGTGCTAACGACAGGTATATTACCATTCAGGATTGTGAAGTTATCAACCCAGCAGCGGTTTCCGTTGCCACTGCCACCCCTCAGGGCAATCATCAGGTTGGTGGCACCCACGAACTGATCCAGGGGCACCGTCTCTTTTCTCCAGTTGGCCGCAGCGTTGGGGAAGAACATCGCCGTATCGGCTGTTGTGGTGGAAAGGGGTGGGTTGCTGAACGTGGCTCGCGCATAAATGGGGGGATTTCCCGGGAGGAAGGTAAGGCCTCCGTCGGTGGAAACCAGCACCTCGAGGGTGTCCGACTCCATCTGCCGTGTACGGTACGACAGATCAAACTGGATGGCCGGGTGGGCCAGTGAGCTGATGTTGAAAGCGGGTGATTTCAGCATTCCTGAACTGTTCGGAGGGAAGGTGTAAAAATCTGCGAATGCAGCGGTGTCATTGGTCTGTCCGGTGGCTCCGGTGCAGATGCCGAAGGCCCATAAACCAGACACCCCTGAGGCAGTCCAGTTCGGATGGGTGGTGAAATTGGTCGAGTAGGGCATGGCAGCAGATGGAGCCGGAACTACCATCAGCGCCACCGTGAAGGTGTCGTTCTGGGTGCTCAGGTCGTTGGTGAGCTGGGTAAAGAACCGAAGGGTGTAGTTGCCTGCAGTGGATGGCGCAAAGGCCATAGCTCCGGAGAAAGAGATCCCTGTGGTGCCGTTCTGGTTGATGGAGGTAGTCGTATTGACAGGTCCCGCCGGGGTGCCCCCGTTCACCGAATAGTATACCGGAATGTTGTTTTGCGCCGATATTCCATAATTGGCAATCGTAGCCGAAAGGCTGTAGGTAGAGCCTGCCACCAGCGTGGTGCCGTTCAGGGGGGTCGCGGCAATCACACCCACATCGGTCTGCAGGGCAAATTTGGGTTCAACCAGAAACCGGAAGGGGCTGTTTGGGGCAAAATCGGTCCACGTAGTACCGCCGGTAGGGGAGGTGTAGAAAAAATGCCCGCTGCGTATGGGTATTTCCGACTGATAACCAAAGCTTACATTCGTTGTGTTGGTTTGCCTTACCCCCACAAAAAAGGCACCTGCAGGTATTGAAACCGGTGGGTTGATCAGCACCGTATAGGTGCCCTGTGTGGATGTGTAGGTACTGGTACTGTGCAGGAGATTCCCCGGAGTCCCCGATACGGTAGCTTCCCAGATGCCGATCTGAAAGGGCTGCCCTCCTGTGGCAAACTGTACGTTCACCTGGTTGATGCTCTGGTTGCTGTTGGTGGTGAATTTGGCAACAAAATCTCCCGTACCTCCCGAAAAGCCAACACCTCCCGCTGCCTGTGGCCCCTGGGCATAACTGTATGAATTCAGGTTTGTTTCGATGACCTTGGTTTTGGTGTTGTTCAGAAGATTATCGTCAGCGGGTAGAGACACTTCGACATTGTTGGTGCCTACCACCGTCGGACTGAAGGTTGCAAAAGTGATCAGCGTGGAGTCCCCTGCATTCAGGGCGGGCACCGTTTGCACATTCGTAAAAGGATTAGCCCCCGTGATGTTTAATGTGCATGTGGTGGCAACCATCGCATTCACTCCTCCGTTTTTTACCCAGGCAGTAATGGTGAGCGGATTCCCGAACGGGATCGGGGACTTTCCCAGGGTGTAGGCCTCCATCAGGGCCCTGTCGTTTGGTTTGATAGGCATAAACCGGAGGGTCCGTCCCGGATCAGGCAATACACTGTTCCTGTAATTGAAAGCGTTGCCGGTATAGTTGCCGTTCAGGAAGGTGGCTGCACTGTAAATGGTGGTGGATCCTTTGGTTACCCCTACCATCTGTCCTGCTGCATTGCCCGATCCTTTTAACCCCACGGCTGCCGATTTAAAAGCCTCGGCATTGGCACTTGCTGTAAATGTTCCAAATTTGATGTCCACAATATCAGACCCTTCATACAGAATGATCTGAAAATTGATGTTCGAAAACTGCTCTGCCGGACTGGTGGTTTTATCCCTTAGGTTTTTGAACTGAATCGTGCAAACGCGGTTTGGTGCCGTACCGCTGGTATATACCCTGTATTCGGGGTTGGTGGCACCGATCAGGTCATGGTTGAAGGCACAGATCAGATTTACATCGGATGTGCTCGTGCTGTTGAACGGACCACCGGTGTAACTTGCACCACCGGCAAAAAATAATGCGTTTACAGAGGGTGGAAGCGCCCCCAGCCTGATAAAACCATTGGTATTCAGCACAAACTGGGTAAAGGCCTGGCCGTTGAAATTGAAGGTAAACCCTATACTGGTGGCTGCGGAACTGGCATCATCAAAATTGGTTGTGGTGATCACAGTGCCATTGGTGCCCAGATCGGTGTAAGTCCCCGCCAGGTTCTGACAGTTGGTCAGCGGTATGTTCAGCTGACCGGATGCCTGTGCACTGATCAGAACAATCATGAATGCCAGCATCAAATACCGTTGTGCAGGCCCGCCTGTGAAATGGTAATGGTTTTTCATAACATTGGGGTTTGATGAATAATGGAAGGTTAAAATTACTAAACATTCAGCTGATTCTGACAATGCATCAAAAAAAATGTGGGACCATTGGATCGGCAGGGCACCTTCTAGGTGATTTCACCTGACAAGGAGTTACGATTAGGAGTTTCTGCAAAATTCAAATAATTGTAAATCAGTATAATAATAAATATTTTACAAAATAACTAAAAAAATAGTTGACAAACTAAGAAATTAGTTATATGTTTGCACAATATTTAACTAAGATTATAGTTTGATGTACATAAAAGAGAACCGGGATATGAAAATGGAACTGACCAAAGCAGAGGAACAGGTGATGCAATACCTGTGGCAACTGGAGAAAGGGTTTGTGAAAGAGGTACTTGAATGTTACCCCGACCCGAGACCTGCCTACAACACGGTTTCCACGATCATCAGAATACTGGTGAAGAAGGGATTCGTTGCCTACAGGGAGTTGGGAAGCAGTTATGAGTATTATCCCGTGGTAAGCCGGGAAGCCTATTCGGGATCCTATCTGAACAGTATGGTGAACCGGTTCTTCGGCAACTCGTATGCAGGCCTGGTGTCATTTTTTGCTGCTGACAAACAGGTGTCTGTTGAGGAGCTTGAAAAAATCCGGCGGTTGGTGGACGAGGAGATCAAAAAAAGTAAAAACAAAAGCCATGAGTGAATTCCTGTTCTATTTGCTGAAGGTAGCTGCCGGGCAGCTGGTACTGTATGGCTTTTACCGGCTTTTGCTGGCAAATGGCACCCATTTCAGGTTAAACCGCCTTTATATGCTCGCCGCTGTCATCCTGCCCTACCTGTTCCCGCTGATACGGACCGGGTTTGTTACGGCAGGCGCAGTTACTTCCGCGGTGCCGGCACTGTCCCTGGAGCGGATCCTGGCTCCTGTGGAAATTCACGGCAATCCGGATGACCTGCCATGGATCAGGCTGTTGATGATCCTCTATGGGGCCGGTCTTTTATTCGCTTTGGCAAGGCTTTCGGATCAGGCAGGGCGAACAGCAGCCTTGCTGAAAAGACTGCCAGGAACCAGTTACTCCGGCATTACCCTGTGTGTCAGCAGGGAACCTATACCCCCCTTCTCATTCTTCAAATGGGTGTGTATGGATGAAGACACCTTTCGCAGTCCCGGTTTCCATACCGTTCTGAAGCACGAAATGGTGCACGTGAAACAATGGCACAGCCTCGATGTGCTTCTGGCAAATCTTAGTTCCCTTCTGGTATGGTTCAACCCGGTAAACCGGCTTATGATACATGCACTCAAAAATACCCATGAATACCTTGCCGATGCTGAAGTCACGGAGCAGACTGCAGACAAAGCCGGGTATTGCCTGCTCCTCCTCAATCAGATGGTTGGTGTGCAAGAGGGTTTTGCCAACTATTTCAACCATTCATTAACCCTAAAACGTATGATTATGATGACAAAATCAAAATCAGGCAGACTGGCAGGCCTGAAAGTATTACTTGCGTTACCGGTGGTGTTGCTGCTGATAATAGCAATGGGCACAGGTAACCGGGCAGGTGCATTGATTTCACCCGCAGATCTGGTGGGACCCGTTGCCAATGCGCACCCTGATCTTCCGGATGACACCGTGAATTATGCAAGTCTGGACAAGCAGCCGGAATTCCCGGGCGGACAGGATGCCATGATTAAATTCCTGATAAAAAACATCAGGTATCCTGAAGCTGCCCGTGAAAAAGGAATTCAGGGTACTGTATATGTGCAGTTTACCGTTTTAAATACGGGAGCCCTTTCAGATATCAAAATCAAGAAAGGGGTAAATGACCTGCTGGATGCCGAGGCAAAGAGGGTAGTAACATCTATGCCAGACTGGATTCCGGGCGAACAGAAAGGCAAGAAAGTGAATGTGGTGATAGTGTTGCCGGTGAATTTTCAGCTTGAGAACAAAAAGAAGTGATTTTAAACTGAAGCACTGTTACAGGTAGGTTTGGGTTAACGATCGGTTTTTCAGAAGGATAGATCAGCAGGTAATTTTTTGTTTAGAAAATTTTCCCGATTCTTAAACAAAAGACAGATTGTGGGGTTTATGGTTTTATCAAATCCATAAACACACATCGAAATATGATCTGCTCTTTATCCTGTTCAAAGAGAAAAACAAGGAGAAAATCAAAACGCAAACCTGCCTTTACTTTTCTGTTCCTGTTGGCGGTTCTGATCTGGCTTCCGGTAAGTCAGGCAAGCGCCCAGAAAGGAATCATCAAGGGGCGGGTATTTGATTCCCAGTCGAATGCACCGGTACCGTTTGCCAGTATAGTGTTGCAGGAAACAACGATCGGGGCCACCAGCGACCTCGACGGTAACTTCATCATCACCGGGGTGGATCCCGGGTTCCGCCAGCTGCGGGTTTCATCGGTAGGTTTCGAAGCACGGCTCACGGAGGAGTTCATGGTAACCAATGCACTTACTTCCTTCATTGAAGTGCCGCTGGAGAAAAAGATCACGAAAATAGGTGCAGTGGTGGTTACCAGTTCGGTATTCCGCAAGGAAGCCGGGAGTCCGGTTTCGATGCGCACCATTACCCTGAGTGAGATTGAAAAGAACCCCGGAGGCAACCGCGACATCAGCAAGGTGATACAGTCGCTGCCGGGCGTAGCCTCAGGTGTCTCTTTCAGGAACGACGTAATCGTGAGGGGAGGAGGGGCCAGTGAGAACCGGTTCTACCTGGACGGCATGGAGATACCCAACCTGAACCATTTCGCCACCCAGGGGGCTTCAGGAGGCCCAGCAGGCATCATCAATACCGACTTCCTCTCGGAAGTGAGTTTTTACAGTGGCGCTTTTCCGGTAAACCGGGGCAATGCTCTCAGTTCCGTCATCGACATGAAGCAGGTGAACGGAAGGCAGGATAAAATCAACTTCAGGGGTTCGGTAGGGGCAACCGATCTGGCGTTAACGGCCAATGGCCCGATCGGGGAGAATACCACCTACGTGTTTTCGCTCCGCCGCTCCTACCTCCAGTTTCTCTTCCAGGTGATCGGGCTTCCTTTTCTACCTACCTACACCGATTACCAGGTCAAGGTTCGCCATCGTATCGACAAGAACAACGATATTACTTTCCTCAGTCTGGGGGCGCTTGACAAATTTGCGCTGAATACGGGTATCGAAGATCCCACAGAGGAGCAGGCTTATATTGTGGGGTACCTGCCCGTAAACAACCAGTGGAACTATGCCATTGGCGCGGTGTACCGCCATTATGGCAAGAACTACAGCGACACCTGGGTGGTAAGCCGCAATATGCTCGATAATCAGCAGATTAAATACACCAACAATGATGATTCGTCTCCCGAAAACCTGGTGCTGGATTATACCTCCAGGGAGATTGAAAACAAATTCAGGTACGAACGGAAAGGAAAGGTAGGACGCTACGACATCCTGGCCGGCGGTGGGCTTGAATACGCCAAATACCTTAACAACACTTTCAAAAAGTCGTTCGGGCAGGGGGAGTTTATCACTGTAAATTACGACAGCGACCTTGATCTGGTAAAATGGAGCGGCTTTGCCCAGGCTTCCCGCACCTTTCTCCCTTCCGACAGGCTCAATGTGTCGTTCGGGTTCAGGCTCGATGGCAACAGCTATTCCGATCAGATGGCCAACCCGCTTCCGCAGTTCAGTCCCCGTATTTCGGCTTCCTATCTGCTGAAGGAGCGATGGACCGCCAACTTCAACATGGGAAGGTTCTTTCAGCTCCCTCCATACACCACACTGGGTTTCAGAGATACACTCAATAACCTGGTGAACCGTGATAACGGCCTTCGGTACATCCGGGCCGACCATGTGGTGGCCGGTATCGATTTTCAGCGGACCCAGAACTCCAAACTTTCACTCGAAGGATTCTGGAAAGGGTACGACAACTATATGTTCTCGGTTGCCGATTCTGTTTCACTGGCCAGCAAAGGGGCTGGTTTCGGCACCTTTGGCGATGAGGAGGTCACCAGCACCAGCAAAGGAAGGGCGTATGGCCTTGAGTTGCTGCTGCGTGAGCGAAACCTCGGGGGATTCAGCATCATCCTGTCATACACTTTTGTGAGAAGTGAATTTCTGGAAAAAGACGACGAATGGGTGCCCTCCGCATGGGACAACCGGCACCTGCTGAACCTGGTGGTGCAGCGCAAATTCGGGAAATGGGATGCCGGCTTCCGCTGGAGGTTCTCAGGAGGCACCCCTTATACCCCTTTCGATACCGAATTCTCCTCCCTGAAAGCAGTGTGGAACACCAACTTCAGAGGTTACCCCGATTACGACCTGTACAACCAGGCACGCCTGAAGTCGGCCCACCAGCTTGATATCCGGGTCGACCGCCAGTTCTATTTCGACAACTGGTCGCTGATGCTCTACATGGACATCCAGAATGCCTATAATTTCAAATCCGATTCTCCTCCCAACTACATCCTCGAACGCGATGCGAATGGAGTGCCCAAAACAGATCCTGCGGATCCTCAGCGGTATGTGCTGAAGAAACTTAATGTGGAATCAGGGACTGTGCTGCCCACCATCGGGATCATTGTTGAATTGTAAATTATTAACCCACTCCGAAAATAAATGCCCGCAGATCCCGCAAATTTTCGCAGAAAGCGATATGCTGAAATACAACGACTTACAATCTGCGGTTATCTGCGATATCTGCGGGAAAATAAAAAAAAAGTGGTTTTCGGAGGGGGCTCAATTAAAAATCATACATTAAAAATGAAATTTGAATTTTGCATTTGATGGTTTGGTGGCGTATTTTTGGATTAATGATTGGAATTGCTAAAGAAAATCAGAATAAAATGAAGAAAATCAAGATATTGAAGCGTTTTTTATCGGTGAGGTCCGGATGGATGATTTTGGGTTTGGGGATATTGGTTGCGGTGGCACTTTCGTCGTGCCGTGGAGGAAAGACAGCGGCAGAGCCGATGCCTGCCGATGCGATTTCTTCGGGTGCCGATTCAACAGGTGCTTTGCTTGAGATTTATTTTACCAGAGGTAAGTCCCACAACCATCCGCTGATGGTATTCTGGCTCGAGGATGAAGCCGGCAACTACCTGAAAACGCTCTATGTGGCCCGCTCGATCGGGAAAGGGGTGTTCAGCTATGGTGCAACCGACCGTGGTGCCTGGATGCCGGGCCCGATTCAACGACCTGCTGCGCTGCCTTACTGGGGTTATAAACGCAACGTGAAAAACGAATTCGGCAATTACATCCCGTCGCCTGGAATGCCTCTGCCTGATGCTATAACCGGTCCCACTCCGCCCCGCGATTTTATCCTGAAGACTTATACAGGTACGGATGTTCCTGACCAGGTGGTGCTGAAGATGGAAATCAACCAGACCTGGGATTTCAATGAGTTCTGGACCAACGGAAAGTACCCTGGAAACACCGAATACACCACCTCGTGCCAGCCTGCGCTGGTGTACGAAGCACGTATCAGCCTGAAAGATACCGGGAAGGAGATCACCATGAAACCGATAGGCCACAGCCATTACGATGGCAGTGACGGAAGCCTGACCCCGGACCTCACGACCCTGACCACCGCGCTGGACATCGCAAAGGAATTGAAAGTGGTGGTGCGGTAACCCTCAGATATCGTTTGCCTTGTCCTTCAGCAGGGGTACAAACCTGAAGGTGCCATGGTTTTCACGGTGCCAGGTATCTTCGCCGGTCCTGATGATGCGTAGCATCGTCTGGGTCTGGACACCCACCGGAATCACCAGCTTCCCTCCGGTTTTGAGCTGGCTCAGCAATGCTTCAGGAACCTCCGGGGCACCCGCGGTAACCATAATGCCATCAAATGGCTGAAAGGCCGGAAGCCCCTTGTATCCGTCACCGAAAAAAAAGTGGGGGGAATATCCCAGGGAAGGGAGAAAAGCCTTCGTTTTCAGGTACAGTTGACGCTGCCGTTCGATCGTATACACTTTGGCCCCAAGCTGCAGCAACACACAGGCCTGGTATCCGCTTCCGGTACCCACCTCAAGGATCTTGCTGCCCCGCTGTATCTCGAGTAATTCCGTCATGAATGCAACTGTGTACGGCTGTGAAATCGTCTGGCCTGATCCGATCGGGAAGGGTTTGTCCTGATAGGCAAACTCCACAAAGGATGAATCCAGAAACAGATGCCTCGGGATAGCGCCAATGGCCTCCAGAATCCGCTCATCCCGGATCCCCTTCTCCCGGATCTGCTCCACAAGCCTCCTGCGCAATCCCTGATGTCGGTAGTTGTCGGTCATGGTGCAAAGCTACAAAATTGACCCTTGTGATACTTTACCTTTTTGGGTTTGTCAATTAATCCTTAGTTTTGCGCTCAAATTTAAACTAAGATGTTAAATATCGGAGTTTTGGGCGCCGGGCACCTGGGAAGGATCCATCTGCAGTGTATCCGTGAAATTGAAGAGTACCGGCTGGTGGGGTTTTATGATACCAACCCTGATATATGCGGTGAGGTGGAGGAGAAGTTTGGTATCAGGCGCTTCGATTCCATCACGGAACTTATTGAGGAGGTGGATGTGGTGGATATCGTAACCCCTACCATCTCCCATTTTCACAATGCTGCCATGGTGCTCCAGAGAGGGAAGCATGTGTTTATCGAAAAGCCGGTGGTAGCAACCCCGGCACAGGCCCGCGAGCTCATCCGGATGGCTGAAGAGGCACACTCAAAAGTGCAGGTGGGGCATGTGGAGCGGTTCAACCCTGCTTTTCTGGCAGCGCAGCCCTATATCGGCACCCCGATGTTTATTGAAGCCCACCGCCTCTCCCCATTCAGCCCCAGGGGTACCGATGTGCCGGTGATCCTGGATCTGATGATCCATGACATCGATATCGTGCTCGCCACCGTGAAATCTCCACTCCTCAAAGTGAGCGCCAGCGGAGTCCCCGTGATCTCCGATCAGCCCGATATCGCTAACGCCCGTCTTGAATTTGAAAACGGCTGCGTGGCCAACCTCACGGCCAGCCGCATCTCACTGAAAAAGATGCGTAAAACCAGGTTCTTCCAGCGTGATGCCTATATCGCAGTAGATTTTCTGGATAAAAAAGCTGAAATCATCCGGATGGATGAAATTAAGGAAATGCCGGACGACCCGTTCGCGATGATTTTTGATCCCGGAAACGGAAACCCGAAGAAAAGAGTTTTCGTGGAAACCCCTGAAATTAAACCCGTTAATGCTATAAAACAGGAGCTCGAAAGTTTTCACCACGCAATTGTTTCAAATTCCACACCCTCAGTCACAATTAATGACGGGTGTAATGCGTTGGATGTAGCATATCAGATTCTGGAAAAAATCTCAGGCTGATCCCCTTCTTTGCCATAACCTGTTGATAACCCTATGTCTAAGAGAATTTTGCAGCCATTACTGCTGCTTACGGGCCTTTTCCTGATGTGGAGCAGCTGTGAGCTGATCGACAAGCCTGAGCAGATCCCGTCATTTATTCATATCGACAGCATTCAGCTGATCGACAATCCATTGGTGGAGGAGGGAACCCTGTCAAATAACATTGTGGATGCCTGGATCTTTATCGACGATAAACTGATCGGCGCATTCGAACTCCCGTGCACGGTACCGGTACTGCTCGAAGGGAACCAAAAGGTACAGGTGTATGCCGGTATCTATCTCAACGGGGTCAAGACCACACGGGTCTATTATCCGTTTTTTACAGTTTGGGAGAAGGATATAACCCTGGTGCCCGACAGCATCGTGCATCTCAAGCCGGTGGTTACCTACGACACTAATATCAAGCTGCCGATGCATGAATCATTTGAACTTGGTGGCGTGGTATTGGAGGAGGATCTGAAAAGCCAGACCAATCTGACGAAAACCAGTGTTATTGAAGAAGTTTTTGAGGGTAATGCAGCGGGCAAGGTGGTGCTCAACGATACCGATTCGGTATGGATGGGGGTATCCATTCAGGCTTTCCAGCTGCCCACAGCCGGTGGCAATGTGTTTCTGGAGATGAACTATAAATCAGAAGCCCCCATTGTGGTGGGTGTTTATGCGATCAAAACTGCCCAGATCCTCAGCCTCGAGGTAGCCGGGGCTCTTCCGAAGAGTACCTGGGGGAAGATCTATTTCAACCTTACACCAGTGGTTTTCAGGCATAACGACGCACTGGAATTCAAGATTTTCCTCGGTTCTTACCTGCCCACCGACTCATCTGAAGCAACCGTACTCATCGATAACATCAAACTGATTCATTTCTGACCTGCCTATGAGTACAAAAACCAGGGAAACCATCACATTCGTTGTCGTTGATCTTCTTTCGGCTTCGCTTGCCTGGACTGTGTTTTTTGTATTCAGAAAGCAACTGGTGGATCCTGAGATTCTGAAAAACTGCTCCCAAATCCTTTCCGACCCACGCCTGTATCAGGGGCTGGCCATCATCCCTCCGGCGTGGATCCTGTTTTACGCCTTCACCGGCAGTTATCAGAAAATCCTGCGCAAAGCCCGGCTCAAAGAACTCGGGCTCACCCTGGGACAGTCGGTGCTGGGGGTAACGGTGATCTTTTTTGTGCTGATACTCGATGATATCACAATATCACATTTCACCTACTACCAAAGCTATTTCACCCTTCTGGTTGTCCATTTCGGATGTACCTTCCTGCCGCGGCTTGTGCTTACCACGAGCATTGTCAGGAGGATACACAACCGGAAGATCGGCTTCAACACCATCATCATCGGCAGCGGACAGGCAGCGCTGGATATTTACCACGAGCTCGAAAGCCAGCCTATATCGCATGGCAGTCGTGTCATCGGTTTCGTGCACAGCCGCAATGGCACCAACCACTACTCCCTCAGCGATAAGCTGGAGCATTTCGGCAGTTACCACCGGATTCGTTCGCTGGTGAAAACTTACAACGTGGAGGAGGTGATCATTGCCCTGGATGAGGACGAACAGCACCTGGCCAGGAACATCATTTCCGAGCTGGAGGATGCCCCCATCGTGATCAAGATCACCCCCGATCTGCGTGATATCCTGCTGGGCAGCGTAAAGATGACGGCCATCTTCCACACACCCCTCATCGTCATCTACCCCGACCTGATGCCGGCGTGGCAATACACCATCAAACGGATGCTCGACATTGTTATTTCTGCCCTGGCTCTTGTGTGCCTGTCGCCACTGTATCTGTTTATTGCCATGGGTGTATGGTTTACCTCCAGAGGGCCGGTGTTCTACAGGCAGGAGCGTATCGGGCTGTACGGAAAGCCCTTTACCATGCACAAGTTCAGGTCGATGTACATTGATGCCGAGCAGCATGGCCCACAGCTCTCCTCCACTCACGACAGCAGAATTACACCGCTGGGAAAATTTTTACGGAAGGTGCGGTTTGATGAGTTGCCGCAGTTCTACAATGTACTGATTGGGGAGATGTCGCTGGTGGGTCCCCGGCCGGAAAGGAAATTCTACATAGACCAGATTGTGAAGGAAGCGCCCCACTACCGCTTGCTGCATAAGGTAAAGCCCGGCATCACCTCCTGGGGCATGGTGAAATTCGGCTATGCCGAAACCATCCCGCAGATGATTGAAAGGATGAAGTTCGACATCCTCTATATCGAAAACATGTCGCTGGCCACCGATTTTAAAATCCTGATCTACACCATCCTTATCGTCATTCAGGGGCGTGGCAAGTGATTATCGATGAATGCGTGCAGAAAAAACAGCCACGAATACACGAATTTATGTTTGCGGGCTGCGCTCATTCGTGCATTTGTCGCTATTATAGACAGAACGCGGATAACGCTGATTTTTATGATTTAATATGATTTTCAAAAAGAGGTGAAAAGCCAGTATGTTTCAGAGCTCCAACATTTTTTTGAACCACATAGAAACATAGGTGAATAGGCACATAGATGAAAACCTATGATCCTATGTCACCTATTGATCCTATGTGGTAAAGAAAAATCAGTGTAAATCTTAATAAATCCGCGTCATCTGTGTTCTTTTTTGCCTGCAGATCACACAGATTTTTTCACTTTTCACTTTTGCCTTTTACCTTTTTATCAAATCTGCCCAAACTGGATCTTGAGAACGATCTCCTCGATCTCCCGGTCGACCCCGGCAGGGTCATATTTCATCTTCAGGTTATACCCGAAAATTCTCCCGATCCCCTGCCAGAAAAAGGCCCTGAAGGCTCCTCTTAGCTCTGACACCAGGGTATAGCCCGATTGCCCGGTTTCACGGTCGATGAGTTTGAGCAGAATCACCCCCTGGGAGAAAGTGAGCTTACGCAGCTCTTTTCCAAATTCCTTCTCCAGATCATCTTCTGCCCGTTTCATGATCTCTTTCCGGGCTTTGTCGCTTTTGGCCTTGAGCATCAGTTCGTTGTATTCCCTGAGTTTGATGCCCGCCAGCCGGGCATAGGGGTACACCTTTTTAACGTTGTACACCAACCGGTAATAGTGCTCCTTCTCTTTCTTGCTTCTGAATACTTTTGGTGAGAAGAAGTGGAATGTAGGCAGCACGGTATACACAAAGGTATCCCCTTCGATAACCACACATTTCACCAGTTGAACAGGTTTTGCCCCGGGGGTTTTTCCCGTCTGGGCGATGCCGGCGGCCGGAACCGCAAGCAATATAAACAGGGGAATGAGTTGTTTCAGGCGCATGATTAACCGCATTGGTGTAAAATTGAACGGATGCCGGGAAACAAATATTATACCGACGTGAAGCATGGTCAGGCTACTTTCAGGCGTGAGATACTGGTTTCGGAGAGCTTCCGGTCTGCATAATCACGGGTAACATGGAGGGTCTTTACATCTTTTTCCGATGGCAGGTTGAACATATCTTCGGTGAGGATCGCCTCGAAGATACTTCTCAGCCCTCTGGCCCCGAGCTTGAATTCGATGGCTTTGTCAACGATGAAATCGAACACGCCGTCATCGATCGTGAGCTGGATGCCATCGAGTTCAAAGAGGCGGGTGAACTGCCTGCTGATGGCATTTTTCGGTTCGGTGAGGATCCGTTTCAGCGCGGTTCTGTCGAGGGGTTCAAGGTAGGTTACCACCGGCATCCTGCCCACGATTTCAGGGATAAGGCCGAATTTCCTGAGGTCCTGCGGGGCGATATACCGTAAAAGGTGTTCGTCTTCGACCTGATGGGTAAAGGTATTGCCATAGCCTATCACGTTGGTTTGCATCCTGTTGGCGATGATCTTGTCCATTCCGTTGAACGCCCCGCCGCACACAAACAGGATGTTGCGGGTGTCGATCTGGATCATCCGTTGTTCCGGATGTTTTCGCCCACCCTGAGGTGGGACATTCACCATGGTGCCTTCGAGCAGCTTGAGCAATGCCTGCTGCACCCCTTCACCCGACACGTCGCGGGTGATGGAGGGGTTGTCGCCCTTGCGCGCGATCTTGTCGATCTCGTCAATAAACACGATGCCCCGCTCTGCCGCCGGCACGTCGTAGTCGGCAGCCTGGAGGAGCCTTGTGAGGACACTCTCCACGTCTTCCCCCACGTAACCGGCCTCTGTGAGTACCGTGGCATCGGCAATGCAGAAGGGGACATTCAACATCCGGGCAATGGTGCGTGCCAGAAGGGTCTTTCCGGTACCGGTTTCCCCCACCAGGATGATATTGGACTTTTCGATCTCCACCTCTTCCTCCCGCGGATGTTTCTGCCCCTTCACGCCGGGCGCGTCTTTCTCCGTCTTCTGCTTCAATGCTGCCCCGATGCGCTTGTAGTGGTTGTACACCGCAACGGACAGCACTATCTTGGCCTGCTCCTGCCCGATCACATACTGATCCAGGTAGGCCTTGATATCCCTGGGTTTGCGCACATCAGGCTCTGCGAAGGCCTCTCCCTGGCGGCGGGGCATCTCTTCCTGGATGATCTGCTGCGCCTGGGCCACACATTCGTCGCAGATGTTGGCATCGATGCCCGATATGAGCATCCGGGTCTGGCTTCGCGACTTGCCGCAGAAAGAGCAGGTGTTATGGGTCTGTTTGGCCATACCTGAAAAAATAGCCGGCTTCTGCCGGAGGTTATTACTTCTTCTTTGAATTCCTGTGAAGCACCTCGTCGATCATCCCGTATTCAAGGGCTTCCTGTGCCGTCATCCAGTAATCACGGTCTGAATCCTTTTCAATCCTTTCGAAGGTTTGGCCGGAATGGATGGCGATGATATCGTACAGCTCCTTCTTTAGCTTCATGATCTCACGGGCAGTGATTTCGATATCAGAGGCCTGTCCCTGTGCACCACCCATGGGCTGGTGGATGAGCACCCGCGAATGGGGGAGGGCAGTCCGTTTTTTCGCGGCACCTGCGCAAAGCAACACGGCACCCATCGAAGCGGCCATACCGGTGCAGATGGTGGCCACGTCGGGCCCGATGTACTGCATGGTGTCGTAAATACCGAGGCCTGCATACACCGAACCACCCGGTGTGTTCAGGTAGATCTGGATGTCCTTCTTCGGATCGGCCGACTCAAGGAAAAGGAGCTGTGCCTGAATGATATTGGCCACGTCATCGTTGATGGGAACCCCGAGGAAAATGATCCTGTCCATCATCAGGCGCGAAAAAACGTCCATCTGGGCAATGTTCAGCTGGCGCTCTTCGATGATATTGGGGGTGATGTATCCTGATGTGATGGAGGTGTAACTGTCCAGCGTCAGTGAACTGATACCGGCATGTTTTATCGCATATTTTCTGAATTCCTTGCTGTCCATGGTTAACGCTTTTTGGGGTTATTAAACGGTTTTATTGAACTCTTCCAGGGTGATCTCCTGCGTGGTATAGGGGACTTTTTCCAGGATCAGCCGCGCAATTTTGTCCTCCATGATCCGGTCCGAAATTTCATCAAACTGTTTTTTGTCCTGGATCAGCGTTCCGGTAAGCCTTTTCACCATCTCCTTCTGGTCCTCCCGCTGCTGGTCAGGTTCAGGCAAACGCAGAACGGATGCCACGTATAGTTCCAGGTCTCCTGCGGTTACCCGAAGGTCGTTTTCGGTGATGATATGGTTGCGGATGAGGGCATACCGGAGCTGACGTGCATAGTCATCATAGTGGGCATCAATCTCCTCCGGGGTGCTCTTTTCACCCTCTTCATTCTCCAGCAGCCAGCGCTTCATGAAGGCGTCCGGCAGCTCAATAGCGCTCTGTTCCAGCAATTTCTCCAGGGCATCCGCAAGCATCCTGTTTTCAGCTTCCTTGTTGTAGGATTCTGCAATATCCCTGCGTATCCTGTTTCTGAGATCCTCTTCGGAGGTTAGCTGGTCATCCGGGAAGACTTCTGCAAGGAGTTTTTCGTCGATGGCGGCAGGGATCTTCCGTTCAATTTTAGTGATCTCAAAATCAAACATATTCAGCGGCTCCTGCAGTTCTTCCGTCTTGATGCCGAGCAGCGCAGCCACTTCGGTTCTGTTGTCAAAAGCTGTCATGGGGTTCATGCGGATCACCTTCCCTGTGGCGGAGCCGATGAACTGGTTGCGGATCTCTGCATCTTTGATGAGATCAACCGTCACATGCCCGTGGGAATGGATGCTTCCCATGAAGCGTTCTCCTGCATCATTCACCTCGTCGATTTCACAGTGCAGCATATCGCCCTCAGCCACTACATCCGTCTCCTCAAGGGTACCGTACTGTTTCAGAATATGTTGCAGGTAATCCTCAACGCTTTTTTCATCCGGAATCACTTCGTATTTCACAAGGCCTTCCAGGGTTGAGAAGTGGGTATGGATCTCAGGGCGCAGGGCAATGTCAAAGCTGAAGCTGAATGATTCCTGGGTGTCGAAGTCGATCGGTTCCTGCTTCTCACGGTTTGGCAGGGGCGAGGCAAGGGTTTCTGCATGGTTTTCGTCCAGATGCTTTTGCAGGTTATCGGAGATCAGGGTGTTGATCACCTCTGCAAGCACAGCTTTGCCGTACATTTTGTTTACTACCCCAAGGGGCACTTTCCCCTCCCTGAAGCCGGGCATTTTCATCTTTTTTCTGTAATCCCGGAGTTTTTCTTCCAGCAATGGCTGATAATCAGCTTTCCCGATGTCGATGGTTACGGTGGCAGTCAAGGCACCTGTACTTTCCTGTGTGATGTTCATATTCGCTTGTTCCTGATAAAAATGATTGATGACTTGTGCGGATGAAGGGACTCGAACCCCCACGCCTTTCGGCACCAGATCCTAAGTCTGGCGCGGCTACCAATTACGCCACATCCGCAATGATGCTTTTTTGGTTTTCGGGACTGCAAAAATACGGAATTTATTGATATCCTTTCATCACCATTCCCAACCAGGTCAGTTCCGGGGGGTGTTGATATATTTCACTCCGATTTCGTAAAATCCGTTCGTTTTTTTCATCAGAAACAGCATGGAAGATTTAAAAAAAAGTCAGAAATTGCACCCACTTTAACTACTGCCAAGATCAAACCTCGTAATAACTAACCAATACCCAATTACGCTATGAAAAAGCATAATTTTTCTGCCGGACCTTCAATCCTGCCGCAATTTACTATTGACGAAACCGCCAAGGCTGTAAAAGACTTTGCCGGTACCGGCCTTTCTGTGATGGAAGTTTCACACAGGGGCAAAGAGTTCGTTGCCGTGATGGATGAAGCCGTTGCCATGTTCAAAGAGATCCTGTCGATTCCGGAAGGCTACTCCGTTATCTTCCTCGGTGGCGGTGCCAGCCTTCAGTTCTGCATGGTGCCTTTCAACCTGATGAACCGGAAATCGGCCTACCTGAACACCGGCGAATGGGCTTCCAAAGCGCTGAAAGAAGCAAAATTCTTTGGCGAAGCCGTTGAAGTGGCATCCTCGAAAGACAAAAACTTCTCCTACATTCCAAAGCAGTATGAGATTCCGGAGGATGCCGATTATTTCCACATCACCACCAACAACACCATTTTCGGTACCGAGATCAAATATGACATGGATGTGAAGATTCCGCTGGTAGCCGATATGTCATCCGACATCTTCAGCAGACCGGTTGACATCTCGAAGTATGCCCTCATTTATGGCGGTGCCCAGAAGAACCTTGCACCTGCCGGGGTGACCTTTGTGATCATTAAAAATGATATCCTGGGCAAGGTGGAACGGAAAATTCCCACCATGCTGAATTACCAGACCCATATCGACAAGGAGTCGATGTTCAATACACCTCCCGTGCTTCCGGTCTTTGCTGCCCTTCAGACCCTGAAATGGCTGAAATCGTGTGGCGGAGTTGTGGAAATGCAGAAGCGGAATCAGGCCAAGGCAGCCCTGCTGTACAATGCCATCGACACCAATCCGCTGTTCCGTTCCACCATACCTGATCCTGCAGATCGTTCGCTGATGAACATCTGTTTTGTGATGGAGGAGAAGTATGCTGCCCTGGAAGGTGAATTCAGTACGTTTGCCAAGGAACACGGTATGGTAGGGATCGCCGGTCACCGTTCGGTTGGCGGTTTCAGGGCCTCCTGCTACAATGCCATGCCCATCGAAAGCGTACAGGCACTGGTGGATTGTATGAACAAATTTGCCGAACTGAAGGCGTAACCTCAAATCTGAAAAGCTATGAGAAAAATATTGATTGCTACCGACAAACCCTTTGCTGCCAGCGCTGTCAAGAGCATCAGGCAGGTTGTTGACCAGAGTGGTTATGAGTTACGGTTGCTGGAAGGGTACACCCAGAAGCAGGAGCTGCTGGAAGCGGTAAAGGAAGCAGAAGCCATTATCATCCGCAGCGACATCATCGATGCGGAGGTGATGGCTGCAGCCCCGAACCTGAAAATCGTGGTCAGGGCCGGAGCCGGATACGACAATGTGGACCTGAAGGCAGCCACAGCCCATAACGTTGTGGTTATGAACACCCCCGGGCAAAACTCCAATGCAGTGGCCGAACTGGCACTGGGTATGATGGTGTTTCAGGCACGCGGGAGGTTTAACGGAAAATCGGGTACTGAGCTGAAGGACAAAACCCTGGGTATCCATGCGTATGGTTATGTTGGAAAAAACATCGCCCGGATTGCCAAAGGATTCGGAATGAAAGTTACCTCTTTCGATCCTTTTGTGGATGAGAGTATTATGGTAAAAGACCAGGTGCATCCGGTGAAATCGGTTGATGATCTCTATGCAGAAAATCAGTATGTGTCACTGAATATCCCGGCCAACGACAAAACCAGAAATTCCATCGGTTTTGACCTGCTGTCGCGTATGCCCAAGGGAGCAACCCTGGTGAACACAGCCCGCAAGGAGGTAATCTGTGAAGACGGACTCATGAAGATGTTTGCAGAACGTCAGGATTTCATTTATCTTACCGATGTGGAGCCCGACTGTGCCGCTGCTCTGAAGGAACAATACCCCGACCGCTTCTTTGCAACTCCGAAAAAAATGGGTGCCCAGACCTCTGAGGCAAACAACAATGCAGGAGTGGCAGCCGCAGTGCAGATCGTGGCATTCTTTGAAAAGGGGGATGTTACCTTCCAGGTAAACAAGTAGCCTGCACAAGGCACTGGAGTCGGCCTGCCTGAAGTTCGGAAAAGCATGTTTCAGAGGACGTTGTACCGCCCTCTGGATTAAAGTATTCATTTTTAACTATAAGGAAACGTATCATGGAAGATGATAGAACATATAATTTTTTCAGATTTGAGGATCTGAGGATTTATGATAAAGCTTTATCGTATGTGGAGTGGGTATATCACTTAACTGCAAATTTGGAAGAGACACCGAACAACAGGATCCTTGCGAAAGAATTCCTGAAATTGTCGCGGAACATTGCAAACGCCATTGCCGAGGGGAGCTCACGGAGCAAACCCCAGTTTGTGCAGCTGCTGAAAGAGGCAAAAACCCTGGTTCGTGAAGCACTGGTGATGGGCACCCTGATGCACCGGCTCGCGCTGATTTCTGATGAACAGAGCCATGAAAACCGCGAATTGGTGATCGAAATGTCGAGGATGCTGGGAGCTTTGATCGCATCCCTGGAAAAACCGCAACGAAAACAGGAATCCCGGGAAGTTTATCCTGATGGGATGGAATAATCCATACTTGATTACTTTTGCACAAACAAAATATACAGAACTACTATGGTGAAAATCAAATCCTTCAAGGGGATCAGGCCTGTACCCGGTAAAGCACAACGGATTGCTTCAAGGCCTTACGATGTATTGAATAAAGAGGAAGCCAGGCACGAATCAGCAGGTAATCCCTGGTCGTTTCTGCATGTGATCAAACCCGAAATTGACCTGCCGGATGATGTATACGAATACAGCATGGAGGTATACGAAAAGGGGAGGGACAACTTCAGAAAGCTGATGTCGGATGGTGTACTTGTACAGGATGCGGAAGACCTGCTGTACATCTACGCACAGACCATGAACGGCAAAACCCAGTACGGACTGGTAGCCTGTGCGTGGGTAGAGGACTACATGAACGACAGGATTAAAAAGCATGAGCTTACACGACCTGACAAGGAAGAGGACCGCAAGATGCATGTGAGGACTTCGGGGATGAACTATGAACCAGTATTTTTTACCTATCCGGCCAATGCAGAAATTGACAGAATTGTAGCTGAAGTGGTAAAGCATACGCCCGATTACGATTTCACCTCAGTGGATGGCTTCGGCCATCATTTCTGGGTGGTGCGTGACAAAAGTACCATCAGCAGGCTAACAGCTCTTTTTGCTGAGATTCCTGCCACCTATGTGGCTGACGGGCATCACCGGACTGCAGCAGCTGCGCTGGTTGGCAATGAACGGAAAGGGGCTAATCCGGATCACAGGGGCGACGAGGAGTATAATTTCTTCCTTGCCGTACATTTCCCCGACAACCAGCTTACCATTATCGACTACAACCGGGTCATCAGGGACCTGAACGGGCTCACACCTCAGGAGCTGCTGGAAAAGCTGAGCACCGCCTTTGAAGTGAAGAACATGGGTTCTGAGGAATACAGGCCCTGTGCACTGCATAATTTCAGTATGTACATGCAGGGTGAGTGGTATTCACTTACTGCCAGGGAAGGGTTTTATAACGACGACGATCCCATTGGTTGTCTTGATGTGACAATTCTCTCCGGGCAGGTGTTAACGCCGATTTTTGACATCACCGACCTCCGGAAATCAAAAAGAATTGATTTTGTGGGAGGTATCCGGGGACTCGGTGAGCTTAAACGCCGCGTAGATTCGGGTGAGATGGTGGTTGCATTTGCGCTGTATCCTGTAAGCATGGATCAGCTGATCCGTATTGCGGATACCGGCAACATCATGCCCCCGAAAACCACATGGTTTGAGCCCAAGCTTCGCAGCGGACTTGTGATCCACAGCCTGGATTAGTGCGCAATAAACTGTTCTGAACAGAGGAGTGGCTTTTCTTACTCGGTAGCCATATCGAGGTGGGTCTTTTTGAAGAACCTGAAGATGAGCCACTCTTTTCTTTCCCGCTCAAGCTGCTTCTTCACACGTAGCCCTTTGCGGTAGCCGTCGGTCTTCATGATATTGGCTTTCCGCTTGTTGTAAGCCCTGATGGCAGGGTCGGTTGATTTTCCGTTGTAGCGGTGGTTGCTCCTGAAGAGCCCTTCGGGCATATCGAACTGGTAGTGCAGTCCGAGGTTGATGTATCCGTATCCTTCCTGGCTTGTGTTTACGCTTGCATGGGCATCCAGGTTATCGGCCCGCAGGTTTCTCAGGCTGAACTCGCCGGTAACGGTAAAGGTTCCGGTAACTCTGTATTCTGCTCCGATGCCGAGTGGGATGATCATATTGAGGGCTTTCCTGTGCCCGGTCCCTTCGGTGTCAATCAGGCTGTCGGTGTCCTGTTGCCGTATCCAAGCACGGTAGCTGAGGATTCCCAGTCCGGCGTAAGCGTATACATTCAGAGGCCTTTGGGGGTCATTCCCCAGGAAGACATCAGTGAGGTTCAGGATGCCCGAGGCACTTACTTCCACGATGTCGCTTTTGAAATAGTAATCCTGATTTTCGTCGGAGGAGGATAAGGTGCCGGTAAGCAGATTCATTTTGGTCCAGAATACCCCGCTGAACTTTTTGGTGAGGGAGAGGCCGTACATGAAGTTACGGTCGCTGTAAAAGTCACCTGAGAATGGATTGGAATTGGAGAAGGAGTTGCGTCTGGTACTGACGTCGCCGTAGAACTTTGTGGTGCCGAGAGATAGTCCCAGGTACCAGTGTTCAAAGCTACGGTAGTTGTTTGCCTGCGTTACTGAAGCGGTACCCTGGTAACTCAGCAGGGCCACCATCACAAGGATTAACGGAGTTTTGATTCGGAACATCCTGTTCAGGTTTTTCTTTTTGTGGTGAAGCATCAATGGGTATAACGTTTTAGTGCAAACAATCTTGTGTTCGTTTTGTGCGGCAAAGATACCGGTTTTTTTTAGACCATTGCAGCTCAGAGGGATATAGATCAGGAAGTTATCAACAAGCAGGGGTTAATCAACCGGAATATCATGGAATACCGAGTGTGTTGCGGTGTTTGGCCGGAAGGTTTGCCACGATCCAGTTTCGTTCCATCAACAGGTTTTTGAGATGGTCCCTTACCTCCTGCGGGTTTTCGCGCAGGAATGTGGAAACAAAGATGCGGTCTGCAATAAGGGGGTGTGCATCTGCCGAAAAAACCTTCGGATAGGAGTCGAATTCTGCAAACAACGAATCGGCGGCCACAATGGAGAGAGCAGTCACCGTAAGACGGAAATCACGGGCAGCTGCTTCAGTATAGCGGGTATGGTAAGGGCTTAACCATTTGGATCTCTGGTCGCAGAATACAAGAAACTTTAACAGGGATGTTCTGTTGCCCTGGGCGGCAAAATAATACCGGTAGAGAATATTTTCAGCCAGCTCCTGGCGATAGGTCTGAATAAATTTATCCCCGAGTAACCCTTTGTTTTTTTCCAGTTCTGTTATCAGCCTGATTCCTTCTGTGCTGTCGGTCGGATCCTCCGGCAGGGTGACATCGGGCAGAAAGCCGGGAAAGGTAGCCAGATAATACCGAAGGCCGGAGAAAGTGGCCATCTGCTGCATCAGTTTCTTTTCACCATCGGTGTCTTTAACAAGCCTGAACATATCTGTGGCCTGTTTGAGCCCTGTGGGCAGCCCTGCTTCCAGGGAGGCAGTATGAAAGGCAAGCATCGCCAGGAGCTCAGTAGCGTTCCGATGGCCCTGGGCAGAGGCTTTCTTAAGATAGAGACTGGCCTTTTTAACATCGCGCGGCTGGTCGAATTTTCCGTTCAGGAAGATCAGGGCATAGTCGTACTGGGCAGGTGCGTATCCGCCATCTGCACTCTTCTTCAGGAATTCCATAATCATCGCAGGATCTTTCGGGAGCCCCAATCCATCGGCATACATATAGGCGATCCGGTGGTTGCCGGAAGGATTTCCCTTTGCAGCTGCCTTGTGATACTCCTTCAGTGCCTTCTTCAGATCCACATCGGTTGAGCGCCCGATCCGGTAATGGTCGCCAAGCACCACCATCATGGCCGGATCGTGCCTGGCTTTCTTCTTTACCTCTTCAAAATCATACTTGTAAAAGCTGTTATTGTCCGGAAATCCGGTCATTACCTCATAAAAATAGGGGTTAGCCCTGTAGGCCTGGCTAATATCGGGCGGTGCCGGGAGTTTCGGAAGTGTAGGGGGTGATTGCGCCATGCCTGTCAGGGGCAGCACAAGCAGGATCGAAATCAGTTTCAGGCAATGCTTGGGTATATACATATATAATTGTATCGGTTCTGCGGATTCCTGGTTACAGCCCCCTTTCCGGTTTTGGTCGTTTCGAGGGTTTGTCGTAACGGTGGGCGGGATTCCTTGCATCAATATCTTCGATATATTTCCACTTGCCATGGTCAAACACAAAACCGCACATAATATTTCCCTCAGGCACATAAAACTGGCGTTGTCCGGTAACCGAAGGATTTAGGGGAACGAGGTGGTCAAGGACAATCATATCGGCAGCTTTTCTTGATAATCTGTAACCTCTGGGGGCACGGGGTTTTGGGGCATCCTGCCGCATCCATCGTGTCATAAAGGAGAAGATGCCCGGTTTCCTCTGGTCCCCGGATGGGTTTCGGCGATGCTGTCCGGGGGATGATTCCCGTGCGAAGAGCTTTTTCTTTTTGATATAATAATGCTGTTTCTCGTATCGCAGGTTCATGGATGCCAGGGCTGAATACTCAAATATCACCCGCTTCTGCTGGGGCTGTCCGTACCTGAAAAGGCTTTGCCCAAACCGGGGCATCCCGTTGGAACGGAGGGTCATGACCTCTATCACCTTTTTGGTCGTTAAACGGTTGTGTCCCTCCCAGCCAAGCAGGGTATAATATCGGTTTCCGTTGTAACGGGTGAGTATGATATTATAATACACCGCCCCGTACCAGTTTTTATGGTCCAGTATGCGCATTTCAGGCGCATCGGATTTGTCGGCCAGATCGGTAAGGAAATACACTTCATAATCGTTTTTGCGTCTGCTGAACGCCTGGATAAAACCAAAGTACTGATAGGTGCCGTCATCTTTTGCCAGCATCCAGGTAATCAGCCGGAACCTTTTATCGGGCGATGGCAGAATATTTACCGTTTTAAGTGAATCGAACGGATATCTGAACGAATTATTCAGTGAAAGCGCTTCGGCAAGGAGGCTGATGAAGGCCTCATTGGCTTCATATCTGGCTGCTTCATCAGAACCCTGAAATACCTTTTGTGACAATACAGCAAGGGAGTCCTCGTATTCCCGGAACTCCGACATCTCCTGGGCACGGATGTGCACCGGGAGCATTGTGATGAACATAAAGAGCATTATCAGGGCCGGATTGGCAAAGCAGGGTTTTCTCACCATGAAACGGGAATTTGGTACCTTTGGCAACAAAGATAGAAGGAAAAAAGTAGAAAGCAGAAAGTAGAAAGTAGAAAGTAGAAAGTAATAAGTCAGGAATGAAGAGGGATTTGGTATCGGACAGGATAGGAAAAGCATTGGTTAGCCTTGGTGATGTCATTAAAACGTATCTGGCTGATCCGGTGAAGCCCGAAGGTGAGATGGCCCAATGGCTGTCGGAGGCGGTTGCACGGGCTCAGGAGAATCCCTGGTTCACCAGAGCAGCAATTCATTACTGCCTTTCCGGCTGGCAGCAGGCGCTGATGCCTTCGAGGATAAACCGGTGGTTAAAGATGTATCCTGAACTGATTACCCGGCGTGATCTGCCCTCCGCAAACATTCTGGTCGTGATGGCGGGTAATATCCCCATGGTAGGTTTTCACGACCTCGTCTGTTGCCTTATGGCCGGCCATCGGGTGATTGCCAAGCTCTCCTCAGAGGATCTTCATCTGATCCCTGCTGCGCTGAGGATCATGGCTTCTGCTGAACCTTCGCTCGAATCCGGGGTTGAATTTACCACCGGGCAGGTATCGGGTTTTGATGGGGTGATTGCCACAGGATCTGACAATACCTCCCGTTACTTCGAATATTACTTCGGTAAATACCCCCATCTGATCCGGAAGAACCGGAACAGCCTGGCGGTGGTAACGGGAAATGAAAGTTTTACCGAGCTGGATGATCTCTGCGACGACATCTTTACCTATTTCGGCATGGGATGCCGGAGTGTGTCCAAGATTCTTGTGCCCGAAGGGTATGATTTCAACGGCCTGATCTCCCTGTTTGATGCCCGTACAGATGCGGCCTTTCATCACAAGTACCGCAACAATTACGACTACAGGAAGTCCATCTTTCTGCTGAATGGCATTCCCTTCATCGATCATCCCAACCTGCTGCTGGTGGAGGATCAGGCGCTTGCCAGTCCATTGGCGGTGCTGCACTATCAGTACTACAGATCCCGGAATGAGATGGAAGCCATCATCCGAAGCCATGTCCCACAGCTGCAGACCGTGGTTGCCGATCAGGTGATTGTGGGTATGGAAGTGCCTTACGGAAAATCGCAGCAACCCGACCTGTGGGATTATGCCGACAGAACCGATACCCTCAGGTTCTTACTTGATCTGAAAGGTTCTTTACCGCAGACAGAATAAATCATTACTCCCCGCGCATCAGGGTCACCGACCCGTGGTATTTCTGATCTACTCCGTCGGTAACCAGCAGCACATAAAAGTAAATGCCATCTGCATTACCTTCGCCGGTCCACCAGTCACCTGCATAATCGCTGCTCTCGTAAACCCGGTTCCCCCATCGGTCGTAGATCGCCATATAGCTGTTTTTATAGTGCTCCAGATTTTCGATTTCAAACACATCGTTGTGTCCGTCGGCGTTGGGGGTAAACACATTGGGGACAATCAGTTCACAGTCGGGAACGGTTACTGTGGCGCTGGCGCTGTACTTCGTGCAACCCTCCACCTCGAGGGTATACACATATTGGCCGGGGGTAAGATCCTGGACCACAAGCGGCACGGTATTCTGACCGCCGGGAAGCCAGTGCAGGATGTACTCCGGATGCTGGAAAGCAATTCCAACCAGGGTAAGTTTCTCATGGCTGCAGATTTCGCCATCCTCCATCACAAACTGTGGTTCAGGGATGATTTTCAGCACGATATCATCTGCGCCAAAACAGTCCTTGCTCATGGGAGATGTAACCGTAACGGCATAGATCCCTGACTGGGTGATCTGCAGGGTTTGGGTATTTGCGCCGGTGGACCACTGATAGAGCAGTCCGGGATTGCCGGCATCCAGGGTAACCGGGGCAGTGTAACATTCGTCTGGGCCCAGGTTAACCGTAGGGAGGGGTGCCACGCTCAATTGCATGGTATCCACTCCCGAACATCCGTCCTTGGTAACGGTCACGGAATAGGTGCCTGGCAGCGACACCTGCATGGTTTGGGTGGTGATTCCGTTCGACCAGTTGTAGGTGGCCCCGGGATTGCCCGCATTGAATGCGTACAGCGTACCGATGCATATGGTGGAGTCTTTTCCAAGGTCAACCACCGGTGTGGGCTTTGTGTTCACCACCAGCACCGTGTCGTAAATACAGCCGAAATCATTAACAATCTGCACTGTATAGTTGTTGGGACCGGGAGTAACCGGTTTGGCGTAGATGGTAGAGTCGTTGACCATAGAAATTCCTGGACCATTCCAGATGATGGTATCGATACCCACGTAATACGACCAGTTGGTCGGGAGCAGGAGGGGGTTCAGGTGCAGGTCCCATGAAAAGATGTACCCGTTGTCGATGCCCCAGAAATCACAAATTTTGATGGACCATGTACCGTTGAGGGGGCATCCTGCCAGGTTGCCGAAAGGTTGGTCTGGGGTATAGTATCCGGTGTGGTTTACCGTGTTGGTGGAGTCGAGCTGGCTCTGGATCGAGTGGGAATTTACCGTTCCGATGTTCGGGTAGGTTTGGGACCAGCAGTAATTCCAGCCGGTACCCACCTGGTTCAGGGTAGGGTCACATGGGAATGAGGAGTTATCCCAGGGTGCGCCGTCGAGGGGGACCCCCATAAAGGCACCACCTGAATTGATATAGGTTTTTAAAACGGCCTGCTGGTTATTGGGGCATACGATGGTAAATTCAAGATCGCCCACGAACGAATGCTCCATATTCACACAGATACCCAGAATATCAGATGCCGACTGAATGGTTTGTCCGGGAAGGAAGTTATTGAACACCACATCGGTATAATAGCACTGGGTAGGGCAGTTGGGGCCATCCGGGATAAACATCGTGCTGTCGAAACGCTGGCTGGAAGACTGCTTGTAGGAAAGATCCTTTACCTTGACATTTGGATTGCTTTTGTGTCTGACATTCAGCAGGATGCTATCGCCGGTGCAGATGGATGGCGGTTGTATCACTGAAGTGATCGGATCATCGGCGATCCTTACCCTAAGGCTGATGGCGTTGGTGCTTTTGCATCCTGTGTGATCCTTCACCACCAGCATTACGTCATATCCTCTGACGGTGGCGTAGGTATGGGCTATGGTTTTTCCGGTATCGATGATGCCATCCCCAAAGTTCCAGATGAACAATGAGGTGGAATCGTGCTGCTGGTAGGAAAAACCATTCTGAGGATAGATGCCGCGGCCACTGAAAATCACAGGGCTGCCGAAACATACATCGACATAATTGCTGTCGTTGGGTTTTGGCGACATCACCAGGGTGTCAAGATCAGCCATAACCTGCTGGCAGGGGGTGCTGCAGCTTATGGTAGCATCCCAGCCGGCGTCGGCACTGGCACTGTTCGATTTAAACCTGAAGGTAATTGCACCCGATGTGTTGGTGATATTAGCTTCAACCTGAAACAGGGTAAGGGTATTTGAATTATTGAACCACGGCAGTCCGGCGGGCCCGCTCGAAATCAGCGGTGCGGTGGTATTGGGGCCGTCATAGATGAAAAGGGTATCGGTATTGTGAACGTTGAAATTGTTGAAATAAATCTTGATATGGGTGTTGGTGGCCGAAGAGGAGGAAAAAGTAACCACATAGTTCTCGTTATTGTTGTATGCCTGATAAGGTCCGCCGCTGTCGTAAAAGGTTCCTGAGCAGGTGCTTAGGGTGGCATTGTTGGTAAAGTTCACACCGAACTGATAGGTTTGGGCGTACAGGTACCCGGCCCGAGGAATTATCATCAGCAAGGGCAGAATTAGCAAAGATAACTTGAAGGCTCTCACAGCGAATAGGGTTTTAGCATACAAAGAAAATATAAAATGGTCTAATCCTTACAGAATATAAAAAAAACTTTCAAACCGGTTTTTATTTGGGAAATTATGATTAATTTTGCCGCCTGATTTCCGGAATGGTATGACCGGTTTCGGGAGAAGATGTTTAATGTAAGCACAAAATAAATCAGGCGTTATGAAGAAGGATATTCATCCGAAGGATTACAGAATGGTGGTTTTCAAGGATATGTCGAACGACTATTCCTTTATAACCCGCTCTACCGTTAAAACCAGAGATACCATTACCATGGAAGATGGCAAGGAGTACCCTTTGGTGAAGCTTGAAATCTCACACACCTCCCATCCTTTCTACACCGGAAAGATGAAGCTGGTTGATACCGCTGGTCGTGTTGATAAGTTCAAAAGCCGGTACAAGAATCATTACGGTTCTAAAGAAAAATAGCAATTCTGACCCGGCTTCCTGCCGGGTTTTTTGTTGATAGCCCTGCTGAAATCTTTTTTTTTCCTCTTGACCAGCGGCCTTAGAATTTCGTATATTGCGCTGATAACAATTCTATACAAAGATTCGATATGAATTATATTCTGTTCGACGAATTCATCACCAGAAAAAACATGCTCCCCCTTACATTTGTAAGGCCTGTGGCTGATCTTCGGTTTGGCATTCTTACCATGCGTGAGAAGTGGGAACATTTTCTCGGCGCCAAAACATCCACCCTTACCGAGAATTATCTGTTGCCAAAGTACCCCATCCATGAAGAGGATGAAAACATATTGATCAACGCCTCATTTCAGCCGGAACAGGGGATGGTGGATATGATCAGGAAACTGAAAATCAATCAGTCACTCGTTTCCGGGGACCATATCATTGCCATGTGCACCAACCGTGAAGGGAAAGAGCAGGAGGATATCGAGCTGGTAGAGTATGGCGGGAACCCTCTAAAGCTGAACTATCCATGGGATCTTTTCATGTATAACGATGTGGCCATCAGGCACGATTTCCCAATTGTGACAAAGGGGCGGAAATCTGCAGGATTTGGCAAGGGAACCCATGTGATTGCCCCTGAAAACGTTTTTGTGGAAGAGGGTGCCATGATCAGCCATGCCACGATCAATGCCACCAATGGGCTGGTGTATATCGGGAAGCAGGCCGAGATTATGGAAGGAGCCCTGATCCGCGGGAGCTTTGCCCTGTGCGATCATGCAGTGGTGAAAATGGGGGCCAGGATCTATGGTGCCACAACCATCGGCCCATGGTGCAAAGTGGGTGGCGAACTTGATAATGTGATATTTCTGGGTTACAGCAACAAGGCCCATGATGGTTTTATGGGTAACTCGGTGATCGGCGAATGGTGCAACATCGGATCAGGTACCAGCAGTTCGAACCTGAAAAACAGTTACGATATCGTGAAGGTATGGAACTACTATGAACAAAGGTTTATCGATACCGGTCTGCAGTTCGTGGGGGTTATCATGGGCGACCATTCCAAAACCGGAATCAATACCATGCTGAATACCGGCACCGTGGTTGGCGTCAATGCCAATGTGTTCGGCTCAGGATTTCCAAGGCAGTTCATCCCGTCCTTCTCATGGGGAGGGGCCGCCGGTTTCACCAGTTTCGACTTCGACAAGGCAGTGGAGATTGCCGAAAGGGTTTTTGCACGGAGGAATCTCCCTTTCGATGCAAAAGAGAAGAGTATCCTCAAAAGCGTTTATCAGGCTACCTTCGTCTATCGCAAATAAGCGCCTGCCAAATTGCCCCGAACCTTTGGATGGCACAACTGTTGACTTTTCCAGAACCAGGCGGGCCCTTTTGGCAAGCCTGAAACTACATTAACCTTGTTATTAACCTGTTAGAAAAGCCCCAACCCTGTTGTATCATAGCAGCGGGCCGGGCAACCGTCAAAATGGCAGATTGCTTATGGATATGAACCACGATAATGCCCGGATCATTCTGGGAGATGTACTGAATGATGATGCTGAAATGATCCCCCTCCTCTCTTCTGAAGATGAGGAGCGGATGAACCGTGAAAAACTCCCCCCGACCCTGCCGATCCTTCCCCTGAGAAACATGATCCTGTTTCCGGGTGTGGTGGTTCCGATCACCGTTGGTCGTGATAAATCGATACGGCTGATCCGCGACTTCTCACGGAAATCGAAGATCATCGGAGTGGTCGCCCAGAAAGACCCGGATATCGAGGAGCCGATGCCACAGGACCTTCACAGGGTAGGTACAGCTGCTGTCATTATTAAAACCCTCCAGATGCCTGATGGCAGCACCACAGTGATCATCCAGGGGAAAAAGCGGTTCGAGATTGAAGAGGTAGTGCAGACAGAACCCTATATGTTTGCCCGGATCCGGAAATTTGAACGGGCATCAAGACCCGACAAGTCGGAAGAATTCAAGGCACTCATAGACTCCCTCAGGGATATCTCGCTGGAGATCATTGAAAAATCGCCGCAGATCCCTTCCGAAGCATCCTTCGCCATTAAAAACATAGACAGTCCGGCTTTCCTGGTCAATTTCGTTTCCTCCAACCTCAGCATCCCTGTTGAGGAGAAGCAGATGCTGCTGGAAACGCCCGATTTACGTGAGCGTGCAGCCATTGTACTGAAGAAACTTACAGAGGAGTTGCAGTTGCTGGAACTGAAGAACCAGATCCAGAGCAAGGTAAAAACCGATATCGACAAACAGCAGCGGGATTATTTCCTCAGCCAGCAGCTAAAAACCATCCAGGAAGAACTTGGGGGTTCACCCGGTGAACAGGACATCAGATCGCTGCGTGAGAAAGCCGCCAAAAAGCACTGGAATGAAGCGGTTGCAGAGGTTTTTGAGCGGGAGATACAAAAGTTACAGCGCATGAATGTGCAGGCCGCCGACTATGCCGTACAGCTGAATTATCTCGAATTTCTTACCGAACTGCCATGGAACGAATATACCGAAGACCGGTTCGATCTGGCAGGAGCCATAAAGGTTTTAAATGAGGACCACTTCGGACTTGACAAGGTTAAGGAGAGGATTATTGAGTATCTGGCGGTGATCCGGCTCAAGGGCGATATGAAATCCCCGATCCTTTGTCTGGTGGGGCCTCCGGGTGTAGGTAAGACGTCGCTGGGGAAGTCTGTGGCCAGGGCTCTTGGAAGGAAATATGTACGCATGTCGTTGGGAGGCCTGCGCGATGAGGCAGAGATCCGCGGTCACCGGAAGACTTACATCGGGGCACTCCCGGGAAGGATTCTGCAGAGTATCAAAAAGTCGAAATCCTCCAATCCGGTATTCGTGCTGGATGAGATCGACAAGGTGAGCGGTAACAACGTGAATGGCGACCCCTCGTCAGCGCTGCTGGAGGTGCTTGACCCCGAGCAGAATACTGCATTTTACGACAACTACCTGGAGATGGAGTACGATCTGAGCAAGGTGATGTTCATCGCAACAGCCAACAACCTTACTACCATCCATCCCGCCCTGCGCGACCGTATGGAGGTGATCGACCTGTCGGGGTACCTGATGGAGGAGAAAGTGGATATTGCACGTATCCACCTGATACCAAAACAGTTGTCGGAGCATGGAGTGAAACCGGCAGCTTGCAGGTTTTCGGATGAGGTAATCAGGCTGATGATAGAGGATTATACCCGGGAAGCCGGTGTAAGGCTTCTGGAAAAATGTATTGCCCGGATTGTAAGAAGCAGGGCGCGGGACATTGTGGCGGGAACACCGTTCAAAAAGAAAATCCCCCTTAAGGACGCCGTACGGATACTTGGAGTACCCTTGTATCAGAAGGAGTCCAGGCTCAGGGACCGATTGTCGGGCGTGGCCACGGGGCTTGCATGGACACCCACCGGAGGTGAGATTTTATTCATAGAAGCCACCGCCAGCAAAGGGAAAGGGGTGTTAACCCTAACCGGAAACCTGGGCGATGTGATGAAAGAGTCTGCCACCCTTGCGTTTGAGTATCTGAAATCCAATGCCGGGGATTTGGGAATTGATCCTCAGATAGTTGCCGATTCAAATGTGCATGTGCATGTGCCTGAAGGAGCTACCCCCAAAGATGGCCCTTCGGCCGGTGTGGCCATGCTAACGGCCATTACATCGGTATTCCTGCACAAACCCATACGGAACGATCTCGCCATGACCGGTGAAATCACCCTCCGTGGCAAGGTGCTGCCGGTAGGCGGGATCAAGGAGAAGATTCTGGCTGCCAAGCGGGCAAAGATCCCCTTTGTGATTCTTCCGGAAGCCAACCGCAAGGATGTGGAAGAAATCCAGCCGCTGTATGTGGAGGGGATTACCTTCCATTACGTGGATAAAATGAAAGAGGTACTGGATCTTTCACTCAGCTGATCCCTGCTGGTTTGTTTTTTTTTCCTTTGTACCGTTGGTAAGAAAAAACCGGTATTTTTGCAGGAATGAGTATCATCGATAAAGTAAAAGGATATCTCCGGAGCCGTATCCTGCAAAAGAAACTCGAAGGGCGCAGGAGAAACCGTCAGGCCGGATCTCTCGCAACTGCGGGAGAAATCTTCGTAATCTACGATGCATCAGAAGAGTATCAGAATAAGCTGACAGAGGATTTCTTTGCGGAGCTCAAATCCATGGATATTAAAGTGAAGTCTTTGGGCTATGCACGGTATAAGATCATTCCGCACTATTGCATCCCCCAGCTAACCAGGCAGTTTATCTGCAAAAAGGACCTCAACTTCCTGGGTATTCCTGCGCTGCCATATCTTGATGATTGCCTCAATGAGGAGTTTGATCTGCTCATCAGCCTCGATATGTCACAGGACCCTGTATTTCAATACATTGCTGCCCTGTCGAAAGCCAGGTGCAAGGTCGGGTGGAATGATCCGGCAAATCTTCCCTATTATGATTTTCTGGTGAAAGGAAAGGACGGTGACCTTTCAGATTTTATCAGTCAGCTTATTAAATACTTGTCTATCAATAAATCATAGCATGAAAAATAAACCTTTCACAGGTACCGGAGTAGCACTTGTCACCCCTTTCCATAAGTATGGTACAGTCGATTTCAATTCCCTCCGGAAGATTATTGATCATACCCTGAACGGGCAGGTGGAGTATCTGGTGGTTCTGGGAACCACAGGCGAGACCCCTGCTATGTCGAAAGCCGAACGGACAGCGGTATGTGATTTTGTGATTGAGGTAGTGGATGGAAGGGTGCCGATCGTGATGGGGGTAGGGGGGAACAACACACAGGAGATCCTGGA
>ERZ795054.458-NODE-458-length-53312-cov-6.861821_pt1 | contig 53312 bp, 45 predicted proteins | sample MGYA00375138_ERZ795054 | MGnify/ENA primary metagenome ERZ795054 (study PRJEB30183, sample SAMN05720215) | anaerobic digester metagenome | isolation source: active sludge of municipal wastewater-treating anaerobic digesters | place: USA | collected 2014-12-23 ... | reverse complement strand
GGAGAAACGTAAAATCGCAGCTCTGGCTGAATCAGCTTGACAGCAATCATAGTGGAAGCTACATATTGCATCATTTATAAAAGTACTCGAAACCCCTTTCGTCAATTCATTGAATAAAACTGCTGACCCCATAGCGATTAAGCTATGGGGTCAGCAAGGAAAGATCTCTTAACATGCAAGATCGAAACGATCAGCGTTCATCACCTTGTTCCAGGCAGCCACAAAGTCGTTCACGAACTTTTCCTTTGAATCATCGCTGGCATAAACCTCCGCGAGGGCCCTCAGCTGCGAATTTGAGCCAAATACGAGATCGACACTGGTTCCGGTCCATTTCAGTTCGCCTGTCTTGCGGTCGCGGCCTTCGAATACATCCGCATCTCCCGTAGACGGCTTCCATGCTGTACCCATGTCGAGAAGATTGACAAAAAAGTCATTGGTGAGCGCCTCAGGCCTGCGAGTAAACACTCCATGCCGGCTCTGCCCATAGTTGGTATCCATTACGCGCATCCCTCCTACGAGTACCGTCATTTCCGGTGCGGTCAAGGTCAGAAGCTGCGCACGGTCGACGAGCAGATCCTCCGGGGTCACTGAATATTTCGCTTTAAGATAGTTGCGAAATCCATCGGCGCAGGGCTCAAGGAGCGCGAATGATGCCGGATCGGTCTGTTCCTGAGATGCATCCATGCGTCCCGGGACAAAAGGAACCGACACGTCAACACCCGCATTCTTCGCCGCTTTTTCCACTCCCGCGCATCCGCCGAGTACGATAACATCGGCGAGCGAAACTTTTTTACCGCCTGACTGAGACTTGTTGAATTCCGCCTGTATGCCATCAAGAACACCCAGAACTTTTTTCATGCGGACCGGCTGGTTCACCTCCCAGTCTTTCTGGGGAGCGAGACGGATTCGCGCGCCATTCGCCCCGCCGCGCTTGTCTGATCCCCGGAAGGTCGACGCCGAAGCCCATGCTGTCGCGACCAGTTCTGACACGGTCAAGCCGGACTCCAGTATCTTTTTCTTAAGCCCGGCAATGTCTTTACCGTCGACCAGCCGATGATTCACCGCCGGGATCGGATCCTGCCAGATAAGCTCCTCGGACGGCACTTCAGGGCCGAGATACCGCGAACGAGGCCCCATGTCCCGGTGTGTAAGCTTGAACCAGGCCCTCGCGAATGCGTCCGCGAACTGTTCCGGGTTCTCCAGATACCGCCTCGCGATCGGTTCATACACCGGGTCGTATCTAAGCGACAGGTCTGCCGTTGTCATCATTGGCCTGAGTTTCTTCGATGGATTGTGGGCATCGACAACCATGTCCTCGTCGGCCACGTTTTTTGCAAGCCACTGATGCGCTCCCGCCGGGCTCTTTACAAGCTCCCATTCATATTTAAACAGCACTTTCAGGTATCCCATGTCCCATTTTGTCGGATTCGGTTTCCACGCGCCTTCAATCCCGCTGGAGATCGTATCCCCCGCCTTACCGCTTTTATAACTGCTCTTCCAGCCAAGCCCCTGCTCCTCGATGGGAGCGGCCTCGGGTTCAGGGCCGACAAGCTTCGCATCGCCGGCGCCGTGGCATTTACCGAAGGTGTGCCCTCCCGCTACAAGAGCGACGGTTTCTTCGTCGTTCATCCCCATGCGTGCGAAGGTGACGCGAACGTCCTTCCCCGACGCCACCGGATCGGGATTCCCGTTTGGCCCCTCAGGGTTGACATAGATCAGTCCCATCTGAACCGCCGCCAGCGGATTTTCGAGATCGCGGTCGCCGCTGTAGCGTTTATCTCCAAGCCACGTGTCTTCAGTACCCCAGTAAACGTCTTCTTCCGGCTCCCAAATATCGACCCTGCCGCCGCCGAATCCGAAAGTTTTGAATCCCATGGACTCCAGCGCGCAGTTTCCTGCAAGTATCATGAGGTCCGCCCAGGATATCATTTTACCGTATTTTTTCTTAATTGGCCAGAGCAGGCGTCGCGCCTTATCAAGGTTGACGTTGTCGGGCCAGCTGTTAAGCGGCGCAAAACGCTGGTTGCCGGTGCCGCCTCCGCCGCGGCCGTCGCCGGCCCGGTACGTGCCCGCGCTGTGCCAAGCCATCCTGATCATAAGGCCGCCATAGTGTCCCCAGTCCGCAGGCCACCATTCCTGTGAGTCCGTCATCAATCGGTACAGGTCCTGTTTCAGCGCCGGAAAATCAAGCTTCTTGAACTCCCGGGCATAGCTGAAATCAGACCCCATCGGATTCGATGCGGATGTATGCTGGTGAAGAATTCCCAGATTCAACTGGTTCGGCCACCAGTCGCGGTTCGATGTTCCCCGGGCTCCGGGAACTTTTCCCATTGAGCCGGTTACCGGACACCTGCTTTCCTTATTCATTTCACCCATGCTTGGCCTCCTTCTGTCATTCTTTGACCTGAGTCGTTAAAAAAACCTGCAGGCTCATTTGGTCTATCTGACTCTGCAGCTCTTCTATCCCGTCCATATGACTGTCTTCATCGTTGAGTATCTGCTGGAGGAAATCTCGCGTGGCGAAATCCCTGACTTCCCCCGCAAGCGCAATTGCGTCGTTGTAAGCCTTGATCGCGCCCTCTTCGGCCAGATGATCGTTTGCCAGCTGTTTTGTTACGTTTTCGCCTATCATGATCCTGTTCAGGGTCGATACCGACGGAATTCCTTCGAGAAAAAGAATTCGACCGATAAGTTTTTCGGCATGCTTCATTTCGTCAATGGCCCTCTTTTCAAAATGCTTATGGAGCTTTTCATATCCCCAATCGTCACACATCTCCGAGTGGACCATGTACTGGTTGATCGCCGTAAGCTCGTCGGCGAGCAGAGAGTTGAGCGTAGCAATTAATTTTTCGTTTCCCTTCATGGTGTTCTCCTTACATTTTTTTTGATACGATCTGAAAAAAGCTGTTCTGAAAATGTGAAATATTAAGAAAGAAAACAAGATCGCGGAGATGATACTACTTTTGCTTGCACTTGTCGCAGATTCCGTAAAACTGGATCGAGTGGCCCGTTATAGTATGAGAGGAAATTTTTTTTGCCATGCCGATGATATCCGACTGAAGAGCCATCGGGAAATCGGTCACCGACTTACACTGCTCACAGACAAAATGATAATGAAGTCCTACTATGGCGTCATAGCGTTCGATACCGTCTCCAAAATTTCTGCATTCGATGCGCCCTTCTTCTGCCAGTATCTTCATGTTGCGGTAAACGTTTCCCAGGCTGACCGTTGGCATTTCTTTTCTAAGAATATCGTACACAGCCTGGGCCGTCGGGTGCGTCTTGTCTTTGGATATGATTTCAAAGATTCTTTCGCGCTGCCTGCTTTTTCGTCTTGGATTGGACATATTAATAATGATTCTTAATATTATTAAATATTCAATCAGATGTCAATGGTAATCACAAAAAATAATCATGAATTTAGATTTTTTCTGATTTTTATTGCTTATGCGGAACCCTGCCGGAAAATATAAATTCATCCAGCAAGAATGCAGAAACAAATTTTTATGAGGATCGGCTGTCCTTTATAACGAGACCCGCAGTATCTACTGCAGGTCTCGTTCATTGTCCAAAAGGATATGGAAATCTGCTGATCAGTCGGCGTTACGTATTCGGCTGAAGAAATCCCGAATGAGATTCGTCATTCTTGTCATTACCAGCGCGCTTATGCCCACGTTGAGCATGTAGGGAACTTTTATTTCGGTTTCCCTGAAAATCAGAAACGCGTCGACTTTATAGCAGAGAAGCACTGCAACCGCGAGGACAATGACGTCCCTTGCCATCTGCACCGGTTGTGTTGAATCGATGCGTTTGAAAATGCTCATGGAAAAGACAGCCATGATGCAGGATTCAAGAATAAGGGCTATGATGAATAGATAGAAAACGTTCCTGACAAGAATTTCACCGTTCATGGTCCACCTCTTTTTTCGCCGAACCCGCTGAGGGAGTGCGTTAATTGATCGAATTTCGTATAGTGTAATCGCCGGTTCGGAAAAATCAAGATTATTTTTAGCGAGTGGCCAAATATTCAGATCGTCAACGAGGGTCCGCGGCCATATCGGCTGCGTGATATGAACTGCGCACCAGAGGCGCCGCCATGACGCGTTTTATACCGCGTGAGCGGCAATAGGCTTCAATTTTGCGAAAATCGTCGGGATGATAAAACTTTACCGGAACGAATCCGTTCCTGCTTGACTGGAGATACTGTCCCACTGTGACTATCGAGCATCCCGCATCCGCGAGGTCATTTATACAGGACCGTATTTCTTCCATGCTTTCACCGAATCCGACCATGAGCCCTGATTTGACCGTAAGGCCCGATTCAGCCGCCCTTTCAAGCAGCCTGAGCGAAAGTGCGTAATCGCCGAGTGGACGCAGTACACCGAAAAGGCTCTGCACGACCTCTATGTTATGGTTCAGCACTTCCGGGGCGGCCTCGGCAATCACCGAAAGCGAGGATTCCATCGTAGAAGCGAAATCGGGCACGAGAACCTCGACTGCGCAAGCCGGGCTCGCATTGCGGATCTGTCTTATCGTTTCCGCGAAAATACCCGCTCCGCCGTCCGGCAGGTCGTCGCGGGTCACCGAAGTTACGACTGCGTATCTCAGTCCCATGGAAGCAACCGCTGAGGCGACTCGTTCAGGCTCACTCTCATCCGGCGGCGCAGGCGCGCCCTTGGGTATTGAGCAATAGCGGCAGTTTCGTGTGCAGAGATTGCCGAGGATGAGGAATGTCGCGGTACCGCAGGAAAAGCACTCTCCGATGTTCGGGCAGCGCGCCTCGGCGCACACGGTATGAAGGCTCCGGTCGGCGATGATGGCCTTGAGCCTCGTAAAGTTCGGCCCGCCAGGAATCGAGAACCTGAGCCAGGGCGGTTTGCGGCGTACTACCGCGTCCATTTCAGGACCGGTTTGCGCGCCGCGGCCACAGCGTCCACCCGTTTCACCGGCGTTGTCAGCGGCGCGTTCTTCACGAGATCGGGCCGTGATTGCGCCTCTTCCCTGATCTTTTTCATCACCGCGATAAAATCGTCCAGAGACGATTTTGACTCTGTTTCGGTCGGCTCGATCATCATCGCTCCGTGAATCAATAGCGGGAAATAAACGGTCGGCGCATGGAATCCGTAATCCAGCAGCCTCTTGGCTATATCGTTGGTCGTGAGACCGTTGGGCACGTCCTTGTCGTTGAGGACGAACTCGTGCATGCATGTACGGTCGATCGGAAGATTGTAAACCGATTTGAGCCTGCTCATCAGGTAATTCGCGTTCAACACCGCGGTCCGTGAAACATCCCTGAGACCGTCAAAACCGAGCATGCTAATGTACGCATAGGCCCTGAGCGCAACCAGAAAGTTCCCGAAAAATGAATGCACGCGGCCGATGCTGTCGGGCCTGTCATGATCGAGGAGATATGTCTCTCCCTTTTTGACTATGACTGGAGAGGGAATATATGGAGCGAGAAAATCGGCGACGCCGACAGGCCCCGATCCCGGCCCTCCCCCGCCGTGCGGGGTCGAAAAGGTCTTGTGCAGGTTGACGTGCATGATGTCAAATCCCATGTCGCGCATTTTCGCGGTGCCGATGACCGCGTTCAGGTTGGCTCCATCGCCGTAGAACAGGGAGCCGTTTTTATGAAGAAGATCAGCGATCGCCCGAATGTTGCGGTCGAAAAGTCCGAGCGTATTCGGGCTCGTCAGCATCATTCCGGCTACGGAACCATCGAGCATGGCTGAGAGCGCCCTGATGTCGACATCGCCGTCAGGCGTGGACGGGACCTCCTTCACTTCGTATCCGCACATCGCGACCGACGCAGGGTTGGTGCCGTGAGCCGAATCGGGAATGATCACCGTGCCGCGTGACTCTCCCTTTTTCTCGAAGTATTTCTTCATGATCATCACGCCGGAGAGCTCTCCGTGCGCGCCGGCCGCCGGGGCCAGCGAAAACGCGCCCATGCCGGTAAGCCTGCACAGATAATCGGCCAGATCGTGCGCCACTTCGAGCGCACCCTGGAGCATCTCGGGGCCCGCGAGCGGGTGCGCGCCTGCGAACTCATCCATGGACGCTATTTTCTCGTTTATCTTGGGATTGTATTTCATGGTGCAGCTTCCCAGGGGATACATGCCGGTGTCCACGCCGAAATTCATGCGCGAGAGGCCGGTGTAGTAACGGACCAGTTCGGCCTCGCCGACGTCGGCCAGATCAAGGCCCGCGTTGAGCATCTCTGGGGGAATGTCTGAAAGATATGATGGGTCGGATTCGGGAAGTCGCAGCTTGTTTTTCCCCGGAGCGCTTATGTCGAATATGAGGGACATGGTCATCACCTTGCAGTTATTTTCTCGAGCACATCGACGAACCGGTCAATATCTTCTTTAGCGGTGTTTTCGGTCGCTGCGACCAGAAGTCCGTCATCAAGCCCCGGATAGTATGGTTTGATCGAAAGGCCCGGGATGAAGCCGTTTTCTTTGAGGCGCTCTGCCGCTGCACCCGCTTTTTTGATTGAAATGACGAATTCGTTGAAGTAAGGCCGTTCGAAAAGGCGTTTGAATCCTGCCGCTTCGAGCTTTTTCTTGAGATATGCGGCGCGGGAATGGTTCAGGACCGCGAGATCGCGGAGCCTGTTCCCGTAATAGGCGAGATAGATTACCGCTCTGAGCAGGCACAGCCCCTCGTTCGAACAGATGTTCGAAGTCGCCCGCTCGCGCCGTATATGCTGTTCCCTCGTCTGGAGAGTGAGCACGTATGCCTCTGCCCCGGAGCTGTCCACGCTTTTACCGACGAGACGCCCGGGCATTTTTCGCACGAAATGCTCGCGCGCCGCGAGAAACCCGAGCATTGGGCCGCCGAAACCGACGGGATTGCCGAAACTGCGGGCCTCTCCGCACACGATATCGGCCCCCAGGCTTCCCGGGCTCTTGAGCAGCGCCATGCTGAGCGGCTCGTTCACTGTGACTATGAAATGAATCTTGCGGCCGGCTATCGCGTTTTTTATGGACGAGAGGTCCTCGATACAGCCGAAAAAATTCGGGCTCTGAACGACGACGCACGAAGCGGATTCGTCGGAGAGCGAAGCAATGGCCGCAGGACCGGCTGTGCCGCCGTCGATGCCGGACTCGATTATTTCGATTCCGTTGGCCCATGCGTACGTTTTCAGCACCTCGCGGTAATGGGGGTGCACCCCGGCGCTCACGACCACCCTGCTCTTTCCTGTGTCGCGCACCGACATGAAGACCGCCTCCGCCAGGGCGGTTGCGCCGTCGTACATACTCGCGTTCGCGATGTCCATTCCGGTCAGCGAGCAGATCATGGTCTGGAACTCGAAAATGGCGCGCAGCGTTCCCTGGCTTACCTCCGGCTGGTAGGGAGTATATGCGGTATAGAATTCCGACCTGGATGCAAGCTGGTCTACCACAGAAGGAATGTAATGGCAATAGGCGCCCGCCCCGAGAAAAGACGGCAGGAGTCGGTTCTTCGACCCGAGGGACCGCATCTTCCGTTCCAGGTCGATCTCGGAAAGGGCTGCGGGCAGATCGCAGCTCGCACCGTCGCGTATTGGACCGGGAATGTCGGTGAAAAGATCGTCAACGCTCTTCGCCCCGATCGAGGCGAGCATCTCCCTGGTGTCTGCGTCGGTAATGGAAATATATGACATCTTCAGTCTCCTGATTCGACATGATCCTCGTATTTCTCATGGTCCATCAGCTCATCGATCTCGCCGCCGGCCTTGATCTCTATCCTGAAAATCCATCCCTCGCCGTAAGGGTCACTGTTGAGGATTTCAGGAGAATCCTCCAGCGCGGCGTTCACCTCGATGATCCTTCCCGATACGGGCGAATACACGTCAGATACGGCCTTCACCGATTCGACCACGGCGACCTGCTCGCCCTTTCTGACCTCGCGGTTGGTTTCGGGCAGCTCGACAAAAACGATATCGGTGAGAAGCTCCTGCGCATGATCGGTTATACCGCAGGTCCCGACGCCTCCCTCATCGATGCGGATCCATTCGTGGTCCTTGGTATATTTAAGGTTTTCAGGGATGGAACTCATGATTTCCTCCGGATTGGATTTCGGCAGATTCTTGAAAAAATTGTGTATAGTATTATGTCCTGCAGATCTTTTGCAAGAATTTTTATGTCTTATTGCATTTTTTCTTCAGGAGTTCCGCATGCTCAGGGGCTGCCCGGTAGCGGTCAGAACGCTGTACCAGAACTTTGAATGTGGGTCGATCTGTTTTCTCTTTGAAATCGCCAGTTCGATCGGAACGTGGGTATATATGTTGTTCCAGATCCCGATGATCATGTCGGTCTTGCCTGCCATACCGGCATGCACAGCGTTCTGGCCTAAAAGGGCGCACAGGACCGAGTCTCCCGGCACAGCCGGGGCACTTCTTATAATATAGCTGGGGTCGATATACTTGAGATTGATTTCTATTCCCTCTTTTTTAAAGAAACGGTTGATTTCATCCTTGAGGAAAAGGCCGATATCGTCGAGTTTGACGTTCCCCGAGGCGTCATAACCCTTTGCTCCGCCCTCTTTCATGAGCATTTCCTGCCCGGCTCCCTCTGCCACGCAGATTACCGCGTGAGCCCTTTTCAAAATTCGCTTCTTCAGGTGCTGGAGAAAACCGTTTTCGCCGCACAGGTCGAAGGAATCCTCCGGTACCATCACGAAATTAACGTCATTCATGGCAAGCGCCGCGTTGGCCGCGATGAAGCCGGAATGCCTCCCCATGAGCTTGACAAGGCCTATCCCATTGGGGGCGCCCTTGGCCTCGACATGCGCGGCCATGATCGCCTGGCCGGCTATCGAAAACGCAGTCTCGAATCCGAACGAGCGCTGTATATAGCTGATATCGTTGTCGATCGTTTTCGGAATCCCGATCACCGCGATATTCAGGCCCCTTTTGCCGCACATTTCAGCAATCTTGTGCGCGCCCCTCAGGGTGCCGTCGCCTCCGATCGTGTACAATATGTTTATTTTCATTTTCTCGAGCGTGTCGACCAGAACGTTCATGTCTTCGGTGCCGCCCCTGGATGATCCGAGCATGGTGCCGCCGTCCTTGTGTATGTCTTCGACCAGTTCGGGATGGAGCTCGATCGGCTTGTGGCTGCTCGACGGATTCAGCCCGCCGTAACCGTACCGGATGCCGAATATCGACGAGGCGCCGTAATAGTAATGCGAAACCATCACGATCGACCTGATAACGTCGTTCAGACCCGGGCATACGCCTCCGCAGGTGACTATGGCTGACCTGGTTTTCACCGGATCGAAATAAAGCTGTTCCCTCGGTCCGGCCAGTTCGAAAGTGAGCTCCTTGCCCTCGACCGGCGCGTAGTCGGTATATACATTGTACAGCATCCTTGTTTCGTCGTTGACATAGGGAGATTTTCCGCCCCAGTTCACGGCGTGGAGCGGCGAAGGGAATGTGCGCTCGCCGAGATTTTTTATTTTATCCTGCATTGTGCGCCCCTCTTATCCGTTATATTTATACAGCGGCCTTTTCACGACCCGCGCGCCCACATGTTTGTCCCTTATGAGGATTGAAAACGTATCGCCGAGAGAAAGGCTACTGCTTTCGACAAGCGCCATGCCGATGCCTTTCCTGAAAGTCGGGGAGAAGGTGCCGCTCGTCACGTAACCGATCTTTTTCGAATCCCTGAACACTTCATAACCGTCACGCGGCACGCCCTTGTCTGTCGCCTCAAAAACGACGATCGTGCGCGCTGCGCCTTCATTGGCCTGTTTTTCCAGGGCTTTTTTCCCGATATATTCGTCCTCTGAACTGACCAGCCATTTCAGGCCGGATTCTATGAGCGATATCGAATCACCGAGCTCGTGACCGTATAGCGAAAGGCAGGATTCAAGCCTCAGCGTGTCCCTTGCGCCCAGACCGGCAGGCTTGAGCCCGGCTGCTGCCCCATTTTCGATCAGCGCCCCCCAGAGAGAGGGTGCGTATTCATTCGATATATACAGCTCGTATCCGAATTCCCCGGTGTATCCTGACTGCGCGACCATCATCTTCGCTCCCTCGAAAGAGAAATAATCGAAACCGAAACGCGCCAGCCGCCCGAGCGTACTGCCGTCGACGATCCCCGAAAGGATACCCCTCGAAGCCGGGCCCTGGAGGTCCAGCTTGGCTGTGGCCGAGGACTCATCGATGATGTCGACTCCTGCGGTCAGGTGCTCGTTCAGCCAGGAAAGGTCCTTTTCGTGCGTTCCCGCATTGGATACCATATAATATTCGTTTTTACCGATCATGTAAACGAAAATATCGTCCACGACCCCGCCGGAATCCCGGCACAGGGCCGAATACATGGATTTTCCCGGGGCGATTTTGTCGAGCTTCGTAGGGATCATTTTTCTGATGAATGAATCCGCCGCAGGTCCCTTGATCCTGAACTCGGCCATATGAGACACGTCGAAAAGACCCGCTTTTGTCCTCGTCGCGTTATGCTCGTCCATTACCGTTGTGTACATGACCGGCATGTCCCAGCCGGCGAATTCTACCATTTTCGCTCCGAGTTTCACATGTTCATCGTGCAACGCCGTTTTCAGTATCATTTCCTTATCCTTCTCAAACCGAAATCGACCGCCCTCATCAGGGGATCGTACACCTCGCTCACCGCAGGGCAGTAGGCCATTTCGAGCCGGCCGAGGTCCTCGATGGGAACACCGAACTCGATTGCCGCACTTATTATGTTCACCCGGTGTGCTGCGCCCTCTCCGACGGCCTGCGCGCCCAGGATTTTTCCCGAGGCCCTGTCAAATATTACTTTTATGGATATCTCGCCTCCGCCCGGGAAATAGTCCGGCAGGATGCCTGACTTTATCTTACCCGAAACCGGGTCGAAACCGCGCTCCGACGAAACAGCGGTCGTGAACCCCGTACCTGCTATCTCAAGGCCGCCGGCGCGGGTAACGAATGTGGCTGCGCTGCCCCGGTACACGGCATTCCCTCCTGCCGCGTTGGCGCCTGCGACCGAGCCCTGCTTGTAGGCCGATGTGGCGAGCTTTGCCGGAATGGGCTTCCCGTCGATGACCGACCATCCCGAAACCGCGTCGCCGGCTGCGAAAATCCCCGGTATCGACGTTTCCAGCCTATCATTGACGTTGATCCCGTATCGGCCGCATGAGATGCCTGACGCGATCGCTGCGTCGGTGTTCGGCCTGAACCCGGCCGAGAGTATGCCCATATCGGCCGCGATTGACTCTCCGTCGGCTACGATCCCTGCAAAGCAATCCCCGCCGGTTATTTCTGTCACTGTCCTGCTTTTAAGCAGATTGATTCCGGATTCGGAAAGATACTGTTCGACCGGTGCGGACATGTCGGGATCGAGTATTCCGGGCAGAACCTGATCGCGCATTTCCACGATAGTCACCTCCGGAAGGGACCGCTTCAAGGCAAAGGCGGTTTCAAGCCCGATCGCGCCTGCGCCGATGACGATTGCACTTTTCGAGGATGAGATCGACGTCCTGATGCCCATGAAATCCCCGACGGTGGCCACCGTATGCAGCTTTTGGGGAATTGCACGGTCGATTCCTTTTATACCGGGTATGACCGGCTTGTTTCCTGGGCACAGGATCAGAATATCGTATTCGATGGATTTTTCGGATTCTGAATCGGCGAAAACAACATTTTTCCCGGACTGGTCGATTGAAATGACCCTGCCGCGCTCGCGGATGACACCCATCCTGCCGAGGGAGATGTTCTGGGTGAGTTTCTCCCCGTCAACGACACCTTCTATCGCGTAGGGTATTCCGCACGGATGCACCAGGTCGGTCTCCTTGGGGTCGATCACCGTTATTTGCGCGCCCGAACCGCCCTTTTTGACGGCCATAAGCGCCGCGTATCCGGCAGAGCCGAACCCGGCTATCACGATTTTCTTCATTGTGTTAACGCTCTTGTTCCCGGAGATGATTGATAAGGGCGGTCATCGCCAGCAGATAAGAATTGGCGCCGAACCCGGATATCTGCCCGAGGCAGACCGGCGCGATCATCGAATGCCGCCTGAATTCCTCACGGGCATGGACATTCGAAAGATGCACTTCGACCGCAGGTATTTTTACAGAGGCGATGGCGTCACGGATCGCAATTGATGTATGGGTGTATGCGCCCGGATTAATAATAATACCCTTCGCGTCCCTGTTCTCCTGGATGAAATCGATGATCGCGCCTTCAGAATTCGACTGCATGACCGCCAGGATAATCGAATTTTCTGTGGCGTAATCCGTCAGGTCGGTGTTTATCGAATCGAGTCCTTTCTTCCCGTAAATATGGGGCTCTCTCTCGCCGAGAAGGTTGAGATTCGGTCCGTGTATGACAACCACTTTTACGCTACTCATTGGCGTTCTCCGTTTTCTGAATATATTCCAGCAGGTTCTGCGCCTGTATTTTCAGGAAACCCCTGTTGGAACTCGCCAGGACATCTTCGAGATGGGCCCTCGCCTCGGCCACTCTTTTATTCTCAAACAGGATTAATGCAAGATTAATTTTTCCCTTCAGCAGCAGCGGTTCGGGCACTCCGTCGGTCTGGATCAGTTTCTCGAAATATTGCGCAGCCGCCTTTTTATTGGAATACGCGAGGCCGTTGATCATCCCGAGATAAAACAGCGAATCATCGAGGTACTCGCTGTCCTGTCTTGAAAGCTGGTAGAAGTACTGGTTGGCGGACTTGAATAATCCGCCGTCATAGCACAACATCGCGTTCATATACAGAACACGGGGGCTGCTCATCCCCGACTGCGGAAGGTATTGTAAAAGCCTGTTGAATTCCTTGAGATCCCTTCTGCCGTAATGGTATTCAAGATTCAGCATCACGACTCCTTCTCCATTGGGGTTCTTGCGCACGAAAGGCAGGGCTTTCTCGGTCAGCAACAGGGCCTTTTCATAATATCCGAGATTGAAAAACGCGACGACGAGCAGCATGTTCTTGTCGATCATGAAAGGCTGCGAGGTGATCGCTTCAAGTGCATCAACCGCATCCGCAGGTCGTTTCTCCGCGAGATAGACGCCTGCCAGGTCGATTTTGGCACGTTCTGCGAGGGGCGAGGCGGGACATTCCGTCACCACCCTGACATAATGGTCTATCGCACCCGAGTTTTCCTTTCTGTTCCTGTAATGATCCCCGATAAGCATGAGCGATTCGGCGTACCGGACCTGGTCGGTTTTCATGAGCGCCGCAGCGCCGCGCGCCGAATCGGCATCCCCGACAAAAAGCGCCGAGCGGACGAAAAGGGTGAGATCGTCTCCCGAATATTTCGTCAGGTCCGCCGAATACATGATATTGTAGGTTTTTTCCAGGTTACCGGTATGATAAAAACTCCGGCTGAGAAAAAGCGGAATATCCTTCCATTGTTCCTCGTTCATCGGAGGCACGACTCCCTGCTGGATAAGATCGATGATCTCCTTGTACTTCTTGAGCTGCATCAGCGCCAGCAGCTTCCGGTAAAAAGCCGTCCCCTTCTCGACCGAATTTTCCCCCTCGATATAAAGGGAATAGTAATACAGGGCCTTCGCGTAATTGCCTTTTTCGTAAAATTCATTGCCGAGATTGTAATACAGATCCATCGTCGAATCCGAGTCGGGATACTTTTTCATTAGAATCGAGTAATAATTCCACGGGTTCATTTTCTTTTTATTGAGCGTCATCGCGTAATTATAAATGGTCTTTTCGAGCCCGTTCCTGTCGGCATAGTTGTTGACAAGGTAATTCAGCGTGGCGTCCGCATTGGAATAATCCCCCAGAGCGATATAGCAGTTGGCCAGCATGTGGTAGGCCTCGAACTTTTTTTCGATTCCGGGAAGTTTCAGGTAGGTTTTCAGGGATTGCGCCGAACCGCGGTAATCGGCATTTTTATACGAAACCATTGCCAGGTAGTAATGCGATTCATTGAGAAAGCGCGAGAAGGGATACTCCGCCTGGATTTTTTTGAGGAGAGAGGTTGCGGCCGCCACATCTCCGTTTTCGAGACGGACCAGGGCCTGCAGGAAGAGCGCCTCGTCGGTCCTGCCGTCATAGGGATACTTGTCGAAAAATGTCTGAAGGATTCCCGATGCCCGGCTGAAATCCCTCGCGTTGATATATATCCTCGCGAGAATCAGGAGCGCGTCCTTGTGCTCCTCGGGATTGTCCTCCGAAAGGGATTCCTCGAGGTATGGGATCGCGGCCTGTGGTTCCCGGTCCATGTATATTTTACTGAGTAATTTCGAGGCCTGGAACCTCAATTCCGGCTTCCAGGACGATTTTCTCACTTCCTCGAGAAACACCACGGCTTTTTTCCATTCCCTGCCTTCGGCGTCTATGGACCCCAGTCTGTAAACCGCGTCGTAATACCAGGCCGAATCCTTGCCGACAAGCACGAAGAGCTCGAACTGGGATTTCGCGGTATTTGCGTCTCCGAGCGCGAGGTTCGAGACCCCCTTGAAATACTGGGCTTCATTGTAGGGGGATTCATTGAGCAGATTGCCGGGCATGCCGTTGAGGAGCAGAAGCGCCTTTTTATGGTCGTTCTGCATCTGGTAAATCTGCCCGCAGATGAGTCGGGCCATGGCGCTCACGCGCACGTTCGCCTGCATCGTCAGAAGCGGATTCAACCTCTGGATCGCCTCGTCGTACCGGGCGTTCTTGAAAAGTGACTCTCCGATATGAAGGACACGAAGCGCATTGTCCTCCCTGTTGTCCGACAGCGCGACCGCCTCCTCCCATTTCAGGATCGCCTCGTCATAACGCGTCTGGGAAAAGTAGATCGAGGCGATCCGGTCATGGGCCGAAGCCGCGAGCGGGCCTTTCTTTACCGATAGTATGTAGCGGTTGTACTGTTCGATGGCCTTCACATAATCGTTCAGATTGTAGTATGCCTCACCCATCCAGAACCGCGACTCCAGGCACTGCTCGCTTGACGAGCACCGGTTCAGGAAACTGTTGAACTCGTAGATCGCCGACTTGTACTGCTTCTGCTGAAATATCGAGCGCGCAAGATAGAACCATGCCCTGTCCATGTATTCGTCGTCGCGAGAATCGATGATCCTCCTGAAAATGAGCTCGGCCGAACCGTAATTTCCCGAATTGAAGGCCTCGATGCCCTGGGTGAAGACCGACTCGGTCTCTATGGCGAGCGAGCGGCCTTGCAGGCTAAATATCGTTGCCGCAATCATCGCCGCTATGAGTATGTTGAAAAAGCTCTTCATTTTTTGTCGATTTCCCTGTTGCGGGCCAGTATGTATCTTCTCATCCGGTCAGAGGCATAAATTGCCGCCCTCTCCCGAACCTGTTTCCTGCCGCCGCTGAATATTTTTTTCTCCGAAAAACAGGCATCCCCCAGGACAAACCCGAAGCATACCGTGCCCACCGGTTTTTCAGGCGTGCCGCCGTCCGGGCCGGCGACACCTGTCGTCGAAACAGAAGCATCCGCATTGAACTTCGACCGCGCCCCCTTAGCCATGGCCTCGGCCACTTCCAGGCTTACGGCCCCGTGCGCCGAAATGAGCGCTTCAGGAACTCCGAGCACGGCGGTTTTGGATTCATTGCTGTAAACCGTCGCCCCTCCCCTGAAGACGGCCGATGACCCGGGAACATCGGTGAGGCGCTTGGAGATAAGGCCGCCGGTGCACGATTCGGCAGTTGCAATTGTCAGGTTTAGCTGCATAAGAAGCTTGAGAATGTCCTCCTCCGGCGACGACGATCCCGGAGAGAGCATGCTTTCACCGAATATTCTTTTTGATTCGGATTCGAGACCGGCGGCATCGAATCCGCAACCCGTCTTCTGAAAAAAAGAAACGGTCGATATTCCCGATGAAACGGTGATTCCCCATGTTCCCGCGCCTGACAGAACCGGGCTTGCATTTATCATCGCATTTATGTCGGATTCCTTCATGCCGACAATCTTTATCCTTAGACACCGCTTTTCGACAGGACTGTACCTGGCGATCAGCGAAGGCAGCACGCCCTCGGTGAACATCGTTTCCATCTCCGCAGGCACCCCCGGCATGGCCGCAATGCATTTTTCTCCGGTTTCGACGATGAAGCCCGGGGCCAGCCCTTTGGTGTTTTTTATCACAATTGAACCGTCGATTATTTCGGCCATTTTGACATCGAGTTCCGACACGGTCCGACCCATCTGCGTGAAAACCGATTTCATCCTGTCGTACGCGTCCCGGTCGACGCGCTTCCCCATGCCGGTAAGCAGGCACAGCGCCTCGACCGTATTGTCGTCGTCCGTAGGCCCGAGCCCGCCGGTAACAAGCACGATATCGGAGTCCCGAAGCGCGCGCGCGGCAGCGTCCCTTATCGCGGAGGCGGCGTCTCCCACGGTCACGTGCGAAACTATCTCGAAATCGAGCCCCGCCAGGCCCCGGCTGATGAACGCCGAGTTTGTGTTAACGGTTGTCCCGTTCAGGAGCTCTTCCCCTGTTGCTATGATTGTCACCCTTGTCATGTCAGTGTAAACGTTTTTGCGGCAATTCTCCGACCGGGAGGAATCCCCCCCTGATGTTCGGACAACGGCCCGCGACGGTGTTACATTCTTTCAGGCGCCGATACGCCCACGATCCGAAGCCCCTGTTTCATGACGGCCTTTACAGCGTCTGCAAGGGTCAGATATGAATTGGTCTGTTCCCTGTCGTCAGAAAGGAAACGGTGGTCCGTATAAAAACGATGAAAAGACTGGGCCAGCTTCATGAGATACGAGCACATGCGGTGCGGTTCGCAAGCCTGGGCCGCATCGACGATCTCCTCGTTGAATTTCAGCATGAGCTTCATCAGCGCTATCCCCTCTGGATTATCGAGATATTCCTTACGGCACTTCGAAGGATCGTACGTCACGCCCCTTTTCTCGGCTTCTCTGAAGAGCGAACAGATGCGGGCATGGGCGTACTGGAGGTAAAAAACCGGGTTCTCCGAGCTCTCTTTTTTCGCAAGCGCGAGATCGAAATCGAGATGGCTATCCATGGATCTCATGGTGAAAAAATAGCGGGCGACATCGACCCCGATCTCGTCGATAAGGTCGCGCATGGTCGAGAATTTCCCGAGACGTTTCGACATTTTCACGGCCTCGCCCTCCATGATCAGGTTGACCTGCTGCGCGATGAGCACCCTGAACGAATCGCCGCCGTGCCCCATCGCGGTCATGGCCCCGGAAAGCCTTGCGATATATCCATGATGGTCGGGTCCCCATATGTCGAGAATGAGGTCGTACCCCCTCTTGATCTTGTCGAGATGGTACGCTATATCGGCCAGCAGATAGGTCGGCCTCCCGTCGTCCCTGACCACGACCCTGTCCTTGTCGTCGCCGTACGCTGTCGAGGAAAAAACCTTTTTGCCATCCTGTTCATAGATGACATTCCGTTGAGCGAGGAAATCGAGCGCGGCCATGACATCTCCGTTCTCGTGCAGTTTCCTTTCCCTGAACCAGGTCTTGAAATCAACGTTGAATTCGTGCATATCGCGCTGCTGCGTCGCGATATTGTGATCGATCGCCTTCTGTGCGACCGCAGTGATGAGATCCACCTCGCCGGTTATGGCGTCCAGCTCGGGACCGCACTCGTCCAGTATTTTCCGCGCGATGTCCCTGACGTATTCCCCCTGGTACCCGTCCTCGGGAAAGACGAACGGTTTGCCCTGGATTTCCCTCATCCGGGCAAGGACCGATTTGCCGAAAAGGTCGACCTGGTTGCCGTAGTCGTTCACGTAAAATTCGCGTTCGACGATGTCGCCGCTCATTTCTATCAGGTTGGCGAGCGCATCGCCCAGCGCCGCGGCGCGCGCCGATACTATGACCAGCGGCCCGGTCGGGTTCGCCGAGACGAACTCCACGTTGATCCTTCGCGGCCGGTCCTTCACGCTCCTCCCGCAGTTTTCGGGGTCCGAAAGAATTGAGTGCATGTTGCCGTAAATATGGTCGAAGGAGAGAAACACGTTGATAAAGCCCGGCCTGGCGACCTCGACTTCGCTGATGATTTCGGATTTTTCGATATAGTCCTTGAGCACCGCGCCGGTGTCCATGGGAGAACGACGAAGAATTTTCGAGGATTCGAGCGCGATCGGGGTTGAGTAATCGCCGAATTTCTGTTCCTTGGGATATTCCACCTTGACGTCCGGGATGTCGCACGCCGGGAGCTTTCCATCGGCAATCGCCTTTTTGAAAGCGTCCCGAACTATTGAAGCTATCATGACACGGGTATTCACATTCGTTCCTCACACAATCTGGTTCAAAGCATTAAAAAATGTGAGTCTTTCGAATTTGTCAACTATATAATTCCTGTTCAATTGCGGGCTGATTTCAAAAAAAATAAAAAGGCCATCCATCCTAAAAAAGCTTGAAAAACCAATTGTCGGGAATATAATTAACAAAACTGCGGAGGATTTCATGGAGTTCTTCAAATTCACCAAAAGCAATCTTATCGGATTTTTCATATCGATTCTGTTGTTCATTCTCTTTGCCCTGGTTTACACCCAGACGACCCTCATCGACGGGCTTGAACGAGGCTCCATCGACTTCAGGTTTTTCCTGAGAGATCCCTCGGAGAGATCGGTGAAGCTTGAAGATGGCGTTCGCATGGGCAGAATCAACCCCAGGGCAAGAAAGGATATCGTCATCCTGGGCATCGATGAAAACACCATACGCGATTTTTCAGACCAGAACGTGCAGTGGCCCTTCCCATGGACGATTCACGCGAAGTTCACCAGGTTTATCGGCACCGGGAATCCCCTGGCGATCTTCTATGATATCATGTTTCTCGATCACAAGGACGGCGAAGACGAACTCGCCGAAGCCGTCGAAAAGGCCGGAAACGTCTTCCTCGATTTTCCTTTCGAGACCGAGGACATCGATACCGATTACAGCGACCAGGAACGGCGCATTGAAATACTGAACCGCGTCAGGTTCCCGCTACAGGAGGGGGACAACCTGAAAGAAATCGTCGAGGAGGCGGTTCCGCCGACTCCCAGACTTTCAGAAGCGGCCAAGGGCATCGGATTTGCAAACGTTTTCCCGGACCCCAGGGATAAAATCAACAGGATGATGCCCCTGATCATAAAATACAAGGGCTGGTATTATCCCAATATCGACCTGATGATCATCATGCACTACTATGGGATTGGGCCCAAAGACGTTGAAATCCGCCTCGGCGAACACATCAAGCTCAAGAACATTCCGAAGGTGAGCAGGCAGATCGGCGGCGAACCTCCCAAAGACATCATGGCTAAACCGAATCCCGAGCGTGAAATAATCATCCCCATCGACAAATACGGCTTCATGGACATAAATTTCGTCGGCGGCTCCGGAAGCTTCCAGCATTATCCCTACAACCTCTTTTATCGGGACGGGACCCTCGAAAACAATAATTCTCTGAAAAACAAGATACTTCTCGTGGCCGCCTACGCTTCCACCGGCATCGCGACCGACGAAAAAAAATCTCCGTACGGCGCGACATTCGGAATCGAGCACCATGCCAACGCGCTCAACACCGTGCTCAACCAGGATTTCCTTTATCGGTTCGGCACCGTCGAAAACATCCTCATCATGCTCGCCATCGCGGTATTCTTCGGATTTCTCCTGACCCGGCTGTCAATCGTTCTCTCCCTGGCGATCACCGGGGCCTTCACCGTCGGCTACGCCGTTGTCGCATATCTGCTTTTTGACATGAACAGCGTCATAATCGGCATGGCCGGTCCCATAATCCAGACAGGCCTCACGTTCTCGGTGCTCATCGCCTACCGGGTGCTCACCGAACAGCGTGAAAAGAAATACATCCGGCAGACGTTCTCGAAGTTCGTTTCAAAATCGGTCGTTGACGAGCTTTTAAAAGATCCCGAAAAGGTCAAGCTCGGCGGCGAGAAGAAAGTGCTCACGGTGCTCTTTTCGGACATCAGGGGTTTCACCTCCATATCCGAAAAGCTGACTCCGGAGGAGCTCGTCGAGCACCTGAACGAATACCTCCAGTCCATGACCGAGATCGTGTTCAAATACAACGGCACGCTCGACAAGTACGTCGGAGACGAGATCATGGCGTTCTGGGGAGCCCCTGCACCGCAGGAGGACCATGCGCTGCTCGCATGCAGGGCATCGCTTGAAATGATGGAGGCGCTCGGAAAGATGAACGAGCAGTGGATATCCAGAGGCAAGCCGAAACTCGCGATCGGTATCGGCCTCAACTCCGGCGACATGGTCGTTGGCAACATGGGGTCGGCATCGAGGATGGACTACACGCTTATGGGCGACAACGTCAACCTGGGAGCGCGGCTCGAGGGCACGAACAAGGTCTACGGCACGAACATTATCGTCAGCGAAAACACCTACGAAATGGTGAAGGATTCCGTCGTTGTCAGGGAGCTCGACCTGATCCGGGTCAAGGGAAAGGAACTGCCGGTCAAGATATTTGAGCTGATGGACATGAAACAGTAGGGCCCATCGCTGTTCAGAAGCAGTAGGGCCGGGCCGTTTTGTTTTTAAGAACGGCGCACGGAGTTGAAAGAGTCCCCTGAATCCAGAGCGGAACATACGCGTTCTGTATGAATTCGGTTTCTCCTTTCTTCTCGATCACCCTGACGCTGGCGCTTCCGGCGAGATCAAGACCGTCCTTATAGCCGTATTTGCCCGCGAGGCTTGCACTCGAACCGTCGCCGGACAGATACGAAGCCCTGCAATAAACGACCTGCCCGGCCTGCTGCGTTGTAATGGAAAAATTCGGGACCGGGATCCCCTCACCCGCCGAAAAAACATATCCGCCGCTCTTGAACATTCCTTTTACCGCTTCAAGCAGAGGCCCTCCGTTGATTTGTCCCTGCGAAACCGAAAAAGAGGCGTTGGCGGTTGAGTTTTCAAGTATGTGGGCGATCCTGTATATATTCAATGCGTAATCGAAATTAAATGAAGCCTTTCCGGACAGGCCGATTCCGCCCATATCTGCAGAGAGGACACCGAGTTCAAAATCACGGACGCTCCCGGCCATTGTGCAGTGAGGGTAATCATTCGCGAAATATCCCTGGATGTCGAAAGTATAAGCGGCGCCGTATCCGCTCAACCCGAATTCCTTCATTGCAAGCACGCCTTTCTTCAACTCAAGAACCATATTGAAATCCCTGAATCCCCCTTCCCTTTTTCTTGAACCCACAGAGATGAGATCCGCCGACCAATCAAGGGTTACGTCATTGTTGATCAGGTATTGCGAAATCGGCTTCTGGAGGAAGAACACATCCTCATAGCCCAGAAGCGCATCGGCATATGCACGGTCAACCGCCCTTTCAACAAGGTTCCCGGTCACCCTCCCGAGCAGGGATAATTCCATTTTCTTAGATCGCAGGGAGGCCTCGGTTAAGGATTTCAACGGATTCCAGCTTGTAATCGCGCTTTTCACTGTCAGTTTGTAATCCGAAGAAGCGCTCTTTCCTTTCAATTTCACCGAAACGTTGTTGTCTTTCACTGAAACGCTCATATCGCAACCGCTGACGATGGTCTTTTCCGAGCCACCGGCAATGTCCATGACGGCGCAATCGCGAAGATCCAGGGAGAAAACCGACTTGCTCGCGTCGTTGTTTTTAATGTCATAAAAAACATTCCCGCCAAAAGACAGCGTGCCGCTGTAATAATGGTTTTCCACCGGCATGAAATAGTGGGTGACGTCTTCGAGGTCGATGGTATTGCTCTCGATCGTTCCCTGCAATACATGAGCCGATTCGTTATCGATGTAGGCGCCCTTCACGGACAGATTCAGGTTATCGTCATGGATACTGAGCCCTTTGATCGCATAGGAGCCCTTGCCCGGATCGATTTTACAATCGATGTCCAGATTTATATTTTCATTCGATACAAAAGGATGCGAAGAAGCGGCTCCATCGTACACATGGAGGTTATCGGTTTCGACCTCGCCCCTGACGCTATAAGCGCCGTTCATATACGAGTAATCGATATCGGCGGTAATCGCCCCCTTGAGGACGAGAGGATATGGCGACAATTCCGGAGTATACCTGCTTAAATAGGAAAGGTCCAGGCCGTCGAGAACGATAGAATGCGAATATCCCGCGGCTTTGTCATCATACAGGCGGCCTTTAAGCCTGATTTTCCCGCTGCGAAGATTCTCGTTCCTGTTCGACGGTACGGTCATTTTTATGAAATATTCGACCGTGTTTTCGTACACCGAGACGGTTGAATAGACATCCTCAAACCGTATGGTGTCCTTCTCGTCTTTGAAAACTTCGTCGTAATATATCTCGCTGTCCTTGATGACAACGCCGAAATCAACATGTTGTTTTCGCGCCATGGATTTGATCCTTTCGCCCAGATCGATCATCTGGGTGAACGCGTCCCGGTAATCCTTCCCGTAGCTTTTCAATATCCTGATCTCGGCATCCTCGATTATGAATCCCCTGACGACGATATCGCCGCATATAAGATCGAAAAAACCCAGGTCGACGACAAGTTCGGTCGACTTGATCAGGCTGAGGCTGTCGTTGAAATCGTTCGATACCGACAGCGTGAACGGCGAGATGATCAGATTGCCGCAAAAATCAATGGAGATATCTTCAAATTTGGCGGCCCTGTTCAGCCCATCCTTCATCACTGAATTGAATTGCTTTTTCAAAAAATCCTCAGTGTAGCGCAGCGAAAAGAAAACCTTCATCGCGAACGGCACGAGGACCGCGACAAGCAAAGCCGCTATGATATATGCCTTATTTTTTTTGAGATTCATAATAAATGTATTTGCCTTAACCGAAGAGGTATTTTACTTATGCAAAAATAAAACTGGCCTGAACCATAGAGCGCATAAAAATCCGGCAGACCGGTAACAGATCATTTGATTTTATTTTCTTATCATGATAAAATACACTGTTATCAAGGAAACGGTTTCCGTCAAGTATATAAATTGAAATCCTTCTGGAACGGGCTCTCCAGGATGGGGAGAATTGTAAATCGGGTTAAGCAATTGTGAGGATTATAGATGGAAGACGCCACCTATGTGAAAAAGCTCATCGATCACGCTGCCGGGTTTGAAATTGACCGCATCAGGGACGCGGACATAAACAGGTTTTACTCTCCTTTCGAGGGCTCTCCCAAAAAGCATCCAACCGACGAAAAAATCCTGGTGCTGATTGCGGAGCCGTTCTCCCGCAGAAGCCGGTTTTACGAATTCTCGATAGAATCCATCGGCGCCATTGAAGAAATCGGCACTATAACTTCAGAAAAGGGCGACAGCGCATACATGATAAGGGTCTGGATCAAAAAAGGCCTCACCGCGCTTAAAACCGAACCTTTTGTCGTCGAATAAACAGGACATGTCATGGACCAACTCATTCAGGTACTTTATCAGGCCGCACCATATGTTCATTTCGTCTCATTCGGTCTTCTCCTGCTTGCCGGGTTGAGCCTGCCGGTATCCGAGGACCTGGTCATCATAATATCCGCCTCGATTGCGGCGACGGTCATGCCCGAGAACACGGTCATCATTTTCATCGGCTGCTTTTTCGGCGCATTTCTGAGCGACTGGATTCCGTATCTGATCGGACGTTTCGGCGGTCCCAGGCTTCTGAAGACACCATTTTTCGCCGGAATATTCAAGCGCGAAAAAATTGATTTAATCGAGACCTACTTCCGGAAATACCAGGTTAAAACGATCTTTTTCGGCAGATTCATTCCGTTCGGCGTGCGCAACGCGCTTTTTTTCACGGCCGGGCTTTCCGGAGTCAGGTTCCACAAGTTTCTGATGATTGACCTGTGCGCACTCGCCCTTACATCGACCATACAGTTCAGCATCGGATATACGCTCGGTGACAACTTCCGCGACATTTTCCCTTACCTGAATCGTTACAAGCTCATCATAATATCGCTTCTGACGGCCTTCATTCTGTTTTGGGTCGTCAAGAACAGGATCGCCGTCGCCGATCAGAAAAAGAAAGGGATTTATGAATCGAAGATATAGACCTGTCGTAATGTCCATCGGGATAACATTAAATATGCTTGACTTTAGAGCGTTTACGGGCGAAAAAAAGCTGCGATGAACATCGAGAATCTGAAATATCACGCGCTGAACGCCCTGGCGGTTCTGCTTTTTTCGTTCATAACTGCGCTGACCGTCAACCAGTTCATTAAATTCGCGATCACCCCCGAATACAGCTCCCGCGTTAAGCAGGTCAGAACCGCCGAAACCAGTAAGGAAAAAAGGGATTTCGCCTTTTACAGCACCGTAATTGAATCCGGTTTTTTCAAGATCGCCGATCAGTCGAGCCCCGGCGAAGGGGGAGACGGACAGTCGCAGCCCGGCTCACTTGAAGATCTTACCCTGATGGGGACCATTACCGGACCGGCATCGATCGCCCGGGCGCTGATCATGAAAAGGGGCGAAAGATATCCGGAAATTTTCGCCCTGTATAAAGTTAATGAAGACATAACCAATAACGTATACGGCTACACGCTCGTCTCTATCGACAACACGAAAGTCCGCGTAACTTCAGGCGAATCGAAGTATATCCTTGACATGTACGCCCAAAAAGGGCCGGGAGGGAAACAGGCCGTAAAAGCCAGCGAGGCCGACGGGTCCGGCAATTCCGTAAAGAAGAACATCAGCAGGTCTGAAATCAAGCAGAATGTCCTCAACAACATGGACAACGCTCTCAAGGGCCTCCGGGCCGGACCGTACAGGGAAAACGGCGAGATAACCGGTTTCAGACTGATTAAAATCCGCCCGTATAATATTCTTTACAAGCTGGGCGCCCGCAACGGAGACATTATCAAAAGAATCAACGGGAAAAAAATTGACAGCACGGAAAAACTCTACAAAATGTGGGAAGCGCTCAAGAGCGATGCGCGCATAACTGCGGATATCGAGCGCGGCGGGAAGATCATTACATTCGACTACAACATTACCGACTGATACAGGATGAACGCTATGAAATTATCGGGCATAAAAAAAATCATACTGCCTTTATTCATTCTCGCGGCCTCGAGTGTGATCACCGGCATCGCCGACCGTTCCCCGCTGAATCCGCTTCATCTTTCCGCTCAGCCGGCCATGGGAGAAGAAGGGAACAAGCCTCCCGAACCTCCCGCAGAGCCCCCGAAAGAGTCCCGGACCGAGGTACAGCAGGATGCGACGAAAGACGCATCGAGCAGCAAGCCCATCATAAGAAAGAAAGACAAGTATTTTTCGCTCAACTTCAAAGACGTTGAGATATCCGAATTTCTCAATGTCATGGGCCAGCTGATCGGGAAGAACATCCTTATCGACGACAAGATAAAGGGCAAGATCACCATATCTTCCGCTAAAAAAATCCCGGTAAGCGAAGCTTTCGAGGTGATGAAATCCATCCTCGAAGTGAAGGATCTTGCGGTGATTGAGACAGAAAACCTGCTCAAAATCATCCCGATCAAGGATGCCATGAAGAAAAACGTCGAAGTGGTGGTTGACGGGAGAAAAGAGATACTGCCTCTGGAAAAAGACAGGACGATGACCTTCCTGCTCGAACTCAAATACGGCGACGCCAACGAGGTTGCGGCGGCGCTCAAAGCCATAGCTTCGCCGAACATGAGCATCGTCGTGTTCCAGAGCCTGAACACACTGATTTTCAGCGGTTCTTCGACTGAGCTCGACGGTCTCGTGAAAATCGCGCAGACCCTCGACAAGCCTCTCGACGAGGAAACAGACGAGGCCGCGCCCAAGGGCAACATACATGTAATTCACCTTGAAAACGCGAACGCCGAGGACCTGGCGAACGTTCTTTCCCGGATACCGTTCTCTGAAAACGCTAAAATCCAGGTCCAGACTGCGGCGCCCGCGCAGCAGGAAACGACCAGGCCGTCCAAGAAAACCCAGCGCGTGACCAAGACCCAGGCCGCGCGCCCGGCCAAGCAGCAGCAGTTGTCAATCATCGCGAACAAGGAAACAAATTCCCTGATCATTACCGCAACGCCCGACGAAATCAAGGAGATCAGGCGCATCATCAAGGAGCTGGACACCGTCCGCGAGCAGGTGCTCATCGAGGCGATGATCGTGGAAATCGGAGCCGACAATTCGTTTTCGTTCGGCATCAACTGGATGCTCGGCGGCCAGAGCGGGAAGAACGCCTTCGGCGGATCGGGTATTTTAAACCCGAATGTCAGCACGACCGCCGGCGAGGTCATGGGAAAGAAGACCGCGTTGCCGCTGAACTCGGGTTTTCAGCTCGGATACATCTACGACGGTGCGGCCCTGGGCTTCGCGATGCTCAACGCCTCGGCGAGCGACAGCAACTTCAACGTCATATCGACTCCCCAGCTGCTGACGATCGACAACCAGGAGGCCGAGCTGAACGTGGGTGAAGAGGTCCCGATCCAGAGCAACACCCGCATCACCGACGCCGGAACGCAGTATTACACCTGGGACTATAAAAGCGTCGGTTACAAGCTTAAAATCACGCCGCACATCACCCAGGGCGAACGGATCACGCTCGATCTCTTCCAGGAAGCCAACCAGGTCCTCGGTGAAACAACGACCGACAAGCCTCCCACGCTCGGCAAGAGGGACATCAAGACCAAGGTCACGGTCTTTGACGGTAAAACCATCGTTATCGGAGGACTCATTAGCAACTATAAAAGCACGAGCGAATCCAAAGTGCCGGTGCTTGGAGACATCCCGATCCTCGGATGGCTATTCAAGACCAAATCGGTCTCCTACAGGAAAACCAACCTGCTGGTCTTCATCACGCCGCACGTCGTGACAAAAAAGGACCGCCTTGACTCAATGACAAGGCAAAAACGAAACGAGCAGAAGATGCTTCAAGACAGATGACGGTCATGGCGCAGGACAAGGTAAAACAGTTCGGCAAGCTCCTGGTGGACAAAAAAATCATCACCCAGGAGGACCTTCAGGAGGCGCTCCTCGCGCAGCAGGCCAGCGGCGTGAGGCTCGGACAGTTTCTGCTCAAAAAGGGCCTCGCCACCGAAGCGCAGCTTCTGGATTGTCTGGCAGATCAATACGGCCTTAAGGCCCTTCCCCACATCGATTTCGAAGACCCCGACAAGATGTTTGCCGCCATTCCAGTGGCTTTTCTGAAAAAAAACAGGATCATTCCCTACTCGCTCAATACGAAAAAAAAGATGATCAACATCGCCATCGCCGATCCGCTGAACATCCAGCCGCTCGATGACCTGAAAATGCTCTTCCCGGGCCACCGGATGAATATCGTCCTTTCCACACCCGACGAGATACAGCGCATCATCAGCACGCACTTCGACATGCTCAAGAGCGAATCCACCGACGATGTCATCGAGGACCTCGAAGAATCCGATTTCGAGATACTGACAAGCCAGATATCAGAAACCGAAGATATCATGGACATGGCAAACGACGCGCCCATCATACGGCTCGTCAACACCATCATAAAGCAGGCGGTCACCGACCGCGCGAGCGACATCCATATCGAGCCCTACGAGAAGGACCTCATCGTCCGCTTCCGCATCGACGGCATCCTGTACCAGATGTTCACTCCCCCGAAAAAATACCAGGGCGCCGTCATGTCCAGGATCAAGATCATGGCGAACCTCAACATCGCCGAGAACAGGCTTCCCCAGGACGGGCGCATACAGCTCAAGATCGGCGGCAAGGACATAGACATCAGGGTCTCGACGTTCCCGACATACTACGGTGAGAGGATAGTCCTGAGGCTACTGAACAAGACCGACATGTACTTCGACCTCAATTCTCTCGGCTTCGACGATGACACGCTCTCAACCTTCAACGATGTAATCAAGAAGACGCACGGGATCATACTGGTGACCGGCCCGACGGGAAGCGGCAAAAGCACGACCCTGTACAGCGTGCTCACCCGTCTCAACACCGACGACGTGAACATCCTCACGGTCGAGGACCCGATCGAGTACCAGCTCAAGGGCATCGGCCAGATGCAGGTCAAACCCAAGATCGACCTGACGTTCGCGAGCGGCCTGAGGTCCATACTCCGGCAGGACCCGGACATCATCATGATCGGTGAGATACGCGACCTGGAGACCGCCGAAATCGCGGTGCAGTCGGCCCTCACCGGCCACCGGGTCTTTTCGACCCTGCACACGAACGACGCGGCAAGCGGCATAACCAGGCTCATCGACATGGGAGTCGAACCGTTCCTGATCGCGTCCTCGGTGAACGCATTCCTGGCGCAGAGGCTCGTCCGGAAAATATGCGTGCACTGCCGCAAATTGTACAAGCCGTCCCAGAAAATGCTCGCCGAGCTCGGGCTTAAAGCGACCGACATCAAGGGCGCGAAGTTTTACAAAGCGGTCGGCTGTCCGAAATGCATCAATACCGGCTACATGGGCAGGCTCGGTCTGTACGAGCTGCTTCCGGTCTCACAGGAAATCAGAAAGCAGATCATGTCGCACGCGGACGCTTCGGCGATCAAGGAACAGGCGATCAGGGAGGGGATGAAAACCCTGCTCGCCGACGGTCTTGCCAAGGCGATGGAGGGGATCACCACGGTCGAAGAGGTCCTGAGGGTTAGCTGATATGATCTTTCTCTACCAGGCGCTGAACCGTGAGGGGAAAAACGTCACCGACTACGTGGACGCCCCTTCCGAATCCGCAGCCAGACAAAAAATCAGGGCGCAGGGCCTTTACCTGGTCAAACTCAGCAAGGAAGAGGTGCATCAGCCTGCGGCCCCAGGCGATTCGCGCGCCGGCCAGATCAAGAACATACTCGAAAAATTTTCCCACACGGTGAGCCTCAAGCTCAGCACCCGGCAGGTCGGCCTTTTTTCGCGCCAGCTTTCGACACTGCTCAAGGCCGGTCTGCCGCTGCCCATGGCGATCAACGACATCATCGACCAGGTCGAAAACCGCCATTTCCGCAACATCATCTCTGACATCAAGGGCAAGATCGAGGAAGGCTCGTCTTTTTCGAACGCGCTCCAGCAGCACAGGATAATCTTTTCCGATATGTACATCAACATGGTCCGGGTCGGCGAAAGCCTGGGTTCGCTCGACGACGTGATCGAACGCCTCGCCGAGCTCGAAGAGAAGAAAAACATCCTCACCAGCAAAGTCCGTGCCGCGCTCTGGTATCCCTCGTTCATGTTCCTGTTCGCGGTCGCGGTCGTCATATTCCTGCTGGTGAACGTCATCCCCCGCATAGCCGAGATGTTCAAGGACCAGAACAGGGAGCTTCCCCTCCCGACGAAAATCGTCATCGGGATGAGCAGTTTCCTGTCCACGTTCTGGTTTCTCATCCCGGTGCTGGTCGTTCTCGCCCTGTACCTGTACCGGCGCTACGCGTCCACCGAGGCCGGAAGAAAAAAAATCGACGAAATCAAGCTGAAAATCCCGGTTTTCCAGAAGCTGTACACAAAGCTGATCGTCCAGAAATTCACCCAGAACCTCGGGATACTGCTTTCCAACAAGGTCGACATCATGAAATCCTTCGAGATCGTCGAGAAGATCGTGGGCAATAAAATCATCGAGGAGAAGATATCGGAAGCCGCCAAGATGATCAAGGAAGGCTCGTCGGTCTCGATCGCGCTCAACAAAACCGGTTTTCTTCCCAAAATGGTGCTTGGAATGATCACGGCCGGCGAAGCGAGCGACAGGCTCGACTCCATGCTTCTCAACATCGGCAACGTGTACGAAACCGAGCTCGACCTGACCGTTTCGAGCCTCACGAGCCTGATCGAGCCGATAATCATCATCGTCATGGGAATCATAATCGCCACGATCGTCATGGCGGTCATGCTCCCGATCATGGAGATGAACTTAATGGTTTGACATATCGGCGGCCGCGAGAACGTGTCCCGCAAATATAAACTAAGCACAAGGAGAATAGCATGAAAAAATCATTGAAAAAAAGAATACAGCGTCTCGTTTCGACGCTCAGGGACGAAAGGGGATTCACCCTTCTGGAAATAATGATCGTCATCACGATCATCGCGATACTGAGCGCCCTGGTGGTCCCGCGCTTCATGGACATGCCCAAGAAGGCGAATGTCACCGCAGCCAAGACCCAGATACAGAATTTCGGAATGGCCCTTGACAAGTACGCCCTCGAAAAGAACGGGTATCCGTCGACCGACCAGGGGCTCCAGACGCTGGTGCAGGACGGAATCATCAAGAAGATACCCAATGATCCGTGGGGCAACCCCTACATATACCGTTCGCCCGGAGAAAACGACCCGGACTATGAAATCATGAGCTACGGCGCCGACGGCAAGGAGGGCGGCGAGGGGTTCGACGCCGACATCAAAAGCTGGGAATGAGCCTATCCGCCTCGTTTAAGAACCGTTTCGGCCGCGACGACGGCTTCACGCTCATCGAAATCGTCATCGTCATGGTGGTCATTTCAATCATGGCGATGATGGTCGCGCCGCGGCTTTCCCGCTTCCTCGGCAACGAACGAAAGGACTTCAACATGCTAACCGGCCTTGTAACCAGGACCTTCGACGACGCGTTCATCCACGGGGAGGTGAATTATCTCGCAGTGCACCTGCACGAGCCCTTCACCGACGATACCGGCGAGGAGACCGAAGACGTGCTGCAGCGCAACAACGCCGTTTCGGTTCTTCAGAGGAGGGATGGACAATTCGTCGACCACGGCCGTAAATCCCTGCAAAAGATGCAGTTCGACGACTCGTTCAAGCTCGAGGAAGCTCTGCTTTCGACCGGAGAGAAAATCACCAGCGGGAACGTTCTTATCCCCTACTATCCCCAGGGATATTCTGACAATGTCATCATACACGTGCTTGTCAACGACGAGGAACAGTGGTCGATCAGGATATTCAAGCACCTCAAGGAGCCCGAAGTAAAATATGGCTACGTCAGCTTCGAAATCGAAGAGTGAAGCCGGGGGCTTCGCGCTCATCGAGATACTCATCGCGATGGCCATTCTTTCCATCGTGCTCCTCAGCATCTTTTCGGGAGTTTCTTCCGGAATATACGTGATGTCAGGGAACAAGAACCAGACCATGGCCATGATCATCGCCAAGACCAGGATGAACGAATTCATCGATGAAAAAATGAGGGGCCCGGACCTCAAGGACGAGCCGGTCGAGGAAAACCAGAAATTCTCGCTCACGCGGGTCACCGAACGTTTCGAGCACCCGCTGCTCGGGCCGCTCCCCGCGAAAAAAACGACCCTCACGGTCTCATGGAAGGAGCGCGAGAGGGAACGCTCCATATCACTATTCTACATTTTCGGGGAGATGTGATGCATACGCTGCTCGGAGCGCTGAAAAGCCGTTTGTCACGTGACAGGGGTTTTTCCCTGATAGAAATCGTTGTCGCGTCAGCCATCGCGTCCATGATCATGCTCATGGTGTACTCTGCCTACCGCTCGACCCTTTCATCGATCAGGGAAACCACCGGATACGCTGAGATGTACGAGAACATCAACCTCGCGATCTCGAAAATCGACTCAGACCTCTCGAACTGCTTCATCAGGCCCGAGAACAAGAAGATATGCTTCATATCGACGCCCGACGGCGAGAACAGCAAGCTCAATTTCGTGACGGTTTCCTTCAACGAGCCTATGACCGACCCAAGCGCCAAAAGACCGGTCCCGCTGAGCGACGTGCACGAGGTCGGCTACTACCTGAAGCAGGACCCCGAGTACCCGGGAGTCTTCCAGCTCATAAAAAGGGAGCAGGCGCACTATGACGACGACCCTGAAAGCGGCGGGTCCGAAAACGTCCTTCTCGAGAACGTCATCTCGCTCCAGTTCCATTACAAGGTCAGGAACGACTGGGAGGATTCATGGGATTCCAGGGAAACTTCACGGTTCCCCAGGCTGGTAAGGACCACCATCAAGGTCAAAAAGTACGGCGTCAAGGCCGAAGGCTCCGAGGATACCGAGGAGTTCTCGTTCGTTTCGTATATATCGATGTCATGAGGAAGCACGAAGGATCTGAGACCATGCTGAGACTCCGAGAAATGGCCGCGCTGGCCGCAGACAGGTTCAAAGCGGATTACGCCCGGAGAAAGGCCGTCATTGAGCGTAATGGCGTCTTTTCATACATGTTCGGCTCTTCGGGGTATGTGCTGGTGATCGTGCTCATCATCACGACCCTGCTGGTCTCGGTAGCGGGTGAATTCATTCTGGTATCGCAGACGAACATCAATTACATGAGAAAACTGCAGAACAGGCTCAAGGCCGGTTTTCTTGCGAAATCAGGAATCGAGCTCGGCAGGTACGTGCTCATGGCCGACGAAAAGGGCATCTCATCCGAAATGCTGACCGGCAAGTCTTCCGACAAGAACATCGACTGCTACAACGACATCTGGGCGATCCAGTTCCCGCCGGTCCCGCTCGGCGACGAGGAGGGTTCGATCATGCTCAGGATTACGGACGAGAACTCCAAGATCAACCTGAGCGTGCTTTCCAACGAGGTCTTCGAGGAGGAATATACCCCGTTTTACGGGATACTCCAGCGGTTCATGCTCAACATGGGACTGCCGATCGACTTCGCCGACATTATGACCGACTGGGTCGACATCGACGACTCCCGCCTGCCCTACGGCGCCGAATCGTCGGATTACTACCAGACCCGTATCCCCCCTTACTCCGCCAAAAACGCCGAGATGGACAGCATCACCGAGCTGTTAATGGTCAAGGACATCACTCCCGAAATATACTACGGGCTCGGCGGCGGCAACTACGGCCTCGAGGAAAACCTGGTGCCCGACAACAGGGGAACATCCACCCTCGACCTCGAAAGGCTGGTCGAGCTTGCAGGCGGAGGGGCCACCGCCGGAGAAAAATCCGAGGCGCCGGAAGATGAATCTGTCGCGGATATCGGCCCTGAAAAAAGCCGTGCGCTGTACGATTATCTGCGGGTATACGGGAAACGCGACGAATACAACAACGAATGGAACAAAATTAATATTAATACCGCGCCGTTCAGGGTGTTATCAGCGTTGACAGATAATATGACCGATGATATTGTGTCAGACATTATCAGCAGGAGGCGCATCGAGCCCTTTAAAACCGTCGACGACATCGGCGATGTCATAGACGACGAGACCGTGCGCAAGAACCTGCTCACGGTAAAATCGAATATTTTCAAGCTTACGGTTGCGGCCGCCGTCGACAACACGACAGTCACCGTAACAGCCTTTTACAACAGGCAGACGAAAAAAATACTGTACTGGTGCGAATACTGAAACTGGGGGATCATCTTGTTCGAGAACCTTGCAGCGATCGATATCGGGACTACCTCGATTAAAGCGCTTTCGATCAAAACCGGATTCAAGGATTTTCAGATACGGTCTTTCCTCACCGAAAACATCGATCCGGAGAAAGAGAACCGCGCCGAAGCCGTAAAAGAGGCGCTTCTGCACGTCCTTGAGGACGAATCCATCAAGGGCTGCAGGATCATCACGACTGTTCCGATGGACAGGGCGATCGTCCGCAACCTCACCTTCCCCTTCAACGACATGAAGAAAATCGCCGACGTCGTCCCGTTCGAAGCCGAAGAAAACATCCCCTTCCCGCTGTCAGAGCTCGTCGTCGATTTTCAGCCGATGCAAAGCGCCGAAGAATCCGGCAGGATATTGCTCGCCGCGGTCAGGAAGGAGAACCTCGGCGAGATCCTCGCTCCGTTCAGTGAAAACGGCGTTACCCCGTTCAGGGCTGGCCTCGAATCGAACGCGCTTTTCGAATGCTACCGGTATTTCACCACGGTCGAAGACGAAAACATACTTCAGCTCCATATCGGCCACACGAAAACGATCATGAACATCGTTTCCGGGCAGAAGCTCCTCTATTCACGCTCCATTCCGGCAGGAATCGGGCTTGTACTCGAAACAGTCTCTGACTGCATGAAAATGGGGCGCGGTGAGGCCGAAAAATTGCTGCTCGCGCTTTCCCTCGACCTGGTTTCTCTCGACAACAACCTCCAGAGGGATACATACAAGACCCTGGGAATCCCCAGGCCCAAACTCAAGGAAATCTTCACTTCGGCCGTCGAGATGACCGGCGGGCTCATCGAGCAGATGAACCTCACCGTCAAGGCCTTCGAGGCGGAGTTCGGGGAGACCGTTTTCAGCAGGATTCTGGTCTCCGGCGGAGGCGCCTGCATGTCCGGGATAGGATCGCTTATTTCACGCGAGCTCGGCCTGCCCGTGGTTTCCCATCCTTTTTTCGAAAATTTCAGGAACGACAACCTCGATCTGGTTTTTCAGCCCGCACTCGGTTCGGTGCTGGCATACCTCAACCGCAAGAGCGATTATGTCGATTTTCTCAAGGACGAATTCACGCCCGAAGAGACCTTCTCCGCCAGGAGGATGTATTTTCTCGCCGCCGGTTTCGGCATCCTGTCCGTCGTCATGCTTGCCATAAACCTGATTTCGTCAGCAGTCATGTCGTCATCGATGAACTCCCAGTACGACGAAATCCTGAATCAGCACTTCAAGCGCTACTTCAGGACGGCGCCCAAGACCGACAACCAGATCGCGGAGGCCATGAAAATACTCAACAAGGAGAAAAAGGAGCTCAAGAGCATTGAAGTCTTTTTCACCAAAGACGAATCGGTCATGGACATCCTGAACGACATGCTCTCACATTTTCCGCCGAACACCAACTTCACCCTGAAGAACCTGGTCATCAACGAGAGAATCATCAGGATCGACGGTTCGGTTTCTTCGAGCCAGGCGATCGAGGATTTCAAGGAAAAGATCAAGCAGACTGAAAAATACGAATCAGTCACGATGAACATCAAAAGCTCGAGAAAAGACGAGATTTCATTTTCCATGACCATAAAAATGAAACTGCCGCCGGCGAACGGGTGAACATAAATGATAACTCTCAATGAACGCGAAAAAATACTCGTCAAGGTGCTCTCAGCCGTCGTCGCCGTCGCATCCGTTTACTATCTCATCATTGTCCCGGTGATGAAGTTCAGATCGAGCACCGCAGACGGCTCAAGAAGCGGTCGTGAAAAGATCGACAAGCTGGCCCAGATATACCAGGAATACAAACAGGTCAAAGACAGGAAATACGGCTACGAAAAAACCCTCAGGCAGACCCGGGGAGTGACGAGCCTGGTCGAGGAATACGCCAAAAACGCAGGCATTCTCGACAACAAGGTCTACACCCGGGACACGCCGGGCACACGCCAGGACCAGTACAAAAAAATAACCACCGACGTCAAGTTCGAAGGGGTCAGTATCGTCCCCGTTCTTGAATTCATCTACAATATGGAAAATTCCGGGGTGCTGGTCAAAATCAGTTATCTCAGAATCAACCAGGCTTTCAAGGGGCGCGACACCTATGATGTCACCCTCAAATTCGACAGCGTATCCAAGGAATAAATGGCGGTCAGGATGGACATCGCGCAAATCAAATCGGCCATAACGGCTTTTTTCCGACGGGCAATCAGGATGGCAAGATCGCTCGCATCCCTGCCGTATTTCAAGACATACCTCGCGCTCTCCCTGGTGCTGACGGCCCTTTTCATCGTTCTGACCTTCCCCTACGGTGAGCTGATAACAAGCAGATTGAAAAAAATGGAAGGCAACGCATTCACTTCGATAGACATCGGCTACCTTGACGTCGGCCTTATCGGGGACACGACCGCAGAAGGAATTTCGCTCGTACCGCCCTGGGGAAGCGAGCTTAGCATACAGAGCCTGATCCTGGACGGGAATATAAATCCGTATTCCCTGTTGATCAGCAAGGATTATCACGGAAGCGTCCGATTGAAAAATTTATCGTATACATCTGAAAGGATAGGATTTGATTCGAATATCAACTGCAATTACGAATTGAAATTCAAGTCGGAGGGCGGCTCGATCGAATCCGGAAGCATAAAGACCTTTTTCGAAAACACGACCTTGAAACTAAACGACGTCGAGATACCTTCGGCCGAAGGCATGAAAATCTCCCTGCCCCTCATGAGATTTTCATCGATAGTCCTCAACTCTTCCCTGAAAAACGACACGCTGAACATCCAGCAGATGAAGATGTCAGGTCCCGACCTCAAATGCTCCCTCAGCGGAACCGTCACCTTCGCGAAAATGATGGCAAATTCCAGGCTGAATCTTTCCCTGACCATCGATGACGATTCCCCGGCGATTGAAAAATACAAGGATTTGCTGGGTTCATTCACCAATGCTGACGGAGATATCGTGCTGAATTTTACCGGATCCATCAGCAGGCCTGGAATCGGGAAAAAAGGCCCTGAGTCCGAACCCGGGCCGGAAAACGAAAGCAGGCCCAGGCGCCGGACCAGGCCCAGGCCCGGGCAGGAGGGAGGCGCCGAAAGCGTGGATTCGCTCATACCCGGGATGGGGACGGATGAAGATTGAGCTCGCGAGCCATTCCGGTTTCTGCATGGGAGTCAGGAATGCGGTGCAGAAAATCGTCAATATCATCAACACCAGCGGCGAGACGATCCATGTTTATGGTCCGCTGATACACAATCCTCAGACCATTGACATCCTTTCCCGCAGGGGATTGAAGACCATACACTCCCTTGACGGAATTTCCGGCGGGAATATCGCCATTCGCACTCACGGGATTCCGTTCCATGAATACAGGAAAATCAGGAAAGAAGCCGCGCGCGTCATCAACCTCACCTGTCCCCGAGTGGCGAAGGTCCAGGCCATCATAAAAAAATTCGCCTCAAGGGGGTATTTCACGGTCATTACCGGAGACGACCACCACGCCGAAGTCATCGGCCTCAAGAGCTACGCCTCCGCCGGCGTGAGCGTGATCTCGTCGCCGGCCGAAGCCGGGGCCCTGAACCTCCCGGACAAGACCCTCCTCGTATCGCAGACGACACTCGAGCGCGAGACCTTCGAGCAGATCGCAGCGGTCCTCAAAAATAAGCTTCCGGCCATCGAGATCGTCAACACCATTTGCGACTCGACCAGGTACCGCCAGTCCGACGTGATCGAGGGGATAAAAAAAGGCGCTGATACCATGGTCGTCGTCGGGGGAAAAAACTCGGCCAACACCAGAAGGCTCGCCCGGATAGGAGAAGATGCGGGGATCAGGACTATCTACGTGGAGACAGCCGACGAGCTGGATGAAAACGATTTCAGAGACTCCGACTATGTGCTGGTCACGGCGGGAGCATCAACGCCGGGCTGGGTCATCAACAATGCGATGGAACGTCTTTACGCATTCAAGTTCAGGAAAAGCAACTTCCTCCTGAATATTCTCAAAAGAATCCTCGAATTCTCCGTCAGGTCGCACCTGGTTTCATCGCTCGCGGCGTTTTTCATGACGCTGATTGTCCAGTCCGCCGCAGGCATACAGCGGGACCTGAAGCTCGCCCTGATATCCCTTCTCTACATTTTTTCCATGTATTCGATCAACAACTATTTCGACCGCGCATTTCTCAAGGAAAGCAATTCGTATAAATACGCGATTTACGGGCGGTTCGGGAGCCTGTATTTCGGACTCTCACTGGCATGCATCGCCCTGTCTGGATGGCTTACTTACGGATACGGGATCGCCGCGTCCACCATCCTCGGATTGTCCTATTTTCTTGGCCTTGTCTATTCCACCGGACCGGTCAGGGCGCTTGTCCAGAAAGCCGGACTGATCATGAAAAAGGCCTATAATACCAAGATCATTGCCACCATCGGATGGCTCGTGCCGCTTCTGCTGCTCCCATACATCATCTACTCACCTCCGGTCCTGCCGATGATTTCGGTGGGTACGGCGATTTTCACGATAATCCTTTTCAGGCAGACACTCATGGATGTCATCGCCATTCAGGGCGACGTCATTTTCGGGAGGGACACTATTCCGGTGCTCTTCGGCATCGAGCGTACATTCATCATGCTTTCGGCACTCGCATCTGCGGCATCGCTCCTCATGTGCATCGCCGCGTCGTGGTCCGGCCGCTGGCAGTCTCTTTTTCTCGTGCTCAACATCGCCTACTACATCGCCCTGTTCAGGCACATCAGCAGGCTGCGTTACCTGATCGCGCTCAAATACGAAGTCATCGTGGATTTCAATTATTTTCTGCTGATCATTTTTTATTGTTTACTCTTCTTTCCGGTTAATTTCTAATTCGCCCTGCAGGACGCTCAACACTATGGAAATCAAGGCTTCAACTGAAATCTACTGCATCTTCGGCAACCCGGTGAGACACTCTCTGTCCCCGGTCATCCATAATACCGCTTTCGGGGCCCTCGGCATGGACGCGCTGTACTGCGCTTTCGAGCCGGAATCAATAGAAAATGCGGTCATGGCAATGAGGCATCTGGGAATCCGGGGCGCAAGCGTAACGATACCGTTCAAAGTGTCCGTCATCCCCTGCCTGGACGGCATAGATCCCCTCGCCCGGTCAATCGGCGCGGTGAACACCCTCCTCAACGATAACGGGACCATCACCGGATATAACACCGACGGGCTGGGAGCCGTATCGCCGCTCGAAAAAAGGATCGGGCCGCTTTCCGGGAAAAAAGCCCTCGTTGTCGGAAACGGCGGTTCGGCCCGCGCGATAGCATTCGCCCTCCTTTCCCGGGGCGCGCGCGTCGTCATAGCCGGCAGGAACCCGTCCAGAGCAGCTTCGCTCGCCGCAGACCTCGGCCGCAGCGCCCGTTCATCCGCCATCGATTCCCTCGATCCGGGGTTCATGAGTGAAATTGATATTGTAATAAATACGACCCCGGTGGGAATGACGCCCGACACGGAATCGACCCCTATCGAGGAAAAGCTCCTGTTGCCGCATCACACCGTGTTCGATATCGTCTACTCCCCGGCCAGGACACGCCTGCTCGCCCTGGCCGAAGCAAAAGGATGTGTTGTCGTCAGGGGCGTCGAGATGCTGGTAAGCCAGGCGCTCGCCCAGTTTAAAATATGGACCGGAAAAGACGCTCCCGAACGTCAAATTTACGATTCGGTCGACAGACATCTGAAAAAATAATACCCGGCACACGCCGTTTTTCAACCCATGGTCAAGAAACTGGACATACTCGAAAAATACATCAACAACGAGGCGGGGGCCTCTTACCGAAACTATGACCCTGCAGGGATGGCCGCTCTCGCCGGTCTCGGAGGCAACCCGCATATCGGCCTGAAGTGCGTCCATATCGCCGGCACGAACGGCAAGGGCTCGGTTGCCTATATGCTCAATGCCATCTTTTCGGCCTCGGGCCTCAGGTGCGGCCTGTATGTCTCTCCCCATCTCCTGGAGATCAACGAACGCATCGGCATCAGCGGTTCCCTGATTTCGGACCGTGAGCTCGTGGATTACGCCCGGCGGATGGATCGCCTCATCTCCGGTTCCGGCCTCGCACCGACTTTTTTCGACATTCTCACCGCAATCGCGCTGACGTTTTTCAGGGACAACGGCTGCGACATTTCAGTCATAGAAACCGGTCTCGGCGGAAGGCGGGATTCGACCAGCCTTGTCGTCCCCGAATGTTCGGTCATAACAGAAATCTCCCTCGACCATGCCCATATCCTCGGTGACACGGTGGAAAAAATCGCGGCCGAAAAAGCAGGCATCATCAAAGAGGGCGTACCGGTGGTAACTGCCGCTTCGGCCCTGCCCGCACTCGAGGTTATTCGCAGAGAAGCGGCCGAAAAAAATGCGCCGTTCTATGCCGTTGACGAGCATATAACAATCACCGATGTCGTAAAAACCGACGCGGGAAGGGTCTTTACCCTTGCAATGCCCGGCGGCGTCATGATCCGGGACATATTCATTCCCCTGCACGGAGAGCACCAGGTCAGAAACGCAGCTGCGGCGGCCGCCGCCGGGCTCATCGCAGGCGGAGGATTCCGGTCAGTAACCCCGCAGACGATCCGGGCCGCACTCTCCTCGGTAATAGTGCCGGGAAGGATGGAAATACTGTCCCGGGAACCGCTGATAATGTTCGATCCCGCGCACAATGCCGGCGCGATCGATTCGCTGATCCGTACGATCCACGAGGAATATCCGGGATCGTCGCCGGTTTTCATCATATCGCTCATGGCTGACAAGGACTACGAGGCGATCATTGATCGCTTCAGGTCAAATGGCATCCGCCTTTTCTATTTCAATCTGGACGACTCCCGCGCCAGATGCGTTTCGGACGGCGGACCCCCGTTCGCGGGAGTATCCGGTTCGCCTCAGGAGATATCCGCTGCCCTCATGCGCGAGGAGCCTGGCGGATCGCCGATCGTTTTCTGCGGGACATTCCGCATTTATGCAGCGGCGCGCGAGTGCGCTGAAATTCTTTCGCGCAGGACCGGGCGATCAGCGCCGGACAGCCCCAGGATGACGAAAAACGAAAATCCTTGACAAAGCCGGGTTTTCAAGCCATAGTCATTCAAAAATGACCGAAAATAGAAACAACATCAAGACCCTTGAGGCCATGCATGATATCATAAGAGATTTTCACGAAGGGGTCACGAACAGGCGGCAGGCCGAGCAGGAATACCTTAAAATGCTGGCACTGGTGCGGGACATGACCGTGAAATCCGGTCATACCGCTGAGGCCGGTTCTCTCAGATCACTGCTCGCTTTTCACAATGTAAACAACTTCTCCAAGGCGACGGTGCTGTATCAAATGACAGCCCATGGACCGGAGGCGGTCAAAGCGTGCGGTGATCCGGCGATCATCTCCCTTATGCCGGGATTTTTAACTCAAACCTCCGGACAGGAGGCCGAAAAATCCCGAAGGGCGATCAGCCAGACCGAATCCATTACATACAACCTGGCGGTTCGGTCGCTGGCCGCCGGTAAAAACGAAATGATCCTCGCCTCGGTTTCATCCTCGCCATACTACAGCGATGCGAAGTTCGATTTCCTTGCAGAAATCCTCATAGGGCTCTACACGATCCTGAGCGCGGAAGAAGACCCCCTGTGCATCGATCTTCAGCACGAAACATCAGCGAATATCATCAAATACTTCAAGGAGCATCGCAGGTCCGGCTTTACCGACGGCATTGTATATTTTTTTCCCAGGATAAACTCGACTTTCGGGCATCTCGGCATCAGGAAAGTCAAGAACGTCTCGTGGTTCATCCTCGAGACCCTCAGGCACAGATATCCATCAGCCGATCTTATCGTGTCTCTCAATTTTAAAACCTATGTCTGCGTGCTGGATTTTTCCGAAAACAACCCCGGGGGTAAAGGGCTAAAAATCGATTTCGTATATGACGGCATAACGCTCCCCTACAAGACGAAAAAAATCCCGATAGAAGAGAACATGCTCGTATACCAGTTCATGGATCTCGTGTATTCCTTCGAAAACGATATGGAAAGCGTCAACGACAATGCGGGAGCGGTCTGATCGCCGGGGTCAGGCCCAGACCTGTTCGATTATTCCCTGCAGATTTTTTTCAGGCGCTGTCGTGTCGGTGTAATCAGACAGCGTTATCGGTTCGAGAAACCTCACCATCTGGTCCCCGGTTGAAATGTTTTTCAGACCGTCGCCGGATCTGTCGCCCTTTCCGGTTTCAGAAAATTCCATGGGAACGATCATGATGTCGACGGTGTGATTGTACATCACGTCCCTGATGACCGCCGTGAATTCCGCCGCTGACATGACGAAATTCCTGCCGGGCGAGGAACCGGAACAGACCATAACCGGAACGCCGTGCTCGAGCAGGGTCGCCATGTAATGGTGGAGCGTCTGCTTGTATATCTGATTGAAAAACCTGTTTTCATCCACGATGAACCCGCCGGCCTTTTTCACCAGGTAACGGTCCCTGACGTTTCTCACTGTGTTTTCCGGGACGTAAAAACGGGGAAAAGGCAGGCCCGATTTTGATATCGCGAGTATTGACGGGATGAAATCAAAGCTCGACTTGAACCTCGGAAGATATATTATGTTCGAAGACCTGTGCAGAGTTTGTATTTTGACAGGATCTCCGGCCACGGAGAGGTGAACTTTACCCTTCACAAGCGGATGGAATGAAAAATGCATTTTCTGGCTGTTGACGTAAAACCACCTGAAAACCGAATTATAATTATCGATGATGTCGTCCAGATAAATACGTGAAAGCTTCATAAGCGCGGCCGACGCGCCTCCCGCCGACATGTCCTTTATCACCGTATGCTCCCTCGAAGTGAACCTGTATCCGGCGGCTTCTGCTGCAGAAACAAGATCATGCATCATTTCGGCTGATCGGATTTCAGGGCCCGCTTCCCGGAAGGAACTGTCGATTCGAGCCTCGATCTTGGCCCTGAAAACCGCCCCCCTGACCGTCTCGAGTCCCTTCTTCCTCGACGAGACGTGAATCTTGGTATTGCGGTAGAGCTCCTCGAATTTTTGGGGATTCTTTATCGTTTCGATCAGGAGAGTCGGATTCTTCTTGTTGAGAAGGACCTCGTAGAGAGAGCGGTATACGGGTATCGGTATGTTGTGCCGCACCGCCAGATCGATAAGGGGCTCGATCGCGTATGCTCCCTCGGCGAGATAATGCAATCCTTTGCTCAGGCGGTGTATCACGAGATCGGGTTTGAATTTCAGTATAATTTTATCGGCCAGGCTGAGGCCCGGCTCCCTGGTGAGTATCTGGCGCGCTATGTCTTTGCCGAAACGCCTGTTCCTGCTATGCTCGCTGAGAGCTGTCGCGACCAGATCGCCGAGGCCCGAAATGTCCAGTATCGTCTCCGGTTTCGACTTGAAAACCGCGCCGAGCCGCAGCATTTCCTTGAGCGCTTCGGACATCAGGGCGCCGGCGAGGTTGTCACCGCAGCCTGGAAGCACGCTTATCATTCCGGCGGCTATCGCGGCCGGGTTTTTCAGCGTACCGCCTATTTCAACGCCGATGATATCGTCGAGTTCCCTGCACTGGATGTAATCGCACGAGAGCAGCTCCGCGACGGTTCGCCTGGCCGAATGGTCTGCTCCCGCCACATTGAGACAGGTGTGATACCTTCGGGAAACCTCCTCCGCATGGCTGGGTCCCGATACTGCAATCACCCTGTTCTTGTGCGAAGGAAGGGCCCTGGCTATGGTCTGCGATATGGTCAGCACCTGGTTGTCGATCTTGCAGAAGCCTTTGGAAAGAAAACCGATGATTGCGTCAGGACGGAGATAGCGCGCCATCTTCTGGCAGGTTTCGTACACGGCCTTTGACGGCGTAGAAACGATTATGACCTCAGCGCCCCTGACCGCGTCCCTGATGTTGGTGGTCGCCCTTATCGACGGAGCAAGCGGGACACCGGGAAGGTACTCGGCGTTCTCATGTGACCTGTTGATTGATGATGCGACCGACCTCTCGTAGGCCCACATTACCGTGTCGGCTCCGGGATTGTTTTCAGCGATGACCTGCGCAATCGACGTCCCCCAGGCGCCGGAACCGACAACTGAGACTGTTTTGATGGCTGACGAGTATTTCATTGGCTGCAGTCTGCCTTTGCCGAAAAACGCCCGCGCGGGGATAAGCGACGGGCGCAATCCACGGGCCTACATGTATTCCAGGTAATCCTTCAGCTTGCGGGCCCTGGTCGGATGACGGAGCCTTCTGAGCGCCTTGGCCTCGATCTGGCGTATCCTTTCCCGGGTCACCTTGAACACGTAACCGACTTCCTCGAGGGTATGCGAGTACCCGTCGTCGAGGCCGAAACGCATCCTTATGACCTTCTGCTCCCTGGCCGGAAGCGTGCTCAGGACGGTGTTTATCTGCTCATGGAGCAGCCTGTATGCGGCGGTGTTGGCGGGTGAATCCACGTCCTTGTCTTCGATAAAATCGCCGAGGAGAGAATCCTCCTCTTCTCCGACGGGAGTTTCAAGAGAGATCGGTTCGCGGGCCACGTTTTTGACGGCCTTGACTTTGGCCATGGGCCAGCCGAGCCTGTCCGCCAGTTCGTCCGGCGACGGTTCGCGGCCGAATTCCTGCTGAAAAAGCCTGGTTTCGCGCATGACCTTGTTTATCTGTTCGATCATGTGCACCGGGACCCTGATCGTCCTCGCCTGGTCCGATATCGCCCGCGTAATGGCCTGGCGTATCCACCAGGTCGCGTAAGTCGAGAATTTATAGCCCTTGCGGTACTCGAATTTGTCGACCGCCTTGATCAGGCCGATGTTGCCCTCCTGGATCAGGTCGAAGAAATGCATGCCGCGGTTTGCGTACTTTTTGGCTATGGACACCACGAGCCTGAGGTTCGCGTTGATCAGCTCCTTTTTGGCTATGGATATCTTTCGCTGGCCCATGGAGATCTGCTTTCCCCACTCGAGAATATCTTCGGCGGTCGAGCCCGCCTCCTGCTCTATGCGCCTGATCTTCCTTTCGTTGTTTCGTATGTCCTTGACGATGGTTATGAGAATCTCCCGGTCCTTGAGCTTGAGCTCCTTTACTATCTTCGAGATATCGTCGCCTTTTTCGACTTTCCGGGCGTAATGCTTCAGGTCCTTGATGTCCTTGTTGTACTGGCGCTCGATGGTGGTGAAAAACTCCTTGGTTTCATTGATCCTGTTCACCATGGATTGAATCTTGTGTGAAAGCTTGTTTATTTCGTTCTCGTTGATCCCCATTTCCGCGACCGAATCCCTGATCTTCTGGAACGATTCGTCTATCTTTTCCTTGAGCTCAAGGGCCTTCTTCGATTCCTGGTCGAGCTTTTTAAGCTTGTTGGTGTTCTGGATCGTTTTTTTGTCTTCCTCGATGATGACGCTCATCTTTTCAGTGTATCTCTTTTCGAGATCCGAGAGATCGACCGAAGAAAAATAGTAAAGCCTGTTTATCCTCATGACATCGGTGAGCTTGATCTTGCCGCTTTTCACTTTGGAATGGTTTTTTATGAGGTCGTTGACGAGCAGCGTGGAATTCATGACCGCCTTTTCTATGAGGATTTCACCCTCTTCGATCCGCTTGGCCAGATCCACTTCCTGGTCGCCCGAGAGGAGGGACACCTTGCCGATTTCCTTGAGGTAAAGGCGGATCGGATCGTCCACATGGGAGGACCCTTCGGCGGAGGAAGACGTCTTCTTGACCGATGGGCTTTTTTTCTTCTTGTCAGCGGGTACGGCGGCTTTCCGGGTCGATTCTTCGACCACCTCTATCCCCAACTGGTTCAGGAGGATGAATATATCATCGATTTTTTCCGAATTCAGGAGCTTGTCCGGGAGGATATCGTTTATCTCGTCGTAGGTTATCTCGTTATTCTGCTTTCCAAGGTCAATAAGCTTTTTAACCTCCGGGATATTCTCAAGCATTAATTCGTTTTTGCTCATATAATTAAGGACTCCTCTATTTATTGTATATATAATTCGAAAGTTTCTCTTTTTCCCTTCTTAATACTTCAAGCTCGGTCAGATATTCCTGACGGTCTTTCCCGGGGTTTTCCTTGATCATGCCGGCATATTTGTCGATCTTGTTATTAATATCGTATAGTTTGAGGTTAATATATAACTCCTGGTAGACAGATTCCGGATTTTCGTAAGAAATTTCGACCTGCGCCAGCCGGTTTAAAAAGTCCAATTCTACGCCTTCCTGAAAAAAGTCAAACATTTTATCCAGCGTAATGTTTTCCTCTTTACGGTAGAGGTCAAATATCGCGCCGAGAAGCGGCCCGAACGCAATGTCCTCTATATGGTATCCAGAAAAATCTATGGCCGCTTTTTCGATAAGGAAGGGATAGGCCAGGAGAAGACGCGAGATGTCCCGGTAACTTCTGGACAGGAAATCCCCTGATTGGCGTTCTTTGACCTCCCTGCTTTTCGTCCTGTCGATCGGCAGATTGGCCATATACCTGTTGAAATCCGATTTGACCGAGCTTTCGTCGAGTTTGAGCATGGTGCTCACTTTTTTCAGATAGGAACTCCTTTCGGTCTCGTATTTCAGGCTTTTTATGATCGGGAATATCCCGAGAAGCACCTGGACGGGCGGCCTCCCTTCTGACTCCGCAACGATTCGGTTTATGCGAAAATCGGCCGGGGCCAGTGACGAGTCGACGACCGCCATGAACGGACGCACGCCTTTTTCGGATATATAGTCGAATGGATCGCCGCTGGGAAGCACAGCAACCTTGGTGATAATGCTGAAATTATCGGCGATCTCGATCGAACGCATCGCAGCCTTGAGTCCGGCCGAATCGGCGTCGAAAAGCAGTATAATTTCACTGCAATATCTTGAAAGTATCTGGAAATGGTTTTCGGTAAGCGCGGTCCCGAGCGGAGCGACCACGTTCGTGATTCCGGCCTGGTGCAATCCGATAACGTCCAGGTAGCCCTCGACGATAATCGCCCTGTTCAGGTCCCTGATGGAGCTCTTCGCCCTGTCGAATCCGTAGAGAACGTTTCTCTTGTGAAAAATTTCGGATTCGGGCGAATTCAGATACTTCGGAGACCCCTCCCCGATTATTCTTCCGCCGAAGGCGATGACGTCGCCCGAGGGGGAGAGAATCGGGAACATTACCCTGTTTCTGAATCGGTCGTAATACCTGGGACCGCCGCCTTTGGACGACATGCTGACAAGCCCCAGCTTTTCGGCCAGGGATATATCCGCCCTGTTTTTCATGATCGCATCGGTAAGAAAGCTCCATGAATCCGGGGCGAATCCCAGCGAAAAATCCCCGATTGCCTTCTCCGAAACCCCCCTTTTCACCAGATAGGACATCCCCGGGGTCCCGGATCCGCGGAAAAGGTTGCGTCGATAAAGCTCCATGGCGCGCCGGTTCATTTCGTATTCGGCTCTGTTTTTTTCGGGTTTCTGGTCGCCGGCCGAGTCGGGGATATCAATGCCGATGAGCTCGGCCACGCGTTTTACGCTTTCAGGGAACTCGAGCTTTTCGATTTTCGATATGAAGGTGAAAACATTCCCCGTTTCGCCGCAGCCGAAACAGTGAAAGATATTTTTCTCGGGGGATACCGAAAAAGAGGGCGTCTTTTCATTATGGAAAGGACATAATCCGACATGATTGCGCCCTTTTTTTTGCAAAGAAGGAACGTATCGCTTGATTATTTCAGCGATCGGGGCCCTTTCCCGTATCAGATCGATGGTTTCTCGTGATATATACAAATGAACTCCGGAGTGATATGTAAATAGATAATAAAAAACAAACTACGCGTCAAGAACAACAATGGTATTTTTGATATTAATTCAGGAATCGCCTTGCACGTATGGACCGTTTCCGGGATAAAAATAATGCATCACGATTTTGTTATAAATGGTTCTTTTCGTTGTTGACGATAATATAGACAAATTGCAGATAATTCCTCAGCAATTCATTTCAAACATTAAAACCGAGGTACCGATGAAAAGATTCATATACGCCATGGCCTCATTGACCATAATCGCGCTATGCTATGCCGCTTTTTCCCACCTTTCCCTCTCCGGAAACGAAACTCCGGCAGTCCAGTCCCGGGCCGAGGCTGAATACCGGTTCCCGGACTTCTACCGGGGCATATATCTGAACGTCTATTCAGCCCGTACTGTCGAAAAACTCAATTATTTCATAAAAAAAGCCAGGGAATCAAAAATCAACACGATCGTGATGGACGTCCAGAGCTCCCGTTATCAGAAATGCATAGTCCCTGCCGAAAACGTCCGGCTGTGCAGGCAGAACGGCATTCACGCAGTCGCCAGGATCGTCGTGTTTCCCGAAGGGCTGAAGGATTACCCGGTTCCCCAATCGCTCATCGACGAGAAGCTCGACATAGCCGAGAGCGCCTGCATCAGCGGTTTCAAGGAAATCCAGTTCGACTATATACGGTTCAACGATTCGAAAAGGCTGAAGTTCCTTTCGCAGGCGGACCGCTACAAGTTCATCGAGGGGCTGCTTCTGACGATGCGGACCCATCTCAAAAAATACGACGTAAAAATTGCGGCTGACATTTTCGGGAGAATCCCGCTCAACAAGGGCGACATCATCGGGCAGCGCATGGAAGGCCTCGACAATGTGGTCGACATCATCTGCCCCATGGCCTATCCGTCGCATTACACGTGGAGCAAGAAGCTGCAGAACGACCCGTACTACACGGTGCTGATAACATCCAAAAGCGCCAGGGAAAGGACAAAGCAGGCCCAGATCGTGACCTATATCCAGGCGTTTCAGATGAAGCTCGGTACTATTCCCTACCGCACATACATCCATGAACAGATAAAAGCAATACACGATTCAGGCGTGAAAGGCTTTATTTTCTGGAACGCCCGGCAGGATTACGAAGTGCCCCTGGACGTCGCCGCCAGGTATTATTCGGGTGAAGTGATCGTTTCGGAGAAAGAGGATATTTCGCCCGACAGGTCGTAGAATACGGCTCATTTCCGGGCAAGGTCGATCGAAAACGTTGCTTCGAGGTCCTTCCCGGTCACCATGGTGATGATCACGACCCGGTCTCCGGGCAGGTCGAAATACACGAAATTGGGCCTTGGCTGGTCGATATTGTTGAGCTTGTAGTATTTTCCTTCGCTCTCGTCCAGGACCCATTTTTCGACCATGATCAGGTGCCTGTTGGGCTCAAGATTCGTTTCGAAATATTTCTCCTGCGACTCGAGGCCGGTGGTCGTCCTTCCCTCGTCCGCTTTATCGATGAAAACACGGTAATAGCACCTTCTGTCGTTTTCCGGCAGGTCGATCCAGTCATCGTATCCGATGAAACGGACATTGTATTTTTCCGGAAGAAGAAACTCGTCAGGCGGGACCTGCGGAGTTTCTTCTTTCACGGTATCCTTTCCCGTTGTGCAGCCGAAAACGACTGCCTGGAAAAGAAGCAAAAATATCATGAACCGCTTCATTTGGCGCCACCTGCCTGCAGACGATATGGATGATCATAATTCTCTTTTACCGGATCGACAACGATAAAACCCCGGCCCTCTATCATTTCCCGTATGGTTTCCCTGGAGTCCCCCCTGACAAGCACGCTCTTGAGCGTATACCCGAGAGGATCCGTCACCGACACCTTGATCTCACCGCCCTTGACCCCGGTAATCACGAGCTCCTTCATCATCTTCCTCGGGCTTTCCATAATATAAAAATCCCTGTCCCCTTTATAGGAAATGTATCCGAGCATCTCGCCCTGCGGAAGGGGTGTTGCATTTTCTTTGCTGTTGTTGTTTTCTTTTTCGAAGGCCGATGACGACGAAAGAGGCGTTATGGCGCAGGAGTATGCCATATCAACGCCCTGCAGCGCCTCGGGAGAGAATACCGTCAGGTATATAGGGGCGCCGATATAATAGTCGGCGAAGATCTCCGGTTCGCCGGCGCCGGCGTAGTTCAACTCGGTCAGCATGTTTCCGGTGGAGTCATGAACGACCGCCCGGAGGTCCACGAGCCCGGCAGGCATGACCTCGATACGATGATATCCGCCCTGCACCGGGGTGTAAAGCAGGCAGTCCCTGTCGTTCGGTGAATCGATACGGCCCCTGATGCTGTTTTCATGGATGACATTCGCGCGGTCAAAAGAATCGTTTACCTCGAACTCGTTCGACCGGTCATATGCTCCCGTGGCGAGCCTCAGGACATAAGGCTCGTCGTTGTTTGATCCGTATCCCTTGCCGGTGAGCATGATGAAATAATCTCCGTCCTGGGCGATCCCGGCATTATTGATCGCCTCGGGCATTCCCGATGAACCGTTGTCCGATGATGCGATCACCTCTCCTCCGCTGTTCAGGAGATACAGCTCGCTGTTGACGCCGGGCACGCCCGAGACGTCGACGGTCAGAATGACCGGGTCATCGGTCTCCCTCGCGACGGAAAAGCCGAACCAGTCCTCCTCCCTGTAGAGGTTCTCCTTCTCTAAATTGAGCCGGTTGTATGCCGGAGAAAAAAAACCGCTTGTTTCCGTATTGAGCTGGATCCGGTTTGCGGCAAGGAGCGAGTCGTTCGGCTCGAACTCCTCGGCCACCGGCACCCGCGTCTCGCATGTCAGCGTGTACGGGGTCTCGCGATTTTCATTCTTCTGGTCGCGGTCGCCGTGCTGCACCGCGATGTAATACTCGCCGGACTCGAGATACAGATTTTTCAGCCTCTCCGGCGAAGACTTCCGGTTGTCGTCGGCGGTTTTCAACAGGGCCGGGGAAACGCCGCCCCTCCACAGAGATAAAGAATGGTTGACTCCCTTGATGCCGGAGACGCTAATATCCGATATACAGGGCTCCTCTACCGAAAGAATATAAAAATCGCGGTCCTCCCTGCTGTCAATGAATCCGACCATGGGATTGCCGACGTTCAGGGGATTGGCGGCGGAAAAAACATTGTTCGGTTCGACTTCAGAGTCTTTTTTCACGGAGCAGACGCAATTTACAAATAACGACTGGAAGATGAGCAATGCGAGTATTGCCGGGGCTGAAGGTATCTTTATCATTCGCTGTGACATGGCTGAAAAAAGTATTCAAATAATTTCGCTTATAAAACATAATTAGTCAATAATATTTTTACCTTACTGACCATTAAATGGACAATTGCATGATGACAGAGCGGATAAAAATCGTGAAGCCTCTTTACGGGGGCAACGGGCTCGGTTTCCGCGAGGGAAAGGCCGTCTTCGTCCGGTTCGGCGTGCCCGGAGAGGAATATTCCATTGCCCTCACCTCGGAGTGCAAAGACTACGACACCGCACGAATCGTCGAAATCAACGAGAAATCCCCCTCCAGGATCGGGCCTGAATGCCCCAATTTCGAGGCTTGCGGCGGCTGTTCGTATCTGCACGTGTCGTACGACTTCGAGATCGCGATGAAACAGGAGATAATCGCCGACTGCCTGAAGCGTATTGCCGGAATGGACGGGGAAGATCTGCCCGCAATTCAGGTCATTAAAAGCCACAGGTTCGGATACAGGAGCCATGCATCGGTAAAATCGCGCAACGGCAAGGCCGGTTTTTTCAGGCAGGACAGCAATGAGCTGGTCGCGTTCCCGGACGGAGGATGCCTTCTTCTCTCGCCGGAAATAAACGATCACCTCGGGAATTCAGCCCATCCGGGAAACGAGTTTATCATTGCGGTCGGCCATGACGGGAAATGTCTCGAATCTGCAACCGATGATATCGAGATTACAGAGAAAGAGCTCGGAATCGAATACCGAAGGGACATCGGCGGTTTCTATCAGGCGAACAGGTTTCTCAGGCCGGCGATGATCGAGTCGGTGAGAGGTTCGGCGCAGGACAGGGTCGAAACATTCATGGACATCTTCTGCGGCATAGGCTTTTTTTCGCTTCAGCTCTCGTCGCGGGCCGCGCGCGGTATCGGATACGACATCCAGAAGAACGCCATATCGTACGCCGGAAAAAACGCCGGGATAAACGGGATCGGCAATCTCGAATTCCACGCGCTTGCCTCCTCGCAGATACGTATCCCCGCACGCAGACCCGAGCTCGTCATCATCGATCCGCCCAGGGCCGGGGCCGATAAAAAGACGCGACGAACCATATGTGGGCTTGGGCCCGACAGGATCATCTATGTTTCATGCAATCCTGCGACTTTTGCGCGCGATATCAGGGATTTTGCGAAGGCGGGCTACCGGTTGAACTCGCTCACGATGATCGACATGTTTCCGGGCACCATGCATATTGAAACGATCGGGACGCTCAACCTTAGGTGAATTCAGCCGTACCGCGGAAACGCTTTTCTGAACCAGGCTTTTATTTTCTTCACCAGTAAGATGAGAAATAGTTTAATTTTTTTCAGGCCGGTCGCGGAAAGGTATTCCATCATTTCGTTGTACTTGAGTACCTCCCCCTCGGTGAAGTCCTTGCGGCCGATGTTTTCGTCGTTTTCGATGCAGAGCTTTTCAACTTTGGTGCGGGTCGGCATGGTCCGGCACTCAATTTCCTTCCATCCGAGCTCCCGAACCGCCATCAGCCGTCGGTATCCGGCAAGAAGCTCCCGCTTCTGGTTGATGACAACGGGATTGATGAGCCCGCGGTTCCTGATCGATTCGCGCAATTCAGTCAGGTCGCCCATATCCTCTCTGATCCTTTTTCTGACTTTAATTTCACTTATCTTGATCTTCATACCGACCTCATATATGACCATACATGAACAAGTTAATCAAACGGGCCACAAAATACGCCCCTAATATTAAAAAAAACGGCATTGAAAGAAGTAAAGTCAAATATTCATAATTTTTAACAATTCCCTTGTTAAGCACCTTTTTACCGAAATAATTGTAGTGAAAATGCTGCGGGTCCTGCGTCCTCAGGTAAATCCGCCTGAAAAACGTGATTTTCAGCACAAGCATTATGAACATGACAAAACCCGCAAGTATCCATAGGACCAGCTTCAGGTCGATCGTGCGGATTTTATCGGGTTCATTGAGCGCATAAATACTGATCACCAGGCCGACCGAGGTGTTCGAGAACGCGGTCCCCATGAACGCATAAAAAAGCTTTTTACTCTTGTTGATGACGTAAAAAACGACAATGAGAATATGCGCCGTAAAGGACACGAAAAAGAGTAAAAAGAAAACCAGGATCAGCATAGTACGGAAATCCCCGGAAAACAGTGGTCTTGAATCGTTCAGGAAAAAAACATGACAGCAATCATGTCACATGATCAAGCCTTACAAGTACATGGCGCGCAATTTTGCCAGAAAATAGGCGCCGCATATAAGAAAAAACGGCATCGAAAGAATAAAAATCGCCACCTCATAGTTTTTCACCGTCGCGACATTGTACACTTTCTTGCCGAAATAGCTGTAATGATAAGAAGAGGGATCGCGCCTTCTCCGGTATATTCTTGTGGCAAGATAAATCTTGATCGACAGCATGAACAGCGAAATAAAACCCGACAGGACCCATGATATGAATTCGAGATTCATGGTCCTGATTCTCTCAGGGTTCCTGATAGCCACCACGGTCAGGATCATTCCGATGATGAAATTGCTGAACGCCGTCGCCAGGAACCATATGAACAGGGCCCTGGTTTTGCTGAGAAGATAAAAAATCAGAATCAGGATATGGATACTGAAAGACATCAGTAAAAGCAACAAAAGAGCGTCAACGATCATCTGAAAATACCCTCGATCGGATTAGCAGATTCAGAAATAAAACATTATGTCAAGAAAGATACTTGATTGTTCGTGTAAAATGTGAGGATTAACGGCTGGAAACCGGTTAACGCTGCTTTTATTCGGCGTATTTTTCAATATACAGCATCAGCTCACGGGCCCGCTTGTTCCCAGGATCGGATTCTATGACCTTCTGGAGGAAGGAAATCGATTTTTCCCTGTTCCTGTGCTTCAAATACAGTTCCGCCAGGGCGATTCCGGAAGGAGCGTGCTCGGGGTCGATTTCTATAGCTTTCAAGAAGAAATCCCTGGCCTTCTTATCGTCCGGGGACGGTGACTTGTAGTAAAACATACCAGCAAGATAATTGACTTCAGCCGAATCCGGGTATACTGAAAGTGCTTCGGCGCACATTGATATCCCTTCTGAGCGGTATTTGTCCTTGAGGTGCTGCGGCAGGGGCCCCTCGAAAACCTCCTTGAACCTGACCAGAGCCATGCCCTTCAGCAGCATGAACTTGTCCTCGCGGTCATAG
>ERZ795054.457-NODE-457-length-53319-cov-7.423363_pt1 | contig 53319 bp, 45 predicted proteins | sample MGYA00375138_ERZ795054 | MGnify/ENA primary metagenome ERZ795054 (study PRJEB30183, sample SAMN05720215) | anaerobic digester metagenome | isolation source: active sludge of municipal wastewater-treating anaerobic digesters | place: USA | collected 2014-12-23 ... | reverse complement strand
CGATCTTGTCCTTGCCGAGAAGGCCCTGGTCGACGATGGCCTGGAAAACGAGGCGGCCGATCCTCCCGAACCCGTTGATCGCAACTTTCACTGTGTCCTCCTAACAACCGAGGGATGAATCTATATATTTATACCCAAAGATATAGAAAATGGCATGCTATGTCAACGCCTTCAGTTTCTATGCGCCGGTGCCGGCTCGCTTTCGCAAGTTTATGCAAAAAAGCGGGGAAGGATATACCCATTGAAAAAAGCGGTGATGGCAGTAAACTATTATTTGCCCGGTGCCGATATACATGATGTCGGATCCGATCATAGTTCCCCTCCCAGTCTACTATGGTACGTCCGACACCCGTTACGGGCAGGCCGGTTTCCCCAAACCGGCCTTTTTTTATACCCTGGCGAAAAGGACGGGTCGTTGACCAAGGCACGCGGCTTCGCGTAGGCTAGCCCCATGCCTTCCCTCGCACGGCCGAGGAGAGCGGTGAAGATCCTCCTCATCGCCTCGATCGTCCTCGCCCTGGTCCTCGGGGCCGCGGCCGGCGTCGCCATCGCCGCCACGAGCAACATCCGCGAGAGCGAGAATTTCCAGGACTACAAGCTCGACCTGCCGACGAAGATCTACGACGCCAAGGGGCGCCTCATCACGGAGTTCTACTCCGTCGAGAAACGCGAGATGGTCTCCATCAAGGAGCTCCCCCCGCATCTCGTGAACGCCTTCATCACCCGCGAGGACCGCACCTTCTACAAGCATCACGGTTTCGACTTCAAGCGCATCCTCAGCGCGGTGATCGGGGTCATAACCCACACCAACCGAGGCGGCGCCTCCACCATCACGCAGCAGCTGGCGGGCACGATGTACGCCGACCGGCGGGACATAAGCCTCCGCCGCAAGCTCGTGGAGCTCTGGTGGGCCCTGCAGCTCGAGCGCCGGTACACGAAGGAAGAGATCCTCGAGCAGTACCTCAACACGACCATCATGGGATCGGGAGGCCTATACGGGGTCGAGGCCGCGAGCAAGTACTTCTTCGGCCACTCGGCCCGGGACATCACCCTCGCGGAATCGGCCATCCTCGTCATCCAGCTCTCGAGCCCCGGCAAGTACAATCCCTTCACGAATCCCAACAACGCCTACGCCCGCTCCAAGGAAGTCCTCTCCCAGATGGTCGAGCTCGGCTACGCCACCAAGGAGGAGGCCGAGGCCTCCTTCGAGGACTACTGGGCCAACTTCGACTACTCGCGGGCGGTGCAGGGGGCCTTCTTCACCCGGGAGGACGCGGCCCCCTGGTTCAGCGAGTACGTGCGCCGCCAGCTCGAGGATACGCTCTACGGCTCCCTCGACCTGTATACGGACGGGCTGGCGGTCCATACCACCCTCGACCTCGACCAGCAGCGCCTCGCCGACCGCTACATGAAGGAAGGGATCGCGACGGCCAACGCCAACTTCCGCCGCTCGAGCGGGGAGCGGCTGGCCGACGCCGACCAGCTCTACGTCCCCATAGTCGAGATGCTCGGGCTGGCCTTCGACCTCGAGGCCCTCTTCGCCTCGGACGGGAAGGTCAAGTCGAGGACCTACGAGTACTACCAGAAGAGCATCAACCCGACGGTGGACGCCCTGTCGCTCCTCTTCGGGCTCCCACCGCTCAAGGCCATGGCCAACGCCGGCTCGGGCCGGGTCAAGAGCGAGCTCGAGAAGACGACGGTCGAGGGGGCCCTGGTCACGATCGAGAACGAGACGGGCCACATCACCGCCCTGGTGGGCGGCTCCAAGTACGACGCCTCGAACCAGCTCATCCGCGCGGTCCAGGGCGACCGCCTCATGCCCGGCTCCTGCTTCAAGCCCCTGTACTACTCGGCGGCCATCGACTCGCGCAAGTTCACCGAGGGCACGCTGATCTACGACAGCCCCGTGGTCTTCTACAACGAGGACGGCACGCCCTACACCCCCCTCAACTTCAAGGGCGAGTGGAAGGGATCCGTCCTGACCTGGTACGCCCTCGCCCACTCGATGAACGTGCCCTCGCTCAAGATCCTCGACGGCATCGGCTTCGACGCGGCGATCGACCGGGCGGCCGCCCTCCTCGACATCAGCGATCCGGAGCAGGTCCGACGGACCTTCCCCCGGGTCTATCCCCTCGGCCTGGGCGTCATCGGCACGACGCCCCTGCGCATGGCGAGGGCCTTCGCGGTCTTCGCCAACCAGGGCAAGGAGGTGACGCCCATCTCCATCCGCTCGGTCGAGGACCGCAACGGCCGCGTCATCCTCGAGCCCGAGAAGGACCTGCGGACCCAGCAGAAGAAGAAGGGCGCCTCGCTCCAGGTCGTCAGCCCCCAGAACGCCGCCGTCATGGTAGACATGCTCCAGCGGGTAGTCCGCTCCGGCACCCTCCAATGGCCCTCCTCGGGCGGGGAGATCTTCACCTACAAGGACGTCCAGGGCCAGAAGTACACGATCCCGGCGGCCGGCAAGACGGGCACCACGCAGAACTGGGCGGACGCCTGGTCCGTCGGCTTCACGCCCTACCGGACCACGGCGATCTGGTTCGGCTTCGACAAGCCGGGCAACTCCCTGGGCGTCGACCAATCGGGAGCCGTCCTCGCCGGCGAGATATGGTCCCGCTACATGCGCGATATCCACCGAGGCCTTCCCTACAAGGCCTTCAGCATGCCCCAGACCGGCCTCGTGGAGGTCTCGGTCTGCGCGGTCTCCGGCCTCCTGCCGACCCCATCCTGCGACGACGGGACGGTGAAGCTCCTCTTCTACGAAGGCACCCAGCCCAACCGGCTCTGCGACGTCCATCCGGGCAGCTCGGAGCGCGACCGCGAGCTCCTCGGCAAGATCGGCGACCAGATGCGCTTCATCGACTCGCGCCCGGAGATCGACAGCCTCCTCAAGCTCGACATCCCCGGCCTCGAGGAGCCCCCCGAAGCCGGGGCGGCTTCGGGAGCGCAGGAGCCCGCGGGGCAGAGCGTCCTCGACTGAAGGGGGAGCTCGCCTGCCCGCCAGGGCCCTCGCCGCGGTATACTTGACCTAGGAGGCGACCCATGACCGCCACGCGCCCCGCCGCCATAGCCCTCCTCCTCGCCGCCGCCCTCGGAGCCCGTGCGGCTCCCCGGGTCCTGCGCATCGGGGCCTTCGCCGGCGATGCCCTTTCGCCGGGGGAGTCGGCCGCGGTGCAGAACCTCGTCACGAGCTACGCCGTCGAGCTCAAGTCCTTCCGGGTGCTCGACGCCAAGGGCCAGGAGCTCGCCCTCCGCGAGGCTGAAACCGCGGTCAGCCTGGGCGTCCCCGCCGACCTGGCGCCTCTCGCCGCCGACTACATCCTGAGCTCCGAGGCCCAGAAGGCCGCGGGGCTCATCGTCTTCACCATGGACCTGACGAAGGTGGCCACGGGCGAGAAGCGCAGCCTCTCCGAGCCATTCTCCTCGGTCAACGACCTCATACTCGCGCTGCGGCGCATGACGCTCTCCCTGTTCGGGCAGGCTACGGCAGGGCTTTCGGGCGAGGCCTTCTCCGCCCCCTTGTCCGCCGCTCCGGGCGCGGAACCGGACTCGGCCGCCGCGGGCGGGGCCGGAGCCGTTCAAGCCGCGCCCGCCCCGGCCTTCCCTTCTCCCAGCCTGGCCCTGATCGCGGGGACCTGGAAGGGGGATAAGGGCATCGACCGCGTCACCCTCTTCAACGACGGCCGCGGCATAGCCCTGCTCTCGACGGGCCGCTCGATGAGGGTCAGGGCGGTCGTCTCCGGCGCGCTGGTCCTCGTGACCCAGGACCAGCCGAACCTCCCCGATTTTTATAAAGGCGGCTCCATCGACCTGAAAACCGCCCGCGCCATCGCCTCCCAGGCTCGGCCTTGGCGCTGGGTCTTCTCCCTTTCCGAGGACCGGTCGGTCCTGTTCGGCAGCAAGGAGTCCGTCTTCGTGAGGTTCGAGGCCGAGGGGAAGGTCAGCGTGGACAACAACTACGTTCGGGATGCCCGCTGGGAGCGGATGTTCCGCTAGGAAGAACCAGCGCGCCGGCCCCTGTCCTGCTTCCTCGGGGCAAGGCTCGCGGCGAGGATGGCCAGGAAAGCGCCGAGGGAGATCTCCTTGAGCGCGGAATCCGGCCAGGAGGGGGGATCCTCGTAGCCGAGGACGCGGCCGGGATCGAGCTCCGCCGGGCTCGGCCGCCTTCCGACCACGATGACGGCGCTCTCGCCGGGGCGGAGGTAGCCCAGGCTCCTGGCCTCGCGGGCCGCCCGGTCGGCGTCGGAGCGGAGGGACTCGAGCTCCTGCCTAAGCCGCGCGTTGGCCGTTCCCAGGGCATCGATGTTGTCCCGCATCGCCTCGTTCCGCGCCTCCAAGCGCCTGTAGGCCGCGAAGCCGGCGGGTCCCGCGACCAGGGAGAGGAGGCAATAGAGGACGAGCGCGGCCCAGGCCGCGATTCCGGCTCGGAGGGCGATACCCCGCGCGGCGGCGCGCCGCGCTTCCGCGCGCGCCGGATTCCTGCCCTCTCCGCGCTGACGCGCGGAGAGGGGGGCCGCCCCGAGCCAGTCGACGTAAGGACTGGTCATCGTCCTCAGATTAACGGCCGTTTTCCCCTCCTTCTTGAATGCGCCTTCCCCGTCCCGGGGCGATCATTGACAACCCGCTCCGCGGCGCTTAGAGTAAAGTGCGGTCCGTTAATGCGTAGCGGTTTCCTGCCGATACTGAATACTAACGACCGCCGTAACGGAGTAGCCATGGCCATACGTCCGAAAACTGAACTCAAAAGCGCTGCGCCTCGTTCGGGAGTTCCCAAAGGCGATTTGGAGCAATACGGCGTGTGGGTCAAGGCCGAGCCCCAGGATATCGTCGAGGAGGCGGCCGCGCCCCCCGTCGCGGAGGAGAGCTTCCTCTCTCCCGACGAGGAGAAGCTCCTCGGCAGCTTCGACGCGGAATTCGACCTGCCCGGCCCCGGCGAGGAACCCGACCTCTCGACCCTCCCGAGCATCGACGACATGCCGACCATAGAGTCTTCCCTCCTCGACGAATCGCCCTCCCCCAAGACGGACGAGATCGAGGAGCTCGGCTCGGGCACCATCGACATTTCCCTCGAGGATATCGACGGCCTGCACCAGCCTTCCTCCATCCGCCCCGACGCCCACATCGACATGGCGAGCGTCCAGGGCCTCGATTCCTCGGTCCCCTCTCCCTCCATGGAGGACGTCTCGACCGAGTTCCTCGACGCCGAGCCCGGACCTTCCGCTTCCGAGGACGTCACCGCCGACTTCCTCGACGCCGAGCCCGCCGCCAAGCCCGCCATCCCCGACGCCGAGTTCGAGCGCCTCGATATCGACCTCCATTTCGACGACACCATCCCCCACCAGGACGAGTCGCCCTCGGCCTCTTCCCTCCCCGGCTTCGAGGAGGTCACCGAATTCGACGATTTCCTCTCGAAGGAGGAGCCTTCCCGGCCCGCCGCCGAGCCCCAAGCCTTCGACGACCTGGCGGCCGTCGAGCGCGACCTCGCATCGGAAGCCCCTCCTCGGCCGGCCCCGGCGCCCAGGAGCTCCTCCCCCGACCTCTCCACCGAGATACTCCTCAAGATAGCGGAGGAGCTTTCCTCCATCCGCGGGGAGCTCGTCTCCCTCAAGACCCAGCTCGGGGACCTGCGCCGCGAAGCCGAGGCCGGAGCCGGGATGGAAGCCCCGCCCTCCCTCGACAGCGAGGGCTCCGATTCCCGCGCCGGGGGCTTCTTCGACGAGGAAGAGGACGAGACGATCGCCCTGACGGGCGACGAGCTGGACAACATCCTCAATACCGCGGATTTCACCGAGGAGACCGCCTCCGTCGATCTCCCCTCGGAGATGGAAGCCGCCGAGGCCGAATCCCCGGTCGATGCCCTGGCCGACAACGATCTCCTCTCCGAAACCATACTCCCGGAATCGGGAGACTACTCCGCCGCCCCCGAGGATCTTCCCGCCATCGAGGAGATCAACCTCTCCGCCGAGGAGCCTGCCGAGGCCGGCTCGCTCCCGGGCGGCGCTTCCGACGAGCTCCCCGCTGACTTCGGCGAGATCGGGCTCATGGCCGAGGAGGGGGTCACCCCCATGACCGCGGCCCCCGAGGATACCAGCTACCTCGAATCCGAGAAGGCCGAGGCCCTCCCCGAGTCCCTGGTCGAGGAGCCCGCCGAATCCGAGGGCTTCGGCGAGCTCGGCATGAGCAACGTGCCCCTGGTCGAGCCCGACCTCTCCGATTTCGACTCCGAGGAGCTCGAGGCCGAGCCCCTGTCCGAGATAGAGGAAGAGCTTCCCCTCGTCGAGGAAGCCTCCGCCCTCGAGCCCGACCTCACCTTCCAGACCGTCCCCGAGGCCGAGCCCGTTGAGATGCTCGCCGAGGCCGACCAGTCCCATCTCACCGGCATCGACCTCCATGAGGAGACCCTGGCCCCCCTTCCAGAAATCGAGGAGATTGCCGAGATAGAGACCCTCCCCGACGCCGAGGACGCCTCCCTGCTCGAGAGCATCGATCGGATCCCCGGCATGGAAGCGCCCGTCGAGGCATCCTTCGCGGATGCCGAGCTTTCCGAATCCCTCATCGAGGAGGCCCCAGCGCCGCAGGCCTCGATTCCCCCAGCGCCGCAGCGGATGGAGCCCAAGAAGTCCGAGCCCCCTGCCCCCGCCTCCGACGACTCCGACCGCCTCAAGACCGAGATCCGCAGCGTCCTGTCCTACCTGGACAAGCTCCTCGACTCCCTCCCCGAGGAGAAAATAGAGGAGTTCGCTCGTTCGGAGCATTTCGATACCTACAAACGCCTGTTCGAGGAACTGGGCCTGGTCTGAAATGGGTCTTCTCGCAAAGGCTCTCCACGGCGCGGAGCAGCCGCCGTCCTCGCAGCTCCCCTCGCGCGAGGCGCTGTCCGAAATCGAGGCCCGGCTTAGGGCGATCAGGCCGCAGGCCGATCGCCTCCTCGCGGCCTTCTCCCTCCTTTCGGAGCTCCTGCCCTTTCCCCTCCTCGGCCTCCTCCTCCCCGCGGAGGAAGGGCTGCTTCCCGCGGCCGTGAAGGGCTTCGCCTGTCCCCGCCCCTCGCCCCTCGCATCGACCCTCCCTTCCGAACTGAAGTTCCCCGGCGCGCCCCTTCCCGCCGAGGCCCGCCGCTCGGTGCATTCCGCCTTCGGCCTTTCCTCCGAGCTGCCCCTCTTCGGAGCCTCCCTCTCCGCTGCCGAGGATGCCGGTCCGGGCGGCCTGTGGCTCTATTCCTATCCCGGCGCCGAGGCCTCGGGACAGCAGGGGCAGCGCCTTCTCGGCTCCCTCTTCTCCTCGGCCCCCCTTTCCGAGGCGCCGGGCTTCGGCCTAACCTCGATCGCCGCCGATCCCTGCTCCGAGCTCCTCGCGGCCATCCCCGCCGACCAAGTCGGCTTGGCCCTCCGCTTCGACCTCGGGGAGCTCTGCGCGCGGGCCTTGCGGCGATATCCCGGCCTCCAGCCCGGCGTCGCCGAATCCCTCGTCCTCTCCGCCGCCGCCTCCCTCCTGAGCTCGAGGGGGAAGGCCCTCCTGGCAGGGCCCGAGCGCGTCGCCCTCGTCTTGGTCTCCCCCTCCCCCATCGATCCCGAGCTCGCCCTCTTCCAGTTCCGCAAATCCTTCGCCCGCTCCCTCTCCTTCCTCGAGGGCTTCGAGTTTCCCCAGGGCGATTGCATCGCCCTCGATCCCTCGGAAGCGGGCGCCCTCGAATCCCTTTCCCGTTTCCTGGCGAGTTAAGCCATGTCCCTCGCCTTGGCGAACTCACGGGACGGTACGACCACCTGCCTCGCCGAGGGAGCTTACCTCCATTCTCCCTACGCTCCCGCTCGGGAGGCCGAGCGTTTCGTGGAGGATAAGCTCGGCTCCTCGAGCCCTTCCATCGTCATCCTCCTCGGACCCTGCTTAGGCTATGCCGTCGCCGCGGCCCGTAGGCGCCTTCCCGGCGCCCTCGTCCTGTCGATTCAATACTCGCCCTTCTTCCTGGGCAGGGAGCTATTCGAGGCCGACGCTTCCTGGTACCCCGATTCCCCCCTGTCCCTCGAGTCCTTCCTTTCCTCGGCAATCGGCGAGGAAGCCGCCTCCGGCCTCGCGGTCCTCGATTGGCCCCCGGCCTCCCGCGCCTTCCCGGAGATCGCCGCCGCCCTCCGCTCCTCCCTCCTCGCCGCCCTCGATCGCCTTATTTCCTCGGCCGCCACCGTCAAGGCGAGCGGCAGGACCTGGCTCGCCAACTCCTGCCGCTCCTTCCTCCTCGCCCAGCGGCTCGGGGAGCTCCCCGAGATCGAAGGGCCCCTCGTCGTCGCGGCAGCCGGCCCGAGCCTCGAGGCGGCCGCGCCTTTTCTCGCCGACCGCCGCGGTCGCTTCTTCCTTATCGCGGTCTCCTCCGCCCTGGCCGCCTGCGAGGCCGCCGGGCTCGAGCCCGACCTCGTCCTGGCCACGGACGGGGGCTTCTGGAGCCGCCACCACCTCTATCCCCTCGCCCGCCGCGGCGGCCCCCTTGCCCTCCCCCTCAGCGCCCTGCCCTCGGCCTCGCTATGGAGGGCTAGCAGCCTCCATCTCATCGACCAAGGCTCCTTCGCCGAGCTCGAGCTCCTACCCTTCCTCGGAGGGGGCCCGCGGCTCCCCCCCCACGGCACGGTCGCGGGAAGCGCCCTCTCCCTGGCGGCCTCCCTCGGCTCGGGGCCCATCGTCTTCACCGGCCTAGACCTAGCCGCGCGCGGCGATGCCGAGCATGCCCGGCCCCATGGCTTCGACCAGGCGATCGTCGCCGGCGCCGCGCGGACGAGGCCGGCGGAGGCCCTGGCCTGGGAGCGGCGCTCGACCCTAGAGCCCCTCGCGCTCGGCGGAGGCTGGTTCGGTTCGCGGAGCCTGTCTATCTACGCCCAGGCCCTCGCGAGCGACGCTGCCCGCCTGCCGGGCCGGCTCTTCCGCTTCCTTCCCTCTGGCCAGGGCCTCCCCGGCTTCGCCGAGCTCGACGCAGGCGGCCTGGACTCCCTCCTCGCCGCGGCCCCCCCTCGCGCGCCCTGGCTCCCGGCCTCGCGCGAAATCCCCGGCCGCGCCGAGCGCGAGCTCTTCCTCGCCTCGCGCTTCCGATCCTGGCGCCGCCGGGCGGAGGAAGCCTGCGCGGGCCTCGCGAAGGGGTGCTCGCCTTCGGAACCGGGCATCGCCGAGCTCCTCCGCTCCCTCGACCTCCCCTTCTGGTCCGCCGCTCGCCGAGCCCTGTCCCGCTCGGACGATCCCGGGCCCGCGGCGCGAGCCCTGGCCGAGAGCGCCCTCCTCCAGCTCGGCGCGCTCGAAAGGAATCTCCTCTCATGAGCGACCGCATCTTCAGGCGCAATCTCCTCGCCCTCTCCCGCAGCGATCCCGATCTCGGCGACCGGCTCCTGGAGTCCCAGCCCGATCCCGCGCTCGCCCTGCGCAGCGCGCGCTCGGGGGCTGCCGTGCCCGTTCTCAGGCGCGGAGAGCGGGAAGCGGCCTTCCACTCCCTGATCGATCCCGAGCGGGAGGCCGAGCGCATATTCGAGGCCCAGCCGCCCGGCGGCTTCATCGTCGCCCTGGGCCTGGGCTGCGGCTACCTCCTCAAGCGCTACCTCGCTTCACCGGCCACGACCGGCATCGTGGCCGTGGAGTACTCCGCCCCCCTCCTCCGCGCCCTCCTCGAGGAGGCCGACCTCTCCGAGCTCTTCCTCGACGAGCGCTTCACCCTCCTCCTCGACCCCGAGCCGGCCGGGCTCGCCTCCATGATCCTCTCGCGCTACGTGCCGCCCATCGCCGGCGATATCCGCTCCCTGCCCCTGCGGGGCCGCGTCGACCTCGATCCCGAGCCCTTCGGCGAGGCCGCCGACTCCCTGCGCGCCGTCCTCGGGCGGATCTCCGACGACTACAGCGTCCAAGCCTTCTTCGGCAAGCTCTGGTTCAAGAACGTGGCCCGCAACCTCTTCGCCGCCGGCAGGGCTACGGCCCCCCTTCCCCCCGTGCGCCGGGCGGCCGTGGCCGCGGCCGGCCCCTCCCTCGAGCTCGCCATCCCGGCGCTGCGCGAGGCGGTGGCCGGCGGGGCCTTCCTCATCGCCACGGACACGAGCCTGCCTTCCCTCGTAGGCTCGGGGCTCCGCCCCGGGGCCGTCGTCTCCATCGATTGCCAGCACATCAGCTATTACCATTTCCTCGGCGGCATCCCCGAGGGCATACCCCTCGTCATCGACCTGGCTTCGCCTAACCGCCTCGCGCGGCTGACCGCCTCGCCCCGCTTCTTCTCCTCGGGCCACCCTTTCTGCGCCTACGTCTCCGCCCGCTTCCGCCCCTTCCCCGCCCTCGACACCTCCGGCGGGAACGTGACCCACGCCGCCCTCTCCCTCGCGGAGGCCCTCGGCGCCGAGTCGACCATCCTCGCCGGGGCCGACTTCTCCTACCCCCAGGGGAAGAGCTACGCGAGGGGCACCTACATCTACGGGTATTTCGACCGGCTCCAAGGCCGCCTGAGCCCGACCGAGTCCCTGTTCTCGGGCTTCGTCTTCAGGAACGCCGAGGTGAGCCGCGAGAGCTCGGCCGACGGCTCGTCCTCGCGCTACCTGACCAAGCCCCTGATCGCCTACAAGGAGCACCTGGAGCGCTTCGCCGCCGCTTCGGACATGGCCATCATCCCCCTGCGCGGGCTCGGGGTCGAGATCAGGGTTCCCTCGGATAAGGCGCGGCGGGCCAGGGAGCGGCGCCTCTTCGCGGCCGGGCAGAGCAGCTGCGGCGCCCGGGAATTCCTCGAGCGCTACGTCGCCGAGCTCCGCGCCTTGCCGACGCCGCGGGACCCCGCGGTCCCCTACCTCGCCGCCCTCGGCGAGGAGGAGCGGGACCTCTGGACCACCCTCCTGCCCGCGGCGAGCGCCTTCCAGCGCTCGGCCGGCAGGACCGCGCCTATAGCCCCCGCCGAGCTCCTCGAGCTCACGCGCGACTGGGCCGCGTCGACCGTCGAGGAGGCCCTCGCCGAGGCCGAGGACCGGGGCTGAGGCCCTATTCGACGGAGTAGGTCCGGCCAGCGGCGAGGCCGTACTTCCGGGCAAGCCAGGCATCGAGGGTCGCCGCCCTCCGCGCGAAGCTCGAGCCGTACCGCTCCATGTAGGCCTCTACCTTGCTTCGGAGCTCGGGCTCGCGCTCGAGGACCTCGGGAACGAGGAGGTTGGCGGGCAGGTTCCGGGTGAAGTACTCCTCGACCTTCCGCAGGGGCTGCTGGAGGAGGTAGGCCTGGTACTCGTTGGCCATGAGGTATTCCGAGGAGGTGTCGTAGACCATCCACTGGAAGTAGCGCTTCCAGAACCAGCGCTCCTCCTTCCCCATGGCCTTCCATTCGGCCTGGACGAAGGCGCGGTACTCCGGGTCGGCGAAGAAGATGGCGTGGGTGGACTCGTGCACGAGGAAGGTGCGCCGCAGGTAGGGCGGGGACTCCCTCGCGATGGAGATCAGGGCCCCCTTTCCCGCCTCGATGCCCTTCCCCGATCCGACGAGGACCCCGCGCTCGGCGAGGAGGAGCTCGAGGGCCAGCTCTTCCCGGTTGAGCGGGAAGCCCTTCGCCGCGGCCTCGCGGAAGAAGGCCGCCAGGTCCTCGGGGCGGTAGTCGTGGGCGTTCCAGCCGTGCAGGGGGCCGATCACCGCGTCGGGCTGGAGGCTGCCTCGGTAGCCAGCCTTCTCGACGAAGAAGGCGAGGCGCTTCAGATAGCGGTCCTGGGTCGCGTAGTCGGCGAAGTCCATGACGACGACCGAGGGGACGAGGTCCCAGCGGTAGAGGTCGTAGTCTCCGCCCGACGCGCGCGGCCGGGAGCGGAGGACCCGGCCGAGGTCGGCCAGCTCGAAATCCCGCGCCTCGAGCTGGGCGGTATAGAAGGCCGAGGGCTCGATCCCCGAAGGCAGCCTGGCGCGGATCGAGACGCAGCCCTCCTCGAAGGCCTCGGCCCCGAGGAGGAGGCGTCCCTGCCCCGGGCGAGCGATCGCCGAAAGCGAGGAAGGCGCGCCGTCTCGGTCCAGGGACTCGATCTGGATGCGCCCTGGATTAGGCGAAGCCCGGTATTCGAGGACGAGGGCGAGGCGCTCGCGCCCGTCGAAGGGCCGGTCGATGGCGAGGCGGCTCTCCTCCCCCCGCATCGTGTAGGAGAAGCCTGAAGAGACCTTCGCGCCCTCCTTCCCCGCCTCGTAGCCGCGGAAAGCGGGGAGCTCGGCTATCCCGAGGACCTGGGCCTCGATGGCAGCCTCGGGGATCGGGGCCGGCAGCTCGAGCGAGACCTCGAGCGAGGAGACGATGGCCCCGGGCGGGAGCTCCAGGACCAGGCGGGAATGGGCCGCGCGGAGGGGGAAGGAAGCCGCGGCGAGGGCTTTGGAGCGCTCCGTCGGGGAGTAGAGCGAGAGGCCGAGCGCGGGCGCCGCGTCGCCAAGCGGGGCGGCGGCGACCGAGAGCTCGAGGCAGCTGCCCTTGCCGGGAGCGTAGGGCTTCTCGAGGGTATAGCGATTGAGCCTTCGCACCGCCGAGAAGGCGCCCTCGCGCCCCGCTTCCCAGGACGCCGACTGCCGGAAGGCCAGCTCTCGCCCCTGCCCGTCCTTCCAGGCGAAGCCCGAGACGGCCGGCCGGGCGCAGGCGCTCGCCAGCGCCGCTGCCGCGAGGGCGGCCGCCACGAGGAGGGGCTTGCTGTTCATAGGCTCGAGCCGCTCTTCCCTTTCCCGCGGGCCTCCGCCTTAGCGGAAGGCCACGACGCTCCGCGCGATGAGCTCGGCCACCTCGTACTTCTGCGCGCGGCTCATGTCGATGTTCGAGCGGAGGAAGGTGTCCCAGCGGCCGAAGAAGTCGTCTGGCAGCCTCGGCAGCTCGCGGAGCTGGGCGTCGACGAGGCGGTGCGAGGGCTCGAAGCGCCTGTTGGCCATGAAGAGGACGGCGGCGGCGTTGCGCAGGAAGCCGGCCGAGGATTCCGCGTAGAAGAAGCCGTCGTCCCGGAGGGCGGCGGCGCCCAGGTCGGAGAGGTAATGCTCCATCTTGGCCTGGAAGGCCTCGCGGAGCCCCTTCCAGAAGGCCTCGGGCATCTGAGCGAGCTTCCGCCTCGTCCCCTCGATCCAGCCGCTGCGGTCGAAGAGGACGCGCGAGCGCTGGAGCCGGTAGAAGACGTAGGTCCCGGAGTTCTTGAGGACCCAGACGAGGTTGACGTCGATCTCGTGGGAGAGGAAGTCCTCGAAGCGCCGGGTCGGCTTGTACTCGACGCGTACGGGCAGCCCCTCGAGGAAGAAGCGGTCCTTGGTCTGGGCCGCCGCGCTCTCGAAGGCGCCCGGATGGTCCAGGGCCTGGGAGAAGGCGGCGCGCCTCTGCTCGGGCGGGGGTATGGCGTCGCGATAGTAGACGTCGAGGACCAAGGCGAAATAGGGATCCAGGATATCGGTTTCCGAATGCTCGGCGAGGGTGACGCACTCGACGACGTCCCAGGCGGAGAGCATCGAGGCGAGGCTCGCGGTCAGGCGTTCAATTTTCTTCTTCATCGCGCTTCCTTGTACCTTCCCTGGGTCGATTGTATCATGCTCGGGTGCCTTTGGAAACGAGTAGCCCTTCGAGGAGCCTCCTCATGGCAGCCCTCGAGCCGCCGGGCAATATACGCGCCGACCTGGCCCGCTACCGCCGCGGCATCTTCTCCTCCCTCGGCGAGGCCTCGGCCCGGGCCTTCCCCGAGGCCCTTCCCCTCGCCTTCGCCGCCGGGCCGGCGACCTTGACGCCGGCGAGGCGGCGCCGGGCCTCCGCCCTCCTTCGCGGAGCCTGGAAGGGCATCGAGGGAGGCTTCCGCTCGGGAGGGCTGCGGGCAGTCGGAGCTCTCCTCTATCTGGGCCTCGAGGGGCCGGTCGCCGAGCTGGCCGGCCGGATCGAGGGGAGCCTCCCCCTCCTCGGGCTCGAGGCCTGCCCTGGCCCGATCGGAGCCCGCGAGGGTCTCTTCCTCTGCGGGCTGCCGAGCGAGGCCGCCGCCGCTCGGGCCGCGGGAGGCGAGCCTCCTTCCCTCGCCTTCGGGGATTGCCGCCTCGTCCTGTACAGGATCGACCTGGGCGAGCGGGGCTTCGAGGCTGTCGTATGGCGCGAAGCGGCCTGCGCCCCACGGCCGGGCCGGGCCCGGGGCCTCGGGGGCCGCGCGCGAGGAGGGGCTTAGCCTCCCCGGCCCTGCCGCGGGCGCTCGGCGAAGACCCGGTTGCGGCCCCCGGCCTTGGCCGATGCGAGGGCCCGCTCGGCGGCCTCGACGATCTCGGCCGCGCTCATGAAGTCCGGATAGGTGGCGATGCCGCAGGAGAGGCTCATCGAGAATTCGCCCTCGGCCCCCGGGTGGCGCAGGCTGCCGAAGCTCTGCCTGAGCTCCTCGGCGAGGCGCTGCGCGGTGCGCCCGTCGGCGCCGGGGAGTATGGCGGCGAACTGGTCCCCGCCGTAGCGGCCGACGATGTCCGTGCGCCGCAGGCGCTCCGAGATGAGCCGGGACGCGCCGCGGATGACGCGGTCCCCGGTCAGGTGGCCGTTGGCCTCGTTTACCCCCTTCATGCGGTCCACGTCGATGAGGCAGAAGGAGAGGATCGAGCCCGAGCGCCGCGAGCGGAGGAGCTCGTTCGAGAGGCGCTCGACGAGGTTCGTATGGTTCAGGAGGCCCGTCAGCGCGTCTCGCTCCATGTAGAAGCGGATGGAGCGGGAGCGCTCGGCGCGGAGGGAGACGCTGGCGACGAGGTGCTCGGGCTTGATGGGCTTCTCGAGGAACTCGTCGCAGCCCATGCGGATGGCGGAGATCTGCTTCTCGAGATCTTTCTCGACGGAGAGGAAGATGATCGGGACGGCCGCGAAGGCCTCGTTCTGCCTGACGATGCTCGCGAGCTCGGTACCCGAGCAGCCGGGCATGTACATGTCCATGAGGATGATCTCGGGCTTGGTCTCCACGAGGAGGGGGATCACCTGATCGGCCGAGGTCGCCGTGGCCGTCTGCATGCCGGCGCCCTGGAGTATGAGGGCGTTGTAGGCCACCTGCTCCGGATCGTCGTCCACGATAAGCACCCGGTAGGGCGGGGCCTCCCGCTCCTTGAAGAGGGCGTCGATCTTGTCGGCGAGGACCCAGGCGTCGACCGGGAGGAGGAAGAAGGCCTCCCCGCCGGCGCGCACGGCCCCGAGCCGCGTCGGGAAGTCGTCCCGGTCGGCGTAGTACAGGAGGCGCAGCGAGGCGCCGTGGCTCCGCTTGAGCTCGGCGAGCTCCGCGGCGAAGGCGGGCTCCCGCTCGAGCCTCTGCGAGTCGGCGATGAGGAGGACGTCGCCGAGGGCCTCGACGAGGCGGCCCGCCTCCTCGGCGCTCTCGACCTCCCTGACCGTGATGCCGAAGATCCTGAGCTGCTCGAGGAGGGCCGGGCCGCCGCCCCTGTCGCCCTTCCTCACCAAGACGTTTTTCATATCGCCCCACTCCGCATCCCTGTAACCTCTGGCCGCCCAGGGAGATTTTTCAGCATGAGTGTATCGAGCCGAGCTCATCGACGCCAGCCCCGAGAGCCCCGCGGAGCTATTCAAGCCCCACTCGCCGTGCTATATTCCTGCGAATGAACGGAGGAATCATGAAGCCCACGACCGCCGCGGCCCTCGGCCTCGCGGCCCTGCTCGCCACCGCAGCCCTCCCCTCCGCCTTCTGCCAGGAAGCGCCGGCCGAGGGCTCCCCGGCCGAGGCTCCCGAGATAGACCCAGCCCAGGATTTCTCCGTGAACCCCTTCCTCCGCGGGGAGCAGACCATAGCCATCGGGGCCGGCCTCCATATACCTCTTTTCATCGCGCCCGGCGACACGGCTACGGGCGAGCGCACCAACCTCTCCCTCGGCGGGGACTTCAGCTTCTCCTACCAGTACTTCGTAGCCCGGGGCCTGGCCATCGGCGGCAGCATCGCCGGCGCCTTCAACGGCACGGTCGGCGGCCTCTCCCTCTTCACCGCCCCCATTGCCTTCACGACCGCCTACTGGTGGTCGATAGCCCCCTTCGAGTTCGACGTCGGCGGCGGCGTAGGCGGCTACATGATGCGCCACGACGGGGACGGGATGCTCGGCCTCTTCGCCAAGGCGGGAGGCGGGGCCTACTGGCGGAGCGCCTCGGCCTGGAGCGTCGGCCTCCAGACCTACTTCTGGCTGGTCCCCGAGCTGCACGGGGGAAGCTACTCCGAGTACACGAGGACCGGGGGCTTCCTCGAGGTCAGCGTGTCGGCCCTCTATCACCTCTAGGAGCAGGACCGTGAAAATCCTACATCGCGCAACGCTCGCCGCGCTCGCCGCCGCGGCCCTCCTCGCCTCCTCCTGCAACAACTCCTACGGGGTCTTCTACAGCATCCAGCAGGAGACCGAGCAGAGCGGCTCGGAGTACTTCAAGAAGGCCACCACCACCGGGGTCTACAAGCTCGGCTCGGGGGCCTCCACGGCCTACTTCGCATCCGGGACCAAGCTCTACACCCGCGGCCTCGCCGATAGCGACTGGAGCGTCGAATCCATCGGCGGGACGAGGGACTACCGACTCCTCGCGGCGACGGGGAACGGCACCTACCTCCTCGCCTCGATCTACGCCTCCGGCGCGTGCAAGCTCCTCCAGAGGGAGGCCGCGACCGCCTGGACGGAGATCGACATCTCCGCGATCCCCGCGGGCTCCTGGATCGACGGCCTCTACTTCGCCGGCGGGGCCTTCTTCGCCCAGGCCCACGACAACTACGAGAACGAGGACGACGAGACCGACGATACCTACTCCCTGTTCTATTTGTCGGGTACGAGCCTCCTCGCCTGCGACGCGAACCTCCAGGGCCTCAACTACGAGAGGTCATTTTCAGGCGTGGCCTACGATACGAGCACGCTTACCTTCTGGTACGCGACTCGCAAGGGCCTCTTCTCGAGCGGCAATCCGGACACCTTGGCGACCGCCCTTGCCTCCGGCACCGGCCCCGGCGGCCTGACCGCGACGAGCATCGCCTACTTCGACAGCGCCCTCTTCGTGGGCGTCTACGATTACGATGAGGACGATCCCTACCTCTACAGGCTCTCGGGCGGCAGCTGGGTCAACGTCACCGATTCCGACTTCGAGGGCCCCCCTACGGCCCTCTGCTACATCACGGCCCCCGCCAAGATGCTCGTGGGCGAGGCCCTCGTGAGCTCCTCGACCGGGGGCGGCTACTACGAGGGCTCCTCATACAGCTCGCTCAAGTCGGGAGAGCAGGACGACAAGAGCTACGTCGCCCGCTCGGAGTCCATCTACTCGACGACCATCGGGAGCCGCGCCGTCAACGCCTTCTTCTGGGACGACGACAACGATACCCTCTTCATCAGCATGTCCCCGGGGGCCTCGAGCGCGAGCTACTACGGCCTGTACTCCACCGTCTACGACGGCTCCACCTGGTCGGGCTGGGAAGCCGAGTGAGCCCGGCCCTCCGGCGCGCCTAGGTAGCCCCGATGCCGAGGAAGGGTGAGGACGAGCTCTTCTCGGCGCCCTCCCCCGGCGCGCCCGAGGCCGGGGGCCGCGAGCCCCTCGCCTCGCGGATGCGCCCGCGCAGCCTCGACGAGTTCGTCGGGCAGGAGCACATCGTCGGCCCCGGGCGCCTGCTCAGGCGCGCCATCCAGAAGGACCAGCTCAGCTCCATCATCCTCTCCGGCCCCCCGGGCACCGGCAAGACGACCCTGGCCCGGGTCATCGCCAACTCGACCTCGAGCCGCTTCGTCACCTTGAACGCGGTGCTCGCGGGCGTGGCCGACATCCGCGCCGCCATCGAGGAGGCCAAACGCCACCGCGAGCTCTACGACCGCAAGACCATCCTCTTCGTCGACGAGGTGCACCGCTGGAACAAGGCCCAGCAGGACGCCCTCCTGCCCTGGGTCGAGAACGGGACCTTCGTCCTTATCGGCGCGACGACCGAGAACCCCTTCTTCGAGGTCAACCGGGCCCTGGTCTCCCGCTCCCGGGTCTTCCAGCTCGCGTCCCTCGGCGAGGCCGACCTCCGCCGTGCGGCCGAGGCCGCGTTGCGCGATCCCGAACGGGGCTACGGGCGCTGGAAGGTGAGCTTCGAGGAAGGCGCCCTCGAGCACCTCGTGGGCACCGCCGACGGGGACGCCCGCAGCCTCCTCAACGCCCTCGAGCTCGCGGTCGAGACGAGCGCCGAGCCCTGGCCCCCCGCCGACGGCTCCGAGATCCGCGTGGGCATGGCCGCGGCCGAGGAGAGCATCCAGAAGCGGGCCGTCCTCTACGACAAGGACGGGGACTACCACTACGACGCGGCGAGCGCCTTCATCAAGAGCCTCCGCGGCTCCGATCCCGACGCGGCCCTCTACTGGCTCGCCCGCATGGTCTACGCCGGCGAGGATCCCCGCTTCGCCTTCCGCCGCATGATGATCTCGGCCTGCGAGGACGTGGGCCTGGCCGATCCCGAGGCCCTCCGAGTCGTCGTCTCCTGCGCCGAGGCCTTCGACCGCGTCGGCCTGCCCGAGGGCCAGTACTTCCTGACCCAGGCCGCCCTCTACCTGGCCACGGCCCCCAAGTCCAACTCCTCCCTGGGCTACTTCGACGCCCTGAAGTCCGTCGAGGCCGAGGCGGCCGAGGTGCCCGACCACCTCAAGGACGCGAACCGGGACGCCAAGGGCTTCGGCCACGGGGAGGGCTACCTCTATCCCCACGCCTACCGCGAGCACTGGGCCGCCCAGCAGTACCTTCCCGATTCCCTTCGCGGAAGGGTCTTCTACCAGCCCGGCTCCCTCGGCCTCGAGGGCGAGCGACGCGGCCTGGTGCTCGAGCGCCGCGAGGCCCAGCTCCTGTCGGCGGTCGGGGAGGGCAAGGAGGGCGAGACGGGAGCCGCCGCGCCGCCCTCGGCCGCGGCGGCCTCTCCCTGGTCCTCGGGCGGGGAGGCCAAGGCTACGTGGCGCTCCCGGGCCGAATCCTCGGCCCCCGCCCGGCTCTCGGCCCTTCGCCGCGCCCTCTTCGAGGCGGCCCGGCCGGGCCGGGGCGACCGGGTCCTCATCCTCGACTCGCGCGAGGGCTACCTCGCCTGGGAGGCCCTGCGCCGCTGCCCCGAGGGCACGGTGGCCGTCGCGGCCCTGGGCGAGGAGGAGCGCCTCCTCGTCGAGCAGTACGCGGCCACCCTGCAGGAGATCGAGCGGCCCCTCTCGGCCGCCCTGCCCCTCGAGGCCCTCAGCGCCGCGGCCCTCGAAGCCGCCTTCGGCTTCGCCTCCTTCGAGCTGGCCCTCGGCATGGGAATGCTCCTCCGCCGCCCCGATCCCGCCGCCGCCCTCGAGCGCGTCGCCGCGGCCCTGCCCCGCTCGCGGATCCTCCTGGTCGAGGCCCTGCCCCGCGAAGGCGGGAGGCTCTCGGCCCTGGCGGCCGCGGGGGGGCTCGAGGGGGAGCTCGCGGTCCGCCTGGCCCACTTCGAGTCAGGCTTCTACGCCCGCTCCGACCTCCCGGCCCTCGGGCCGGGCTTCGATGAGCTCGCCGCCGCGGCGGCGCAGTCCGCGGGCGGGCGCTTCTCCCTCGAGCGGCTCTCCCTCTCCTACTCCCGCCGCTTCAGCCGCGAGGAGATCGAGGCCTGGCTCGCGCCATCCTCCCCCTATGGGGCCGCGTTAGGCGAAGTATTCGCTCCCGGCGAGCTTGCCCGCGTCGCGGGCTCGGCCGCCGCGGCCGCCGGCCGCCGGGCCATCGACTGGCCCCTCGGCGCGGCCCTCGTCCTCGGCCGCCCCGCCTCGTAGGCGGAGGCCTGGCAGGACTCGGGACGGGCCCTCGGGCCCGTCCGGCCGCCTCAGCGCCAGGGAGGGCTCGAGCTCAGGGCGGCGAGGAAGGCCGCCAAGGGCCCCCGGGGCGCCTCGCCCGCGACGAAGCGGGGCAGGTAGGAGGAGGCCAGCTCGGACCAGCTCGCCTCCTCCTCGCCGGGCTCCACGGGGAAGAACGCCGCTCCCGAGCTCCTCGCGGCCTCGAGGTCGACGAGGGAATCGCCCACGACGAGGAGCCTCGGGCAGCCGAGCTCGGCTCGGGCCGCCGCGAGGCAGGCGGCCTTGCCGCCGAGCTCCCTGCCCATGAAGCGCGCGGCGTGGATCGCGATGCCCGCATCTTCCCATTCGCCTTTGGCCTCCTCGGCAGTAGAGGAGGAGAGGACGAGGAGCTCGGCCCGCGCGGCGAGCTCGGGAAGGAGGGCGCGGGCCCCCTCGAAAGGCCGCGGCGGGGGAAGGGCAGCGAGGGATTCGTCGACCGCCCTCGACCAGTCGAGGACGCGCTCGAGGGCTCGATCCGCGCGGCGGGATCGGAGAGCGGCCTCGAGGGCTTCGCTCGAGCAGCTCGATGAGGAGGAGAGCCAGGCCTCGAGGGCGGCCACCAGGCCTTCCCCGCCGCGGAGCATCGCTGCCAGCTCGGGCCGCCTCGAGGCGATGCGGAGGGCCGCGGCGAGGATCTTGTAGCGGTTAGCGTCCCTGAGCCGCGACTCGAGGCTGACGAAGCGCCAGACCTCGGCCATGGCCGCGGCCGGGGCGGAGCGCCCGAAGCGGGCGGCGAAGGCCGGGGCGAAGCAGAGCTCCTGGCGCGGCCGGGTGGAATCGAGGACCGTGCCCTCGGAATCGAGGGCTACGAGGAGACGGGGCGGGGATCGGCGGCCGGCCGCGCCCCTGCCGCTAAGGCCTTCTGCGGCCTTGCGAGCCCTGGCCCGGTCGCGCCGGTCGGCCCGCTGGGGCGATCGCCGCCTTCCCGGGCGCGGCGCCTGGCGAAGCGCCCGACGGAGGTTGGACGAGCCTCCCCCGGGCCCCTTCGCTCCTTCTGTCTTCACCGATGGCCTCCTTGCCTAGTATCGGCGCGGCCGGAGCCTCGCTTGACCATGGGGCGAGAGCTCGCCACTATAGACCGATATGGCGCGCCCCCGCTTCAAGACCAGCGACGAGGTCTTCGACTACCTCCTGGGCTTCGTGAACGTCGAGAAGGGACAGAAGACCGAGTTCAAGCTCGACCGGATGAGCTGGCTCTGCTCCGAGCTCGGCGAGCCCCAGGACGCCTTCCGCTCGATCCACGTCGCCGGATCCAAGGGCAAGGGCTCGGTCTCCGCCATGATGGCGAGCATGCTGGAGGCGGCCGGCTTCCGGACCGGCCTGTACACCTCCCCCCACATCCTCCGCTGGAAGGAGCGGATCAGCCTCGCCGGGGAGGAGATGCCGGAGGAGCTCATCCTCTCGGCCATGGCCGAGCTCCTCCCCCTCGTCGAGGGCCGCGGCCCCGAGGACTTCCCCGGCGGGGAGCTGCCCACCTACTTCGAGCTCACCACCCTAGTCGGCTTCTGCGCCTTCCGCGCCGCGGGCTGCGCCTGGGCGGTGATCGAGACGGGGCTGGGCGGCCGGCTCGACTCGACCAACGTCGTGAGCCCGGCCTCCAGCGTCATCACGCCCATCGAGCTCGAGCACACCGAGTACCTCGGGGACACGATCGCCCTCATCGCCGCCGAGAAGGCGGGCATCGTCAAGGCGGGCCGGCCCTGCTACTCCTGCGCCCAACGCGCCGAGGCCAGGGAGGCGATTCAGGCGGCCTGCGCCCGGCGCGGCAGCGAGCTCCGCGAGGCCCCGGTCCTCGCCCCGGCCGAGCTCCTCGGCATCGACCGCTCTGGCACTGCCGCCTCGCTCCGCTTCGCGCCCGGCTCGCCCCTGGCTTCGCGCTTCCCCTCGCCCCTCCAGCTCCGTACTCCCATGATCGGCGCGGTCCAGGCGGGGAACATGTCCTTGGCCCTCCTCGCCGCTGCCGAGTCCGAGCCGGCTCTCGGGCCCGAGGCCGCCGCGGCGGGACTCGCCAAGGCCTGCCTGCCAGCCCGCTTCCAGGTCCTCGACCGGGAGCCGCCCATCGTCCTCGACGGGGCCCACACGCCCAGCTCGGCCGCTGCGGCCCTGGCCAGCTTCGAGGCCCTCTTCCCGGGACCGAAAGCCCTCCTCTTCGCCTGCGCCCAGGACAAGCGCCACGCCGAGCTCGCCTCCATCCTCGCGCCGCGCTTCGGCCAGGTCACCGTGACGGCGCCGGGCAGCTTCAAGAAGAGCGATCCCGCGGCCGCCTACGCGAGCTTCGCCCGCCTCGCGCCCCATGCCCTCCTCGTCGGGGATACGGCCGAGGCTATCATCTCCGCGGCGGGCCGGGCCCGGGCGGCGGGCCTCCCCCTCCTCGTCACCGGCTCCTTCTACCTCTGCGCCGAGGCCCTTAAGGAGCTCGGGAGCTGAGATAGGAAAGCAGGCTCTGGGCGAGCCCGATGAGCCCGCCGAGGACCCCTCCCAGGACGGTGATCCAGCGGAGCTCCTTGTCCGCCACCGCCAGGATCATCCGCTCCACCTCGGCCATCTCGAGCTCCCCGATCCGATCCTCGACGATGCGCTTGACGTCGAGCCCCTCGACGATACGCCCGGCCTCCTCGGCCAGGATGGCGAGGGCCCGGTCGGCGAGGAGGGAGGAGAGCTCGGCCCGGAGGCCGGGCCCCGCCCCGATGGCCTGGGCCAGGCTGGCATCCCCGAATCCGAGGCCCAGGGCCTCGACGAAGGCCGCGAGCGAGGAGCCGAGGATGCGGCTCGCGCTCCCGCCCCCCGCCGTCGTGAGGGCGCGGGAGACGGCGGCGGCCGCCCGCGCGGAGAGCTCCTCGGCGGGCAGGCCGAATGAGCCGAGGAAGCCATGGAGGCTCGCGCCCGCCTTCGAGCCGGCCAGGGCGGCGGCCCGTTCTGCCACCTCGGGCCCGCGCTCGGCCAGGGCGTCGAGGGCGGCGTCGAGGGCAGCCTCGGCCGTGGAGCGGGCCACGAGGCCGGCGAGAGCCCGGCCGAAGGAGCTCTCCTGGGCCTTCTCGTAGGCTCGGCAGGCGGCCTGGGCCGCCCGCTCGGCCATGGCGGGCTCGCGGAGGAGGGCCATGGCGGCCTCGACCAGGGAGTCGACGGTCTCTGGCATGCCCTCGGAGAGGTTGCGCTCGTACTGGGCCGCCCCGACGATGAAGCGCTGGAGGAGGCTCAAGCGGCCGATGGCCGAGCGGATGACGTCCTTCGCGTAGAAGCCGATCTCGACCTTGACCTCGGGGCTGTTCAAGAAGTGCTCGAGGACGGGCAGGGCGGCCCGGTAGAGCCCCTCGGCGAGGGCTCTGACGAGGGGCTCGGCGGCCTCGGCGGGAAGGAGTGAGCCGATGCTGGGCGAGGGACTACCCCGGGCCGAGGCTGCTCCCTCCCCCGGCTCGGCGTAGGCCGCCTCGAGAGCGGCGCGGAGCCGCGCGCGGAGGGCCTCGACCCCGCCCCTGCCCACGACGATCGAGGCCAGCTCCCTCGCCAGCTCGGGGCCGAGGAAGCGCGAGAGGGGCATGGAGCCGGCGTCGAGGAGGGCCTTGCGGAGGGCCTCCTCCAGGGCCGAACGGAAGGCCTCCGATGAGGCGAGGCTCGCCCAGGCCCCTGAGACCAGGCGCGACAGGGGACCGGGCTGGGCTCCCGGCCTGGGCAAGAGCCCCGCGGCCCGGGTATCGAGGAGGGTCTCGAGCCGCGCGTCGATGGCCCGGGCGAGGGCCGAGCGGATATCGGGCTCGAGGAGGCGGCGCCGCAATACCTCGGAGGTGAGGAGCTCGGCCGCGACCGTCTCGCCGACGCTCCGCGCGAGCCGCTCCCGCTCGCGGGGCAGGAGCCCCGGCGTGAAGGGGAGCCTCCGCCCGAGGAAGCGCTTCTCGCTCAAGGGGCGGAAGAGCATCTTGATCGCGAGCCAGTTGGTCACGTAGCCGATGACCGCCCCGACGAGGGGGGGGATAAGCCAGGTCCAGAGGCGGCCCATCTCAGCGGTACTTCGCGGCGGCGAGCTCGGCCTGGGCCTTGGTGGCGAAGACGTCGATATCCTCGGCCCTGGCCCAGCCCTCGGCCCCCTCGGCCTTGAGCCGGTACCAGAGGCCCCGCTTGTCCGCTCCGGCCGGGGAAGAGCCCAGGTCCCTGCCTGAGACCTCGAAGAGCTCGCCGCGGCGGAGGTGGGAAAGATCCCTCGCCCCCTGGACCGGGCTCTCCTTAAGGCGGGCGTAGACCTCCTTGACGACGGCCCAGGCGGGGCCGCCGGAGAGGGGAGGCGTCGGAAGCAGGTTCAAGGATCCCTCCTTGCTCGGCGAGCAGGAGGAAACAAAAAGGAGAAGGAGTAGGAGGGCCGCTGATCCGAGGGGCTTCATGCCGCTGATTTCCTTTCGCGCGATCGTCCCGGAGGGTACATGAGGGCTTTACTCCCTTTTTACGGGTCGACGGTTGAATTTATCCAATATTCGGAGCATTTTAAAGCCCAATGCGCCGTGTATCCGCAGTCCTGCTGACCTTGGCCCTGGGAAGCTCCCTCGCGGCCCTGCCTTCGCCGGGCGGCTTCCGCTTCGACCTCTCGGCCTATGCGGCCCTCCCCGTCACCTGGTACGCGGATGGCCCTGCCCTCAGGCACTCGGGCTGGGGGGCCTCGGCCGGCGCTGAGTACGAGCTCGAGGCCTGGGTCCCCGGCCGGCTCGAGCTCTCCTACTTCGGCTACGCTCCCTCGGCCATCTCCGAGGGGGGGGAGCTCTACCGGGCCTGGCATGGCCTCCGCGTCGCCGCCCTCGCCGGCTACCGCTTCGAGCCCTTCGAAGCTCTCTGGTCGTCGAGGCTCGGCCTCCTCGCCGGCGGGGCCTTGACCGCGGCCGGCTACACCGACACGAACCTGGCCTTCGCCTATCCCTCCCTCCTCGCCGAGCTCCGCCTCGACCTGGCCGCGGAGCGCGAGTCCTTCCTCTGGATAGGCCTGCCCTTCGAGTACATGTTTCGCGGCGCCTTCAGGACGGCCTCCCTCGGCTTGGCCCTGGGCTGGCGCATGGGGCCGGTCGCCCGAGCCCCATCGCGTCCCGCCCCGCGGAAGGGGGCCCGCCGATGAAGGGCCCCGCCCGCTCCGCCGCGTTAGGCGCTTTCATCTACCTGGCCCTCCTGGCCGCCGCCCTCCTCGGGGCCTGCTCGATGGGGAAGGTCTCCACCACGAGGCATGCGCTGGTGTACGGCGTCTCGCTTTACCAATCGATGTACGTCGAGGGCGAGGACTACACCAACAACCTCACCTATTCGGACAACGACGCCGTCTCGATGGGCTCCATCCTCGCGGCCGCCGGATGGGAAGAAGCCAACATCCGCGTCAGGGCCAGGGGCAGCGGCACGACGACCTCCACCCTTCCAACGAAGGCCAACCTCTTCGCCGACCTCGACGACCTCGCCGCGAGCGTCTCCTCCTCCGATACGGTGCTGATCTACTTCTCCGGCCACGGAACCTACCGTTCCTCGACGGATACGACCTACTTCATCCCCTATCTCGGCATCAGCGACGAGGCTTCGCCCAGCCTATACTACTCGCTCTGCGTTTCGCCCGCGGAGCTCGCCGCAAAGCTCGAGGAGCTGCCGACCGACAAGGTCTTCGTGATCCTCGACACCTGCTATTCGGGCGGCTTCGTGGATACGGGCTCAGCAACAGATACGGCTCCGCAGAATTACGGGATTTTTGACGATGGAACGGAGCCATCAACCGTACTCTATGCTCTTGGAAATTTCGGTGAACTACTGTCTGATAACGCCGATCGGTACAATGCAACCCCACCGATAACTATCTCAGCTGCTGGAGCTGAGGAACTTTCCTATGAAAATCCATATTACAGTCACGGGATATTCACCTATCTTTTACTAGAGTCCGCAGAGAACGGCGATTCGAATAACGATGGGTACATCACTGCATCAGAATCGTATGGATACATTTTAAACCGTTTCGAGTCAGTGTGGAATTCTCAGTATTACAGCAGTATCGATCCTGTCAGTGGTCTATATGCCGACTACCTCCCCCGCATCTCCGGCGGGGCGCGAGACCTCGTGCTCTTCGAGGACTAGGAGCCCAGGTAGCTCGAGAGGAGATCGCGCAACGCGGCGGCCTCCTCCCTGGTGAGGGTCGTGCCCTTGCCCATCTTCTGGTGGTCGGGCGACCACTCGCGGATGTCGAGCTTGGCCTCCCTCCCGTTCCAGGAGACGAGGTTGAGCTCCTTGCTCCAGCCCTTCGAGCCCGCGCCCAGGACGCCGAGCCGGCTCGCTATCTCGAAGCTGACTTCCCTATCCTTGCTATCCATCGCATCCTCCGCTCCCGTCACGCGCCTGGGAGCCCCGGGCGATTGAGGCCGGGCCGCGCTAGACCGCGAAGTCGTCGCGGCCCTCGCGGGCGAACTCGGCGAAGAAGTAGACGACGACCCCGCTCTGCCTGACCCGCATCTCGGCCAGGCCCGAGGAGGCCATCTTCTCGAGGAGCTTCCGGGCCTCGTCGACGCCGAGCTCCCCCTCGAGGGCGACCTCGCCGGGGCTCACGAAGCCCCCGTTCGCCTTGGCGACGCGGAGGACGGTCTTCTCCGGATCCTCGGCCCTCGGGGCCGGTCCCCGCGAAGCGTAGCCGAGCTCGCCGCGGACCCGGGCCTCGACCTCGTAGCGGAGGTTGGCCTCTTGGACCTGGCGCGGAATGGTCACCAGGTCGTAGATGGCGCCGATCCCGAAGCAGCCACCGGTCATCATCCAGAGGATGCCGGTCCCGATCTTCCCGAGGTAGAACCTGTGGAAGTCCATGACCCCGCAGCCCGAGAAGAGCCAGAGCGCGTAGGCGACCAAGGTGGTATAGCGCATGGTCCTCACCCCCTGTTCCGTGCCGATACTGTACTATGGCCTCGCGAGGCTCGTGAAGCACGGGGCCCGGCCCCCCTCCCGCGGCTCCGCGGGCCTCGGGGTTTGACCCTGGGGCGGTTTTTATGGTAGATATTCCCTACATCAAGAGGAGATAGCATGAAGCTCCCGACGCTCAAGGAAATTTCCGCCCTTCCCCCCGACGGCCGCAGCCTCACGGTCAAGGGCTGGGTCCGCACCAAGCGGGAGACCAAGGCCGCGGTCTTCCTCGAGGTCAACGACGGCTCCCGCCTGGGCAACCTCCAGTGCGTCTTCGACGAGGCCGCGGCCGCCGCCGCGGCTTCCGAGCTCGCCCGCGCGGGCACGGGCGCCTCCGTGGCGGTCGAGGGCTCCCTCGTGGCCTCCCCCGCCGCGGGCCAGAGCGTCGAGCTCAGGGCCTCCTCCCTGCGCGTCATCGGCGAGGCCAGCCCGGAGAGCTATCCCCTGCAGAAGAAGGCGCACTCGATGGAGTTCCTCCGCGAGATAGCCCACCTCCGCCCCCGCACGAACACCTTCGGAGCCGTGGCCCGCGTGCGCAACCGCATGGCCTTCGCGATCCACGAGTTCTTCCAGGCGCGGGGCTTCCAGTACGTGCACACACCCCTCATAACGGCCTCCGACTGCGAGGGCGCCGGGGCCATGTTCCAGGTGACGACCCTCGACCTCGAGCGCCTGGGGAAGTCCGGCCGCTCCCCCGACTACGGCAAGGACTTCTTCGGCAAGCCGGCCTTCCTCACCGTCTCGGGCCAGCTCAACGTCGAGACCTACTGCGAGGCCCTGGGCCGGGTCTACACCTTCGGCCCGACCTTCCGCGCCGAGAACTCCAACACGAGCCGCCACCTCTCCGAGTTCTGGATGATCGAGCCCGAGGTCGCCTTCGCCGAGCTGGCCGACAACATGGAGCTCGCCGAGGACTTCCTCAAGCACCTGGTCAAGACCGCCCTCGCCGACTGCGCCGAGGACCTGGGCTTCTTCGACCAGCGCGTCGAGAAGGGCCTCGTCGAGAGCCTGGAGAAGGTCCTCGCGCGGAAGTTCGCGCACATGACCTACACCGAGGCCGTCGCCGAGCTCGAGAAGGCCCCCGCCCCCTTCGAGGTCAAGCCCTACTGGGGCCTCGACCTCCAGAGCGAGCACGAGAAGTACCTCTGCGAGAAGATCGCCGGCGGCCCCCTGTTCCTCACCGACTACCCCAAGGAGATCAAGTCCTTCTACATGAAGCGCAACGCCGACGGCAAGACCGTGCGCGCCATGGACCTCCTCGTGCCCCGCTTCGGCGAGATCGTCGGGGGCTCGGAGCGCGAGGACCGGCTCGAGGTCCTCCGCGAGCTGATGGCGGAGAAGAAGATGGACGAGTCGAGCTACGGCTGGTACCTCGACCTGCGCCGATTCGGCACCACGCCCCACGCGGGCTTCGGCCTCGGCTTCGAGCGCCTCGTCATGTACGTCACGGGCATGGCCAACATCCGCGACGTCATCCCCTTCCCGCGGGCCCCCAAGCTCGCCGACTTCTAGGGGGCGCGGAACGAAGACGATGCGCGAAACCTCTCGAGCCCTCGCGGCCTTCCTCTGCCTCTTCCTCGGAATAGCCGCGCCGGCCCTCGCGGCCCCGGGCTCGGGCGCCTTCGGCATCCCTCCGCCGCCCGCGGTCAACGCGCGCGCCCTCGTCGTCATGGACGCGGCCACCGGCCAGGTCCTCCTCGCGAAGAATCCCGGCCTCGTCGTGCCCCCGGCCTCCCTCACCAAGCTCGTGGCCCTCCACGTCGCCTACGAGGAGATAGCCGCGGGCCGCCTGTCCAAGGACGAGCTCGTGACGATCGACAAGCGGGACTGCTCCCCCTACGTCCCCTACGGCTCCTCCCTGGTCTACCTCCAGCCGGGCATGCGCGTCTCTGTCCTCGACCTCATGCGCGGCATGGCCGTGGCCTCGGGCAACGACGCGGCCTTCGCCCTGGCGCGGCGGATCGCGGGCGGCAACGAGGCCTTCGCCTCCCGCATGAACGAGGCGACGCGGGAGCTCGGCCTGCCCGAGCTCGGCTTCGTCGAGCCCTCTGGCCTCTCCGAGCTAAACCGCGCGACGGCCCTCTCCTTCGCTTCCTTCTGCCGCCGCTACCTCGAGCTCCACCCCGAGTCCCTCGCCGAGCTCCACTCCCTGCGCTACATCGAGTTCCCGCGCGAGGAGCACGCGACCGAGGCCTACAAGCCCCAGGGCAGGATCATCCAGTACAACCGCAACAACCTCGTCCTCTCCTACGAGGGCTGCGACGGGCTCAAGACCGGCTACATCATCGAGGCGGGCTACAACCTCGCCGCCACCGCCTCGCGCGGCTCCACCCGCCTCATCGTAGTGACCCTGGGCGGCTCGGGGAACACGGCCTTGGGCGGCGGCGCGCAGCGCTCGCGCGACGGCTCCGCCCTCCTCGACTGGGCCTTCGGCTCCTTCGTAACCCTCGCGCCCGAGCTCGGGCCCTTGCCCGAGCTCCGAGCCTGGTACGGGGAAGGCAAGAAGCTCAAGCTCGTCCCGGCCGAGGCCCTCGCCGTGAGCGCGCCCCGCTCCGCGGCCGCGGATGTCTCGGTCCGCGTCGTGGCGCCCCGCTCCATCGACGCCCCGGTCGCCAAGGGCCAACGAGTCGGCGAGGTCGTCTACTCCTCGGGCGGCCAGGTCCTGCGCCGGGTCGACCTGGTGGCCGAGCGAGAGGTCGCCAAGAAGGGTTTCCTCGGCTCCTTCCTCGACGCCATCGCCAAGTTCCTCGCCCGCGCCTTCGGCGAGGCCTAGGCCCGCCCCATCGCGTTCGCCGCCGCCCCGATCAGGGAAGCCTCGTAGCCCAGGCCCGTCCGCTTGATCTCCAGGCCCTCGTTGGCCCTCCGGTAGATATGGGCCCGCAGGGAGCCCTCGAGCTCCGCCGCGTACAGGGGATAGTCCATCGAGATGCCCCCGCCGAGGACCACGAGGGGGACGTTCAGGACGTTGACCGCCGCCGCCAGGGCGCGGCCGATATAGGTCCCGGTCTCGCGGTAGACCGCGAGGGCGGCCGGGTCGCCGGCCTTGGCCAGCTCGGCGATCTGCTTGGCGCTCTTCCCCTCCTCGATGCCCGATTCGCGCCGGAACCTCCGGGCGATGCCGGGCCCGGCGGCGACCGCCTCGAGGCAGCCGCTGTTCCCGCAGGGGCAGGGATAGTCCCCCTCCGTCACCTGGATATGCCCGAGCTCCCCCGCGTTGCCCCGGGCCCCGGCGAAGAGCCCGCCGCCGAGGAAGATGCCCGAGCCGCAGCCGTTGCTCACGGTGAGCCAGATGAAGTCGTCGCGGCCTTGGGCGCAGCCGAAGCGCCGCTCGCCGATCGCGCAGTTGTTGGCGTCGTTCTCGATGAAGACCGGCATGCGGTAGCGGTCGCGCAGGATCCGCGCGATCGGGAAGTCCCGCACCTTGGAGAAGACGGCCTCGAGCCAGAGCCCCCGCTCCGGGTCGGCCAGCCCCGGGATGCTGACCCCGATGCAGGAGAGCCCGCCTCGGGCGACGAGGGGATCGCAGAGGGAGTAGGCCGCCCGCAGGATCGAGTCCTGGCTCGGGTCGGCCAGGGGCAAGCGCTCGCTCGAGAGGACCTTCCCGGCGGGATCGACGGTCCCGACGAGGATCTTCGAGCCGCCGATATCGATAGCTAGACAGGAATCGGGCATCCTGGCCCCTTTCTCCTTTCGAATGAAGAGCGCGGCCGCCGGCCTATTCAGCCTGCGGCCGCGCTGCGGCGGGCTCGGGATCTACTTGAGGTTACCGAGCTTCTTGTGGAACTCGAGATACTGGTCGACGTTGTCCTTGGTCACGAGGTCGCTCGCGAGGGTGAGGCTCTGGATCGGCTCCTTCTTGAGGGCCTTGGAGGCGAACTCGAGGGCCTTCTCGGCGTAGCCGATGGCGTTCTGGAAGACGGTCGCCTCCATGCGCCCTTCCTTGACCGCGACGCAGGCCGCGGCGAGGGCATCGACGCCGTATATCTGGATCTGGCCAGCCTTCCCGGCCATCTTGATCGCCTCGTAGGCGCCGAGGGCCATGTCGTCGTTGTGCGACATGATGCAGCTGAGGCCCTTGACGCTCGAGAGCCAGTTCTGGGTGATGGTGACGGCCTTCTCCTTGCCCCACTCGCCGATCTGCGCGTCGACGACCTGGATGTCGGGCCTGGTCGCGAGCACCGTCTCGAAGCCCTTCTGCCTGCCGTTGGCGTGGAAGTTGCCCGCGGGTCCCTGGAGGATGCAGACCTTGGCGCCCTTGGGGAGCTTGGTAAGGGCGTACTCGGCGACAACCGTGCCCTGCTGGACCGGGTCGGCGTCGATGTAGGTCGAGGCGCCGCCGTCCTCGATGTGCCCGGTGGTGATGATGACGGGGATACCCGCCTCGATCGCCTTCTTGACGGCGGGCACCGGGGCCTGCGCATCGACCTGCTGGAGGACGATCGCGCTGAACTTGCTGGCGACGCAGTTCTCGATCTGGTTGATCTGGGTCGTGGAGTTGTTGGCGGCGTCGAAGCAGACGAGCTCGAATTGGCCCGAGTAGTTGGCCTTGGCGCCCTTCTCCATCTCGTCCTTGACCCAGACGCAGAAGGCGTCTGAGTAGGACTTGCAGATGAAGGCGACCTTGGGCGGCCCCTTCGGCGCCTTGTGGCAGCCGGCGAGGCCCAGGGCGGAGAGCGCGATCAGCGCAGCCGCGAGAACCGTGATGCCTTTCTTCATGAGATCCTCCCTAGATGGTTATGCTCTCGGGCCGGCCGGCCGCCGCGGGACGCTCCCCGCGGGGCCGATGCCTTCCCGCTCGAGACCTAGCTCCGCTTGCCCTTCGTCTTGATGTCCAGGATCACGGCCAGGACGATGATCAGGCCCTTTATGATCTGCTGGTAGTATGCCTGGACGAAGAGCAGGTTCAGGATGTTGTTCACGACCCCGATGATGACCGAGCCGCAGATCGTGCCCGCGATGGTGCCGAGGCCGCCGGCCATGCTCGTACCGCCGATGATCGCCGCGGTGATCGCGTCGAACTCGAGGCCGACGCCCTCTGCGGGCTGGCCCGAGTTGAGCCTGGTCATGTACAGGACGCCGGCGACTCCGACGAAGACGCCGTGGATCGCGAAGGTCTTGACGATCACGGGATTGACCTTGATCCCGCTCGCCACGGCCGCCGCCTTGTTGCCGCCGATGGCATAGATGTAGCGGCCGAAGCGGGTCTTCCGGAGGATGACCCAGGAGGCGGCGAGTATCGCTGCCATGATGAGGACCGAATAGGGGACCATGCCGATCCGCCCTTGCCCGATAGCGGCGATGCGCCCGATGTCGTAGATCTGCTGGCCGTTGGTGTAGATGTACACAAGTCCGCGGGCCACCTGCATGGCCGCGAGGGTCACGATGAAGGGGGGCGCGTCGTAGCGCGCGATGATGAGGGCCCCGGCGAGATTCACCGCCACCCCGACCAGGACGGCGCAGCCCAGCGCCAGGGCGAATGCAGGCGCCGCTCCCATCCCGCCGGCGGCGAGGGCCTTGTTCGTCCCGACGCAGAGGCAGCCCGCCAGCGCTACCACGCTGCCGGCGGAGAGGTCGGTCATCCCCTCGATGATGAGCATGGTGATGCCGCAGGCGACGATGGTGACGACGCTGATCTGGGTGAGGACGTTGATGATGTTGGTCCGCGTGAGGAAGGCCGGCGAGATCCCCGAGGCCGTCGCGAGGATCAGGAGCATCACGCAGAAGATGCCGTACTTGTTGTAGAGGGCCTTGAGATCCGCGCGCCCCTTCCCGGTACGCTGGGCGATGTCAGGCATTTCCGATTCCTCCCGTTGCCTTCCGCATTATCTCGACCTGCGTCGCCTCGCCCCGCTCGAAGGTCCCGGCGATGCGGCCCGCGCACATGACGAGGATCCGGTCGCTCATGCCGATGAGCTCGGGCAGCTCCGAGCTGATCATGACGATGGCGATGCCCCGCTCGCAGAGCTCGCGCATCAGCTTGTAGATCTCGTACTTGGCGCCGACGTCGATGCCCCTCGTGGGCTCGTCGAGGATCATGACCTTGGGGCCGGCCAAGAGCCACTTGGCGAGTATCACCTTTTGCTGGTTCCCGCCCGAGAGCTTGGCGATCTCGGTCTCGGCGCTCGGGGCCTTGATGCCGAGGCGCTCGACCTGCTCCCGCACGGCCGCGCGCTCGTCGGCCTCGTCGATCCACCAGCTCCCCGCGCGGTACTTGAGCCCTACGAGGTTCGCGTTCTCCGTGACGCTCCGCATGGGGATGATCCCGTACTTCCTGCGGTCCTCGCTCACCATGACGATCCCCAGCCCGATAGCGTCGTCGACGCAGCCGATGTCCGCGCGCGCGCCCTCCACGTAGACCTCGCCCGAGTCGCGGGGATCGAGGCCGAAGATGGCCCTCGCGACCTCGGTCCTGCCGGCCCCCATGAGGCCGGCGATGCCGAGGATCTCCCCCTTCCGCACCGAGAAGGATATGCCGCGGAAGGCCCTGCCCCGCGTGAATCCCTCGATCCGCAGCGCCTCGGGCCCAGGGCTGGAACCCTGCCCGGGATAGCCCGAGCCGAGCTCACGCCCCACCATGAGCTCGATGAGGGAATCCCGGTTGAAGGCCGCCGCGGGCCTGGTCTCGATGTGCCGGCCGTCGCGGAGAACCGAGATGTAGTCGGCGATCCTGAAGATCTCGTCCATCTTGTGGGAGATGTAGATGACGGTCACGCCTTGGCGCTTCAGCTCGGCGATCTTCTCGAAGAGGTAGCCGACCTCCTTATCCGTGATGGCGGAGGTGGGCTCGTCCATGATGACGAGCTTGGCCTTGCAGGAGATCGCCTTGACGATCTCCACCATCTGGGCCTGCGATACCGACAGGCTCTTCATCGGATCGGCGGGGGAGAAGCCCAATCCCTGCTCCGCGATGTACTCGGCGGCGAGGCGGTTGAGCCGCGCGTCGTCGATGAATATCCCGCCCGGCCGCATCGGCTCCCGCCCGAGGAAGATGTTCTCGGCCACGCTCAGCTCGGGGACGACGTTGAGCTCCTGGAAGATCATGGAGATGCCGAGCGAGCGGGCATGGGTCGGGGAGGAGGGCCTGTAGGGAGCCCCGTCGAGGCGCATCTCCCCCGAATCGGGCTCGTAGATCCCGTCGATGATCTTCATCAAGGTCGATTTCCCCGCCCCGTTCTCGCCGACGATGACGTGGACGCTCCCGCGGAGCACTCGCATGCTCACCTCGTCGAGGGCGCGGACCCCCGGGAAGCTCTTGCCGAGGGCGGATAGCTCGAGGACGCAATCGCCTCCCGCCATCGAGGGATCCCCGCTCATTCCCGGTACAGGATGGACATCATGAGGTGGTCGAAGACCATATGGAGGTCCTCGACGACCTGCATGTTGTCGATGGGCACGTGGAGGCTCACGTCCGAGAGGGCCCTGAGCTTGCCCCCGTCGAAGCCGGTGAGGCCGATAACCGTCGCGCCCCGCTCCCTCGCGTAGCGGGCTGCCCTCAGGACGTTCTCGGAGTTGCCCGAGCCCGAGATCGCGAGCACGAGGTCCCCGGGCTCGAGGAAGTTCCTGAGCTGCTCGACGAAGACGGAGGCGTAATCGACGTCGTTGGCGAGGCTCAGCATGGTCGGCGCGTTGTCGTTCAGCGCGATCACGCGGAAGCGCTTCTCCCGGCCGAGGCTCAGGCCCTTGTTGAAGTCGCCCGCGTAGTGCGAGGCCGTCGCCGCGCTCCCCCCGTTGCCCATGGCGTAGATGAAGCGCCTCTCGTCCCGCGCCCGCTTGAGCGCCTCCATGGCCCGCTCGATCTCGGCGCGGTCGATCTTGTCGATCGTGGCCTTCAGCGTCTCGAAGTAGCCCCGTATCTGCTGATCGTATCCCATCTCAGCCTCTCCTTTTCCATTCCCCGCCTGCTTTAGCGAATACCTCGGGGGTCTTTATGCAGTTCTCGACGACCGCGTGCCCGATGCCGAGGAGGAAGGGGTTGCCCTCGACCGAGCTCAGCGAGAGCTCCGTGCTCTCGCGCACGGTCGGCGTGACCCGCTCGCCCATCGCCTCCCGCACCTTCCTCAGGTAGCCCTCCCCCGCGGCGGACATCTCGTCGCCCAGGATGATCAGCCCCGGGTTCAGCACGTTCGTGAGGCTGGCCAGGGCGTAGCCCAGATAGCGCGCGGCCTGGTCGACGACCGCGACGGCGAGGCCGTCCCCCTCCTTGTACGCCGCGAGTATCTCCCCGATCCGGCAGCGCGGCCCCAGCGAGGTCGAGCGGCTCCCGATCAGGGCCCGGGCCCGCTCGACCACGGCCGTGGTCGAGGCGTAGCGCTCGAGGCAGCCGACGTTGCCGCATTCGCAGGGGATGCCCTCGTAGGCGATGCTCATGTGCCCGATCTCCCCGGCTATGCCGAGCTTGCCCCGCAGGATCTCGCCGTTGGAGTAGATCCCGGCTCCTATGCCCTGCCCGACCATGACGAGGAGGACCAGCTCGCCGCTAGGGGCCCAGGAATGGAACTCGCCCTCCGCCATGAGGGCCGCGTTCGCGTCCTGCTCGACGAAGACGGTCAAGCCCAGGGCTTCCTCCATGATCTTGCCGATATCGATATCCTGCCATTTGTAAAAACCCGTGAAGTAGGCGAGCCGCTGCTGCTCCTTCACCCAAGGGCCCGGCATCGCCACCCCGATCCCGAGGAAGCGCTCCTCGGGATTCCGCGCCAGGATGCCCCGCAGGCGTTCGATGATCAGGTCGACCGTCGCGGCGAGCTCGTTTCGGCTGTCCACTTCGAAGCGATCCTCGTCGTAGATCCTCCCGGCCAAGTCCATGACCGCCGTCTCGACATAATTCCTCGATAGGCGGACGCAGAGGACCCGATAGCCCTCCTTACGAAGCCTGATGCCGATGGTCGGCCTGCCTACGCCCTTGCTGATGAGGCCGGTCTCCTCGACGAGGCCCCAGGAAATGAAGTCGCTGATGATCTTCGTCAGCGTGGCTTGCTTCAAGTTGCTCTTGTTCGCCAAAAGTGTCCTGGAGGAGACTTCTACGCCGAGGAGATAGTGGAGGATGAGCGCTCGGTTCATAGCCTGAACGTCTTCCAGATTCTTCCCGTGGAAACTAGCCACCTGTATCCTCGTCTTTTACTTAATCAATTTGAGCAATTAATTAATACCATGCGATCGCAGACCTGTCAAACGATTTTTCTGCCCGGCTCATCGCTCTGCGGATTGAGAGGAAATGCTGTTTATTTGTTAAATTATATACAATTATAGGTTATTTCTTCTACAAGGAAAGAGAGTTCGCGATACCGACCGAGGATCCCCGCAAGGTAATGAAGCCCTCGGCCTCGAGCTCAAGCAGGGCGGCCTCGACCCGCTCGCGCGCGAAGGGAATCGCCGCCGCCAGCTCATCCTTCGATCTCGGCCCGGAGCAGAGCGCCTTGAGTATCTCGCCCCTGATCCGCCGCGGGGAGTCGGCGAAGGGGCTCTGCTTCGCGTACTGGGCGCTCCGGCGGTTCGGGTTGCCCAGGCGGCGCTTCAGCGCGGCCCCGTAGTCCATGAGGGCGTAGTTCCAGCGCCGGGGATCGGCCGCCTCTGCGGCCGCGCAGGCTGACGTGAGGGGCATGATGGCCGCGTCGGCCACCCTCGCCTCCCCCGCGAAGAAGTGGTGGAGGAAGGCCGAGCGCACGTTGGTCTCGATAAGGGCGACGGGCCGGTCGAAGGCGAAGGCGAGGACGGCCCGGGCCGTGTAGGTCCCGACCCCGGGGAGCTCGAGGAGGGAGTCCTCCTCGTCGGGGAAGGAGCCGCGGCTCTGGATCGCGGCGGCCGCGCGGGCCAGGGCGAGGGCGCGTCGGTTGTAGCCAAGGCCGCTCCAGCGGGCCAGGATCTCGGGCAGGGGAGCGGCGGCGAGGGAGGCCGGGTCGGGGTAGGCCTCCATCCAGGCGAGGTACTTGGGCAGGACGCGGTCGGTCTGGGTCTGCTGGAGCATCAGCTCCGAGACGAGGATTGCCCAGGGATCCCGGGTCTCGCGCCAGGGGAAGGAGCGGCCCTCCCTCCGGTAGAAATCGAGGACGATGCCGCGGAAGGCGCGGAGGCCAGCCTCGTCGCGGCCGAGGCCCGGCTCGCCGGCGCATGGCCCCTCCGCGCCCTCTTGAGGCTTCGGAGCCGCTGGCCGGGGGCCGTAGGCCGCGGGGCCCTCGCGAGCGGAGCCCCTCACGGCTGCCCGTCGGAGGCCAGGGAGGCGGTGAGCTCGCGGCAGCGGGCGGCGAGGTCGACCAGGAGCTTGGTGGCCTCGACGAGCTTGACGTCCTCGCGGGCTATCGAGCTCGCCTGGGAACGTAGGTCGGCGGCCCCCTCCGAGACGGAGGCCACCGCCGAGCTGGCCTTCTCCGCCATGGCAGCCTGCTTGACCGACTCCTCGCGTATCGCCTGGGAGGCCCGGGAGAGATCGCTCATCGCGTCCCTGATCTCGACGCTGGCGGCCACCTGCTCCTTCGTGCCCTCGCGGACCTCGGCCAGGCGCTCCGCGGCGCCTACCGCACCGGCCGCTATGCCGGCCAGGGCCGAGCGCAGGGAGGCGGCGTTCCGCGCCCCCTCCGCTACCCGCGACTCGATGCCGCCGACCTCGTCCCGGATCAGGGCGGCCCGCTCTGATTGGGCCTGGGCGAGCTTCTTGACCTCGTTGGCGATGATGGCGAAGCCCCTGCCGGAGGCGCCGGAGTGGGCCGCCTCTATCGCGGCGTTCATGGCCAGGAGGTTGGTGCGCTCGGCGAACTGGTTCATGGCCTCGACGATCTCGCCGATCCCTGCGGAGCCGGCCTGGATCTTGTCCATCGCGGCCTCGAGGGCCCGGGCCGCCTCCTGGCCCGCTGAGGTCTGGTCGGCCAGGCCCTCGGTGAAGGAGGCCGCCCCGGCTATGTTGGCCGCGACGGACTCGGCGTTGGCCGTGAGCTCCGTGGCCGCCGCCGCGGTCCGCTCGACCCCGCCCGCCTGCTCGGCGATGCTCTTCTCCACTCTCGAGGCCGACTCGGCGAAGCTCGAGACGAGCTCGTCGGTCCGCGAGGCGGATTGGGCCTGGCCGGCGGCGCGCCCGTCGATGGCCCGGGAGGCGCTCGCGGACTGGGCGGCCACGGCCTGGGCCTGGGCGGCCGCCTCGTCGAGCTCGCGGGCGATGGAGGCGACCGCCTCGCCCGCCCGGAGGATCCGCTCGAGGTAGCTGGAGAGCTCGGCCTTCTTCTTCTCGGACTCGCGGGCGTAGACGCCGAGCTCGGCCTTGAGCCTCGCCTGCCGCATGGCTATGGCGGCGAAGACCGTGGCGTTGAGTGCGAAGAAGGCCAGGCCCTGGAGCCAGGCGAAGGGCTCGCGGCCCGTGGCCTTATAGAAGGAGTCGTAGCCCGCGAGGCCGAGCCCCGCGATCACGGCGAGGAGGATGGGCAGGGCCTCCCGCGAGCCGGCCTTGAGGGCGCGGATATCGACGTAGGCGCAGAAGAAGATCGAGGCCATGACGGGGAGGAGGCCGATGACGAAGAGGAGCTCGATGGCGCTCTCGTCGGAGCGGAGGGCCAGGGAGGCCGCCGCGAAGGCAAGGCCCAGCCCCAGGCTGGCGAAACGGAGCTTGCGCGAATCGTGGATGCCGAAGAAGAGGGTGAAGAAGGGCGCCAGGAAGGACATCGAGAGGACCAGGCTCGAGCGCGCGAGGGCCCGGAACCAGGCGGCCTCGATCAGGGTGCGGTCGGCGCCGATGTCGTGGAGGTAGAGGGAGAGGAAGAGCATGACGAGGGCGTAGTAGAGGCCGGCCAGGTCCTTCGCGTCCCCGAGGTACTGGAAGAGGGAGAATAGGGCGATGAAGAGGCAGAGGGCGGAGAGGATGACGTAGAGGGTCCCGTTCCAGAAGCGGCCCGCCCCGAGCTCGAGGGCGGCCTCCTCGGCGCCCACGAGGGCCAGGCCCTTCATCTCGGCCGAGCTGCCGCGGAAGGCGCAGCGGAGGGCGACCAGGACCTTGGCGCCGGGCGCCGCGGCCGGTGGGAGGAGGAAGACGCTGCCCCTCGTCGAGCCGACGTAGTAGTCCGGCGGGAGGGAGCCCCGGCCGCCGGCGAAGGCACCTCCGACGTAGGCCTCGCAGGCGGCGCTGCCCTTGCCGATCTGGAGCCAGATCCTGTCGGGCGCGCCGGGGGGGATGGTCAGCTCGGCGCGGAGCCAGAAGAACTCGGAGCCCCGGGTCGGCAGCGCTGCGGGGAGCTCCACGGGCTCCCAGGCGGAATCGTCGAAGCCGGGCTCCGCTCGCTCCCTGCCGTCGCCCAGGCTCCAGCGCCACTCGGGTATCTCGAGCTTGAAGGCCTCGGCCGACGCGGCCGGGGCGAGGAGGGGGGCCAGGAAGAGCCCGGCGAGGGCGAGGAGGTGCCGCGCGGCGCGGCGGGGACTCGGCTTCATGGATAGTAATTCTAATCTCGCGACTCGGGGCCGGGCAAGTCCGCCCGGTCCCCGATCGCGCTTCAGGCCGCCCCGACGGCCGCCTCGGCCCCGCTCCCCGACCAGCGGTTGACCAGGTAGAGGGCGAGGCCCGTGACGAGGAGGAGGATGGTCGACATGGCGCTCGCCGTGCCGAAGAAGCCGTCGAGCACCGAGAGGTAGACCTTGATGGGCATGGTCATCGTCCTCCCGACGTAGAGGAGGAGGGAGGCCGAGAGCTCGTTCATCGAGGTGACCCAGCTCATGATGGCGCCGGAGACGATGCCGGCCTTCATGAGCGGGAGGGTGACGGTGCGGAAGGTCCTTCCCGGCGGGGAGCCTAGGTTGATGCCCGCCTCCTCGAGGGCGGGGTCGATCTGCTTGAGTATGGAGGAGGCCGACCTCACCGAGTAGGGGAGCCGGCGGATGAAGTAGGTCATGACGACGATGGTCGCCGTGCCGACCAGGAAGAAGGGCCTGCGGTTGAAGGCGACGATGTAGCCGATGCCCAGGACCGTGCCCGGCACGATGTAGGGGATCATGAGGAGGGGATCGAGGACCTTGACCGCCCGGGTCCGGCGGCGCGCGACGACGAAGCCCAGGAGGGTGCCCACGCTCGCGATGAGGACGACGGCGGCCAGGGAGAAGAGGAAGCTGTTCGTCACCGTCTTGGGCACGTCGAAGAAGATCTGCCGGTAGCTCTCGAGCCCGAAGCCGGGCACGAAGACCGGGCCCTTCGTGTTCTTGAACGAGAAGAAGACGACCACGGCGAGGGGCAGGGTCGAGAGGGCCACGATGAGGTAGCACAGGGCGTGCGCGAGGGCCGAGGACCAGCCGCGCAGGCGCTTGCGGACGGGGCGGTTGACGAGCATGCTCGCGTACTTGCGGCGCGAGGAGGCCCACTGCTGGAGGGCGATGATGAGCGAGGCGCAGAGCATGAGGATGAGGGAGACCGTGCTCGCCATGCCCGGCCGCTCGGCGACCTCGCTCGTGAAGAGGTTGTAGGCGAGGGTCGGCAGGACCAGGTAGTTCCCGCCGATGATCATGGGCGTGCCGAAGTTCGAGAGTGACATCATGAAGGTGATGAGGGCGCCGCCGGTCACCGAGGGCAGGACCAGGGGGATGGTGACGCGGAAGAAGGTGCGGAAGGACGAGGCGCCGAGGTTCTCCGAGGCCTCCTCGATCGAGCGGTCGATCGTGGTTAGGGCTCCCGCGGTCATGAGCGATACGAAGGGGTAGTACTGGAGCGAGTCGGCGAGGATGATGCCCAGGGGCCCGTAGATCGGCGGGAGCTTGAGGCCGAGCGAGGCGAGGGCCAGCCTGAGGAAGCCGTTGCGGCCGAGCATGGTCACCCAGGAGTAGGCCCCGATGAAGGGCGGCGAGAGGAGGGCGAGGACCGCGAGGGTGTTGAGGAGGGCCGAGCCGCGGATGCGGTAGCGCGTGGTGAAGAAGGCCAGGGGGATGCCGAGGACGAGGGAGAGGCCCGTCGTGGCCAGGGCGACGACCATCGAGTGGAGGAAGGCCTTGAGGTAGTACTTCTTGCCGAGGAACTCGGCCCAGTTCGCCAGGGAGAGGGCGCCGGTCTCCTTGTCGGTGAAGCTGTAGCGGAAGACGTCCGCCAGGGGATAGACGAGGAAGACGAGGACCAGGGCGAAGCCGCCGAGGGTGACGAAGGTCCAGAGGTCCGGCCCCTTGCCGGCGCCGCGGCGGTTCGAGGAGAAGCCGCTCATCGGCCGGCTCCCCGTCCCTCGGGAGAGGCGGCTCCCTCGGGCCGCAGGCGCGAGCCCGAGGCGGGATCGAAGAGGAGGATACGCTCGGGCGGGAGGGCGAAGGCCAGCTCCGTGCCCGGGCCCGAGGCGCCGAGGGCCGCCGGGCCGTGCCGCTCCACGACGATCCTCGAGCCGCCGATCTCGACCTCGTAGCTCGCCACGGAGCCGAGGAAGCTCGAGGCGGCCACCCGGCCCCTGAGCGCGTTGGGCGAACCCGGAGCGGGATTCTCATCGGCGTCCTCGGGGCGGAAGGCCGCGCGGAGGGGCCTGCCCTCCGCGCCGGGGGGGGCCTGGACGGCCAGCTCGAGGCCGCCCGAGCGGAAGGCCCCGAGGCCGGGCCCCGAGGCGGAGGGTCCGGCCAGCTCCCCGTCGAGGAGGTTCACCTTGCCGACGAAGGATGCCACGAAGAGGTTGGCGGGATCCTTGTAGACCTCCCAAGGGCTGCCCACCTGCTGGATCCGGCCGCCCGAGACGACCGCGATCCGGTCCGAGATGACGAGGGCCTCCTCCTGGTCGTGGGTGACGTAGATCGCGGTGATGCCGAGGGCCTTCTGGACCGCCCGGATCTCCTCGCGCATCTCGACCCGGAGCTTGGCGTCGAGGTTGGACAGGGGCTCGTCGAAGAGGAGGACCCGCGGCTCGATGGCCATGGCCCGCGCGAGCCCCACGCGCTGCTGCTGCCCGCCGGAGAGCTGGTCGGGCGTGCGAGCCTCGAAGCCCTCGAGATGGACGGTCCTGAGGGAGGCCTCGACCCGGCGCTCGATCTCGGCCTTGGGCAGCTTGCGCACGCGGAGGCCGTAGGCCACGTTCTCGAAGACCGTCATGTGGGGGAAGACGGCGTAGTTCTGGAAGACCATGCCCGTATCGCGCCTATGGGCGGGCACCTCGTCCACGCGCTCCTCGCCGAGCCAGATCTCGCCCCGGTCCTGCCGGTAGAAGCCCGCTATGGTGCGCAGGAGGGTCGTCTTGCCGCAGCCCGAGGGGCCGAGGAGGGTGAAGAACTCCCCCTTCTCGATGGAGAGGTTCACCTCGGAGAGCGCCTTGACCTCGCCGAAGCGCTTCTCGAGGCCTACGATGCGTATGCTGGTCATAAAGCGTCACCGTCCTGATAGGATAGCAAAGAGAATTAACCACAGAGAGGCAGAGACAAAGAGTGAAAAGGAAGGAAAGGAAATAGGCAGAGGAGGATTACTGTTGCCCAGAGCGCCTCATCCAATCCTCGCTCTTTCCTCTCCTAATTCTCCCTCTGTGCCTCTGTGCCTCTCTTCATTTATTTCCTGAATGGCTACGGCTTACAGCCCGAGCTCCATCGCGATGTCGGCGAACTTCTTGGAGAACTCGGTCTTGTTCTTCGCGGCCCAGCCGAAGTCGTAGGGCACGGTCTTGATCGTCTTGATGGCGGGCAGGCCGGCGGGGTCCTTGCAGTCGGTACGCACGGCGCGGCGGGCCATCTGCTCGACGAGGAACTCCTGGACGGGCTTCGAGAGGCACCAGTCGATGAAGGCCTTGCCGGCCTCGGCGTTGGGGCCGCCCTTGAGGAGGGCTATGCCGTCGGGCGCCGCCACCGTGCCGTCGGCGGGGTAGACGATCTTGACCGGGCCGCCGCCCTGGACGTAGCGGAAGGCGTTATCCTCGAGGGTGATGCCGACCGCCTGCTCCCCGTCGTTGACGAATTTGGGCACGGCGCCGGAGCTGGAGGAGATGACCATGTTCTTCATGATGCCCTTGTACACGTTCCAGCCCTCGTCGCCCTTGTAGACGAGGAGGGTGTTGCAGAGCTGCATGTAGGAGGAGCCGGACTTGTCGGCGCGGGCGGAGGAGACGAGCTTGGCGAAGCGGGCGTCGGCCAGGTCCTTCCAGGTCTTGGGCATCTTGTCGGCCGCGACCATCTTCGTATTGACGATGAAGACGTTCATGATGCCGGTGTAGGGCAGCCAGTTCGTGCCGACCTTGAAGACCGGGGCGATCTTGTCCCACTCCTTGGGGGTGTAGGGCGCGAGGATGGCGCTCTCGGCCTCGAGCTGCTCGCCGCCGATGCTCCAGATGACGTCGGCCTGGGGATTGGCGGCCTCGGCCTTGGCGCGCTTTATGACGTCGCCCGAGCCGAGCTTCACGTACTCGAGCTTGATGCCCGTCTCCTTCTCGAAGCGGGGGGCGAGGGCGTTGAGGATGGAGTCCTCGTGGGCGGTGTAGACGACGACCTTGGCAGGCGCGGCGAAGGCGCCGGCCGCGAGGGCGAGGCAAGCGAGGACGAACAGGACTTTCTTCATAGGGCCTCCGTTCCTTTCCGTCGGGATGCGGGCCCGCCTTCGCGCGAGTGAAGAAAGAAAAGGCGGCTCGCCCGCTCTCCCGTACCGGATCGATTATAACGGGGCTAACTGTTTCGCGCGAGGTCTTTTTAACGCATTCCTAACTCATTCCTAAGGCTTTTCTAACCATGGGTACCCCGAGGCTCCTTCAGGACCAAAAGGCCGCCCTGCTTGAGGATCGAGCCGGGCCTTATCCAGCCCCGGATGGAGCTCAGGGGATAGGCGGTCGAGCCGCGGCCCACGAGGGTTCCCGGGAAGCAGACCGAGTTGCAGCCGAGCTCGGCGCCGTCCCCGAGGACGGCCCCGAACTTGCAGAGGCCCGTGGGGATCACCTCGCCCCCGGGACCCCGAGCTGAAACCTCGCTCCCGTCGGACTTGTAGTTCGAGAGGATGGCCCCCGCGCCTATATGGGACCTGCGGCCCATGACGGAGTCCCCGACGTAGTTGAAGTGGGGGGCCTGGGCCAGATCGAGGAGGATGCAGTTCTTGAGCTCGGTCGAGTTGCCGACGACGCAGCGCGCGCCCACGATGACGTTCTCGCGGATGAAGGCGCCGCAGCGCACTTCAGTGCCCGGGCCGAGCACGGCCGGCCCGAGGAGCTCGGCCCGCCCGGAGATCGAGCAGCCCTCCCCCGCCAGGATCCCCGGGGCGACCAGGCGATAGCCCGCGGGCGGCTCGGCGAGGAGGGAGGCGAGGAATGCGGAGATCCGCGGCAGGGCGAGCCAGGGGTAGCCCTCGGGATCGAAGAGGGAGGAGGCCAGGGTGGCCGACAGATCGAGGAAGTCGCTCGCGCGGAGCCCCGGCCCGGCCACGTCAGTCTCCGAATATATGGACGTACTCGTGGAGGAGCTCCTGGGCCCTCCCCTTGCAGCCGCCGCAGACCGTGCCGATCTTCGTGGCCTCCTGGAGCTGCTCCCAGCTCCGGGCCCCGTCCTTGACCGCCTGCTCGATGTCCTTGTCCGTGATGCCCAGGCAGGAGCAGATGACCACCGCGTCCTCGCCGGCGAACTCGCCCGAGCGGCCGCGCTTGTCCAGCCAGGAGTCGATGGCCGCCCTGAGGGCCTTGTCGCCTAGGACGGAGCAGTGGATCTTGTTCTCGGGCAGGCCGCCGAGCCTGCGCGCGATGTCGGCGGGCTTGATGCCGTAGGCCTCGCGGATGCCCATGCCCTTGACGACCTCGGAGAGCATAGAGGTGCTCGCTATGGCGCTGGCGCAGCCGTAGGTCTTCCAGCGCAGGTCCGTGATGACGTCGTCCCGTATCTTGATGAGGAAGAGCATCTGGTCGCCGCACTTCACGTTCCCGACGAGGCCCTCGGCGTCGGCCTCGAACTTCTCGTCCGGATCGAAGACGTTCTTGGGGTTCGTGAAGTGCTCCTTCACGACGTCGGAGTAGAGCCACTGGAAGGCGTCGGACACGATGGTCTCCTTGGGATTCAGGCCGAGCGGATCTCGGCGCTCACGGTGGACATGCGCCTGAGGCGCGCGATGATGGGCGGGAGCTTGTCGAGGACGTACTCCACCTCCTCCTCGGTCGTGTCCCGCCCTAGGCTGAAGCGGATCGAGCCGTGGGCGAGCTCGGGGCCGACCCCCGTCGCCATGAGGACGTGGCTGGGCTCGAGGCTGCCCGAGGCGCAGGCCGAGCCGGTCGAGACCTCGATCCCCTCCATGTCGAGGGAGAGGAGGATGGACTCGCCCTCGGCCCCGGGGAAGGAGGCGTTGAGGGTGTTCGGCAGGACCTCGGTCGGGTGGCCGTTGACGCGGACCTGGGGGATCCGCGCGACGATGCCCTCGCGGAGCCGCTCGCGCAGCGCGCGCAGGCGGGCCGAGAACTCGGGCAGGTCGCGGCGGGCGAGCTCGGCGGCGAGGCCGAAGCCGAGGATGCCGAGGTTGTTGTAGGTCCCGGCCCTGACCCCCTGCTCCTGGTGGCCCCCGCGGACGAGGGGCTCGAGGGGGGCGCCCGAGCGCGCGTAGAGGGCGCCGACGCCCTTGGGACCGTAGATCTTGTGGCAGGAGAGGGTGAGGTAGTCGACGCCCCAGGCATGGACGTCCACGGGGATCTTACCGACGGCCTGGGTCGCGTCCGTATGGACCAGGGCGCCCGCGGCCTTGGCCATGAGGGCGATCCGGGCGATCTCCTCGACCGTGCCGATCTCGTTGTTGGCCGCCATGACCGAGACGAGGAGGGTCGGGCCGCCCTCCGAGCGGGAGGGATCGAGCTCGGCCTCGAGGCGGGCGAGGTCGACGCGGCCCTGGCCGTCCACGGGGAGGAAGACCACGGGGAAGCCCTCGTCGGCGAGGCGGCGGGCCGCGTTCATGACGCAGGGATGCTCGATCGCCGTGGTGATGACCTTGCGCCGCCCCTCGGCCCGGTAGCGGCCGACGGAGGGCGCGCGGCCGCGGCCGAGCTCGTACATCGTCCCGAAGACGGTGTTGTTCGACTCGGAGCCCCCGGAGGTGAAGTAGAGCTCCTGGGGATCGCGGGCGCCGATCAGGGCGGCCACGCTGGCGCGCGCGGCCTCGATCCCGGCGCGGGCGCGGCGCCCGGCCTCGTGCATGCTCGATGCGTTGGCGTAGACCTCGAGGTCGCGGACCATGAGCTCCTTCACCTCGGGCCTGAGCGGAGTCGTGGCGTTGTAGTCCATATACACGAAACGTTGCTGCATGCGCTGCTCCTTAGCCTTCGATCACGTCCTGCAAGGTCCGCGAGGCGAGGTACCCGTCGATGGCGCCCTTCAGGCCCAGCCAGAAGCGCCGGGGCAGGCAGCCCCCGCCCTGGGCGCAGCTCCGCGAGTCGTCGACGCAGAGGACGGGCTTGACCTGGCCGTCGAGGGCCCCGACGATCTCGATCATGGGGATCTCGGCCGCGGCGCGGGCTAGGCGATAGCCGCCCTTCTGGCCCCGCTCGGCGGTGACCAGGCCCGCGGCCTTGAGCTGGCCGAGGATGCCCTCGAGGTACTTGGGCGAGATTCCCTCGGCCTTCGCTATCTCGGCGCTCGTGGCCGAGTCCGAGCCCGTCCTGGCGAGGTGGACCAGGGCCCTGATCCCGTACTGGGTCTTCATCGAGACGCTGAACACTAAAAACCTGCTATTCCTATCGGATTACTAGGAATATACAGTCGAACCAGGAAAGCGTCAAGAACTACTCACGGCGTTTCGAGTGGTACGTCCAGCGGGACATGCAGCACCTGAAAAAGAACTATGGAATAGAGACACAGAGGCACAGAGAAGAAAAAACACGAGAATACGAAATAGACGGAACTGGATAGCTGCTCGCAGTACGCCGAAGCAGCCCCAATCGTATTCTTCTCTTCCCTCTGTGCCTCTCTTTACTTTTTTCCACCATCCCCAGCTTTGGAAAAGGGGGCTCGGGGGAAAAACCTTTGATAAAAGGTTGCTCTCCCGCTCGTCGCTGGAAGCCATCCCAAAGATGCATCACGCTCAACGGACCTTCCGCAGGCGCCCGAGGATTCGGAGGCGATTCTCCGGATTCTGGCACCAGAGCTTGAACTCCTCGAAGTCCTCGGCCGACTCGGAGTCGGCGCCGGAGAGGGTGAGGAGGCCGTTGTACCAATTGAACCAGAGATAGTGCTTCTGGAGGATATCGCTCGTGCGGCGCCGCTCGCAGTCGGCCTCGAGGGCGTCGTGGAGGGCCCGGTGGTTCTCGTCCCCCGCCAGGGCCCAGATCTCGCGCGGGCCAATGAAGAGGACGAGGCGCCGGAAGCCCTGGGAGAGTGCGGCGTCGTTGCGGAAGCCCTTGACCGCGAGCTCGAGCCCGCCTAAGGCGAGGTCGTAGCCCTGGAGCCTGAGGGCGGCCCTGAGCTCGACGAGCTCCTCGCGCACCCGGCGCAACTCGTCCTCGTCGCCGCGGGCCGAGCTGAGGCGGAGGCGCATGGAGGCGAGCTCGGCCTCGTAGTGCTCGAAGAGGGAGGTCCGCGAGAGGAAGGCCGTCGTCTCGGAGAGGAGGCGCCAGGTCGAGGCGAAGCGCTCCGTCAGCCCTTTCGCGATCCGCCCCACCAGTCCAGCCATGGTCCCCCCTGCCCACCATACTAGCGATTCAGGCCAGGGCGCGCCACCGCGGAAGCGCTTCACCTCGGCCGGACATCCGTCGTATACTCGCGGGATGCTCGCGAGCCAGGCCGCCTCCCAGATCCTCGTCCTCTTCGTCCTCATGGCCGCGGGCTTCGCCGCGGGCAAGCTCGGCTACCTCGATCGGGCGGCGAGCGGGGGAATCTCCAAGTTCCTGGTCTCCTTCGTGATCCCCGCCCTCGTCATCGAGTCCATGCAGCGTCCCTTCTCCCCGGAGCTCCGGGACGAGGCATACGCAGCCCTCGCGATCTCCGTCGGCGCCTACGCCGCCTCCTTCCCCCTCGCCTGGCTCCTGGTCAAGCTCATCCGCGCCCGGGGCGGGGCTCGAGGCGCGCACGCCTTCAACGCGATCTTCTCCAACGTGGCCTTCATGGGCTTCCCCCTCGTCGAGGCCCTCCTCGGCCGCGAGAGCCTCTTCCTCGTCTCGATCTACAACATCCCCTTCCAGCTCCTCGCCTTCTCCGTCGGCCCCTACCTCCTGGCCCGGAGCGCGGGCGGCAGGGCCAGGCTCTCGGCATCCTCCTTCGCGACGCCGGCCTCGATCGCCGCCTTGGCCGGCTTCTCCCTCTTCTCCTTCGGGATCATCCTGCCCGAGACGCTGCGCCGGCCTTTGCGCCTCCTCGGCGACATGACCACCCCCCTGTCCATGGCCCTCATCGGGGCCATCCTCGCGCGGAGCTCCCTCCGCGGCGCCGCGCGGGACTGGAGGCTCTACGCGACCGCGGCCTACCGCCTCCTGGCCTTCCCCCTCATCCTCTACGCCGCCCTCCTCGCCCTCGGCCTCCGCGGGCGGCTCCTCGCCCTTCCCGTGATCATCGCCGCCATGCCGGGCGCGGCCAACTCGGCCATCCTCGCCCAGGCCTACGGGGGGGACGCGGAGACGGCCAGCTCCCTCGTCTTCCTCTCGACCCTGGCCTCCCTCGCGACCATTCCCCTCCTCGCCCTCCTCCTCCCCCTGTAGGCCCGCCTCGGGCTCCCCATAATTGGGTAACCGGGGCTTCGAAGGGCCCGCTCGGCTATGCTCGGGCGGGGAGCGGGGGCTATAGTCGGCCCATGGAAGAGAGAGCCGCGATCGGCCGCCTCGCGGGATACCTGTCGGCCCACCGGGGCCGCCTCGCGGCCGGCCTCGTGGCCATGCTCGCGGCGACGGCCTGCAACCTCGGCGGCCCCCTCCTCCTCCGCGCGATCATCGACCGGAGCATACCGGCGGGGGACCTGCGCGGCATGCTCGCCCTCGCGGCCGCCTACCTCTGCCTGGTCGCGGCCTCGGGGGCGCTGACCTACCTCGAGCTGCTCGCGATCACCCGCCTCGGCCTCGGCCTCGTCACCGAGCTGAAGGGCGAGCTCTTCGCCCGGCTCCTCAGCCTCCCGGTCCCCTTCTTCGACGAGCACCCCGTGGGCGAGCTCATGGCCCGCACCGAGAGCGACTGCGAGAAGATCAAGGAGCTCTTCTCGAGCTCGGGGATAGCCCTCGCCTCGAGCTCCCTCCTCCTCCTGGGCATGCTCGGCGTATCCTTCGCCCTCGAGCCCCTGGCGGCCGCCTGCCTGGGCGCCGCCATCCCCCCCCTCCTCGCCCTCGTGGTCCGCTTCTACGATCGGCTGCGCCCGATGTACGACGAGTCCCGCAGGCTCTGGGCGGGCATCTGCGCCTCTGCCGCCGAGTTCATCCAAGGCTTCGAGGTCATCCGGGCCTTCGGGCGTGAGCGCTGGGCCCGGGACTCCCTCGACGCGAAGGGCCGGAGGATGCGGGACAACGACGCCCGGGCCGGCCTCCTCGAGATCGGCGCCATGGGGATGGTCGGCTTCCTCGTCGGCCCGGCCTTCCTGGCGGCCCTCGTCCTCCTCGCCTCCCCGCGGATACTCAGCGGGGCCATGAGCCTGGGGACCCTCCTGGTGTTCATCGACTACGGGGCCCGGCTCTTCGACCCGGTCATGGGCATCGCGGAGAACCTCCGGGGCGTCCAGCAGGCCCGCGTCGCCCTGGGGCGGATCTTCGGCCTCCTCGAGCTGCCTCCCGAGCCCGGCTCGCTCCCGGCCGGCGGCGCGGGCGGGGCCCCGCCCTCCTTCGCCGGCTCGATCGAGTTCCGCCACGTCTGGTTCGCCTACCGCGGCGAGGACTGGGTCCTCGAGGACCTCTCGTTCGAGATGCCCCTCGGGAGCACGACGGCCCTGGTCGGGCCCTCGGGCTCGGGCAAGACCACGGCGGTCGGCCTGCTCTGCCGCTTCTACCGTCCCCAGCGCGGCCAGATACTCGTGGACGGACGGCCCCTCGAGGAGCTCGACCTCGCCCTCTGGCGCCGCATGCTCGGCCTCGTCCTCCAGGAGAGCTACCTCTTCCCGGGCACGGTGCTCGAGAACATCCGCCTCTACGACGAGAGCCTCGACGAGGCTCAGGTATGCAGGGCCCTCGAAGCGGCCCAGGCCGCGGACTTCGTGGCCGCCCTGCCGGAGGGCCTGGGCAGCGTCCTGCGGGAACGGGGCTCCAACCTCTCGGCGGGCGAGAAGCAGCTCCTCTCCTTCGCGCGGGCCTTGGCCTTCGATCCCCGCGTCGTGGTCCTCGACGAGGCCACCGCGAGCGTCGACGCGGATACCGAGCGCCGTATCCGCGAGGGCATGGCCGGGCTCCTGGCGGGAAGGACGGCCCTCGTCGTGGCCCACCGCCTCTCGAGCGTCATGGGCGCCGACCAGATCCTCTATTTCAAGGAAGGCAGGATACTCGCCCGGGGCAGGCACGAGGAGCTCCTCGCCGCCTCGGGGGAGTACGCCGAGCTCGTCCGGCTGCAGTTCCTCGACGCGGCCCGCGCCCCGGAGGCCCTCCATGGCTAGGCCCCTCCTTCCCCGCCTCGCGTGGATCTGGGGCTTGTGGCGCGAGCGGAAGCTCCTCATCGCCCTCCTCCTCGCGCTCACCCTCCTGTCGAGCGCCGTGGCCGTGGCCTACCCCTACATGACCAAGCTCCTCTTCGACGCCCTCCAGCGCCAGCTCGAAGCGGGCGCGAGCCTCGAGGAGGGCATGGCCGAGATCCGCCGGCTCGCCCTCCTCGTCCTCGGCATCGGCGCGGTCGGCCTGGTCGCCTCCCTCTTCCCCGGCCTGCGGAGCGCGGTGAACGCGATCTTCGACTACCTGGTCCGCAGGCGCTACTTCGGCGAGCTCCTGGGCAAGGACCATCGCTTCTTCGGGGCCTTCCGCACGGGGGACCTCGTGACCAGGCTCACCGACGACGTGCACGACTTCCCCAAGCTCTCCTGGTTCCTCTGCTCGGGCATCTTCCGCGCCGTCGAGTCGATCAGCAAGCTCGGCTTCTGCCTCTCCGCCATGCTCCTCCTCGACTGGCGCCTCACCCTCCTCTCCCTCATTCCCCTGCCCCTCCTCGTCGCGGCCTTCGCCCTCACCCAGGACCGGATCTACGACAGCTTCCGGCGCAACCAGGAAGCCATCTCGGAGATCAACTCCCAGCTCGAGACGAGCTTCTCGGGGGCGAGGATCATCAAGGCCTTCGCCTGCGAGGCCACGTACGGGCGCTTCTTCTCCGCGGCCCTCGAGCGGCGCCTGGGCACCGAGCTGGCGGCCGCCCGGCTCGAGATAGCCCTCCAGATGATCTACCTCTACGTCGACCGCGTCATGCTCATCGGCGTCGTCTTCGTCGGCGGCTACCTGACGGTCTCGGGCCGGATCGGGATCGGCACCTTCCTCGCCTTCTACAGCTACCTCGGCATGCTGGTCTACCCGATCCTCGACATACCCCAGCTCTTCGTCTCGGGCAAGCGGGCCTTCGTCAACATCGACCGGCTCGAGGAGCTGCGCGCCTTCCCCGCGCGGACGCCGCGCGGGAATAAAGAGGAGCTAACCTCCCTGGGCCGCCTCGAGGTCGAGGGCCTGCGCTTCGCCTACGAGGGCAGGCAGGCCCCGGCGATAGCGGAGCTCTCCTTCTTCCTCGAGCGGGGCGAGAAGCTCGCGGTCGTCGGCCCCGTGGGCTCGGGCAAGAGCAGCCTGATCAAGCTCCTCGCCGGCCTCCTCTACCCCTCGGCGGGGCAGGTCCGGGCCGACGGGCGCCTGGTCTCCTGCCCCGAGGCGGGCCTCGAGGAGGCCAGCCTCGCCTCCATCCTCGCCTACGTGCCGCAGGAGGCCCTCCTCTTCTCCGGCAGCATACGGGAGAACGTCGCCTTCGGAGCGCCGGGCGAGGGCCGCGAGATCGGGGACTCGGACTTCGAGCGCGCCGTCTCGACGGCCCAGCTCGGGGAGGAGCTCGCCGCCTTCCCGGAGGGAGCGGACACCCGCCTGGGCCAGCGCGGGACGAGGGTCTCGGGGGGGCAGCGGCAGCGCATCGCCATAGCCCGGGCCCTGGCCCGCTCGCCCAAGCTCCTCCTCCTGGACGACATCACCGCCAGCCTCGACGCCCGGAACGAGGAGCGGCTGATGCGCGCCCTCGACGCGCTTTCGCGCGAGCTCTGCTGCGTCATCGTCTCGCACCGCCTGTCGACGATCCAGTACGCCGACAAGGTCCTCTTCCTGGAGGGGGGCCGGGCCTCGGCTTTCGGGGTCCACGAGGAGCTCCTCGGCTCGAGCCCGGCCTACGCCTCCTTCGTCCGGGGGCAGCTCTCCCCGGGCCGGTGACCGAGCGAAGCCCGGCGCGGGGCCGGCGGCCATGGACCCGCGCGCGGATCAGCCGAGGGCCACGTCGAGGAACATCATCACCGCGAAGCCGGCTATGGCGCCGATCGTGGAGATGTCGGAGTTCCCCGAGCTCTGCGACTCGGGAATGACCTCCTCCACGACGACGTAGATCATGGCCCCGGCGGCGAAGGCGAGGGCGTAGGGCAGGATGGGCCGCATGGCCCCGACGAGGAGGGCCCCGAGGACGCCGGCTATCGGCTCGACGATGCCCGATAGCTGCCCATACCAGAAGCTCTTGCGGCGGGACAGGCCCTCCCGCCGAAGCGGGATGGCCACGGCCGCGCCCTCGGGGAAGTTCTGCAGGCCGATGCCGAGGGCGAGGGCGATAGCCCCGGCCAGGCTGGCCGAGGCTATGCCGGCCCCTACCGCGCCGAAGCCCACGCCCACGGCGAGGCCCTCGGGTATGTTGTGGAGGGTGATGGCGAGGACGAGGAGGACCGAGCGCTGCCAGCTCGTCTTCGGGCCCTCGGCCCGCTCCGAGCTCGAGCCGATGTGAAGGTGGGGCAGGAGCTTGTCCACGAGCTTGAGGAAGAGGCCGCCCGCGAGGAATCCGACGAGGGGGGGAAGCCAGGGAGGCAGGCCCATGGACCCGGAGAGCTCGATGCTCGGCGCGAGGAGGGACCAGAAGCTGGCCGCCATCATGACGCCACCCGCGAAGCCGAGCATGGCGTCGAGGACCCGCCGGTCGATGGACTTGAAGAAGAAGACCATGGAGGCCCCCGCGGCGGTGACTCCCCAGGTGAAGAGGGTCGCCAGGAGGGCCTGCGACACGTGATCGAGGCCGTTGAACCAGGCTGTCATGGCATAAAGATACTGTTTTGCCCCTCGGATAGGTCAATACCGATTTTTCGAGGCGGTAAGGCGGAAGGTTCTTTGCATCGGGATCGATAGGGAGGTATAATAGCCTGAAATATGGATCAGCTGCTCAACGAGATACGGGTCGTCTACCCCGACGCGGAGATCAACACGATCCTGGCCGCTATCCCCGAGGGCGCTCCCTCAATCGGCTACGGGGTTAGGTACAACCACAGCGAAGAGCTCTTCCTCGAGCTCGACGCCGAGCTCCTCGTGCCGCGCTTCCCGATCCACCACGACGTCCGCCGCGAGGAGCCGAGCGCCCTCTACGCCTACGCCCTCAGGGACTTCGTCCGCCAGCTCGCCACCTCCCTCCCCGAGCTCTTCCGCGGCCTGATCTACTTCTTCGACCCCTCCGAGCCCCTTCGCCCCCGCTTCTACCGGCTGTATAAAGTCGAGGATTCTGTCTACCTCTTCCTCCTCCGGATCGACCTCATGTTCCGCCACTTCCAGGGCGAGGTCATGGAGGCCGGCTCCAACGACATCACCCCCGCCTACCGCACGAAGCGCCTCTTCGTCGAGAGCGAGCTCATCCCCCTCGAGGCGGTGATGTGGGAGA
>ERZ795054.453-NODE-453-length-53714-cov-9.292607_pt1 | contig 53714 bp, 42 predicted proteins | sample MGYA00375138_ERZ795054 | MGnify/ENA primary metagenome ERZ795054 (study PRJEB30183, sample SAMN05720215) | anaerobic digester metagenome | isolation source: active sludge of municipal wastewater-treating anaerobic digesters | place: USA | collected 2014-12-23 ... | reverse complement strand
GACGTGAACACGATGCGCGCCCTCGAGGAGGCGCTCGACGACTTCGCCGGGGCGGCCCTCGTGGTCAGCCACGACCGCTGGTTCCTCGACCGCGTCTGCACCCACATCCTGGCCTTCGAGGGCAACAGCGAGGCGATCTGGTACGACGGCAACTTCACCGAGTTCATGGAGTGGCGCCGCTCGCAGCTCGGCGCGGATGCCGATAGGCCGCATAGGATCGTCTACCGCAAGCTCGAGCGCTGAAATCCCGGGGCCCCGCTCGCCCCGCTACCTGGAGTCCGCATGATACTGCGCGGCCATTTCTTCTCGAAGGCCTTGGAGATGGAGACGGGGCTCTCCCTCCTCGCGCCGAACGCCGGCCTGGGCGAGGCGCCCGCGAAGGTCGTCTACCTCCTCCACGGGCTCTCGGGCCGGAGCGGGGACTGGCTCGACTACACGATGCTGCCCGCCTACGCGGAGCGCTACGGGGCGGTCTTCGTGATGCCGGAGGCCGCCCGGAGCTTCTACGCCGACATGGCCTACGGCCAGCGCTTCTTCGGCTACGTCGCCGAGGAGCTGCCCGCGGTCTGCCGAGCGCTTTTCAAGCTCCCCTCGGGCCGGGAGGATACCCTGGTCATGGGCGCCTCCATGGGAGGCTACGGGGCCCTGAAGTGCGCCCTGTCCCGGCCCGAGTCCTTCGGGGCCTGCGCGGCCTTCTCCTCGGCCTGTCTCTTCCTCGGCGAGGGCCTGGACCTGATGCGCGAGCAGGCGGGAAGCGAGGAGCTCAGGCAGCGCTTCGGGGAGCGCCTGCTCAACGACTTCGCGGCCGCCTTCGGGCCGGGCCTCGAGCGCGACCCGGGGAACGAGCTCCTCGCCCTGGCGCGGGAAGCCGCGGCGAAGGGCCCGCGGCCCGAGCTCTTCCTGGCCTGCGGGAGCTCCGACGCCTTCCTCGAGGACAACCGCCGTTTCAAGGGCGAGCTCGAGGCTCTCGGCTTCGCTCCGGACTACCGGGAGTGGGAGGGGGCCCACGATTGGGCCTTCTTCGACCGGGCGATGGAACAGGCCCTCCGCCGCTTCTTCGGCGAAGGGACGAGCCGGGCGAGCCGCTGGAGCAGGGGCTAGGGCCGGGAGGCGCGGCCGCGGCGGCCAAAAAACCGCCGATCCTTGAATCCGGGCCTGCCGCGCCGTAGAGTATGAGGCACGGCCCTCGCCGGCCGGAGACAGCCCAGCGCGCCAACGGAGCCCAGCAGATGCGTTTCGCCCCCCTCGATTTCTTCGCGGCCCGCTACGCGGGCGAGAGCCTCCAGGTCCGCAAGAAGAGCCGCATCCTGGCCTCCATCGGCCTGGCCTTCCTCGCCATGTCCTTCGTCTTCGGGCTCATCATGACGGCGACGGGGGCGATGGTCGTGACCTTCGTCTTCGCGGGCCTGGCCCTCTTCTGCGCGGCCGTGCTGGCCCTCCTGCGCTCGGGGCGCTACTCCCTCGCCGCCTCGATCTTCCTCTACGGGGTCTTCGCCGCCATGTTCGTGGCGATCAAGTTCGACCAGTACGTCGACGTCTACGAGACCTACGTCTTCGGCACCCTCGGCTGCTTCCTCCTCGTCGTGGCGACCCTGATCGCGGACCGCCCGCGGCAGGCCATCGTCGTGGGCCTCCTCGACCTCGCCGCGATCCAGGCCCTCTACTGGCTGGATTCCTACCCCGCGGAGGGGGAGGTCACGACCCTCGCGGTCCAGAACCTCGCCACCGCATCACTCATGGTCATCCTCGGCGCGGCCGTGGCGAGCTACCTCGTGGGCTTCGCGGGGGGGCTCCTCCGCGAGGTCGGGCGCAAGGCAGAGGAGGCCGAGCGGAGCTACGCGGAGCTCAACCAGGCGATGGGCAGGGCCCAGTCCTCGTCGCAGCGCATCGGCGAGAGCCTGTCGGCGAGCGTCGAGCGGACGAGCCTGTCCATCGAGGAGCTCAGCTCCCGCGTCGAGGGCATCGCCCGCGGCATGGACGAGCTCGACGGGGCCCTCGGCCGCTCGGGCGAGGCCAACCAGCGGGCCGAGGCGGGGCAGGGCGAGGTCCGCTCGGCCCTGGCCGCCTACTCGGACCAGGTGGCCCGGGCCTCGGCCGCGATCGAGGAGATGGCGGCCACCGCGGCCTCCCTGGCGGCCCAGGCCGCGGGCAAGCAGGCGGCCGTCCGCGGCCTGGTCGAGTCGGCCCGGCGGGGCGAGCTCTCCATCGCCGCCGTGGGGCAGGCGATGGGGGAGATCCAGGACTCGACCCGCCGCGTGGCCGAGCTCGGGGCCATCATCGGCGACGTGGCCGACCGGACGAACCTCCTGGGGATGAACGCCTCCATCGAGGCGGCCCACGCCGGGCTCGCCGGCAGGGGCTTCGCGGTGGTCGCGAACGAGATCCGCAACCTCTCCATCGAGGCGGCGAAGAGCGCCCGCGTCATCGCCGACACCCTCTCCGCCTCCCAGTCGGCGATCTCCTCCACGGCCGAGCGGAGCGCCGAGGCCCTCGCCTCCTTCAAGCGCATCGGCGAGGACATCCGGGGGGTGAGCTCGATGATCGAGGAGCTCCTCGCGAGCATCCGCGAGCTCTCCTCGGGCTCGGAGGAGGTGGTGGCCTCGGTCGAGGCCGTCGCCGACCTCACGCGCTCCACCGAGGCCGTGGTGGAGCGCTCCCGCGAGGGCATGGGCGAGTCCCTCGCGGGCATGGACGCCGTGGCCGAGATCGCCTCCCGCGTGCGGACGGACACGGCCGAGATGTCCGCCCGCTTCGACGAGATGCGCCGCGACTCCGCGGACGTGCGCCGCCTCGGGGGCGAGAACCTCGGCACGATCCAGGCCCTCCGCGGGAGCCTGGCCGCCTTCGCGGGCCCCGCGGGGGAGCCGGCCGCGGCCGCCCGGGCGGGCGAGCCCGCCTAGCGCTCCCCCGGGCGGCCCGTCCGGGGCGCGTCCTCGGCCGAGAAGAAGGCCCCGGCCTCCTCGAGCCACTCGGGCCAGCGGCTGAGCCACTCGGGCACCCGGGCCTCGCGGCAGCGGTCGCAGACCGGGATGTAGGGCTTGAGGTCGACGAGGGGCGTGCCGTCGAGGGCGTCGACGTAGTCGAGCTCCACGAGGCCCGCGGCCCGGTCGACCGAGAGGATGCCGCAGGCCGTCAGGCCGAGGGGGTTCGGGCGGTACTCGGCGCGGCAGGCGAAGACCCCGGCCCTGGTGCCCGGGGCGTAGGGCAGCTCGCAGGAGAGGGTGCCGCGCATCTTCGGCTCGTCCACGCCCTGGGCCCACCACAGGACCTGGACGCGGCCGAAGCCCTCGAGCGCGAGGAGGCCCTCGCGGTAGGGCTCGGCGATCTCGAGGCGGTAGCTGCCCCGCGCCTCGTCGGCCCGCACGACCCCGATGGGTACGATCTCGATCTTCTTCATGTCCTTCCTCCGTACGCGAACGATGGGCCATGATACGCGGGCGCCGGGCCGCCCGCTCGACCCGTCCTGCCCTGGACCGGCGGGCCGGGGCCTATTCGCGGGCGCCGGCCGACCATTCCTGCCCTCCTCGCCCGGCGAGCTTGACCGGGCGGGGCGGGGGCGGCGATAGTGGGCGCGGGAGGAGCGCATGGACGCACGGATCCTGTCCCGGGGCCCCTTGTTCCTGGCGGGCATGGGCTTCTTCGGCGATCCCTTCGCCCGGGCCTCGGCCTGGGACGAGGAGAACGAGATCGGCTCGCTGTGGAAGCGCTTCCAGGCCTACGCCGAGGCCTGGCCTGACGCGTTGCGCGATCGAGTCGGCGGATCGGTCGGCTACGAGCTCCACATAAGCCACGCCGAGACGGGCCGGACGGGCCGCTACGAGGTCTTCGTCGGCGTCGAGCTCGGCTCCCCGGCGCCCCTCCCGGCCGCCCTCTCGGCGAAGCTCCTCGGGGCGGGGGACTACGCCGTGGTGGCGGTCCGCGGCGAGGATATCCGCGCCGACTGGATGGGGAGGATCTACGCCGAGATCCTGCCCGCCCTCGGGCGCCGTGCCGACGAGTCCTTCTCCTTCGAGCGCTACGACGAGCGCTTCAAGGGCATGGACCGGCTCGAGGAGTCGGAGATCGAGTACTACGTGCCCCTCCTCCCCGCGGAAGCCCCGGCCGAGGCCCCGTGAGGGCGGCCCCGGGCGCCGTCCGCCCAGACCGGCGGGCCCGCGACTCGGTGCTGCGCGCCCTCGACTTCGCCGAGGAGGGCCTGGGCCGGCCCATCGGCGTCGCGGACCTGGCCCGGACGGCCTGCTACTCGGCCTTCTACTTCTCCCGGCTCTTCGCCCTGGCCACGGGCCACGCGCCCTACGACTACCTCATGCGCCGCCGCGTTGCCGCCGCGGCCGAGGCGGTGGTGGGCGGGGAGGGGAGCCTGACGGAGATAGCCCTCGAGCACGGCTTCGAGGCGCCCGAGTCCTTCGCCCGGGCCTTCCGGCGCTGCTTCGGCCTCCTGCCCTCGGAGGCGCGGAGGGCGGGCTCCTTTCCCCGCCGCATAGCCCGGACGCGGATCGGCGAGGCCTACGTCGAGGCCCTGCTCGAGGGGGCAGCCGCCCCGCCCTCGGCCGAGGAGGGGCCGGAGCTCCTCCTCGCCGGGGGCTGGGATGAGGGGCGGCTCGGCGGGGCCGCGCCGCGCGGAGGCGCCTCGCTGGCCCTCGTCGAGCGCGACGAGGGCCTGGCGCCCCGCCGCAGCCTCGTCGGCTCGGCCATGCCGGCCGGCTCGGCCCCGCCCCCCTTCCCCCGCGCGGCCGCGGCCCTGGCCGCCGGCCGCCGGGCCCGCTTCGCCCTGCCCCTCGGGCCGGGGAGCCTCGGGGCAGTCATCGAGTTCGCCTATCGCGCCTGGCTGCCCCAGGCCTTCCCGGGCCGGGAGCCGGGCTTCGACCTCGTCGAGCTCGGGGAGCGGGGCGCCGAGGCCCTCGTCCTGCCCCTGGGGCCCGGCTAGCCGCCCGGCGCCGCCCGCGGGCCCGGCCCGGGGGAGCCGGCCCGGCGGCTTAAGGAATGTAACCTAGGTAAAACTTCCCTTGCCTCGGCGGGGGGCGCTTGGAGGGCCGGGCGGCGCGCGTTTATCATGGCCAGGGTGGAAGAGCCTCGGGAAATCGACTTAGGGAGACATAGGGCCTCCATACTCCTCGTCTTCGCGGCGCTGGCCGTCATCGGCATCATGCAGTACGGCTGGTTCAGCCGCTCCGCCGCCGTCGAGGTCGCCGAGGCCGCGGCCCGGGTGAGCGCGGCCGCCTCGGCGGCCCTTTCCCGCGAGTACCAGCGCTACGGGCCCCTCCTCGACGAGCTCCGCTCCCTCCGCGCCAAGCCGCGCGGCTCCGAGCCGGAGCTGGCCTCCTTCCTCGAGCGCGCCCTCGGCGCCTACGGTCCCGGGGGCATCACCCCGGGCCTCCTGCGGGCCGGCGCCCTCCTCGACCTGCGCTCCCCCGAGCCGCGGCTGCGCTGCGAGGTCCCGGGCGGGACCTGGGAAGGCGCGCCCGCCTCGATAGCCCGCTTCCTCTCCGACCGCTCCCTCGAGGCCCTCGGCCGCGGCGATATCGGGCTCCTCGGCGCCGAGGACGGCCGGCGCTACTTCCTCGCGGCGGCTTCCCCCGACCGGCGGCTCGTCCTCGCCCTCGAGCTCGACGCCGAGGGCTTCTTCGAGCGTTACGCGAAACCGGCCCTCGAGGAGGCCTTCCCCGGGGCCCAGCTCTCCTGGTCCGAGGAGTCCGGGCGGGCGCCCCTCCCCGGGGGCGGCTTCCCGCCCGAGGCGCGGGACGGGGCGGAGCTCCTCGGCGAGCGCGGCTTCAATCCCCTCCGGGCCCTCGCGGGCGGGAGCCAGGGCGTCGAGTTCCGCCTCTCCCTCCCCCTCGAGCTCCTGCCCTTCCTGTCCAAGGGCGGGGCCCCGCGGCAGGGCCGCCCGGAGCCGGGCTCGCCCCCGGGCGAACCGGCCTTCCGGCTCCTGCCCCTCGGCGCCATCGGCGCGCCGGGCTCGGGCCGCAGCCGCGTCCTCTCGATCGGGCTGCCCTCCTCCTCCTCCCTCGGCGACGTGGAGCGGCGGCTGGCCCTGGACTGGTGCCTCGGGACCCTCCTCCTCGCGGCCCTCGGCCTCACCTGCGCCCAGACGATCGTGCAGCGGCGCAAGCTGGCCCTCGTCCGGCTGCGGGAGCGCGAGTTCGTCGCTTCGGTGACCCACGAGCTCCGCACGCCCCTGACCGTCATCATCTCGGCGGCGGACAACCTCAGGCGGGGCTACGTCGCCGGCGAGCGCGTCGCCGAGTACGGGGAGCTCATCGACGGGCAGTCCAAGCGCCTCGGGGCCATGATCGAGAAAGTCCTCCTCTATTCGAGGGTCGAGGGCGAGGGCGCGGCCGCGGCCGCGGCTGAGCCGACCGGCCCCGAGCGGCTCCGCTCGGCCCTCGAGGCGCCCCTCGCCGAGCTCGCCCGCGGCTCGGGCTGCCTCCTCGACTGGGACCTGTCCGGCCTGCCCCCGGCCTTCCTCGGCGACGAGGAGGGCATCGAGCTCGTCCTCTCCAACCTCGTCGCCAACGCGGCCCTGCACGCCTACGACAAGGGCTCGGGGGGCAGCATCCGCGTCCGGGGCGGGACGACCGAGGCGGGCCGCATCCGCCTCGCGGTCGAGGACGAGGGCCGGGGCATTCCGAGGCAGGAGGCTTCCCTCGTCTTCGAGCCCTTCTACCGCTCGGGCTCGGCCCGCTCGCGCGCCGAGCGCGGCTCGGGCCTCGGGCTCTTCCTGGCCCGCAGGAGCGCCCGGGCCATGGGGGGCGAGCTCCTCCTCGAAAGCCCCTACCGCCGACCGGGCGGCGCACGGAACCCCGGCTGCCGCTTCACGCTCGAGCTGCCCCTGAAGGAGGCCGACGATGTCGCTTAACGCGCGGGTCCTCGTGATCGAGGACGAGGCCGGGATCCGCCTCACCCTGGGTGACCGCCTGGCGGCCGAGGGCTGCTCGGTCGACTGCCGCGGGGACGGCGTCTCGGGCGAGGAGGCGGCCCTCTCCGGCGACTACGACATCGTCCTGCTCGACCTCATGCTGCCGGGCCGCGACGGCCTGGCCGTCTGCTCCCGCCTCAGGAAGGCCGGCCGCGCCGTGCCCATACTCATGCTCACCGCCCGGGGCGGCTCCCTCGACGTCGTGTCCGGGCTCAGGCAGGGAGCGGACGACTACCTGGCCAAGCCCTTCGACATGGGGGTCCTCGTCGCCCGCATGGAGGCCCTGCTCCGGCGGGTCCCCCCCGCGGAGCGGGGCGGGACGGGGCCGGTGGCCTTCGGCGACTTCGTCCTCGACCGGTCCCGGGGCGAGCTCACGCGGGAGGGGAAGACGGTGCCGCTCAACGCGCAGGAGTACCGGCTCCTCGACTACCTCGCCCAGCGCCCGGGGCGGGCGCTGGGGCGGGACGAGATCCTCGACGACGTGTGGGGCTACGATCCGGACACGAGCACCCGCACCGTGGACGTCCACGTCGCCCGGCTCCGGGCCAGGCTCGGCGAGTCGGCCCTGCCCCGGCACATCCTCACCGTGCGGGGCCGGGGCTACAAGTTCCAGAAGTAGGGACGGCGCCCTCGGCCTCGCAGTCGCCGATCCAGGCGCCGAAGGCCGCGGCGAAGGCCCCGGCCTGCTCGATCTGCGCGTTGTGGCCGGCCGCGTCGAGGACGTGGAAGCTCGCGCGAGGATAGCGATCCGCGAGCCTCAGCGCGTCGCGCCAGCCCACCGAGGAGTCCTGCCGGCCGAGGAAGAAGCAGCTCGGGCGGTCGAAGCGGGGATCGAAGGGCTCTCCTTCCCGGCCCATGCCGTCGAAGGAGAAGGGGTAGCGCTCCTTGAGCCCCTCGAGCTCGCCGAGCCGAGCCGCCGCCACGCCCGAGAGGATCTCGTCGCGGGTCCGAGCGAAGGCGTAGCGGCTGCCGACCACGGCGCATTCCCGGTAGCCGGCGGCCTCGCCGGCCGAGGCCCCGGCCTCCCAGCCGCGCTCCTCGCGGAGCATGCCGGGCGGCTCCGCGTCCCGCTCGTCGAGGCGGGCCACCACGCAGGGGCAGAGGAGGAAGAGCCCCGCGATCCGCTCCCCGATCTCGCGGGCGAGGCCCCGGGCCAGGTAGCCGCCGTAGGATTCGCCGGCGAGGAGGAAGGGGCCTTCGGGCAGGAGCTCCTCGACGAAGCCGCGCAGCGCGGCGAGCATCTCGTCGGAGCCGGCCCCGGGCCCGAGGTCCTCGGAATCGCCCATGAAGGGCAGGTCGGGATAGAGCCTGCGGTAGCGCCGCGCGCTCGCTCCCGCCTCGGGGCGGAAGGAGCCCGCCTGGGGGATCAGCGGGACCCGATCCTCGCCGTCGAAGAGGGGCTCGAAAGCGCCGATCGACATGCGGCGGTCGAGGGTGAAGCCGTGGATCGCGAGGAGGGGGAAGCCCGATCCGGCCTCCGCGTAGGCGATGCCTCGAAGCTTGTTGGTCGTCACGTCGGTTCTCCTTTCCTCCGCCCGAGGGCCTGGATTAGAGGGACGAGTAGTCGCGGGGGCCCCCCGCCGCGGCGGGGCCGGCCTCAGGGCGCCGGGCGGCGCGCATCTCCTGCTCGAGCTCCCAGGTGGCTCCCCCGTCGCGGGAGAGCTCGCCGAGCCAGAGGAAGGAGCCGGGCTCGAGTTCCGCGAAGCTCCAGCGCAGGCGCCCGCCGGGCTCCGCGCCGGCGCCCTCCTGCACGATGCGGCCGCCCTCCCGCCGCCCGACGAGCTGGGCGAACTCGCCCGAGGAGGGCATCATCCACGCGACGCGCCAGGCTTTGATCGAGGCGTCGTAGCAGCGCAGGGTCGTGCCCCGCTCCTCGGGCGGGGCCCCCTCGGCGAAGAGGATGTCCTGGACGCCGCGGCCCCCGAGGATCCGCGCGAAATGCCACTGCCCCCGCCTCGACGAGACCGCCGCTCCTCCGCGGAACCAGGTGGAGACGATGTCCCAGGAGCCGATGAGCCCGTCGTAGAGATCGAGGCCCTCCTCCGCGGCGGGGCGCGCCGCCGGGGCCGCGAGGAGCTCGAAGACGCATTCCTCCGCCATCGCTTTCTCCCTCATCGGGGCGCGCGGATCAGGCCGAGGCCCTGCCGGATCGCCCCGAGATGCCAGGCCCCGTGGGCGATGGTCGCGATGGCCCCGGTCAGGGCCTCCTGGCTTCCCCAGAAGGCGCCGCGCTCGAGGTTCCCGCGGAACTCGGCGTAGGCGGCGCGGAGGCCCGCGAGGAGGGCGCGCCAGTCGGCCTCGTCCACCGAGCGCTCGTCCCAGCTCCGGGCCCACTTCGCCTCGGGGTAGGGGTTCTCGCCCTTGGCGGCCCGGTTGGCCAGGTCGAGGGCGAACGTGAGGTGGCCGACGTGGGAGGCGAGGCTGAGCCCCTCGCCGGCGGTCAGGGGCCGCGAGGCCTCGGCGGCGCTCAGCCGAGCCGCGGTGCCGAGGAATCCGTTGGCCGGCTCGTTGTCGGTGAACCAGGTTCCCCTCGGGTCGGGGGACTCGAGGTAGGCCTCGTCGAGGAGGGCCAGGAGGGCCGTGGCCAGGCTCCCGGCTTCGATCTTCGTTCCTTCCATGTCGACGCTCCTTTCTCCGCGCCGGCACCTTCGGGTCCCTCGGGGCCCGCTGCCGGCTTCGTATCGATGAAATCCAGGACGATCATCGGGGCAGCTCCCCTATCGGCTCGCCGAGGGGGGCCTTGCCCCGCTCCGGCGCGTTGGTCGCCCAGAGGCCGCCCAGGATGGCGGCGGCGCCGAGGAGCTTGGCCGGGCCGAGCTCCTCGCCGCGGAGGAGGAGCCCGGCCGCCAGGGAGACGAGGGGCACGAGGGCCCCGAAGAGGGCGGACTGGGCGGCCTTGAGCCGCGAGAGGGTCAGGTTGACGAGGAAGAAGGCCAGGACCGAGGAGAGGATGCCGAGGTAGGCCACCGCCCCCCAGGCCGCCGGGCTCGAGCGGGCGAGGAGGGAGGGGCCGGGCCTGAGGAGGTCCTCGGCCAGGGCGAGGGCGCCGAAGAAGGCGGCCCCCGAGGCCATCATGGCGAAGGTGATCTCGGCGGGGGAGTACCAGGCGCTCGCCTTGCGCGAGAGGACGTTGTAGAAGGCGGCGCTCGCGAGGGCCAGGACGACGAGGAGGATACCCCCGGGGCTGTCGGCCCCCCCGCCGGCCCCGCCGGCGAAGGCCACGAGGCCGACCCCGGCGACCGAGAGGGCCAGGCCGGCCGCGCGCGGGGCCGAGAGCCGCTCGCCGAGGAGGGGGAGGGACAGAGCCGCCACCGCCGCCGGCATGGCCCCGAGGATGAGGCCCGCCGTGCTCGAGGCCGTCGCCTTGACGCCGTAGGTCTCGAAGAGGAAGTACAGGAGGGGCTGGAAGAGGCAGGTCAGGGCCAGGATGCCCCGGGGCTTGCCCCGGTAGCGGAGCCGCAGCGCCCCGAGGAGGGACAGGGCGAGGAGGGCCGCGGTCGCGAGGGCGAAGCGGAGGAAGAGGAGCTCGAGGGGGCTGAAGGCCTCGAGGGCCGACTTCGTGACGAGGAAGGAGAGGCCGAAGATGCTCGACCAGCCGAGGCCGGCCAGGTAGACGGAGCGCGCGTTCATGGGCAGGAACCTCTTTTCTACGTGGAGGCTACTACCTCGGCGCGACGGGGCATGTCATACTTTAGGAAAGACGCCATGAACAGCCTCGATCGCGCCCTCGGCATGCTCCTCCTCCTCCGCGGGGGCAGGCCCGTCTCGGCGGCCGAGCTCGCCCGCCGCTTCGAGGTCTCGACGCGGACCATCTACCGCGACGTCGAGGCCCTCTCGGCCCTCGGGGTGCCCGTCGAGGCGGAGATGGGCAGGACGGGCGGCTTCCGCCTCCGCGAGGGCTTCTTCCTCCCCCCGGTCACCCTCGGTCCCGAGGAGGCGGTCTCCCTCCTCCTCGGCCTCATCCTGATGCGCCGCCTCCGCGTGATGCCCTTCCCCGCGGAGGCGGAGATGGCCGAGCGCAAGCTCCTCGCGGCCCTGCCCGAGGACACGAGGCGGCTCATGGAGCGGGCCTCGCGGCTCATCGGCTTCGAGCGGCTGCCCCCCGACCTCCTCCACCCCGAGCGGGACGACCCCCTGGCCCGGCCCCGGGGCGAGGCCGACGAGGAGGAGGCCCGCGTCGTGGGGCGCTTCCTCCGCGCCATCCTCGCGCGCTCGCGGGCGAGGATCCGCTACCGCTCGCCCTACCGCGGCGAGGAGGAGCCGGTCCGCGAGGTCGAGCCGCGGGGCATCGTGTGGGACCGGGACCGCTGGTACCTCGTCGGGGACGTGGAGGTGGTGCCGGGGGAGCCGCGGATGTGGCGCGCCGACCGGGTCGTGGAGATCGGGAGCGGGCCGGCCATGCGGCCGACCGCCGAGGGCTTCGACGTCGCCTCCCTCCTCGACCGGAAGTGGCTGGGCAAGGCCATGGAGCGCTGGCGCTCGGGCGGGACGGTCAGGATCGCCCTGCCCCCGGCCCGGGCCGAGCTCCTGCGCCGCGACTGGTACTACGGCCAGGCCGCCTTCGAGGAGCTGCCCGACGGGCGGGTCGCGATGAGCTACGGGGAGTCGGATCCCGAGCTCGCCGCCGCCCTCCTGCGCTGGCTCGGCCCCGGCGCCGAGCTCCTCGAGCCCGCCGAGTGGAGGGCCGGCGTCGCGGCGGGCCTCCGGGAGCTGCTCGAGGCCCACGGGGGCTAGAGGCCCGCCCTTGCCGCGTCGGGGCCTAGCCCCCGGCCTCTATCAGCCTCGCCCGCAGGGTCGCGGAGGTGCCTCGATCCCGCCTGAACTCGACCTCGCCGCCGAGCTGCTCCGACAAGATGTTGATGAGCGTCATGCCCATCGTCCGGGCGGTGCGCGGGTCGATCTCCGCCGGGAGGCCGATCCCCTCGTCGCGCACCTCGATTTCCACGAGGCCTTCGGGCCCGAGCCGCTGCGATACCGTCACGAGGCCCGGCGGCCCAGCGTCGGGGAAGGCGTGCCGCATCGCGTTGGAGAGGAGCTCCGAGACGATGAGCCCGGCGGGTATGGCCTTCTCCAGGGTGAGCAGGACCCGCCCCCGCTCGCACTCGATCCTCGTGCGCTCGGCCGAGCCGGGCGATTCCGCGCCCATGCTCTCGGCCAGCTTCTGGAGGAAGACCGCGAAATCGATCCGGGACAGGTCCGCGGTCTCGTAGAACTGCTCGTGGATGATGGCCATGGCGTGCATCCGGCGAGTCAGGTTGTCGAAGTGGCGATGGAGGCCGGGATCCTCGATGTCCCGGGCGGAGAGGTTGAGGAGGCTGATGATCACCTGCATGTTGTTGTTGACCCGATGGTGGATCTCCCGGAGCAGGACCTCCTTCTGGTGGAGGGTCGACTCGAGGCGCTCGCGGTCCGCGACGGCCTGGCTGATGTCGTTCTTTATCGCTATGAAATGGCTCGCCTGCCCCTTCTCGTCGAGGACCGGGGTGATCGTCATGTGCTCGTCGTAGAGCTCGCCGCCCTTCCGGCGGTTCTTCAGGACGCCGTCCCAGACCTTCCCCGAGACGATGGCGGTCCAGAGCCCCCGGTAGAAGCCCTCGTCCTGCAGCCCCGACCTGACCAGCTCCCTCGGCGTCTTCCCCAGGACCTCCTGTACGCCGTAGCCGCTCAGGGCGCAGAAGGCGGCGTTGGCCCAGAGGACGATGCCGACGCGGTTGGTGATGATGACGGCGTTCGCCGCGGCCCCGAGCGCCGCGCTCTTGAGGAGTATCTCCTCCTCCGCCTCCTTCCGCTCGGTGACGTCGGTGAGGGTGCCGACGATCTCCGCCTCGGCGGCGTCGCCCTTGAGGTAGCGCATCTCGTCGTGGAGCCAGACCTGGCCGCGGTCCTTCCTCGCGAAGCGGTACTCCCGGGAGGCCGTCCCGTGGCGGGAGAGGTCGGAGATGATCCCGAGCACGTCGGCGCGGTCGAGCCCCGAGACGTTCCGGAACCACCAGTCCGGGGCCAGGGCCTCCTCGCGGGTGTAGCCGAGGACCTCGAGGACGTTCTCGCTGACCCATTGCCAGCGGGCGAGGCCCTCCTTGACGACGAGCGAGTACGTGACGGTCGGGCTCGTGGAGAGGTAGTGCGAGAGCCGGGAGGAGAGCGCGTCACGCTCTCGCTCGGCGGCGACCAGGTCGGTGATCTCGCGCAGGTTGATCTGCCGCACCTCGCGGCGGTCGACCTTGTAGTCGCTGCTGATGAACTCGACGTAGATGCGCCGGCCGTCGTAGGTCTCCAGGGGCAGGTCGCGGTACCGGACGTACTTGCCCTTGCGCGCCCTCGATAGGCCCGATTGCTGCTCCATGATGGTCCTGAGGAAGTCCAGCTCGGCGGCCTTCCTGCCGAGGAAGGCCTCCTGGCTCGCCCCCATGAGGGCCGCGATCGCGGGGTTCGCGTCGAGGATGATCCCCGTTTGCAGGTCCAGGATGACGATGCCGTCCTGGGCGGTCTCGAAGAGGCGGCGGTACCGCAGCTCCGATATCCGCAGCATCCGGTCCTTCTGCTGGAGGTGGGCCCGTACCCGCGTTCGCACGATCTCCGGGTCCACGGGCTTGCGGATGTAGTCCACCGCCCCCAGCTCGAGCCCCGTCTTCTCGTCCTCCCGCTCCACCTTCGCCGTCAGGAAGATGACCGGGATGCCGGAGCCCTCGCTGTCCGCCCGCAGCTCGCGGCAGACCTGGAAGCCGTCCATGTCGGGCATCATGACGTCGAGGAGGATGAGGTCGGGCGGGTTGGGGCCGCGGGCGATACGCAGGGCGTCCGCGCCGTTCGTGACCGCCTTGACCCGGTAATCGGCCTTGAGTATCTCCTCGAGGATGGCGATATCCTCGGGCGCGTCGTCCACGACGAGGACGGTCTTCTCCCGGCCCTCGGCCCCGCCGGTCATAGCGGCGCTTCCCGGGGATCGCCGAACCTTTGCGCGATCTCCTTGAAGCGCCCGGCCATAGCCATGAAGGCGGCGGAGATGTCCGGGTCGAAATGGGTCCCCACCCCGTCCGTGATGATCGCCACCGCCTCGTCGTGCGAGAAGCCCGTCTTGTAGACGCGGTCGCTGATGAGCGCGTCGTAGACGTCCGGTATGGCCATGAGCCGGCCTGGCAGGGGTATCCCCTCCCCGGACAAGCCGCGCGGGTAGCCCGAGCCGTCCCATTTCTCGTGGTGCGACCAGGCGATCTCGCGGGCCATGGAGAGGAAGGAGGTGGGCGAGCCGAGGCGCCGCTCCGCCGCCGCCACGGCGTCGCGGCCGAGGGTCGTGTGGGTCTACATCACCGCGAATTCGCCCGCGTCGAGCTTCCCGGGCTTCTTGAGGATGTGGTCGGGGATGCCGACCTTGCCTATGTCGTGGAGCGGGGCCGATTTGTAGAGGAGCTCGATCGTCCCGCCCGAGCCGAGGGCCGCGAAGCGGGGATGGCCGCGCAGGGACTCGGCGAGGAGCTTGATGTAGTGCTGGGTCCGCCTGATATGATTGCCGGTGTCGTTGTCCCGGGTCTCCGCGAGCGAGCCCATCGCGATCATGGTGACGTCCTGGATCGTCTCGACCTCCGCGGTGCGGCGCTCGACCTCGGCCTCGAGGAAGGCGTTCTTGTCCCGAAGGAAATCCCGGGCGCCCTTCAGGGTCAGGTGGGTGGCGACCCTCGCCAGCACGATGGGAGGGCTGACCGGCTTGGCGATGTAATCGACGGCCCCGAGCGAGAGCCCCGTCGCCTCGTCCGCCTCGTCGGTCTTGGCCGTGAGGAAGATCACCGGGATCTCCGCCGTCATCGGATCCGACTTGAGCCGACGGCATACCTCGTAGCCGTCGATCCCGGGCATCATGACGTCGAGGAGGACGAGGTCGGGAGGGTCCTCGGCGGTCATGATCGCGAGGGCGCTTTCCCCGTCGATCGCCGCCCGGACGCGGTACCTGCCCTTGAGCATCGAGCTCAGGAGGGCCACGTTGTCCGGGAAGTCGTCCACCACCAGGACCGTCGCTTCCTTACCGCCCGACGTCATTTCACTCCTCCTTCCGCGTACCCTCGCCTCCCGCTTGGAGGCGCCTCACTATCTCGAGGGCGGCCCGGAAATCGAAGGATCGGAGCGCGGCGACGAGGCCCTGCGCCAGCTCGCGATCGCAGGAGGCGAAGAGCTCGTCCCTCGCCGCCTCCGCGTACTCGCCGGCCTCGCAGTCGCTCTCCTCCGCGTACCGGGCGATGGCCGCCAGGACCTCGCCGATCGGCCGGGCGGGCGCCTTCGGCCCGGCGCCCCTCGGGGTCGGCGGGCGGGCCGCCGCGAGCCCCGCCTCGATGCCGCCGATCGTCCGCGCCAGCCGCGACTGGAGCTGCCTGATCGCGACCTCGGTCTCCCCGGGGTCCCGGCCGGAGGCTATCGCCTCCTCGACGGCGGCCGCCGCGGCCTGGGCCTCCGCCGCCCCGATGTTCCCGGAGGCGCCCTTCAGGGTGTGGGCGACGCGCTCGGCGAGGCTCCGGTCCCCGGCGAGGAGGGCCGCCCGGGCCCGCTCCGGCGCGTCGCGCTGCCCCGAGCAGTAGCGCGACAGGAGGTCGAGGTAGAGGGCCTCGTTGCCGAGGACGCGGCGCAGGCCCCCCGCGACGTCGAGGCCCTCGATCGGCGGCAGCGCGCCTCCGGGCCCGGCCGGCCGAGGCTCGGGATCGGGTTCGTCGCTCGCGTAGAACGCGCGCAGGGTGGCGAACATCTGGTCCGGGTCGATGGGCTTGGTGATGTAGCCGTCCATGCCCGACTCGAGGCAGCGGTCCCGGTCCTCGGCCATGGCGTTCGCCGTCATCGCGATTATGGGGAGGGCCGCCAGCCGGGGCTCCTTCCGTATCTCGCGCGTGGCGGCGAGCCCGTCCATCACCGGCATCTGGACGTCCATGAGGACCAGGTCGTACTCGGCCGCCCTCGCCCGGGCCACGGCCTCGGCGCCGTTCGAGGCCAGGCTGACCTCGCAGCCGGCCCGGCTGAGTATCTCGGTGGCCACCTGCTGGTTGATGTCGTTGTCCTCCGCGAGGAGGACCCGCGCCCCGGCCAGGCCCGAGCGGCCCTCGGGCGCCTGCGAGGCGGGCTCCGGCGCTCCTCGCCGCTCCGCGGGGAAGGCCCCGAGGAGGTGCATCGCCGTGTCGAAGAGGATGGAGGCGCTCACGGGCTTTATGAGGACGTCCCCGACCCCCGCGGACTCGGCGCCGCGTATGACCTCCTCGCGGCCGTAGGAGGTGATGATCACGAGGCGGGGCGGGCGCGGGAGCCCGAGCGCGAGGATGCGCCGGGCGGCCTCGAGGCCGTCCATCCCGGGCATCTGCCAGTCGATGAAGGCCAGGTCGTAGCCCGCGCCCTCGGCCGCGGCCCGCGCGACCTCGTCGACGGCCGCGGCCCCGCCGTCGACGGCCCTCGCGATGAAGGTCATGCTCCGCAGCATGTCGAGTATGACCGCCCGGGAGTGCTCGTTGTCGTCCGCCACGAGTATCCTGCGGCCCCGCAGGTCGGGTTCGGGCAGGTAGTGCCTGCGCCTCGCCTCCCCCATGCCCAGGCGGGCCGTGAACCAGAAGGTCGAGCCCTTCCCCGGCTCGCTCTCCACCCCCACCTCCCCTCCCATCATCGTCGCCAGCTTCTTGGAGATCGCCAGGCCCAGGCCCGTGCCCCCGTAGCGCCTGGTGACCGACTGGTCGGCCTGCTGGAAGCTGCGGAACAGCAGCGCCTTCTGCTCGGGCGTTATCCCGATGCCGGTATCCGTGACCTCGAAGTAGAGCTCTATCTCCCCCCCCGACTCGCGGCGCTTCTGGATGCGGATGGCGATCTCGCCGCGCTCGGTGAACTTCACCGCGTTGTTCGTGTAGTTGATGAGGATCTGCCCCAGGCGGAGGGGGTCGCCCACGAGGTCGCCCGGCACGCCCTCGCCCGTCTCGAAGATGAGCTCGAGGCCCTTGGCGCTGGCTTTCTCGGCGGTGAGGTTCGCCACGTTGTCCAGCACCTTCTCGAGCTCGAAGGGGATGCGCTCGAGCGCGAGCTTCCCCGCCTCGATCTTGGAGAAGTCCAGGATGTCGTTGATGATCCCCAGGAGGTGCTGCCCGGAGCTCTGGATGCGCTTGAGGTAGTCGCGCTGGCTCGGGGTGAGGCTCGTCTTGAGCGCCAGGTAGGATAGGCCGATGATGGCGTTCATCGGCGTGCGTATCTCGTGGCTCATGTTGGAGAGGAACTCGCTCTTGGCCTTGCTGCTCGCGATCGCGGCCTCCCTGCTCCTTCCCAGCTGCGCGAATATGCGGAGCCGGCTCCGCTGCAGGGCGAGGGCGAGGGCGGCGCCGCCGAGCGCGATGGACGAGGATAGGAGCACGATCCCGCGGAGCCGCTCGAGGTCCTCGCGCTGGCTCCCCAGGACCGCGAGCGTGGCGTTGTTGATGCGCAGGACGTAGTCCCGCAGCTCGGCGTAGACGTAGTCGATCCGGTTCTTGAACAGGATGGCGGTCGTCGCGTCCATCGCCCTCCCGGGGCCCGACGCCTCCGTCAGGTCGGCGTCGACCAGCGCCAGCTCCTCGAGGACCAGGGCGAGGTTCCCCGGCGGGGCCCCGGCGAAATCGGCCTCGATCAGGCCGCTCGCGCCGCGGATCTTGCTCAGGGTGTAGCGCAGCCCCTGCCGCGCCCGCTCGCTCCGCTCCTCCCTGAGCAGGTCGATGCCCGACTCCAGCTCGGAGACCAGGGGCATGAGGTTGGCGATGTTGCGGAACTGGTCGACCGTCCGCACCGGCAGCTCCGTGCCCAGCCTGCCGAGGTTCACGTACATGAAGATGCCGATCGCGGCGACGAGGGCGGAGATCGACATTATCGAGTACGACAGGAGCGAGAGCGCGCGGAACTGGCTCTTCTCACTCAAGGAGGCAGGGCCTTCGCTCGGAGACGTCCGGCAGCCAGCAGCGGGCGTCCGCCGCGTCGACGATCCGCTGCAGCTCGGCGGCGCCCTCGTCGAGGACCTCGCGGGCCGGCCTCCCCTCGAGCACGATCCCGGAGAAGGTCAGCATGTACCGCTCGTTGAACGCGGCCCCGTGCTCGCCGAGCCCCGTCGGGGCGAGGGCCGGCAGCGAGAAGGAGGACTCGGCCTGCTCCCGCAGCGCCGCGCTGAGGCTGGCGAGGTGGGCGGGCACCCGGTCGCCCGGCCCCAGGGCGACCACCGGGAAGAAGCCGACCTCGCGCAGGGTGCGGGCCTGGATGGGCGCCCTGGTGAGGTAGTCGACGAGCATCGCCTGGCTCGCGACCTCGCGCCCTCCCGCGGGGAGGGCCAGGCCGGAGACGATGAGCATGAAGCCGCGCCCCGCGGGCCCGGCCGGGGCGGGGAAGGCCGCGAAGTCCTCGGGCCGCTGCTCGAAGGCCTTCATGAGCCGGGCGGTATGGTCCCAGGCGATCCAGACGTCCCCGGCGAGGAGGGGATCGGACATCGCCGAATAGACGAGGGAGCCGGGATGCGCGTAGCGCCACAGCTCCTTGAAGTACTCCCACATGGGCTCGGCGGCGGGGCCGCGGAACTTCAGGAGGGTGCTGCCCGTGAAGGAGGGGTAGAGGTAGCCCTGGAAGAAGCGATGCATGAGGCCGGTCTTCCCCGCGGGGAAGCCGAGCGCGCGCTTCCCGGTCTTCTCGTAGATGGCCTTGGCCCAGTCGAGGAGCTGATCGTAGCCGAGGCTGTGGAGGTCGACGCCTTTGGGCAGGTAGGACAGGGCCTTCCTGCTCGCGACCATGACGAAGGAGGCCTGCATCCAGGGGACGTAGTACTCGGTCGCGCCGTTCAGGCGGCAGAGCCGCAGGAGGGGCTCGGGGAAGCCGCGCTCCCCGAGCCCGGCGACGATGTCCGACGCCGGGCGGAGCCCTCCCTTTTCGTACAGCGAGACCAGGTCGCCGTGCGTCGCCCCCAGGAGGATGGGCTCGGCCGGGTCGGCCGCGAGCAGGGCGCCGACCTGGCGGAACATGTAGCTGTTGTCGTTCGGCCGGAAGTCGACCTCGCCGGGGAAGTCCTTGAGGATGGCGTTGCGCATCTTCCCCGCTTCCTCGACGGGGTTCAGCTGCGTCGAGAGGAAGGTGACCGCCGAGGGGGGGCGGCCCTCGAACACGAAGGGCTTCTCGGCTTGATCCGGAGCGGGGCCGCGCTTGGCGCAGGCTCCCGGGCAGAGGAGGAGGGGCAGCGTCGCCGCGAGGAGCGAGAGGTATCGTGCTTTCCCCATGGAGGGGCCTCCGTTCGGGAGCGCTTTTTACCTGATGGACGCGCCCAGAGCTCCGCTACCCGTGCAAGTCTAGGTCATGGCCTGCCTGAAATCAATGTTCGCCAGGCCGCCTCGCCCGCCGCCGTTGCGCCTTCCCGCCGCCTGGGGCTAGACTGTCGCCATGGAGCAGACCTTCCTCTCGGCGACCATCCTCCTCATCGTGATCACCGACCCCCTGGGCAACACGCCCCTGTTCATCTCCGCCCTCAAGCGGGTGGCGCCCGAGCGGCGCCTCAAGGTGATCTCGCGGGAGTGCGCGATAGCCTTCGCCGTCCTCCTCGTCTTCCTCCTCTTCGGCAGGCAGATACTCGGGGTCCTCCACCTGCGAGAGGAGACCCTCAAGGTGGCGGGCGGGGTCATCCTCCTCCTCATCGCCATCAACATGATCTTCCCCGGCTCGGGGGCCAGCATGGGCGGCGAAGGGGGCGAGGGGGAGCCCTTCATCGTGCCGGTGGCCATACCCCTGATCTCGGGGCCCTCGGCCATGGTGACGGCCATCCTCATCGGCGCCTCCGACCCGAGCCGCATGCTCGAGTGGATCGGGGCCCTCGCCATCACCATGCTCGTCACCTTCGTCGTCTTCCTCGGCTCGACGAGGCTCGAGAAGGTCCTCGGCCGCCACGCGATCGCCGCCATCGAGCGGCTCATGGGGCTGGTGCTGACCGCGGTCGCGGTGGACATGCTCCTGACCGGGGTGGCGAGCTACATAGGGAGGCTCTGAGGGAGCCCGGGCCTTCCCGGCCGCCCGGGCCTAGCGCGCGCGGAGGAGGGCGGCCCGGTCGAGGAGGCCGGGGCGGTAGAGGGTCGTGCGGTTGCGGCCCCCCGCCTTGGAGGAATAGAGGGCGCGGTCGGCCCGCTCGATGCACAGGGGGGCCGTGTCCCGGCCCGAGGGCTCGACGAGGCAGCAGCCGAGGCTGGCGGTGACCGAGAGGATCCGCGAGCCGAATTCGACCTGCATGGCCTCGATGGAGCGGCGGACGCGCTCGGCCACCTCCATGAGGCTGCGCTCGTCGCAGTGGACGACGATGGCGCAGAACTCCTCGCCCCCGAAGCGGGCGGGCACGTCCTCGGAGCGGACGGCCTTGCGCAGGGTCTTGGCCAGGGCGCAGAGCACCGCGTCGCCGGCGAGGTGGCCGTAGCTGTCGTTGAAGCGCTTGAAGTGGTCCACGTCGAGCATGATCAGGCCGATGGAGCTCCGGTGCCGCGCCGTCCGCGCTATCTCCTCCTCGAGCCGGCGCATGAGGTAGGCGTGGTTGAACAGGCCCGTCTTGGCGTCGATCATGGCCCCGTCGCGGTGGAGGCTGTTCTGGATGCCGATGGAGAGGAAGCGGACGATCCGGTCCGCGTACATGCGCTCGGTGTCGGAGTAGTCGCCGCCCACGATCTTGCGGCAGAGGATGGCCACGCCGTAGAGGCCGTCGATGCCGAGCATGGGGAAGAGGAGGGAGGGCTCGAGCCCGGCGACGCCCTCGCCGAGGGCTCCGCGTCCGAGCCGGGCCTCGAGGTCGTCGTAGGACACGGAGTAGGGGGAGGAGAGGAAGAACTGCCGCAGGGGGGCGTAGCGCTCCTCGGGGAACTCGGGCTCCGCGGGCTTGAGGTTCCGGTAGGAGTACTGGGAGAGGCTGTCGCCCCGGGGCGACTCGATGAGGAAGAAGAGCCGGGAGGGTACGAAGCGGTCGAGGAGGCGGGAGATGACGAAATCGAGCATCTCCGAGACGCCCTTCATGCCGAAGAGGCAGGCCGCGTCGGTGATCAAGGTGTCGAGCTCCCGGTTCTCCCTGCGGAGCTTCTCGAGGGCGTCGAGGGCGCCGGACTTGTCGAGGAAGTTGAAGCGGTCCAGGAAGGCCGCGTCTATGCCCGCTTCGCTCGCGGGGCGCTGGATTGCCTCGTCCACGGCTAAGACTATAGTTGATGGCCGGCGGCTTGTCGCGCCGGGAATCGGGGGCCGAGCGGAATTCCGGGGGGCGGGCGCGCCTCGAGCGGGGCGCTTCGCGTCCCGACCCGCCTCTGCGCCGCGCTCGGGGCGTAAAAAGGCCGCCCGAGGCGGGCGGCCGGATTCCAACAAGCTTCGAGGCAGTACGGATGGATCAGCGCAGGGACATCTCGGCGAGCTTCTCGGCGGTGAAGCCCAGGTGCTTGGCCACCTCGTCGGCGGGGCCGGACTCGCCGAAGCGCTCGAGGCAGAGGATGTCCTCGGGCCGGGCGACGCGCTCCCAGCCCATGGCCACGCCGGCCTCGGCCACCAGGACGCGGGCTCCCTCGCCCAGGATCGCCGCGCGGAGGGCCGCGGGCTGGGCGTAGAAGAGCTCGCGGCTGGGGACGGAGACCACGCGGATGGCGAGGCCGGGCTTCTTGGCCTGGACGAGCTCGGCGGCCTTCATGGCCAGGGCGAGCTCGGAGCCCGTGCCGACGAGGACGAGGTCGGGGGCCTTGGCCGGGTTCTGGACGACGTAGGCGCCGGTCGCCATGGTCGAGCGCCAGTCGGGATCGGCCTTGGCCTGGACGGGGAGGTTGTTGCGCGAGAGGACGAGGACGGTGGGGCCGTCGCGCCGCTCCAGGGCGAGCTTCCAGGCGACCGCGGTCTCCTCGGCGTCGCCGGGGCGGAAGACCCGGACGTTCGGGATGGCGCGGAGGCTCGCCAGGTGCTCGATGGGCTGGTGGGTCGGGCCGTCCTCGCCGACGTAGATCGAGTCGTGGGTGAGGACGTAGATCACCGGCTGCCGCATGAGGGCCGAGAGGCGGAGGCTGGGCTTGAGGTAGTCGAAGAAGGTGAGGAAGGTCGCCACGAAGGGCCGGATGCCGCCGTGGAGGGAGAGGCCGTTGGCGACCGCGGCCATGGCGTGCTCGCGGATACCGTAGCGGATGTAGCGGCCCTTCCGGTCGGCGGGCGAGTAGTCGGCCACCTCGGGCATGGCCGAGACGTTCGGGGCGGTCAGGTCGGCCGAGCCGCCGACGAGGTTGGGCCAGGCCTTGGTCGCCGCGGCGATGCACTTGCCCGAGGCGTTGCGCGTGGCGACCTGCTCGCCGGCCTTGAACTCGGGGAGGGCGAGGGCTCCGGCCGCCTTTCCGGAGAGGTAGGCCTCGTACTCGGCGGCGAGGGCGGGCTCCTCCTTCTTCCAGGCGGCGTACTCAGCCTTCCAGGCCTCGTGGGCCTTGGCCAGCTCCGCGCGGCGCTTCTCGTAGAAGGCGTAGGCCTCCGGGGCGACCCAGAACTTCGCGTCGGCGGGGATGCCGAAGGCCGCCTTGGCCTTGGCGATCTCCTCCTCCCCGAGGGGGGCGCCATGGCAGGAGTGGGAGCCCTGCTTGGTGGGGGCGCCCTTGCCGATGAGGCTCTTCAGGATGACGAGCTTGGGCTTCCTGGTCTCGGCCTTGGCCTCGGCGAGGAGCTTCTCCATGCCGGGGAGGTCGTACATGTCCCCGCGCAGGACCTTCCAGCCGTAGGCCTCGTAGCGCTTGCCTACGTCCTCGGTGAAGGTGAGGTCGGTCGAGCCGTCGATGGTGATCTTGTTCGAGTCGTAGAAGACGACGAGCTTGCCGAGCTCGAGGTTCCCGGCGAGGGAGGAGGCCTCGGCCGAGATCCCCTCCTGGAGGCAGCCGTCGCCCACGAGGACGTAGGTGTAGTGGTCCACGACCTTGCGCTTGGCCGTGTTGAAGCGGGCGGCGAGCATGGTCTCGGCGACGGCCATGCCGACCGCCGTGGCGATGCCCTGGCCCAAGGGGCCGGTCGTGGTCTCGATCCCGGGGGCCATGCCGTACTCCGGATGGCCGGCGCAGGGGCTCCCCACCTTGCGGAAGCGCTTGATGTCGTCGAGACTGATGGGATAGCCCGCCATGTGGAGGTGGGCGTAGAGGAACATGGAGCCGTGGCCGGCCGAGAGGACGAAGCGGTCGCGGTCGATCCAGGAGGGGTCGGCGGGATCGTGCTTCATCGCCTGACCGTAGAGGAAGGCCCCGAGCTCGGCCGCGCCGAGGGGGAGGCCGGGGTGCCCCGAGTTGGCGGCCTGGATGGCGTCCATAGCCAGGACGCGGGCGCTCATGGCCACTTTTTCGAGGGATTTCGTGTCCATTGGAAGCTCCTTACCTTGCATACGTTTTCCTGGGGCCTAGCGTACACGGTTTCGTAGTTTAGCTCAACCCGAAGGAGGTCTGATGGCGAGGTCCGGGGCCGATGTCGCCCAGCTCATCGAGACCGGGGGGCTGCGGGCCCTCCTGTACCGATCCAGGCGGCGGACCCTCTCCATCCAGGTCGAGCCGGAGCGCGGCCTGGTGCTCCGGGCCCCCTACGGCGCGAGCCCCGCGGCCCTGCGGGACTTCCTCGAGCGAAGGAGGGCCTGGATCGAGCGCCAGCGCGGCCGGGTCGCGGCCCAGGCCGCGGCCGACCCGGTCCCGCGCTGGGTCGATGGCGAGCTCCTGGCCTACCTCGGGGAGCGCCTCCCCCTCCGGATCGAGGCTGGCTCCCCCGCCTCGGCCCGTCTCTCGGGCGGGGCCATACGCGCCCGCGTGCCCGAGCCCGGGGACGCGGAGCAGGTCCGCGCCGCCGTGGAGCGGCTCTACGCCCGGGAGGCCGCTCGGCTCTTCCCCGCCTACCTCGCGGAGTGCCTGGCCCTACCCGCCGCCGGGGGCCTGCCCCCTCCCGAGCTCCGCGTCCGCGCCATGCGCTCGCGCTGGGGCAGCTGCGACACCGCCCGCCGCGTCGTGACCCTCAACCGCGGCCTCGTCCGGCGCAGCCCCGAGCTCATCCGCTACGTGATCATGCACGAGCTGGCCCACCTCCGGCACCGGGCCCACGACGCAGCCTTCTACGGCCTCCTCGCCCGCCTCTGCCCCGGCTGGGAGGGGCTGCGGGCCGCCCTGGCCGAGGTCAGGCCCTAGGCGGGGGCGGGCCGCCGCGGCATCGGTTGCCAGGACGGCCGCGATGCCTATACTTACCCTTCAGTATGAAGATCATCGTCGGCCACTCCAACATGGACCTCGACTGCATCGCCTCCATGGTCCTCGCCCGCTACCTCTTCCCCGACCACCTGCCCGTCCGCTCGAGCCTCGTCCACCCGGCGGCGCGCAAGCTCATGAACCTCTACGAGGAGCGGCTCGGCTTCGCCGCGGCCGCCGACCTCAAGGGGCAGGAGCTCGAGCGCATGGTCGTGGTGGATGCCCGCGGCGCCGAGCGCGTGGCCGAGCAGCTCCGCGGCCGGCCCCTGCCGGCCGAGATCGAGGTCTTCGACCATCACCCGGCGGGGCCCGACGACATCCCCGGCGCCTTCATCCACGAGGCCCCCTTCGGGGCCAACGCCACCCAGCTCTGCCTCGAGCTCAAGGCCCGGGGCCTGGCCGTCGCGCCCGAGGACGCCACCATAGCCCTCACGGGCATCTACGCGGACACGGGGAACTTCACCCACGCGAACGTCCGCCGGGAGGACCTCGAGGCCGCGGCCTGGCTCCTCGGCCTGGGGGCCTCGCTCAAGCTCGTCAAGGACTTCCTCGTGCCCCTCGCCGAGAAGGGCCAGGTCGTCCTCTTCCACGAGGTCCTGTCCCGGCTCGAGCGCCGGACGATCCGGGGCCACCTGGTCATGAGCTGCTACCTCGAGCTCGAGGAGGACTCGCAGGGGCTCGGCGCCGTGGTCGAGCGGGCCTTCGAGGTGGAGAACTGCGAGATCCTCTTCGGGTTCTTCTTCTTCCGGCCCAAGGGCAAGCTGCTCGTCATCGCGAGGAACTCGGCCGAGGACCTCCGCCTCGACGAGCTCTTCTCCGCCCTCGGGGGGGGCGGGCACCGGCAGGCCGCCTCGGCCACCCTGAGGACGGCCGAGGGCCCCGAGCTCGCCGCCCGGATCCTCGGCTGCCTCGAGCAGGCCCTCGAGCCGGCCCCGACCGCCCGGGAGATCATGAGCACGGACATCTTCACCATACCCCCCGAGGCGAGCCTCCTCGCCGCCTCGATGTACCTCGAGCGGGTGAACCACACGGGGGCCCCGGTCGTGGATTCCTCGGGGGCGGTCGTGGGCTTCCTGACCCTGCGGGACATCATGAAGGGCCGCAAGGCGGGGCAGATGCACGTGCCCGCCCGCAACTTCATGTCCAAGAGGCTCGTCACCGCGGCCCCGGCCACCACGGTGCGGGAGATCGACGAGCTCCTCTTCGAGAACGACGTCGGCCACCTGCCCATCGTCGAGGCGGGGCGGCTCGTCGGCCTCGTGACCAGGGGGGATTACCTGGAGCACAAGCGGGGGGCGCGGCGGCGCCGCGAGGCCATCGCGGAGGGGATCGCCGCGGCTCAGGCGTAGAGGACGGAGCGGTTGCGGCCCGCGGCCTTGGCCCGGTACATGGCCTCGTCCGAGCGGCGGAGGTAGTCCTCGAGCTGGAGGTAGGGCGCCTCGGCCGAGCCGACGACGCCGAAGCTGGCCGTCACCGTGAACTCGCCGCTGTCGGAGCGTATCCTCGCGGCCTCGATGCTGCGGCGGACCCGCTCGATGATCTCGAGGGCGGTCTGGGGAGTCGCGTCGGGGAGGATGACGACGAACTCCTCGCCGCCGTAGCGGCAGAGGATGTCGGTCGATCGGAGCACCGAGCGGCAGGCGCCGCAGACGGCGACGAGGGCCGCGTCGCCGGCGGCGTGGCCGCGCTCGTCGTTTACCCGCTTGAAGTGGTCGAGGTCCATCATCGCGAAGGAGATGGGCTCGCCCCTCCGCTTCGCCATCTCGAGCTCGCGCTCGGCCCGCTCGAAGAAGCGGCGGCGGTTGTCGACCTGGGTGAGCTCGTCGGTCGCGACGAGCTTCTCGAGCCGGGCGAGGAGGGCGGCCGTCTCGGTCGTGTCGCTGATGATGAGGGCCGTCCCCCGCTCCCCGCGCTCGTCGCGGACGGGGACCGAGGAGGCCCGGTAGTGGCGGATCTCCCCTCCCGAGGCGAGGGCGAAGCCCCGCTCCGCGGCTCCGGGCGCTATGCCCAGGGGGGCGAGGAGGGAGGCCGCGTCCGAGCCGACGGGGGCCTCGGCGAGGGGGGCGAAGATCGCCTTCGCGGCCTTGTTGGCGTCGACGAGGCGGCCCTTGCGGTCGAGGACCACGACGCCGTCGCGTATCGCGTCCAGGACCACCTCACGGGCGATGGGCGCCAGGTCGAACATGCTGAAACGCGAGATGCTCAGGGCGAAGAGGATGCCCGAGGCGGCCGTGAAGAAGGGGGTCAGGTCGAGGTCGTAGGGCCCGAGGTTGAACAGCAGCAGGACGTGGCCGATCCAGGGCAGGATGACGGCGACCGAGATCGACAGGAGCTGGCCGCGGAATTTGCCCGAGGCCCGGGAGAGCTGGGCCACGATGGCCAAGGTCCCCAGGAACATGAGGATGTAGAGGTAGACCGTGTTCACCCAGAACCAGGGCCCCCGGGCCCCGCCCGAGGTGAGGACCGTGAGGGGCCCCTCCGGATCGCGGAGGCGCAGGGTCCTGTAGACCAGGCCGTGGGCCTCGTTGGTCCACATGAGGGCGATCGTGATGACGGGGACGATCGAGAGGAGGGCCAGGCGGCCGGCGCTCATGGGCCTGGTCTCGTTGACGAAGGCCCGGGCGAAGAGGAACCAGAAGACCGGCACGAAGGTGACGCCGACGTACTCGACCTTGATGCGGGCGACCGCCGTCGCCAGGTCGGGCGAGTTGATCTCGAGGGTGTAGACGGCGGCGTAGACCAGGTTCGCGAGCATGAGGCAGGCGAAGGGGAGGGCGGCCGCGCTGTCCCGCCTCCGGCCGAGGGCGAAGAAGGCGAGGAAGCCCGAGGCGAATGCCGAGGCCGACCCGGCGACGATGGTCAAGGTGGCGAGCTGCATAGACTAGGCCGGGCGCCCCCTCACTTGACCTTCATCACGAAGACACCGTCCCAGTCCTTGGGCGGGGGATTGGCCTTGAACAGCTCGATGCGCTGGAGGAAGGTGGCGCTCGCCTCGTCGCCCATCTCGTCGCGGAGCTTCGCGAAGAGCTTGGCCGCCTTGGCCCACTCCTGGGCCCGGTAGTGGCCGAGGGCCTTCTCGAAGCTCGAGCAGAGCTCGATGAGCTTGCCCGAGGCGCTGTCGCGGCTCTGGATGATCTCGTAGATCCGGGCGGGCTGCTTCTTGCCCTTGACCGTGAGGAGGTCGATCTCCCGGCAGAGGTAGGCCTCCCTGACCTTGGCGTAGACCGCCTCGGTGATCAGGGTCTTGGTGCCGTAGGGCTTGTTCGCCCCCTCGAGGCGCGCCGCGAGGTTGACCGTGTCGCCGATGCTCGTGAAGTCCATGCGGTCCTTGGCGCCGACCGAGCCGAAGACCACGGGCCCCGCGTTGATGCCGATGCCGATGGAGACGACGTCGCGCTTGGCGGCCAGGGCGATCTCCTTCTCGCGGGCCATGGCCGCGCGGATCGCCATGCCGGCTTTGCAGGCGTTGAGCTCCTTGTCCGGCCCCTCGAACATGGCCATGACCTCGTCGCCGACGAACTTGTCCACGTCGCCGTGGTTCTCGAGGATGATCGAGGACTGGATGTCGAGGTAGTGGTTGAGCATCTCGACGACCTGCTCGGGCCGCATGCCCTCGCTGAGGGTGGTGAAGCCCCGGATGTCGGTGAACAGGAAGCAGAGGTCGCGGCTCTCCGTGGTGGGGGCCGAGCGCTCGGAGTGCTTGAGGGTCGAGGCGGAGATGTAGGGCACGATGCCGCGTATGACGGCGGTCATGTTGCCGACCTCGGTGGACAGGCCCTTGATCTCGTCCTTGGTCGTCACCCGGTCGCGGTACTGGAGGAGCTCGCTCGAGATCCTCGTCTCGCCGCGGATCATCGAGGAGAGGGTGGAGGAGATGGTGGCCACGCCCACGCGGAGGTAGAGGATGGGGAAGGCGATGTTCCGGCCCACGAGGTAGACGAGGAAGATCGAGAGGTAGACGAAGACCGAGGCGACGACGATCACCTTCACCTGGGTGCGGAAGAAGGACTCGAAGATGACGTCCCGCTCGTAGTCGACCTGGACGAAGCCCAGGAAGGACTTCGCGAGGGTCACGGGGGCCCGGAAGCTGTACAGGCCGGTCGCGGCGTCGAAGCTGTAGTAGGGCTCGTCGAAGGGAGGCTGCTCGACCTTGGCCTGGGCGAGCTTGCGGTCGGTGGCCGAGGCGAGGGCGAAGCTGCCCGCCTTGGCCTTGCGGGCGTAGTAGGAGATCGAGCGGAAGGGGAAGGCCGCGCGGGCGTTCTTCTTCGCCTCGATGGCGAGGAAGTCGTCCGCGGCGATGCTGTCCGCGGGATTGGCCTTGATGACGCTCGCGGTCCGCTCGGCGAGGAGCTGGCCGTTCTGGATCACCGAGCCGAGGATGGTGGCCCCGAAGTCGCGCAGGAGTACGAAGGAGAGGGAGAGGATGATCGCGAGCACGAGGGGGACGAAGGAGAGGAGGAGGCGCTTCTGGATGCCCTGCTTGAGGAGGATATCCCGGATGCCGACCTTGGCCCCGTCGGCCCTGCGGAAGCGCGTATACTCCTCGTAGGAGGGGTCGCGGCGGTTGAGCTCGGCCACGATCCGGTAGAGGCAGAAGGCGTTGAAGGCCACGGAGAGGGCGAGGAGGGCGTAGGCCAGGGGCGAGGCCGCGGCGAAGAAGCGGCGCGAGCCCGCCATCGCGATCACGTGGGCCGCGACCGCGCCGATCGAGAGGCCGGACTGGGCCGCCCCGCTCCAGGCCGAGAAGGATCGGCGCGGGTCGCAGAGGGCCGGCAGGGTCTCGTCGAGGAAGGGCGAGGCGAGCTTGAGGAGGGCGAGGAGCACCGGGCCGTAGGCCGCCAGGGCCGCGAGGGCGAGGGGCAGGACCCTCGGGGAGGGGCCGCCGTAGAGGGCGAAGGGCAGGCGCGCGAGGTCGACGAGGCCGCTCTTCGGGAGGAAGAGGGGGAGGAAGAAGCCGGCGAGGACCGCGAGGGAATAGGCGCCGTGGGCGGCGTGGAGGGCGATAGCCTCTTTCTGCTTGATCATGGGGCCTCCCTCACTTGAACTGCTCCACGAGCTTCTGCTTCTCGCGGGCCTTCTCGAGATACTCCGCGGCCTGCTCGTAGGAGGAGTCGATGGCCACGACCACGTTGAGCTGCTCGATCGCGAGCTTGAAGCTCTCGGCGCGGTAGGCTTCGACCCCCCGGTCGTAGTAGGCCTTGATGCCCGCGCGCAGCTTGGCGTGGCGCTCGGCGAGCTTGGCCTTGCGGGCCGCGTCCTTGGCCGCCCGGTCGAGGGAGGCGACGCGCCGCTGGGCCCCGCCGAGGTCGCCCTTGGCGATGAGCCGGTCGAGCTCGGCGAGGGCCGCCTCGAAGGCCGCGTCGCTCTCGATCGAGGACATGGCGGCCGCGACCCGCTTGCGCAGGGCCAGGGCCTCCTCGCCCCGCTTGAGGGCGAGGGCGGCGTCGGCCTTCTCGCGGGCGGAGGCGAGGTCCTTCCTCGATTCGAGGCTCTTCGCCCAGGAGAGGTAGAGCTGGTAGCCGAGCTCGCGGCGGGGCTCGGCGAAGGCCCCCCCGAGCCCGGAGTCGAAGGCGGCGAGCTTGGCGTAGGAGGCCTTGGCCGCGTCGTACTTGGCCGCGGCGATCTGCTGCTTGACCGGGGCGGCGCGGCTGGCGAAGCCCTCCTCGAGCTCGCCGAGGGCCTCGTCCCGGGCCCTCGAGGCCTTGGAGTTGCCGGGATCGACGGCGAGGGCCTTCTTCGCCTGGAGGTAGGACTCGCTCAGGGCCGACTCGCGCTCGGCCGGGCTGGGGGCCTTGGCCGGCGGGGCGCCCTTGGCCGGCTCGGGCGGGTTCGCCCGGGCGGCCGCGGCGAGGCTCCGCTCGAGGTACTGGGCGGAGAGCTTGTCCTTGACGCCCTTCTGCTCCTTGAGCAGCTTGTTGACCCGCTCGTTCGAGGAATCCGCCGCCCGGGCGGACTGGAGGGCGACGATGAGGGCGTAGTCCTCGGCCTCCTCGCGGGGGCTCTTGGCCAGGAGCCGCTCGGCCTGGGCGAGCTTGGCCCCGACGAAGCGCTTGGCGTAGCCGTCGACCTTGTCGAGGTACTCCCCCGCCTTCGCGTTGTCGGGGTCGTACTCGAGGGCGACCTCGAAGTAGCGCCGCACCTCGGCGACCTTGGTGTAGTCGCCGGCCTCCTCGAGCTCGGCCTCGTAGGCGAGGACCCCCTGGGCGGCCACCGCCTCGGCCTTGAAGGAGGCGTCGACCTGCTTATTGAGGAAGAAGTCCTTGGAGAGGCTCGCGCAGGAGGAGGCGAGGAGGGCAGCCAGGGCGGCGGCCAGGATCGAGGGCGCCGGGCGCCGGGAGGAGGGGGTGGAGTATCGGTTCATGGTAGGCCTCGCGTCTGTCTTCGTTTCTCCGCATAAGCTACCGCGCCGGGCCGGGCGCCGCAAGGGAGGGCGGATCGGGCTTGCCTCGGATGAAATCGGACCGATGTTCCATTTTTTATTGTCCGCTGCGGATTTCGGCCCTATACTAGGCGCGGAGGCTCCACGATGCAGCTCTGTCCCCCTCGCCGCGCCCGATTCCTGGTCTTGGCGGCCCTGGCCGCCCTTCCCCTCGCCGTCTCGGCCGAGAGCTGGCTCTCGGCGAACGACCTGAAGCCCGCCCAGCTCAGCGCCCCCCTCGCCGTCGAGGCGTTCACGATCAACGCCAGCGCCGAGAAGGGCGTCACCATCGAGCCGATCGAGGTCGCGCGGACCGCCCTCGACGGGGAGGTCTTCAACGCCCGGATCAAGCTCAACGGCGGCGGGGCCCCCGAGTATCGCTCCATCCGCTTCAAGGCCGAGGGGAAGGCGAGCCTCAAGGTCTACCTGTGCAGCTCGAGCAAGACCGACGCCCGGATCCTCAAGCTCGTCGACGCCGCGGGGACGGTCCTCGCCGAGCTGGCCGCCCCGCCCGACGACGGGGCCGCGGCCGGCATGGCCGGCTTCGCACTCCCGGGGGCCGGGGAGTACCTCGTCTTCTCCGCGGCCAGCGGCATCAACATCTATATGGTGGTCCTGGAGTAGCCAGTCCTCCCCATGAGCAGCACCGCTTCGCGGCGGCGGCCGCCCCTCGCGGCCCTCCTCCTCTCCCTCCTCGCCGCGGGGGCCGCGGCCCAGGCCCCGGGCCCCGCCCGCCGCCCCTGGGCCGAGGTCCCGCCCCCGGCGATCCTCTCCCTCGGGCCCTCCCCCGCAGATCCCGGCCGCGTCCTCCTCGAGCTCTCCCTCGTCACGGGGAGCGAGGGCGCCGACCGGGCCTCGGTCGAGATGCTCGACGCGGGGGGGCGCCTCCTCGAGTCGCGGGTCCTCGGCAAGGCCAAGAGCGCGACGAGGCAGGTCGAGTTCGCGCCGCGGGCGAGCGGGGAGTACCGCTTCCGGATCGAGGCCACGCGGAACGGCGAGCCCGCGCCGAAGCTCGCCGAGCCCCGCTCCCTCCCCTTCCTCCTCCCCCTGGCCGCCCCGGAGCCCGCCGCCCGCAACCGGGGCTCGGGCAGGCTCCTGGTGACCTGGGGGAAGGTGCCCGAGGCCGAGGCCTACGAGCTGCGTCTCGAGCCCCCGGCCGGCCGCGGGCCGCCCATCCTCCGGCGGACGGCGGGGACCGAGGCCGAGGTCGGGGAGCTCGCCCGCGGCGCGCAGTACGCGATACGCGTAAGCGCCCTCCGGGGAGCCGAGCGCCGGGACTCCCCGCCCCTGGCCAAGACGGTCCGGGACGAGGTCGAGCGGGAGTGGCGCTTCGCCTGGTTCGGCCAGTCCACGAAGGCCGAGCTCAACAGCTGCCGGATCCTCGACGCCGACTCCCTGAGCCTCGTCCTCGACTCCTGCTCGGTCCTCCCCGACGGGCAGGCGGACCAGAAGGGGGGCAAGTTCACCGCCTTCCACGACGGGATCTCCTACTACTACACCGTCGTCGATCCGGAGCGGGAGAACTTCGAGCTCAGGGCGACCTTCACGGTCGAGTACATCAACCCCACGGCCGACGGCCAGGAGGGCTTCGGCATCCTGGCCATGGACAGCCTCGGGGCGCAGGGCGTGAGCGCGCGGAACCACTACACGAACTCGGCGGGCGTGATCGCGACCAAGTTCGAGGCCGCGGTGGACGGGGTCAAGCGGACCAGCAAGGATACCCTCGGCGCCCGCTTCGTCTGGGGCCTCACGCCCGAGGTCCTCGGGCTCGGGGACTCGGGCATCGCGGCGCGGGGGAGGAGCCTCGGGCAGGCCTTCAGCTACGAGCCCGCCGACCTCGTCCGGGCGGGCGCCTCCTACACCCTGAGCCTCCGGAAGAGCAACACGGGCTACCACGCGGCCTGGAAGGCCGGCAACCTGCCCGAGGGCGGGGCCGAGGAGCTCACGATGTACGGTCCCGAGAAGCTGCGCCAGCTCGACCCGGGCCGCGTCTACGTCGGCTTCGCCGCGGCCCGGGGCTGCCGGGTCAGGGTCGGCGAGGTCGTCATGACGACGAGCGACCCCGCGACGGATCCGCCCGCCCTCGAGGAGCCCCCCGAGCTGGTTCCCCTCGAGGCGCGGGTCGACTCGCCCCCGACCTTCCACGCGACCTCCTACCCCTTCGCCTTCCGCGCCAACGCCGACGGCCGGCTCGACGTGACGCGCGGGGGGGCCTACCTCCTCCGGGGCGCCGAGCTGCGCGCCGGCGAGGACCTGCGGCGGGTCTTCGAGCTCGAGAAGGGAATCAACGAGCTCAAGCTGCGCTTCAGCCCCGACCCGGCCTACCGCCCGGGGCCGCGCCAGTCCCTGGCCCAGTACGACTACCGGCAGCGGAAGCTCCTGCCCTCGGCCGCGCCCCTGTCCATCGACCATACCGTGGCGATCCGCTCCTACGAGCGGCCCGAGCTCTGGGTCGCGACCAACGGCAAATTCTCCGGAACGGGCAGCCGCGAGTCGCCCCTCGACCTCGTGACCGCCCTTCTCTTCTCGAAGCCGGGCCAGCCCATCGTCCTGGCCGGCGGGATCTACCGTCCCGACGGGGCGATCGTCATCCCCCGCGGCAGCGACGGGAGGCCCGAGGCGAGGAAGACCCTCCGCTCGGCCCCCGGCGAGCGCGCGATCCTCGACTTCGCCCAGGCGCGGGGAGGCATGCAGCTCTGGGGCGACTTCTGGACGATCGCGGAGCTCGATATCCGCAACACGCCCGACAACGTGAAGGGGCTCCAGATCGCGGGGAACGGCAACCTCGTCTCGGGGGTCGCGACCTACGGCTGCGGGGACACCGGCCTGCAGATCTCAGGCTCGAGCGCCGAGCCCCCCTCCCGCTGGCCGCGGGACAACCTCGTCGTCGGCTGCCGCTCCTACGGCAACAAGGACCCCGCGGCCAACAACGCGGACGGCTTCGCCGCCAAGCTGACCTCGGGCTCGGGCAACGTCTTCCGCGGCTGCGTCGCCTACGGCAACATCGACGACGGCTGGGACCTCTTCTCGAAGATCGAGTCGGGCCCCATCGGCGCCGTCCTCATCGAGGGCTGCGTGGCCTACGCCAACGGCTCCCTGCCCGGGCAGGCGGTCAAGGGCGACGGCAACGGCTTCAAGCTCGGCGGCGACGGCATCGCGGTACCGCACGTTATCCGAAACAGTATCGCCTTCGACAACGGGGCCGCGGGCATCACGAGCAACTCCGACCCGGCCATCGTGGTCGAGGGCTGCACCTCCTACGGCAACGCGGGCGCGAACTTCGCCTTCTACGGCAAGGGCTCTGGCTCGCGGGCCTTCGTCGCCCGCGGCAACCTCTCGATGCGGGGCGGCGCCGCCGACGACCTCCGCGAGATGCCCTCCCTCGCCTCGCCGGACAACTACTTCTGGAACGGGGCCCGCTCGGTGAACTCGCTCGGCCAGGCCCTCGGCCCCGAGATCTTCGCCTCGACGGACCTGCGCCTCGCGCCCCGCCTCGGGGCCGACCTCTCCATCGACATGGGCGGCCTCCTCGAGCCCGGGCCCGGGGCCCCCGCGGGCGTCGGCGCGCGGCTCAGGTAGGGCGGCCGAGGCTTCACCGGGCCCCGCACAGGGCTAGGCGGAAGCCTCGCGCCCGGGGCGCGCCAAGTTTTCTACAAATAAGAACAGATTCTCGTTTTTTCCGCTTGCGGTCTCCCCAATTCCATGGTACTCCTGTCTTGGTGCGTGTATCCTATAGGATATAGGATATTGCATTGAACAGTTCGGCCCGTGCGCTCCTCTGGGTTCCGCGAGGTAACTCCAGGTGAGAAAAACTTTTACATGGAGGCAAGCCGTGCGAAAGAAAACAGTGGCTCTCGTAGTACTGCTGATGGCGCTCTGCGCCGTCGGCGCAGTCCAGGCCCAGGCGAAGAAGATTCTCTATGTCGCCTTCGACCGGGAGAACGATGTGCTCAACCAGTTCACGAGCCAGATGACCTGCGACATCCAGCAGAACGTGGTGGAGGGGCTGGTCATCACGAACGACAAGAACGAGTTCATCCCGGTCCTCGCCAAGGCCATCCCGACGCTGGAGAACGGGGGCATCAAGAAGAACGCCGACGGCAGCTACGACATGACCTGGAACCTCCAGCAAGGCGTGCGCTGGAGCGACGGGGTCGAGTTCACCGCGGAGGACGTCGCCTTCACCCTGGATTTCATCCACAACACGCCCGACGTCTACAACCAGAGCGAGTATAACCACATCGTCGGCGCCAAGGTCGTGGACAAGTACACGATCGTGATGAAGTGGGACGGCCTGTACACCTTCTACGACGGCCTTTTCGAGGCCATCCTCCCCAAGCACGTCCTGGGCAAGCTGAGCTGGGCGGAGATCGCGAAGTACGAGCCCTACAACCGGGGCCCCCAGTTCATCGGCACGGGACCCTTCATGTTCAAGGAGTGGAAGACGGGCGAGTACATCAGGCTCGTGCGCAATCCCAACTACTGGCGCGGCCCGCAGTATCCCAAGATCGACGAGATGGTCTTCCAGTTCATCCCCGACCAGAACGCCCGCTTCAACGCGCTGCAGTCCGGCCGCTTCCACATCGGCCAGATCGAGGCCACCCAGGTCAAGAACGTCAAGACCAAGGGCCTCGGCGTCAAGATGGTCCCGTCCAACGTGTTCTACTGCCTCGCCTTCAACGTCGCCGCGCCCGGCGGCCGCCCCGAGCTCTTCGGGGACGCGCGGGTGAGGAAGGCCTTCTACTACGCCATCGACCGCAAGGCCATCGTGGACCAGCTCCTCGAGGGCACCGTGAAGATCGCGGACAGCCCGATCCCCCCCAGCAGCGCCTACCACAACGCGGGCCTCAAGGCCCCCGAGTACGACCCCGCCAAGGCCAAGAAGCTCCTGGCCGAGGCCGGCTGGAAGCCCGGCAAGGACGGCGTCCTCGAGAAGGACGGGGTGCGCTTCTCCTTCAAGTGGCTCAACCGCGCGGGGCGCGCGGACCGGATCGCGATCGCCCAGGTCGTGCAGGCCCAGCTCCGCGAGGTGGGCATCGAGTCCACGATGTCCGAGATCGACGCCGCGGCCTGGTCGCAGAAGTGGAGGAGCTTCAACTACGAGGTCGTGGTCAACGGCTGGTTCATGAGCAGCGACTTCAGCCTCACCAACTTCTACCACACCAGGGACGGCGCGAACGGCAGCAACAACTTCTGCGGCTTCAGCAATCCCGAGCTCGACAGGATCATGCTCCAGTCCGACAAGGACCTCGGCTTCAAGTCCCGCAAGCCCCTCCTGGACAAGGCCCAGCAGATCCTCCTCGACGAGGCCTACAACGTCTTCCTCTACTACCGGGACAGCCCCTGGGTGGTCTCCGACCGGCTCGCCAACTTCCGCGGCTCGGGGACGAACTTCGGGAACTGGTGGAACACCTGGGAGTGGGATCTCCGCTGACGGGCGCCCTCCCCGCGGCCGCCCGCCTAAGCGCGGGCCGGCCCGGGGCCGGGCGGCCTCGTCGATTCGGAAGGGATGAAGGATGGCTCGCTACATAGTCAAGCGGATCGCACAGATGATCCCCCTCTTGATCGGCATCTCGATCGTCATCTTCGGGATCATCCAGGCGGCCCCGGGCGGCCCCGAGGGGACCCTCCTGGACCGGGGCATGTTCGTCGACCCCGCCGCCATCGACGCCTACCGGGCCAAGCTCGGCGTCGACAAGCCCCTGTACCTGCAGTACCTCCGCTGGGCGGGCGCCATGCTGGGCGGCGACATGGGCGTCAGCTTCCAGACGCAGCGGCCCGTGCTCGACATGATCGCCGAGCGGCTGCCCGACACCGTCCGCCTCATGGGGATATCCTTCGCCCTCGCGTTCTGCCTCGCGATACCCCTCGGCGTCTTCTCCGCGCTGAGGCAGTACTCGGTCTTCGACTACGTCTCCACCGGCCTGGCCTTCGTGGCCATCGCCATGCCGGTCTTCTGGTTCGGGCTGATGCTGCAGTACCTGTTCAGCGTCAGGCTCCAATGGCTCCCCGTCGCGGGGACGGCGACCATCGGCGTGGATACCCTGCTCGACAAGCTCAAGCACATCGCCATGCCGGCGACGGTCCTGTCGCTGACCTACGTCGCCGGCTGGTCGAGGTACATGCGGAGCTCGATGCTCGTCGTGCTCAAGCAGGACTACATCCGGACGGCCCACAGCAAGGGCCTGCTCAAGAAGACCGTGATCGTCGCGCACGCGCTCAAGAACGCCGGCATTCCCGTGGTGTCGGTGATCACCCAGGACATCGCGAGGATCTTCTCCGGGGCCGTGATCACCGAGACGATCTTCGGTTGGCCCGGCATCGGGCGGATGTTCATCCAGGCCATGAGCGCGAGGGATTATCCCCTCCTCATGGGGATACTGATGATGGGCTCGACCATGGTGGTCGCGTTCAACCTCCTGGCGGACATCATCTACGGCTGGCTCGATCCCCGGATCAGCTTCAAATGACGGCGGAAAGGAAGGGAGGAGCCGTGGCCGCGCCCATCATGGAGCCGCAGACCGCCGAGGTCGAGGGCATAACCGCCGCCCAGCGCTCGAACGCCAGGATCGCCTGGGACAAATTCCGCAAGCACAAGCTCGCCGTCGCCTCGACCTGCCTGCTCCTCGCGATCGCGGCCCTGTGCTTCCTCGCGCCGCTGATAGCCCCCTACAAGTTCGACGCGATCGACCTGCGGAACATCCGCAGGCCCCCCTCGGCGCGGCACGTCTTCGGGACCGACGGCCTCGGCCGCGACCTGTTCACCAGGCTCCTCTACGGCGGCCGCATCTCGGTCACGATCGGGCTCAGCGCCGCGCTGCTGGGGTCCATGCTCGGCACCCTGATCGGCTCGGCCGCGGGCTACTACGGGCGAGGCGTCGACAACCTCCTCATGCGGCTCACGGACCTCGCGTACTCGATCCCCACCCTGCCCCTCATCATCGTGATCAGCGCCTACGCCGGCTCGAGCATCGCGAGCCTCGTGGCGATCATCGGCTTCCTCAGCTGGATGACCACGGCGCGGGTCGTCCGCGGCTCCATCCTCTCGGTGAAGGAGAACGAGTACGTCGTCGCCGCCAGGGCCCTCGGCTTCGGCGACCTGCCGATCATCCTTCGGCACATCCTGCCGAACATCGGCAACTCGATCATCATCGGGACGACCCTGGGGGTCGGCAACGCGATCATCCTGGAGTCGTCGCTGAGCTTCCTGGGGATGGGCGTGAACCCGCCCACGCCGACCTGGGGCAACATGCTCATGGACAGCCAGGCGACCATGGCGACCGAGCCCTGGCTGACCTTCTTCCCCGGCATGGCGATCCTCATGACGGTGCTCTGCGTCAACTTCATAGGCGACGGGCTCCAGGACGCCCTCGACCCGACCCTCTAGGAAGGCCGCGATGGGAACCATGCTCGAAGTCAAGGACCTGAGGACCCGCTTCCATACGAGGGAGGGCGTCGTCAGGGCGGTCAACGGGATCTCCTACACGGTCGACGAGGGCGAGACCCTGGCCGTGGTCGGGGAGAGCGGCTGCGGCAAGAGCGTCGGCATGCTCTCCATCCTCCAGCTGCTCCAGGGGACGACGGGCAGGGTCGAGGCGGGCGAGGCGCTGTTCCGCGGGGTCGACCTGCTCAAGCTCTCCGACACGGAGATCAGGAAGCTCCGCGGCAGGGACATCGGGATGGTCTTCCAGGATCCCATGACCAGCCTCAATCCCGTCCTGTCGATCAAGCGGCAGATGACGGAGGGCCTGGTCAAGCACCTGGGCGTCTCGCGCCGGGAGGCCCTCGACCGGGCGATCCGGCTCCTCCGGCTGGTCGGGATCCCGAAGGCCGAGGAGCTGATCGGCGAATACACCTTCCAGTTCTCCGGCGGGATGCGGCAGCGGGTGATGATCGCCATGGCCCTGGCCTGCGAGCCGAGGCTCCTCATCGCGGACGAGCCCACGACGGCGCTGGACGTCACCATCCAGGCCCAGATCATGAACCTCGTCAGGGAGCTGAAGGACCAGTTCGGCATGGCCATCGTCTGGATCACCCACGACCTGGGGATCGTCGCCAACTTCGCGCAGAACGTCCAGGTGATGTACGCCGGCTACATCGTCGAGAAGGCCGACGTCGGGAGCCTGTTCGCGCGCACCGCCCATCCCTACACGATCGGCCTGCTCAACTCCCTCCCCGCCAACGGGGCGGACCGGCGGCGGCGCCTGATCCCAATAAAGGGCGCCCCGCCCAACCTGCGCGCGCTCGGGGGGGGCTGCCCCTTCGCGCCGCGCTGCGGCCGGGCCGCCGAGCGCTGCCGCGCCGAGAACCCCGCCCTCGCCGAGCTCGAGCGGGGGCACCAGGTCGCGTGCTGGAACGCGGGGGAGGGACTCTGATGGCAGGCGCGGGAAGGGCCCTCGTCGAGGTGCGGGGCCTCAAGAAGCATTTCAGCGTCGGCGGCGGCTTCCTCCAGCGGAAGAAGACCGTCCGGGCTGTCGACGGCGTCAGCTTCGACGTCATCGAGGGCGAGACCCTCGGCGTGGTCGGCGAGAGCGGCTGCGGGAAGTCGACCATGGGCCGGACGATGCTCCAGCTCTACCCGCCGACCGAGGGATCGGTCTCCTACCGGGGCGTCGACCTCGCCGGGCTCTCGCGCCAGGAGCTCCTGCCCTACCGGAAGAAGATCCAGATCATCTTCCAGGACCCCTATTCCTCGCTGAACCCCCGCCAGACGATCGGGAGCATCGTCTGCGAGCCCCTCACGCTCCACCGGAAGGATATCGGCAAGAAGGAGCGGCTGGAGCTGGGCCGCGAGCTCCTCCGGAAGGTGAACCTCGACCAGTCCTTCGTGAACCGCTTCCCCCACGAGTTCTCGGGCGGGCAGCGGCAGCGGATCGGCATCGCCAGGGCCCTCGCCGTCAAGCCCGAGTTCATCGTCTGCGACGAGCCCATCTCCGCGCTCGACGTCTCCGTCCAGGCCCAGGTCGTGACCCTGCTCGAGGACCTGCAGGGCGAGTTCGGCCTGACCTACCTGTTCATCGCCCACGACCTGTCCATGGTGCGGCACATCTCGACGCGGATAGCCGTCATGTACCTCGGGCGGATCGTCGAGCTGGCCGGCCGGGACGAGCTGTTCCGCGCTCCCCTGCACCCCTACACGAGGGCGTTGCTGGCCGCGATCCCCGTGCCCGATCCCGAGTACGCCGCGAGGAACCCGATCAAGACGCTGGAAGGCGAGATCCCGAGCGCGCTGAACCCGCCGCGGGGCTGCTGCTTCCATCCTCGATGCCCCATGGCCGGGCCGGCCTGCGAGGAGGGCGAGCCGGCCTTCCGGGAGCTCGGCCCCGGCCACTACTGCGCTTGCCACAAGGCCTGAAGGGAGTACCGCGCATGTCCGAGGAAACCGAGTACGCGCATTCGCTCTTGGACTTCATCCACGACTCTCCGAGCGAGTTCCACGTCGTCGCCAACGCCGAGGCCATCCTCGAGGGGGCGGGCTTCGGGCGCCTCGACCCGGGGGCGGAATGGGCCCTCGAGAAGGGCGGCAAGTACTTCTATTCGAGCAACGGCTCGGCGATACTCGCCTTCATCGTCGGCTCGGGCGAGATCGGCGAGGCCGGCTTCAAGCTCCTCGTCGCCCACACCGACTCGCCCGCGATCCGCCTGAAGCCGAGCCCCGAGATGGCCGTCGAGGGCCAGTACCTCAAGCTGAACGTCGAGGTCTACGGCTCCCCGATACTGAATACCTGGCTCGACCGGCCCCTGTCCCTCGCGGGCAGGGTCTCCCTCCGCGGCCCCCGCCCGCTCTCCCCGACGAACCTCCTCGTCCGCTTCGACGAGCCTCTCCTGTACATCCCCAACCTCAGCATCCACCACAACAAGGACGTGAACTCGGGCGTGGCGCTCAACGCGCAGAAGGACCTGCTGCCCCTGCTCGGCGAGGTCGACCCGGGCGTCCCGAACGAGAGGCGCGTGGCGAGGCTCCTGGCCGAGAGGCTCGGCGTCGAGGAGGAGCGGATCCTCGCCTACGAGCTCAGCGCGGGCGAATACGAGAAGGGCAGCCTGGTCGGGCAGCACGGGGAGTTCATCTCCTCGACCAAGCTCGACGACCTGGCGCTCTTCTACGCCGGGCTCCGGGCCCTCGAGGGCGCGGGGCCCGGGGAGGCCACCTCGCTCCTGTGCGGCTTCGACAGCGAGGAGATGGGGAACCGGACCAAGCAGGGCGCCGAGTCGCCGATGCTGGCCACCGTCATGGAGCGCATCGCCCTCGCCCTGGGCGAGACGCGCTCGGGCTTCTTCCGGGCGGTGAGCAACTCCTTCATGATCTCGGCGGACATGTCCCAGTGCCTCCATCCGAACGCTCCCGAGAAGAGCGACCCGGCGACCAAGGCCAAGCTCAACCGCGGCCTGGCCGTCAAGTCGAGCGGGGCGCAGAAGTTCACCTCGGACAGCGAGGGCATAGCCGCGTTCCGGGCCCTGTGCGAGGAGGCCGGCGTGCCCTGCCAGCACTACGTCAACCGCGCGGACGCGCCCGGCGGCTCGGCCGCGGGCTCGTCGGTCGTCACCCAGGTGGCCCTCAGGGGCGTGGACGTGGGCGTGCCCCTGCTCGCGATGCACTCCATACGGGAGCTCTGCGGGGTCAAGGACGCCCACTGCGCGCTGCGCGCCTTCGCGAGGTACTTCGCATGAGGACGACCGTCGCCGAGCACCTGGCCGCCCTGCTCAAGCGGCACGGCGTGGAGTTCGCCTTCGGCATACCGGGAGGCGACTGGCTTCCCTACATGGACGCCATGCGCCGCGCGGGGATCCGCTTCGTGCTGGTGGCCAACGAGGCGAGCGCGGGCTTCATGGCGGCGGTCCACGCCTGGTACCGGCCGGCGCCCGGGCTCTGCTTCGCGACCTTCGGTCCGGGCGCGACCAACCTCGCCACGGGAATAGGCGGCGCCTACCTCGACCGCGCGGCGGTGCTGGCCCTGACCCACGAGCAGCCCGACGCCATGGCGGGCCGCACCGTCCAGATGGGCATCGACCACCAGGCCCTCATGCGCCCGCTGACGAAGTGGAGCGTCCGGCTCGGGCCCGCCAACATCGACGCCGTCCTCGCGAAGGCCGTCGGGATCGCGACCGCCGAGCAGCCGGGCCCCGTCCACATCGGCATCCCCGCCGGGATCGCCGAGGCGGAGTGCGAGGCGACGGAGGGCGAGCCCGCCTCCCGCCCGGCCCTGGCTCCGCCGGAGCCGAGGCTCCTCGCCTCGATGGAGCGCCTCCTCGCCGGCAAGGCCAAGCCCCTCCTGGCGGTCGGGCCCGGGGCGCTCCGCTTCGGGCTCGGTCCCCTCGTCGAGGCCGTCGCGGCCCGCCACCGCCTCCCCGTGGTGGTCACCCCGATGGCGAAGGGCGTCGTCGACGAGGACGGCCCCAGCTACGCGGGCACCCTCATGCACGCGTTGAGCGACCGCGTCGCGCTGACCTACTCGCAGGCGGATATCGTGATCGGCGTGGGCTACGACCCGGTCGAGTTCAACTACGAGGAATGGATGCCCCCCGTGCCCCTGGTGAGCGTCGACCCGACGCCCGCCGACATAGACCCGCGAGCCTATCCCTCGGTCCTCAGCGTCGGGGGGGATCCCCGGCCGGCCCTCGAGGCCCTCCTGGGGCTGCCCCCCCTCGACTCGGCCTGGGACCTGGGCGCGATGCGGCGCCGCAGGGAGGAGATGTTCGCGGCCTTCCTCCCGGGGAAGGCCGGCTTCGGGCCCCTCGCCGCCGTCGCCATCCTGCGGGAGCTCCTGCCCGAGGACGGGATCCTCGCCTGCGACGTGGGGGCCCACTCCCACCTCCTGGGGCAGGCCTGGAAGGCGCGGCATCCCTACGGCTTCCTCATCTCGAACGGCTGGTCCTCGATGGGCTTCGGCGTGCCGGCGGCCATAGCCGCCAAGCTCTCCATGCCCGACCGGAAGGTGGCCTGCGTGACCGGCGACGGCGGCTTCATGATGATGGCGGGGGAGATGGCGACCGCGAGGAGGCTCGGGCTGCCGATCGTCTTCATCGTCATGGCCGACCGCAGCCTGAGCCTCATCAGGATCAAGCAGATGAAGCGCGGCGAGGACGAGGGGGATACGGCGCTCGGCCCGGCCGGCATGCCCGGCATGGGAAACGTCTTCGGCGTCCCGGCCGTCACCGTGGGCGACGCGGCCTCGTATAGGGCCGCCCTCGCCGGCGCCCTCGAGGCCGAGGGGCCCGTGATCATCGAGGCGCTCATCGACCCCCGCGAGTACGAGGGCCTGGTCCTGAGGAAGCACAGATAGCGGAATAGGAGGATGCTATGCCTGATAAACTGAGGGTCGGAGTCATCGGCGCCGGGCGATGGAGCAATCGGGCGCACCTGCCCGGCTTCGCCGGCTCGCCTCTGTGCGACCTCGTCGCCATCTGCGATCTCCACGAGGACCTCGCGAAGGACGCGGCCGCCAAATTCGGGATCCCCGAGGTCTATACCGACTACGACAAGATACTCCAGCGGTCGGACATCGACGTCATCGACGTGGTCACCCGCGGCGGCGACCCCAGCGACCGGACCCACGAGACGCTGACCTTCCAGGCCCTCGAGTCCGGGAAGCACGTCCTCGTCGAGAAGCCCGTCTGCCACGACTACAAGGACGTGCTGCGCGCCCAGGAGCTGGCCGAGCGGAAGGGGCTCAAGACCAAGGTCGGGCTCACCTTCCGCTACGCGCCCGCGGTGCAGTACATGTTCAGCCTCGTGCGGGAGGGCTTCATCGGCGATCCCTTCGTGTACAACGGCTACGAGCAGAATTCCCAGTGGCTCGATCCCTGGTACCCGATGGACAAGCGGATCCATCGCTCCTACCCCGAGAAGGCGCCCTCCTACCATACCGACCTCAGCCCCGAGGGCATCGGCGTGTACTCGCTCGAGGGCTACGGGGCCCCGACGATCGACATCGGCCTCGAGCTGATCGGCGCCGATCTCGAGCGGGTGTCCTGCCTCATGATGAACATGGTGAAGGAGCGCAGGCTCACCAACCTCGACGACAAGGTCCAGCGGATCAACGTCGACGACGCGGACATCTTCATCGGCGAGGGGACGAACGGGACGATGTTCTCCCTCCAGTCGAGCATCGTGACCGTCGGCAACTATCCCGGCATCGAGGCGCGGATCTTCGGCTCGAAGGGCGGCCTGCAGGCGCGCCTGGTCGAGGAATTCGGGGTCATCCAGACGCTGAAGGGCGCGAAGGCCGACGCCGTCGAGTACGTCGACATGAAGATCCCCGACGCCTTCTTCCCGCCCTCCTACGAGGAAGGCCAGTCCTGGGACCAAGTCTTCTACGCCTGCCTGGTCCACGACTTCATGAAGGAGATCAGCTCGGGCGGGCCGGAGAACCAGGGCAACTTCCGGCAGAGCGCCAGGGTGCAGAAGATCATCAACATGGCCGCCCGATCCCACTACGAGAAGCGCTGGGTGCACGAGGGGGAAGTCTGACGATGCCGCCTGAGACCGCAGCCGGCCGCGCGGCGGCCTTCGACGCCTGGCTGGAGGGCTTCCTCGAGCATCTCTTCGCGAGGAGGCCGGTGGACGCCAGCTTCGCCGGCCTCCACCGCTACAGCCACCTCCTCCCCGACCTCGGCGCCGCCGGCCAGGGCGCGGCCCTCGCCGAGATACGGGCCCTCCTCGGGAGGCTCGCGGAGATCGGGACGGAGGGGCTCGACCGCTTCCGGAAGATCGACTACGACCTCGCGCGGGGCTACCTGCTGATGCAGGAGTGGGAGCGGGGCCCGGGAGGCTGCTTCGACCGCAACCCCGTCTCGTACAGCGGGGAGGCGGCCTTCGCCCTCATGTCCCCCTTCCTGTCGGACACGAGGCCGATGGGCGAGCGGGCCGAGAGCCTGGCCGCCCGGCTCGAGGCCCTCCCCGGCTTCCTCGCCGACGCGCAGGCCAACCTGGCCGCGGCGCCGCCGCTCTGGGTCGACCGGGCCCTCGACGAGTGCGAGGGGGCCCTCGCCTTCCTGGCCGCGGGGATCCCGATCCTGGAGGCCGACGAGGGCCTGTCGGTCGACCGGGGCCTCGTCGAGGCCGGGATAGCGGCCTTCCGCGGCTTCGCCTCCTTCCTCGGGACCGAGCTCCGCGCCCGCCCGAGCGAGGCCTACGCCTGCGGGGAGAAGGCCTTCCGGGACATCCTGGCCTGGGCCCACGAGGCCGAGGTCGACCCCCTCGAGTACGCGCGCCACGCGGAGGGCGTCATCGAGGCCTGCGACGCCGAGCTCGCCGGGGAATGCCGCGCCCTCGGCGTCGCCTCGCCGGAGGAGGCCGCCGAGCGCCTCGCCGCGGAGCACCCCGGCGTCTCGGGCTACCTGGGCGAGTACGGCAGGCGCTGGGAGGAGCTCCGGCTCCTGAACGAGCGCGAGGGCCTCGTCACCTGGCCGGACTTCCCCCTCGAGTACCGGGCGATCCCGCGCTGGGCCCGCGAGGCCCAGCCCCACCTGTACTTCCTCTTCTACCGCTGCCCCCCGCGCTACGCGCGGCCGGCCACCTTCGTCTACAACGTGACGCCGATCGAGGAGTGCATGCCCGCCCAGGCGCGGGAGGCCCTGCTCCGGGCCAACAGCACCTACGCCATCAAGACCAACCACGTCCTCCACCACGGGGGCGCGGGCCATCACGCGCAGAACTGGCACGCGCTCCGATCGAGGTCGCGCATCGGCCAGCTGTCCTGCACCGACGGGGCCGCCCGCCTGACCATGCTCTGCTCGGGGACCCTCTGCGAGGGCTGGGCCTGCTACATCACCGGGGTGGCCGGGGGGCGCGGCTTCCTGTCCCCCCTCGAGGAGCTGGTCGAGAAGGCATCCCTGAGGCGCATGGCGGCCCGGGCCGTGGTGGACGCCAGGCTCCACTGCGGCGTCTACTCCATGGCCGAGGCGATGCGCTTCTACCGCGACCGGGCCAAGACCTCCGAGCCCTTCGCCCGCTCCGAGGCCGTCAAGAACAGCCTCTTCCCGGGCGGGGCCATCATGTACCTGCTCGGCGTCGAGGGGATCGAGGGCCTGCGGCGCGAGGCGGAGGCGAGGCTGGGCGCCTCGTTCTCGCTGAAGTCCTTCCACGACGAGCTGCTCTCCTACGGCGGCGTCCCCGTGGCGCGCATCGCCAAGGAAATGAAGGCGGGGTGGAAATGAACGATACGGAGCTGGGATACGAGCTGACCGCGATCGCGGCCGGCATCGACGAGTTCGAGCGCCGCTCGAGCCGGGGCGGGGGGATCCTCGAGGACGAGGGATTCATCCCCTTGTACCTGGGCGACGGCCTGGTGGTCCGGCGGGAGTACGCCGGCTGGCCGCAGGTCGAGGCCGACCTCGCGCGGGCGAGGGAGGCCGTGGCCCTCCTCGAGGACGGCCCCCGCAGGGACTTCCTCGCGAAGCTGATGGAGTCCCTGGCGGCGGCGGCGGCCCTGTTCCAAGGGCGCGAGCTCGGCTACGAGGAGAAGCTCAGCCGCCTCGTGGGGCTCCCCGCCGAGCCGGTCGATCCCGTCCTATTGGCCTCGCTCGAGGGCCTGCTCCGCGAGGGCCTGTCCAAGGCCGGCTTCGGCAAGGGCAGCCTCCGGGAGCGCATAGCGGCGTGGGAGGCGAAGGGCGCCATCCCGCCCGGCGAGCTCCCCCGCGCCTTCGCCGAGCTCCAGCTCGAGGCCAAGGCGAGGACGGACGAGCTGATCGCCGATACCGGCGACTACCTCATGGAGCTGAACCCCCTGCGCGGCGCCCACTTCACGGCCCGCTGCGACTTCTCCGGGAGGAAGATGGACCTGAACGTGGAGAACAGCTTCACCAGGACCTCGATGAAGCACCTCGTGACCCACGAGATATTCCCGGGCCACGCCACGCAGAACATCTACACGGTCGGCGCCTACGAGCGGGGAGCGGCCTCGGCGGACGTCCTGCTGTGCAGCCTGAACGGCGTCCCCGGGGTCATCCAGGAGGGGATCGGCGACCAGGGGCTCGAGCTCATCGGCTGGGTCGAGGACCTCGACGACGAGATCGGCGCGGCGCTGACCAGGTACCGCAGCGCGGTCGCGACCCAGGCCGCCTGGATGATCAACGTCGAAGGGCTCGGCGACGCCGCGGCGGCCGAGTACCTCCGCGAGGCCGGGGCCATGCAGGAGGCCAGGATCCGGGGCAGGATAGCCATGTCCCGCCACCCCTACCGAGGCCCCTTCGTCGCCTCGTACTTCCACGGCAACGAGGCCGTGCGCCGGGTCAGGCTGGCCGTGGAGAAGGACCCCGCGAGGCGGGCGGCCTTCATCGCCGACCTCTACGGCCGCATGCACTCGCCCGAGAGCCTGCGCCGCTCCAACGGGGTCCCGCCCCGGGCCCGCGGGGAAGGCTGATGTACGACGACGGGAAGACCGGCTACGGGATCACCGCCATCGCCGCGGGGATGGACGAGCTCGAGCGGAGGCTGCGGAAGGGCGAGGGCGAGCTCGACGAGGAGGGGCTCATCCCGATCTACCTGGGGCGGGACCTCGTGCGCTCCCGGCGCTACGAGCGCTGGGAGCAGGCGAGCGAGGAGCTCGACCAGGCCGCGATCGACGTCGCCGAATGCCCCCTCGCGCCGCGGAGGAGGACCCTCGAGGCGCTGCTCCGCTCCCTGCGCGCGGCCATGGGCATCTTCAGGGGGCAGCGGCCTTCCTTCGCCGACAAGCTCGAGAGCCTGGTCGGCGTGCCGGCCGGGGGGGCGGACGAGGCGGAGATGGCCAGCCTCCGCGAGGAGATCGACGCGGCCCTGACGCGCCTGCGGATCCCGGGCGCGAGCCTCGCGGAGCGGGTGGCCGCGTGGCGGGCGAGCCGCTCCCTCCCGGCGCGGGAGCTCGAGCGGGTGTACGGGGAGCTCCAGGAGGAGGCGGCGCGGAGGACGGCCGAGAGGGTGTACGACGTGGGCGGCTTCCGCATGCGGCTCGTCCTGCGCCCCGGCAGCTCCTCGGGGGGGCGCTGCTCCTTCGATACCGCCACCATGGAGATCAACACCGACCTGGGCTGCACGAGATCGGCGATGAAGCATCTCGTGACCCACGAGAATTTCCCCGGCCACGCGACCCAGATCCTCTACACGCGCGACGCCTACCTCCGGGGCGAGGCCACGGCGGACGTCCTGCTCTGCGCCCTCAACGGGCTCCCCGGCGTCATCCAGGAGGGCATCGGCGACCAGGCGACCGAGCTGATCGATTGGGTCGAGGACGATGACGACCTCCTGCAGATAGCCCTGCGGCGGCTCAGGATCGCCGCCGCGACCACGGCCTCGTGGAGGCTGATGCAGCTGGGCGAGGCCGAGGCCGAGGCCGCCTCCTACCTGCGGGAGCGGGGCTTCGCCGTCGATCCCTACGTCGACGGCAGGATCGCCCAGGCCAAGCATCCCTACAAGGGGCCCTTCAACGCCTCGTACTACTTCGGCGACAAGGCCGTCCGGGAAGTGCGGCTCCGGGCGGGCGAGGCCGGCTATCCGGGCTTCATTCGGTTCCTCTACGGGAATATCCACTGCCTCCCGAGCTTCCTGGAATACGGGGGGGCGGGGACTCTTTGACCGGCCGGCGAATTGGACTATAAAGGAGGAGCCCGGTCCCGCCACGTGAAGATCACTGGAAGAAAGGATATGCCCGATGACCAAGTCCAAGCCCGTTATCGTCTCCGCGAAGGACCAGATATTCGAGACGCTGAAGGCGGCCATCCTGTCCAACGAGTACAAGCCCGGCGACATACTGCAGATCGATAAGCTCGCCAGGGAATTCGGGGTCAGCGCCACCCCGATCCGCGAGACCCTCCTCCGGCTCGAGGGCGCCGGCCTGCTCAAGCTCATCCCCAACAAGGGCGCCCTGGTGAACGAGATCGAGCCCAAGGACATCGTCGACCTGTGGGAGATGCGCAAGATCCTCGAATGCTACGCGGGCAGGCTCTCCGCCGCCCTCATCCCGGACCAGGAGATCGACGCGCTGATCGCGCGGGTGCGGGCGCTGACCGGCGGCGGCTTCGACAAGGAGGCCTACACCCGCGTGGACGACGACATCCACCGGATCCTCTACGCCTATCTCGACAACCGCTACTTCCGCGAGGCGATCGCGCGGGTGCAGGACAACTCCCTCAGGATCCGCTACTACGCGGAGAACGCCTCCGAGCAGCGCGAGAGCATCGTGAGCGAGGTCTGCATGGAGCATATCGCCCTCCTCGAGGCCCTCAAGCTCCACGACCCGGACCGGATCGAGCAGACCCTGCGCCGGCATCTCGAGAACGGGGCGCGGAGGACCCTCGCCACGGTCAAGAGCCTATCGGCGAACTAGGGGCGTCCGCCGCGGGCGACCCCCTTCGAGTACATCGCAGGCATCGACAGGGAGAGCATGATGAACATTGCGGAAATGAGCTGGCAGCAGGCGCGGGAAGCCTTCGGCAAGACCGATCTCGCGATCATCCCGACCGGGGCCGTCGAGGTCTACGGGCCCCACCTTCCCCTCGGGGCGGACGGCATCGTCGCCCAGGCCCTCGCCCGGGCCCTCGCCGAGCGGGTCGAGGCCGTGGTGGCGCCCCTCGTCCCGGTCGGCGACTCGCGCTCGCTGCTCTCCTTCCCCGGGACCTTGACGGTCAGCCCGGCGGCCTTCCGGGGCTATATCGGGGACCTCGCCGCCAGCCTGGCCCGATGGGGGATCAGGCGGCTCCTGTTCGTCAACGGCCACGCGGGCAACGTGGCCCCGGTCGCCGACCTGGGGCTCGAGCTCGCGCCGCGGGGCCTGCGCGTCGCCCAGGTCGATTACTGGAGGGCGATCGCGACGATGGCCCCCGAGGTCCTCGACACCGGCGCCATGGCCAACCGCCACGCGGGCGAGATCGGGACCTCGATCCTCCTCGCCCTGCGCCCGGACCTGGTGGACATGAGCCGGGCCGCCTCCGTGGTCCCCCGGCCCACCCTCGCGAGCGAGTACCCGGAGGTGGCGCTCAGCGACATCAGCTTCGCCCAGATAACCGACCTCGGCATGACCGGGGACGCGACCACCGCCACCGCGGAGAAGGGGCGGATCATGATCGCCCGGCTCGTGGACAAGCTCGCGAGCTTCGTCGCGGACTGGCGATAGCCCGGGCCCGGGGCCCCCGCGGGCGCCGGCGCGCGGCTCAGGCAGGGCTGCCGGCCCCGCCCCTCGACGCCAGGGCCTTCTTGACGCGTTGGGCGACCTCGATACCCATGCCCCCCGCCTTGGCGATGGCCTCGGCCCCGGCGCCGGCCATGAGCTCGAGGGAGCCGAAGACCCGCATGAGGCGGCGGGCCCGGGCGGCCCCCACGCCCTCGACCGCCTCGAGGATCCCGAACTTGAGGTCGGCGGCGCGGAGCCGCTGGTTGAGGCCCGTGGCGAAGCGGTGGGTCTCGTCCCGCACCGCGACGAGGACGCGGAGGGCCGGGGAGTCGAGGGGGAGGAGGACGGGATCGGGGCGGCCGGGGAGGTAGATCTCCTCCTCCCGCTTGGCCAGGCCCGCGAGGTCGCTGTCCACCCCGAGGCCGTCGAGGATCTCCTTGGCCGCCGAGACCTGGCCGGCCCCCCCGTCCACGAGGATCAGGTCGGGCAGCTCGGCGCCCTCGTTCACCAGGCGGGTGTAGCGCCGGGCCACCGCCTCCCGGATGGCGCCGAAGTCGTCGATCGCGCCCTCGAGGCTCTTGATCTTGAAGTGGCGGTAGCCCTTCTTGTCCGGCACCCCGTTGCGGAAGCTGACGAGGGAGGCGACCGTGTGCTTCCCGCCGAGCTGGGCGATGTCGAAGCCCTCGATGCGGGCCGGCAGGGCGCCGAGGCCCAGGGCCGAGCGGAGCCCCTCGAGGGCCGCGGCGTCCCCGGTCTCGCGGCGGCGCTTGACCAGGTCCTCGGCGGCGTTCTGGGCGGCGAGGTTCATCGCCGCCTCGTGGCGGCGCTCGGCGGGCAGGGCGAACTCGACGCGCCGGCCGAGCTCGCGCTCGAAGTACTCGGCCACGAGGCCGAGCTCGGCCGCCTTCATCGCGAAGACCCGGGGCGGGGGGAGGCGCTCCGGGCCGTAGTAGCTCATCAGGAAGCCCGGGAGGGCCTCCTCCTCGGAGGCGTAGAGCTTGGAGCGGTAGAGGTCGCGGCCCGTGAGCCTGCCCTCGCGCATCTGGAAGACCACGTAGTCGACGAGCTCGCCGTCGGCCGCCCAGGCCACGTAGTCCCGGGCCTCGGGGTCGAAGTCGACGGCGCTCGAGCGGCCCGCGAAGAGCTCGATGGCCTGGACCGCGTCGCGGAGCCGGGCCGCCTCCTCGAACTTGAGGGCCTCGGCGGCTCCGGCCATCTCGCCGCGGAGCTGGGCGAGGAGGGCCTCGGTCTCGCCCGCGAGGAGCTTCTTCACCTCCTCGACCCGGGCGGCGTAGTCCTCCCGGGAGATCTTGCCGGCGCAGGGCCCGGCGCAGCGCCCGATGTGGTAGTACATGCAGGGGCTCTCCCGCGCGCGCATGACGGCGCAGCGCCGGAGGGGGAAGAGCCGCTTGATGAGGTCGAGGTAGGTGTCGATGAGCTCGGCGCTCGGGAAGGGGCCGTAGTAGAGGCTCCCGTCGCGGATGATGCGGCGGGTGCGGAAGACCCGGGGGAATTCCTCGGCCGTGACCCGGACGCTCGGGTAGGTCTTCCCGTCCTTGAGGTTGATGTTGTAGCGGGGGGAATGTTTTTTTATGAGGGTGTTCTCGAGGAGGAGGGCCTCGTACTCGCTGCCGGCGATGATCCACTCGATCTGCTCTATCCGCGAGACGAGGTGGCGGGTCTTGGCCTCCTTCTTCCCGGTGAAGTACGAGGATAGCCGGTTCCGGAGGACCTTGGCCTTGCCGACGTAGATGATGGCCCCCTCGGCGTCGCGCATGAGGTAGACGCCGGGCTCGAGGGGGGCCTGGCGAGCCAGGGCGCGGAAGCGGGCCGACTTGGCCGCCGGCTTCTCGGGGAGGGCCGTCGGGGGAGGGGAATTCGACGGCGATGCATCGGGGGAGGGCTTCCCGGCCGCTTCAGTATCGTCCATACTGTACGATAATCAATGTACGGAAGAATGCGCCTCAAGGGAATATGCCTCCTCCTATCCGCGCTCGCCCTCGTACTCCCGGCGGGAGCCCTCGAACAGCGCTTGAAGCTCGTCCCGAGCCCGCCGCCCTCGGCCCCCGGCGCCGACCAGGCCCAGGCGGGCAGGGCCCGGAGCCTCGGGGCCTGGAGCGCCGACGGGATCCTCCTCCGCCCGGGCTACAAGGGCGGCAGGGACTACGTCCTGGCCCAGGCGGCCTACTCCCCCGACCCGAGCGCCGACCTCCTCCTCCACTTCGACGCGGCGACCGTCGCCGACGCCGCCGGCCGCTGGGAGGCCTCGGCGGGCCCCGCCTTCGCCTCCGACGCCGAGCGGGCCCTCCTCGGCGCGGGCTCAGGATCCTTCCGCGGCCCGGCCTCGGCCCTGAGCCTCGCGCCGGGGCCCTCCTCCCTCTTCGCCGCCGGCTCGCGCTTCCGCGACTTCAGCCTCGAGTTCTGGCTCTTCCCGGCCAACGCCGAGAACGGCGAGGTCATCCTCCTGTGGCAATCGGCGCGGACCCTGCCTGAGGGGGTCCTCCCCCAGCAGCTCTCCTGCGTGGTAGCCGGGGGGAGGCTCCTGTGGAGCCTCGTCAACCTCTTCGCCCCGCCCGGGGCCCGGGCCCCCGAGGCCGCCGCCGGCCGGATCGAGCTGCGGGCCCGCTCCCCCCTCGTGCCCCGCGCCTGGTCCCACCACCTCCTCCGCTTCGACGCCGACACGGGCCTCGTCGAGTACCTCGTCGACGGCCTGCCCGAGGCCACGGCCTACGCGACCTCGAGCGGCCGCGAGGGCGGGGAGGTCCGCGAGCCGGCCGTCGGGACGGCCTCGCCCCTGCGGCTCTTCCCCGAGTACGCGGGCCTCGCCGACGAGCTCCGCCTCTCCTCGCGCTTCGTCGAGTCGCCGGCCCTCGCGCCCTACGGCCGGGATCCCGGCCTCCTCCTCTCCCCCATAGCCGACCTCGGCTACGGGCATTCCCGCCTCCTCTCCATCGGCCTCGAGGGCCGGACGCCCGGCGGGACGGGCATCGAGCTCTCCTACCGCATCGCCGAGGACTGGACGGCCTGGCGCTCCGGCGCCGCGGCCTGGACCCCCTTCCGCCCCGGCGAGGCCCTGCCCGAGCCCGCCCTCGGGCGCTACGTCCAGGTCCGCGCCGAGCTCTTCCCCGACGGCACGGGCCGCCTCACGCCCTCCCTCTCCTCGCTCGAGCTCCGCTTCGAGCCCGACCCGCCCCCGCCCCCCCCGGCCCGGCTCCTGGCCAGCCCCAAGGACGGGGCCGTCCTCCTCCGCTGGCCGGCCGTCCCCGAGGCCGACGTCGGGGGCTACCTCGTCTATTACGGCGAGGCCCCCGGCGAGTACCTGGGAACCGGGGCCGACCAGGGCCCGAGCCCCGTCGACGCGGGGAAGGCCACTTCCATCACCCTCACCGGCGTCCCCAACGGGAGGCTGCTCTACTTCGCGGTCGCCGCCTACGACGCGGCCGCGGGCTCCGCCCCGGGCGGCGCCGCATCGCGCGCGGGCGAGTTCTCCGCGGAGGCCTTCGCCCGGCCCTCCAGGACGGCCAAATGACGACGAGAGAGGCGAAGACCCAGGTCCCGCACCTGGACCGCGCTCGCGCGGCCCTCAAGCTGCGCGACTTCGAGGTGGCCGAGCGCCACGCCCGCGCCTGCCTCCTCGAGCGGCCCGAGTCCGACGAGGCGCGCATCGTCCTCGGCACGGTCTACCTCCGCACCGACCGGGCCGAGGAGGCCCTGACCTCCTTCACGAGCGTCCTGGCCCGCGATCCGGGCAACGTCGAGGCCCTCCTCGACGCGGGCGCGGCCTACCTGCGCCTGGGCAAGCCCCTGGACGCGATAGCCGCCCTCGAGCGGGCCCTCGCGGCCGCCCCCGACAGCGCCGAGGTCCTGTTCAACCTCGGCAACGCCCACCGCCAGACCGGCGACCTGCGGATGGCGGAGATGTCCTACGCCCGGGCGATCGAGCTCGATCCCGAGCACGTCCTGGCCTACAACAACCTCGGGGCCGTGTACCGCGCGATGGGCGACGCCGAGAAGGCCGTCCGCGTCTTCTGGAAGGGCCTCCAGGTCGACCCGAACTACCCCTCCTTCCACTACAACCTCGGCTACGCCTACTC